>PVMK01180486.1_pt1 | contig 63020 bp, 60 predicted proteins | sample 1853481 | NCBI WGS metagenome assembly PVMK01 (sample SAMN08533507, study PRJNA380276) | Marine sediment metagenome, whole genome shotgun sequencing project.
CGCCAGAAAATGATCGACATGCTGAATAACAGCGAAGAGATGAATGAGTTGCTGGTACGCTATTGCATGCTTTCCAACAGGCTGAAAAAGGAGCACAACCTGCCAAATGCGTGGGTGAAGGAAAAACATCTCTCCAGGGAGACTAAGTTTGTGGTCCCGGCAGATCAGAAATGCGTGGTTTATTTTGACGACGAAACCGGGGATGCGACGGTGGTCGTTCGCGGTAATTCTGCTGTGCTCAAGGGAATCCCGAAGCAGTTGCTGGCAGACATCATCAACAGCCAGAATGAACGCCTGGTCGTCGGGTCAGAATTGAAAGGCCAGTACCCTGACATCAAATGGAAAAAACTCCGTGGCTGGCTCAGCACGATGCAGGGTATCGGCCTGCTGGAATTTCCGACCGGCTAGGCCTGTTATCGGCTATTATTGACGGTCGCGTATACGGGCTATAAAGTGACTGAAATGCAATCTGCTATTTTCGGTAACAAGCATTTGGCCGCCATTTCAAGTAACAAGCACTTGACTCTAACTGCGATCCTGGTTCTTGCCATCGGGATTTTGTTCTGGACCGGGTCACGCTATCCCCAGCTCAATGAAAAGGCCCTGATGGGCGGCGACACCATGCTGGAGAATCCGCTCAGTTTTGAATCCATTGTCGACATCCAGGCGGGAGACGGGGATTTAAAAAAGATTCTCTATACAACCATCAACTGGGCAGACGAAAACACCAATGGCATGGCGTTTGGTATCCTCTTTGGCGCAGCGCTGATGACCATGATTGTCGGCTTGAAGCGTAAGAGCTTCCGCAGCGGCTGGGCCAATACCCTGCTGGGCATGGGTATTGGCGCGCCCATGGGGGTTTGCGTCAACTGCGCTGCGCCCATTGCCAAGGGGATGCACGACAGCGGGACAAGACTTGAAACCACGCTGGCGGCGATGTTCAGTTCGCCAACCTTGAATGTGATCGTCCTGACCATCCTGATTTCGATATTTCCACCCTACCTGGTCATTATAAAGCTGGCCGTTACCATCCTGTTTATTGCCGTGATCATCCCCTGGTGCTGTCGATTGCTATTTACTGTAGAGCGTGACGCCACCTTTGACGGCCAGTCCTGTTCCATTGATTTTAATCCGCCGGCGCCGGACGGAACCTGGATACAAACTGCCGCTGGCGTGATCATGCAATTTGGACGCAACCTTGTGTACCTGGTGATCCGGACTGTTCCGTTGATGTTTGTGGCCGGGCTGCTGGGCGCCATCTTCGTTAACTATTTTCCGCTAGAGACCCTGAAGGATATTCCGGTCAGCCTGCCGGGTGCCATTGTCGTTTCATTCATTGGCGTGCTGCTGCCACTGCCCATCGCCCTTGATCTTGTTTTGTCCGCTTCGCTGCTGGCCAGCGGTTTACCGGTGTTCTATGTGGCAATCCTGCTGTTTTCCCTGGGAATTTACAGCATCTATCCGTTTTTTATCCTGTGGACATCGATTTCCAGAAAAGTGGCCATAGTGCTGGTGCCGGTGGTCATGATTGTATCAATAGTTGCGGGCTACCTGTCGGATTACTGGTATATGAAGGAACTGGCGGAGCTATATGAATTTCTGGAAAATTAGCGGCACCAATTTTCTCAATATCACCAGCAACTATGGCAGAGCATTCTGCCTTAGCGTGGTATTCACTGTTTTTCTTGTTCCCAGTCTGCCGTTGAACGCCCAGGAAGATCAGGTCACTGTGGTTGCATTGCAACAGCACGGGTTCTCCATTGAGGTAAAGCAATCAGAGCTGTCCGAGCGAGTCGGCGATGGCGAACAGCTTTTTACCCGGGTCCAGGCCACGGAGATTGGCATCGACCACGCCAATATCATGACGCCGGATCACTTCATCCCGCCCTACTGGAATGGCCGCGGCATCGGCGCCGGGGATATCAACAAGGACGGATACGTCGACCTGGTATTCGCTTCAAATTCCGGTGTGCGACTGTTTGAGAACCAGCAGGGAAAGCAGTTTTCCGAAATTAAACTCAATGTTCCCGGTCTTACAGACAGGGACGTGTTTATCACAGCGCTGGTTGACTGGGACAACGACAGCTGGCTGGACCTGTTTTTTACCAGTTACGCAGACGGCAATTTCTGGATCAGGAACAACCAGGGACAGTTTGCGAATACCATGGAGCCGCTGCCCGGCTCGCCGCTGGTGCTGACCAAGGCATTGAGTTTTGGTGACGTTGATCGCGACGGTGACATCGATGCGGCGCTTGGAAACTGGTTTTACGGTTATCTTAAACACTATCCTCCCCTGGATGCTGATAATTATTTGCTCATGAACAATGCGACAGATGATTCACAGGACTACCAGACCTGGCTAGTGCCGGGTATGGCAGGAGATACCCTGAGTATTTTGCTGAGTGATTTCAGCGGTGATGGCGTACTGGACCTGATGGTGGGCAATGATTTTGCCCCGCCGGACTATTATTACACTGGGGCCGGTGACGGAACCATGAATATGATCACCCGCGACCAGGGTATCATTCCCATTTCCACTAACACCACCATGAGCATGGATACCGCTGATTTCGACAATGATCTTGATCTGGATATCTATGCTACCCAGATCGCTGCAGCCGCGACCGGAGAATCTGCAAGGATCCCCATTGCGGACTGGGACACCTATTGTGACGATATCAGTGACAGCGAAGTTCAGGCTGGTTGCCGGGAAAGCGTGAAGCAGAGATTCCTGTTCGGCTTTGGCTCGAAGCATGAGCCCGGCCTGATCAAGAACTGTGAGCAAATCGAAGCTGAACGCGCTAAACAGGGTTGTATTTCCATGATGTTGCTGCTGACGGCTACCCGTGAGAAACAGCAACCCCTGTGCGACCGGATACCCCTGGAACATACCCGGTTCACATGTAACAAATTTTTCAAGCCAAGCAAGGAGACTACGGAAGAACAGAAGCAAGAAGCAATTCCCGTAGTAATGAATACCAATGTATTCCTGGTTTCCGACGAGGGCAAGGAATTTGAAAATCGTGCTGCGGACCTGAAGCTGGAAGTCACCGGGTGGAGCTGGAACTCGAAGTTTGCCGATTTTGACAACGACACGTGGCAGGATATTTTCGTCGTCAATGGGACATGGATTCGCGGACAGGGAACGCCGTCAAAATTTTATTTTCGAAACCAGGGAGGTGACGGTTTTGCCCGGGAAACCCAGGAGGCGGGGTTGCAGAATTTTATGCTGCAATCCGCATTCGTCGAAGTTGACGTGGACAATGACGGTGACCTGGATATCGTTGCCAATTCAACCAGCGGACCCATCTGGTTTTACCGTAACAATGAAAAATCCAATGGGGCGATCCAGTTTGTGTTTAATGATGAGATTGGCAACTATTATGGTATCGGCAACAAGTTGACCATTGAGTATGGATTCCTCGGATTCGGTAAACAAATGCGGGAGCTCAAGTCCGGTGGTGGTTTCCTGTCCTTCAGCCCCCCTATGATGCATTTCGGACTTGAGGATGTGGAAAGTGTAGACAGTATCGAAATCCAGTGGTCAACCGGGGAAGTCAGTGAACTGGAAGGCCCATTCAAAGCCGGACACCGCTACACCATAAACCGCAATGCTCTGGAATCGGGATAGCAGCCAGGTTTGGCCACAGTCCTTAATATCACCAACGGTGATTCTGCTGCCGACCTGATGGGTCTTGCCGGTATATCCGGGACCTATCTGCCCTGGAGGGATGTCCTCCATGATGGCCCGGTACCCGCTGATATGGACCTGGTTCGGCTTTCACGGCTTCGCGCGGAATTCATTGTTTCTCGAAATTGGGGCGGCAGTGAGGATGTGCAAACGTCATTTGCCGAACGAAACCGGATAATCCAGTCATACCGGGACTATGACAGGATCACGTTGTGGTTTGAGCACGACCTGTATGACCAGTTGCAGATTCTCGAAGTGCTTGACTGGTTCTCCCGCCAGCAGCCCCCGCCAGCAGAGTTGACCATGATATGTACCGACCAGTACCTGGGTCATTGTTCACCGCCCCAGCTGGCTGCGCTGGATAGATTTGAAAAGCCGGTCACCGCAAGCCAGCTTGGTCTCGCCAATACCGCCTGGGCCGCATTTCGCCAGCCATCGCCACAACCCTGGTGCGACTTGCTGTTGCAGGACACCAGTGCCCTGCCATACCTTCAAAATGCAATCCTGAGAATGCTGCAGGAGTATCCGTCGGTGTATACCGGGCTGTCACGTACCGAACAATCGATCCTGCAACTGATTTCCAAAACCCCCAATCATCCCGGCGCGTTGTTCGGTGAACAGCAACATACCGAGAAGTGTATCTTCATGGGCGATCTGAGTTTCTGGTATGTTCTCGACGGGCTGCTTGAAGGGGATGATCCATTGCTGGAACTGCCGGGTGGCACGGCTGATTACGATCCACGCAACCGGGAAGATATCTTGTCGCTTACCCGAACTGGTGAATCGGTGCTACGGGGAAAGGTCAGCTGGGTCGATATCCGCCATCCCGACAAGTGGCTGGGCGGGGTTCATGTCCACCGGGGCAATCGCTGGTTCTGGGATGAAAAAAATCGTGAAATAACCAGGAGGGACAGATAGAACAGCTTGCAATCACCAGGGCGACTACCGAGGATGCGGAGTCGATTCTTGAATGCGCCCGGGCCGCCTACCAGCTCTACGTCGATCGACTGGGCAAGGAACCCGGCCCAATGATTGACGACTATGCAGCACGGATCAGGGACAACGATGCTTATTTGATTCGGTCAGGTCGGCGGACAGCCGGAATACTGATCCTTGTTACCAATCATGACCGCTGCCTGCTGGACAATGTGGCGGTGCACCCGGAGTTCGCTGGCAGGGGGCTGGGGAAACGGCTTGTAAAGTATGCTGAAGACCAGGCCAGGCTGGCCGGGTTTTCCGAACTGGAACTGTATACCCACCAACTGATGACAGAAAACATCGCCATGTACCGAAAGTGGGGATACCGGGAAACCCGGCGAGTCCGTGAAAAGGGATTCGACCGGGTCTATATGAAAAAGGCGCTCGACTGAGCTGTTAACAGGTTTGAATTTTCTAATCTAGGGAGCCTCTGATTAAAACTGGGCGAATCAAGTTGCCCTATGAAATTGAAGCGGGCAAAATGATCAAAATCAAGGCGGCCCATGTTTATACAAATAGGCACGTAATAGCAGGGCTATTGCGAAGCCCGCCTTTATCTTTCTGGGCAACGCAGAGATCGATCATTTTGGGTTCAAATCGATCGTTCACGTTTTAATCATAGGTTCCCTAGATGTTGGAATCTGCAAACGAATCCTTGCGCTGCTGGATAAACGCCAGCAAGGCTTCGTCAATGGCAGGGTCCAGTGGTGGTGCTTCGTACTCATTGAGCATCTTCTTCCACAGCTTGTTGGCCCGCATCGTGGCGTCCATTGACCCCTCCATTTCCCATTGCTCGAAGCTGTTATTGTCGGCAATATTCGAGCGGTAAAAGGCCGTCTTGAAATTTTCCTGGGTATGGTTGCAGCCGAGGAAGTGCTGTCCCGGGCCGACTTCGCGGATTGCGCTCAGCGCCTGGCCATTTTCAGACAGGTCTGTACCATTGGCAAAAACCTGCATCATGCCGAGCTGGTCGGCGTCCATGACCAGTTTCTCGTAGCCCGAAGACAGCCCGCCTTCGAGCCAGCCTGCAGCATGCAACACGAAGTTAACCCCGGCGGTTATCGTGGGCAACAGGGTGTTGGCGCTTTCATAGGCGGCCTGGGCATCGGAAATTTTCGAACCGCACAACGAACCGCCGCTGCGGAACGGTACCCCGAGGCGGCGTGCCAGCGCGGCGCAGCCGTTGATAACCAGCGAAGGCTCCGGGGTGCCAAACGTCGGCGCGCCGGACTGCATGGAAATGGAGCTGGAAAAAGTGCCGAAAATCACCGGTGATCCGGGCCGGACCAGCTGGGTGAAGGCCATCCCGGCCATGGCTTCGGCCAGGATCTGCGCCATGGTCCCGGCCACGGTGACCGGCGACATGGCACCGGAAAGGATAAACGGTGAAATGATGCTGGCCTGGTTGTTCCTCGCATACACTTCCGAGGCGCCGAGCATGGTCTCATCGAAGGTCATCGGCGAGTTGGCATTGATGAGGTTGATCACCACGGTGTTCTCCTGGATATAATCTTCGCCAAACAGGATCTTGCACATATCCACCGTATCCTGGGCCCGGTCCGGATGGGTCACCGAGCCCATGAACGGCTTGTCGCTGTATTTCATATGGCTGTAAACCATATCGAAATGTCGCTTGTTCACAGGCAGGTCGGTGGGCTCGCAAACCGTGCCCCCGGAATGATGCAGGGAAGGCAGCATGTAAGTGAGCTTGACGAAATTGCGGAAGTCCTCGATCATTCCATAGCGACGACCCTTGTCGAGGTCGCGTACAAATGGTGGGCCGTATACCGGAGCAAACACCGTCGCCTTGCCGCCGAGTGTGACGTTTCTCAGGGGATTGCGGGCTTTTTGCTCAAATGTTGTCGGTGCAGAATCCTGGATGATTTTCCGGCACATCCCCCTGGGAAAGCGAATTCGCTCTCCATCAATATCAGCCCCGGCTTCCCTGAACAGCGCAATCGCAGGCTCATAGCGGAAATCGATGCCAATTTCCTCAAGTATGATTTCGGCATTATTTTCGATCAGCGCAAGTCCTTCCTCGTCGAGCAACTCGTACTCGGGAATTTTTCGGGTAATGAAAGGAACTATCGCCGGCGTAGCACTTTTTTCTGCTTCCTGGCGCCCCCGCCTGCCGCCTCTTTTTCTTTCTCTGTCTGACATGAATAATGATCGTTAATCTGGAACAACAATGGAGTATGGGGTGATGTTGAACCCTGTACAGGTCATGGCGCGACTACGGTATAACCGATTGCGCCACTGGCCTGTGATGTATCATAATTAACCGCTGACCCGTCTGCACAGGGGCTATACTAAGAATTGGCATATAGTTATGGTTGAAAGCAATCGAAATACCACTTTGACCCGGTACGGCTTCCTGCTGATGCCGGAGTACTCGATGATGGCGTTTACTGCGGCCGTTGACCAGATGCGAATGGCTAACCGGTTGTCAGGGAAGCAGCTGTACGAATGGCTGATTCTTTCGGAGAACGACCAGCCGGTTCATGCCAGCACCGAGATGTCCGTCGCAAGCATCGAAATGAAGAAATGCGGGAAACTGGATGCGGTGTTTGTCTGCGGCGGCACCAATATTGAAACCAAGACCAGCAAGGTAATAACTGCGTGGTTACGGGAGCAGGCAAAATCCAGGGTGCATATCGGCGCCATTTGCACGGGTACCTTTATTCTCGCTGATGCCGGACTACTGAATGATTATCGCTGCACCATACACTGGGAGAACATGATTGGCCTGAGGGAACGATTCCCCGAGCTGGTCATCAGCCCCGATGTGTTCGAGATTGACCGGGATCGCTATACCTGCGCCGGCGGCAGTTCAGCCATGGATATGATGGTTTACCTGATTGCCCAGAAACACGGCTGGGACCTGGCCACAGAGATTGCCGAGGAATTCCTGGTGGAGCGCATACGCGGCCGCAACGATCGCCAGCGCCTGCCCCTGCGGCTGCAGCTCGGCGCCAGCCAGCCCAAGCTGGCCGAGGCAGTCGCCTACATGGAAGCCAATATTGAGGAACTGATCAGTCTTGACGAAATTGCCACCCATGTCGGGCTGTCCCGCCGCCAGCTGGAACGGCTGTTCCAGAAATACCTCCATTGTGTCCCGACCCGATACTACATGCGCCTGCGCTTGATGCACGCCAGACAGCTGTTGCTGCAGACCAGCATGCCAATCGTCGACATCGCATTTGCCAGCGGCTTCGTTTCGACCCCCCACTTCAGCAAGTGCTACCGTGAGCATTTCGGGATTCCGCCTAGAGACGAGCGAAAAGCCCACAGACTACTAAACTAAAATTCAGCGCCTAAGCGGATCTTTTCCCTGCCAGCGGCGTTCTCACTCAAAATCGATGCTCATGTACTCGATGTACATTGCGCCCGATTTTTCGATCGAGCCTTGCTGGCAAGTAAAATCTCTCGCTTAGGCGCTGAATTTGTGTGGTTGGCAGGCAAAATCTCTCGCTTAGGGATCGAATTTGCTCGTTAAAGGGATCTCTTTCCTTCCCGCTGTGCTGTCCCGGGGAATTGGCGTAGCGGCGAAAGCGGCGCTCACTAGCAGTGTAATAAGGTAAAATAAGCCTGATAACAAGATTCTTTCCATCCTGTGACCGACCCCTCCAACAACACTGGCAGTGCGATGCTATACCGTCGCCTGTTTTCCCATGTTCTTCCCTATAAATGGGTTTTTATTGCCGCGCTGTTCGGGATGCTGATGGTTGCCGCTGCAGATACCGGGTTTGCCTGGATACTCCAGCCGTTAATGGACAAGGGGTTTGTCGAGAGGGACGTCGAGTATATTGTCTATATCCCCCTGCTGCTGATTAGTATCGCGTTTATTCGTGCAATCGGTGATTTTATTGACGGCTACTGTACCAACTGGGTCGCCCGCATGGTCATACAGGATCTACGCCAGGCGATGTTCGAAAGACTGATATATGCCCCGACCGAGTTTTTTGACCGTGAGTCCAGCGGCGCGCTGGTGTCACGCCTGACCTATGATGTCGAGCAGGTGGCCCGTGCCTGCAGTGGTGCATTCCGGGTTCTGTTCCGGGACCTGCTGAAGGCGCTGTTTCTGCTCACGCTGATGTTTTACCTGAGCTGGAAACTGTCGCTGATTTTTATTCTGGTCATTCCGGTCGCGTTCCTGGTTTTCAAGTTTACCAGCGGCCGGTTCAGGAAAATCAGCTCGCGTATACAGGAAAGCGTAGGCGATATCACCCATATCGCCAAGCAGGCTTTCCAGGGTCACCGGCTGGTCAAAATTTTCAGTGCCTATGACCATGAAAAAGTGCTGTTTTTCGGGGCCAACAATCGCAACCGCCAGCAATCCATGAAAAAGGCAGGGATTCTCGCCGGCAGCGTTCCCCTGGTTGTGCTCATTATGGGTATTGCCGTGGCAGGCATTATCTGGCTCGCCCTGATGCAGGAGATCAAGCCTGGGGTGTTTACCTCCTACCTGGTTTCCATGACCATGATCGTTCGCCCGGTGAAAAACCTGTCCAAGGTCAACGAAGTGATCCAGACAGGCATGGCCGGCGCTGAATCAATCTTTGCAACAATCGACCAGGAACTGGAAACCGACAGGGGCACCATTGTCCTTGACAATGTCAAAGGTGACGTCTCGTTCCAGGATGTCAATTTCCATTACGCCAGTGAAAATAGCCAGATACTCAGGAATATCAGTTTCGATATCAGTGCGGGCTCCACGGTCGCCCTGGTTGGGCCTTCGGGCAGCGGAAAATCCACCATTGCTTCGATGTTGATGAGATTCTATAGCCCGACATCAGGAAGCGTCACCGTCGATGGTCACCTGATCGAAGGCATTACCCTGAAGTCGTTGCGAGACAATGCCGCCATCGTAAGCCAGGAGGTCGTCCTTTTCGACGACACGGTCAGGAACAACATTACCTATGGCGAGCCGGGCTCAATCAACGAGCACAAGCTCGCCCTTGCGTCGGAAGCAGCCCATGTTTCCGAGTTCGTCGAAGCCTTTGAAGACGGCATGGAAACCAGGGTGGGTGAAGCCGGTACCAGGCTCTCGGGCGGCCAGCGCCAGCGCATTGCCATTGCCCGTGCGCTGTACAAGGATGCCTCGATCCTGATTCTTGATGAAGCGACCTCTTCCCTCGATTCCAGTTCTGAACTGCATATCCAGCAGGCAATTGACCGCCTCATTCGTGATCGCACAACCCTTGTCATTGCACATCGCCTGAGTACCATAGAAAACGCCGACATGATCCTGGTGCTGGATCGGGGCGAGATTATCGAACGCGGTACCCACAGCGAACTGCTGCAGGCAAAGGGGCAATATTTTCACCTCTACAATACACAGTATAGAAACACCAGGGCAGATGCTGGATAAAATACAGCGCGGCTGGATCCGCCCTGGCTGGATCAATTATTTGCTGCTGCCGGTTTCGTGGGCTTACCTTGCGTCAATCGCAACACGAAAATTTTTGTATGACGTTGGAATCTTTCGCACCCAAAAACTGGATACCCCTGTTATTGTAGTCGGCGGGATTTCTGCCGGGGGCAGCGGCAAGACACCGCTGGTTATCGCCCTGGCGAAATACCTCAACGATAACGGCTACCGGCCTGGCGTCATTTCCCGGGGCTACCGCGGCAGTTCGACCTACTGGCCCAGACAGGTAACCCGGACCACAACAGCAGATGTTGTGGGTGATGAACCGCAGCTGATATACGAACTGGCCGGTGTGCCGGTTGTGGTGGGGCCGGATCGCCTCGAAGACGGCCGCATGCTGATTGAGGAAAATGGATGTGACGTCATTGTTAGCGACGACGGATTTCAACACTTTCGGCTGCACCGGGACCTCGATATCGTTGTGATTGACGGACAGGCGGGATTTGGCAACGGCTGGTGCCTGCCATCAGGCCCGTTGCGGGAACCGGCTTCCGCCATCAGGCGGGCTGGAATAGTCGTGTTTAACAGCGCTGACAAGGCAGGATTCCCTATGGGCGCACTATGGATGTCCATGGGCCCAGGTGACTGTTACAACCTGGTGTCCGGGGAACCCCGAAGCCTTGAAAGCTTCAAAGATTCCACCGCCCATGCCGTTGCCGGTATCGGTAACCCCGAGCGATTCTTCAGGCAGCTTCAGGAGGCAGGAATCACAATTTACCGACATGCTTTTATCGACCACCACCGGTTTGTGCAAAGCGACCTCGACTTTGCCGACGGAGCACCGGTGTTGATGACAGAAAAAGATGGCGTAAAATGCAGGAATATGGAATCTGTCGGACATGTATGGATTGTTCGGGCCCAGATTGAACTGGAACCTGCAATTTTCAGACGTATTGACGAGGCCATAGCGCACGCCGACAATACATCTCGCGGATAATCATGGATCACGGACTGGGGGCAAAATATTTATGACAGGCACACAATTTCATATCATTATTCCTGCTCGCTACCATTCGAGCCGGTTGCCTGGAAAGCCGCTGCTTGATATCGCAGGCAAGCCCATGATCCAGCATGTGGTGGAACAATGTGCACAGTGCGGAGCGGCCAGTGTTACTGTTGCCACCGATGATTCGCGCATTGAAACCGCTGTTACCCGTTTCGGCGGGCAGGTTGTCATGACATCAGAGCAACATGCATCGGGAACAGATCGTGTCGCCGAAGCGGCTTCAAAACTGCGGCTGGAAGAGGATGAAATCATTGTCAATGTCCAGGGAGACGAACCGGATATGCCGCCTGCACTGGTCAAACAGGTCGCCCAGGCGCTGGATGCAGATTCGGTTGCAAAGAGTTGCACCGCCAGCACCCCGCTCGACAGCGCTGCGCAACTGCACGATCCATCCGTCGTAAAAGTGGTAACCGATCAATCAGGGTATGCGCTGTATTTTAGCCGCGCACCGGTACCGTGGTCCCGGCAGGAGCAGCAAATCGGAGAGGGACCTGCTCTTTCTGCCAGCAGGCACCTGGGAATCTATGCTTACCGTGCTGGATATATCCGCGAATTTGCCGGGCGCCCTGTTTGCCAGCTGGAACAGCTGGAGAAGCTGGAGCAGTTACGCACGTTGTGGTACGGCGAAAAAATTCTCTGCGTCGAAGCGCTGGAAACCCCCGGGCCGGGTATTGATACACCGCAAGACCTGGAGCGGGCCAGGCAGCAGTTTACCGGGCTGTCCGGCTGAGAGTTTTCTATTATTCTGTAAGGTGCTGCACCAAAACAACAGTTAGCAGGGGCAATCGACGGATGGTCCCCATCTTCCACGTCTGGACGAGCTAACGGCATAGGAATACAATTCACAACACATTTTTCCAGCTTATTTTCAATGGCATTACGACAAATACTGGTTTACCCGGACAAGCGCCTCAGGCAGATTTCCGAAGCGGTAACCGACTTTGATGAAGACCTCGAGGCCCTGGTCAGGGACATGGCTGACACCATGTACGATGCCCCGGGCATCGGGCTTGCTGCGGTCCAGATCGACGTGGCCAAACGGGTGGTGATAATGGACCTGTCGGAAGCAAGGGATCAGCTGCAGGTGTTCATCAATCCGGAAATAACCGACCTCGATCAGGGGGTGGTCGAAATAGAAGAAGGCTGCCTCTCAGTGCCGGGAATATATGCAACGGTCGAGCGGGCAGGGAGTGTGAAAATCAATGCCGTGGACGTAAAGGGGACTCCCTTCGAAATCGAAGCCGATGAGATGTTGTCGGTATGCATACAGCATGAAGTGGATCATCTCAATGGGAAAGTATTCGTGGACTACCTGTCCCGGCTTAAACGGGGTCGGGTCAAAAAGAAACTGAAGAAAGAATCCCAGCCTGAAGTAACCCGGGCAGCCTGACCTTTTTCACCCGGCTACCGACAATGCGCGTGGTTTTTGCAGGGACTCCCGATTTTTCTGTGTCGTCGCTACAGGCGTTGATTGACTCTGGCAGCGCCGATGTAGTGGGTGTTTACACCCAGCCTGACCGCCCCGCGGGGCGCGGTAAAAAGCGACGGCATAGCCCGGTGAAAGAGCTTGCAAAGTCTTCCGGCATGGAGGTTTTCCAGCCACTATCCCTTCGCTCCGACGACGCCGTTGAGCAATTGTCGAGACTGCAACCTGACCTCGTGGTGGTTACTGCTTATGGCCTGTTGTTTCCACCCACGGTGCTGGATATTCCGTTGCTGGGCTGCGTCAACATACATGCCTCCCTGCTGCCGCGCTGGCGCGGTGCCGCTCCGATACAGCGAGCAATCGAGGCCGGTGACAGCGAGACCGGAATTTCGCTGATGCAAATGGAGGAAGGGCTCGACACCGGCCCGGTGCTGGCATCAGCTGCGATTTCCATTGATGACCATGAAACTGGAGGAAGCCTGCACCACCGCCTGGCCGGGCTCGGAGGCGAGTTGCTACGGCAGAACCTCGAATCCCTGGCCGGGGGAAAGCTGGCCGCCGCCCCCCAGGATCCGTGCCAGGCCACCTATGCCAGCAAACTTTCCCGGGCAGAGTCATCCCTTGATTGGAAGTTACCAGCACAGCAGCTGGAAAGAAAAATACGCGCTTTCAATCCCTGGCCCGGTTGTACCCTTGCCCATGGCAGCACGGTAATCAAGATTATCGAGGCCAGCTACAGGGAAATCAGTGAGGGTGTTGCGGGCGAGGTACTGGAATCAGGTAAATCCGGTATCCTGGTTGCCACCGGCCAGGGGGCCCTCAATCTCGAGAAACTGCAGAAGCCCGGGGGCAAGCCGCTCAGGACAGCCGACTTTCTCAATGGCTACCCGGTTTCACCGGGCACGATCCTCGAACCTGTGAGGCACTGACCCTCCATGCACCTGACATATAGTGCAGCCCGGGTTCTGCAGCGGGTTATAGATGGTGGCCGCTCGCTGGAGCAGGCGTTTGACGAGGTTATTCCCGGCCTCGAAGGAAACCCGGCGGCGCTGAAGGAGCTTGGGTTTGGCGGCTGTCGGCAGTACACCCGCATTGACAGCATTTTAGCGGGACTGCTGGACAGGCCAGTGAGAAAAAAGGACCGTATTGTCCATTTCATCCTGGTTGCAGCCATATTCCAGTTGCAGCACATGGATGTCCCGGATCATGCAGTGGTCAACGAGGCAGTCAAAGCCATGGAAAAAACCCGCCAGTCCTGGGCGGGAAAATTCATCAACGGGGTGCTGCGTAACTTCCTGCGTAGCCGCAACCATATTTCGCAGATTGCCGTGGCAGAAAATATCCGGTATTCGTTTCCGCAATTTGTCTTCGATGCCCTCAAGGGAGACTGGCCAGGCCACTACACTACCATTGCCGATGCCTGCAACGAGAGGCCGCCGTTGACCCTGCGGATCAACCTGCAACGCATATCCCGTGCTGACTATTGCGGTCTGCTCGACCAGGCCAAACTGGGATTTGAAGTAACCTCGGAAAGTGATACCGGCGTCATCCTGGCAAATCCTGTACCAGTCGGCGAAATTCCCGGATTCAGCAGCGGCCAGGTTTCAGTACAGGATGAATCTGCCCAGCTTGTAGTAAGGGAGCTGGATTTGCAGGAGGGACAACGCATCCTTGACGGTTGTGCAGCACCGGGAGGAAAAACCTGCCTGGTGCTGGAGAATCTCCCCGGCCCGGCAGAGATGGTGGCTGTGGACTTGGCCCCGCGAACCGGAATGATCAGGGAGAACCTCGAAAGGCTTGGGTTGGCTGCCACCGTAATGGACGCAGATTTGGTCAAACCTGATAGCTGGTGGGACGGTCAGCCATTTGACCGAATATTGCTTGATGTACCCTGCTCGGGAACCGGAGTCATACGCAGGCATCCCGACATCAGGCACAGGCGAAAACCCGGAGACATTGAGCGTTTCCAGCAACAGCAGGTCGAAATGCTTCGCTGCGTATGGCCCATGCTGAAACCGGGTGGCCTGTTGCTGTATGTCACCTGTTCCATACTGCTTAGTGAAAACGACGGCTCTATCGAAAAATTCATCAGGGATATCGATGATTATGAATTACAATCCGTAAACCAGATTGGGGGTGAGAAAACCCGGTTTGGCAAGCAACGGTTGCCGGGAGTTCATCCGGGTGATGGGTTTTATTTCTGCAGCATTGGTAAAACCCGCGGACAGTGTCCTGGTGGTGATGCCAGTAATCTGAATGGAGCAAATACAGCCACATGAAAATAATCATACTCGGAAGCGGTCAGGTGGGTTCCTCCATCGCAGAAATTCTGTCCCGGGAAGAAAATGACATCACCGTGGTCGACCGCAACCGGCAGATACTGCAGACCATCCAGGACCGCATGGACATTCGAACTATACACGGCGATGCATCATCACCGGAAGTACTGAAGCAGGCCGGCGCAGATGACGTTGACATGATACTGGCAGTGACAAATTCTGATGAAGTCAACATGGTGGCCTGCCAGGTTGCCCATTCGCTGTTTCGAGTACCGACAAAAATTGCACGGGTGAGATCTGCAGATTTTCTCGCTCATCCGGAGTTGTTCTGTAAGGGCGCGATTCCAATCGATGTCATCATCAGCCCCGAGCAGATTGTTACCAACCAGATACGCCGGCTGATTGAATACCCCGGGGCGTTACAGGTTATTGATTTCGCTGGCGGCAAGATCAGGCTGGTCGGCCTGCGTGCCTATTACGGGGGCGCGCTTGTGGGTCATGCACTACGTGAGCTCAAGGATCACCTGCCATCGGTGAAAACCCGGGTTGCAGCCATATACCGGCAGGACAGGGCAATTATTCCCACCGGCAAGACCACTATCGAAGCCGACGACGAAGTGTTTTTTATTGCGACCCAGGAAGATATTCGGGTGGTGATGCGGGAATTGAGGAGTATGGAAGAAGCGGGCAAGAAGGTCTTTATTGCCGGCGCCGGCAATATTGGATTCCGGCTGGCCCAGTCTCTGGAAAAATCCGGCTACCAGGTCAAGCTGGTGGAGCGGAACCCGGAGAGGGCGCGCCAGGTATCCGAGCAGCTTGAGCACACCGTCGTACTGCAGGGGGATGCGGCAGACGAGGAACTGATGAGGCAGGAAAATATTGATAACATGGAATTGTTCTGTTCGCTGACTAACGAGGATGAGGCCAATATCCTTTCGGCAATGCTGGCCAAGCGCCTCGGTGCGCGCCGGACCATGGCCATTGTCAACCGTTCTGCCTATATCGACCTCATCGAAAGCAGTGTTCTGGATATTGCTATTTCACCGAGGCTGTCCACGGTTAGTGCGCTGCTCTCCCATGTGCGCAGGGGCGATGTAGTGGCGGCACACTCGTTGCGACGCGGCGTTGCCGAGGCAATCGAGGCTGTAGCCCACGGCGATCGCAAGACATCGCGGATTGTTGGCCGCAGCCTGGCAGAAATCAAGCTCCCGGATGGTGCCACCCTGGGAGCCATCATGCGTAACGATGAACTGATCGACCTTGCAGATGATGCGGTCATCGAGGACGGCGACCATGTCATCATTTTTGTTATCGACAAGCGGAAAATCCCCGATGTCGAGCGGCTTTTTCAGGTTTCAGCCACTTTTTTCTAGTCCTGCTGTCCGCCATGCAAACCTTCGGTATACTAAAAATACTTGGAATACTGATTGCCTCTTTCAGCATAACCCTTGTACCGCCAATCGCAGTCGCACTGATCTACGGCGAGGATACCCTCACTGTATTTTTATCTTCGCTTGTAATTATGCTGGCGACAGGCACGTTATTGTGGTTTCCGACCAGGAAGTACCAGGGCGAGCTCAGGTTAAGGGATGGATTCCTGGTCGTTGTCCTGATCTGGGTTGTTTTATCATTTATGGCGGCGATTCCGTTTCTGCTCGCTGACAATCCCTCCATGCGCCTCATTGATGCCGTGTTTGAAGCGACCTCCGGGCTCACCACCACGGGGGCAACCATCCTCACCGGCCTTGATGACCTGCCTTATTCAATTCTCTTCTATCGCCAGCAGCTGCAGTGGCTTGGGGGAATGGGAATTATCGTGCTGGCTGTCGCCGTCATGCCTGCACTGGGGGTGGGCGGAATGCAGCTGTACCGGGCGGAAACCCCGGGTCCAATGAAGGATAACAAGCTGACGCCAAGAATCACGGAAACTGCCAAGGCAATCTGGTATCTCTACCTGGGACTGACTATCCTGTGCGGCGTTTCCTATTTTCTCGCCGGAATGAGCGCTTTCGACGCGATCTCCCATGCCTTTTCGACTGTTGCGATCGGCGGGTTTTCAACTCACGATGCCAGTCTCGGATATTTCAACGACAGCAGAATTTACCTGCTGGCCTGCGTATTCATGATACTGGCAGGCCTCAATTTTGCCCTGCATTTTTCAGCAGTCCGCTATCGCCGGTTTTCGATCTACCTCCAGGATCCTGAGGCGAGGGTCTACTTTTGCCTGCTGGCCTGCGCGGTGCTGATTACTGTTGTAATGCTGACAAGCCATGAAATCTACGCGCAGCCGGCCGATGGACTCATTCAGGGCCTGGTCCAGGCCGTATCCATTGTCACCACCACCGGTTTTACCACCACGGATTTCACTCTATGGCCGACGTTTGTGCCGGTTTTCCTGATACTTCTAAGCACCGCTGGCGGGTGTGCCGGGTCTACGGCGGGGGGCATGAAAATTATTCGTATTACACTCTGCTGTTCAAGCAGGGCGTACGGGAGATTTCCAGGCTGGTGCATCCCAGCGCGCTCATTCCGATCAAACTGGGCGGCAAGCCGGTTTCCGACAACGTCATTAACGCCGTGTGGGGATTCCTGTCGCTCTACATATTCAGCTTTGCCGTTTTGCTGGTGCTGATGCTGGCCACCGGGGCGGACATGGTCACCGCATTTTCAGCAGTTACAGCAAACCTGAATAACCTCGGCCCGGGGCTCGGCGACGTTGCCGAGAATTATGCCGGTGTCACAGACTCGGGCAAGATAATTCTGACTTTTGCGATGCTGCTGGGGCGACTTGAACTATTCACCCTGCTGGTGCTGTTTACCCCGGTTTTCTGGAAAGGCTGAACATTTGTTGCCCCGGAATTCTGCCCCTATTCACCGAGCCAGTTATTTACCCGGGTGATATCCTCTTCATTCAGTTTCCCGGCCGCGCGCTCGAGTTCCAGCACCGACAGGATATAAGTGTACCTGGCCCGCAGGTAGTCGGTTCGCGACTGGGACAGGTCTCTTTGCGCATCAAGCACATCGAGGTTTGTAGTCAGTCCGGCATTGAAACCTTCTTCTTTTGCCTCCAGGGCGCTTTCCCCGGCGGTGATTGCGTCAAACAGCGCTTCTACCCGGCTGACCCCGCTGGATACGTCAAGAAATGCCGATGTCGCCTCTGCGGAGGCTGCCCGCCGCGCCTCCTCGGCCAGGCGCTCAGACTGGTTGTATTGCAGACCCGCCTGCTCGGTTCGCAGGTTGATGGAGCCGGCCAGGTAAATCGGGAACTTTAACAGCAGCGAAATTCTGGCGACGTTAGTGTGGCCTGATGAGCCAGCAAAATTTGCATCGGTATCAGCCCAGCGATAGTTGCCGTCCAGGCTCAACGATGCCGACCGGACGTTTTTCTGCTTGTCAATTTCATCGAGGGCGACATCCATGTTTAACAATTGAATCCTTAACTGAAGGTTGTCAGCCCGCGATTGGTCTATCCACATATCCACATCGTTCGGCATGGGCAGTTCAAGCGGAGCAGATTCGCTCAGTGGTACCAGAGCAGTGGGGGTAACACCAATAATTTGTTTAAGCAAGGCAATGTTATTATTTATGCTGTTCTGGGCCTGGATTCATCAGCTTCTGACAGCTTGAAACGGGCCCTGGCATCATACAGGTCGGTTCGGGTGCCGAGACCAACTTCCAGCCTCTCTCTGGCCAGGTCCATTTGCCGTTTGATGGCAATTTTGTCGACCGTGGCAACTTCCAGTGCATCCTGTGTGGCCAGCAAGCTGAAATACGCGTTGGCAACACGAAGAATGAGAATTTGCCTGGCATCTTCGAGGGCCAGGGCTGAAATTTCTGTCCGGTCTTCGCTTTGTGTTATCTCAATCCGCTTGGTCCGGTCGTACAGGGGCAGGTTGAGGTTGAGATTAATATCGTTGTCATCGCCAGTCTGTGAAGACCCGGTAATGTCTGAATTAGCCTGTCCGAGCTGGGCGCTGCTGTTAATGGATGGGCCGAACGCGGTTTTAGCCAGTGGCAGATCAAGCAGGTTTACCTCATGGCCGAGAATCTCCGCCTGGTAAGTGGGATCATTGACCAGGGCCATGCGGTAAATTTCCCACAGGTCTGATGACGCCCTGAGCGCTGATACTGGTGTTAAAAGCAGAATCACGGACACTACCGTGCGGGTTGTGTATGCAAGTGTAGAGAATTTCATCGATAGGATCCGAGGAGTTGATGTGGCTAGAAGATAAACGAAGCTTGCTCTGTGACGTTTCTCAGCCTCGGCACGCTGGTTTCGAACAGGCTGCGGGTTTGTTCTGTCGACGTGCAGACCACTGCCTGCATGGCAGGATCACTGCCCTGGATACCGGCAGCACAGCCCTGGTCATTGAGCATCCCTGAGAAAACCGGTGTCAGGCTGGGGACAGATCCGGTTACCAGTACCCGGTCAAAAACAGGCCGCTGACCAACCGTTGTGGTGCAATAGTCAAAGCAATCCGCTGCTATCAGCTCTACGTTGTCGATTGCTGCCATTGCGAGGTTTCGCCGTGCCTGTTCCAGCAACACCTCGTCGATCTCCACGCTGGTAACATGGCTGGCAATCGATGCCATCAACGCAGTCAGGTATCCGGTTCCGGTACCAATTTCCAGAACCCGGCAACTGTCATCAAGACCGAGTGATTCAACCAGGCGGGCACCGACTTTGGGTTCCAGCATGACTTCCCCATTGCCAATGGGTATCTGTACATCAGCAAATGCCAGGTGCTGGAATTGTGCAGGGACGAAATCCTCACGCCGAATATCGTGTAGCGCGGTAAGGGTTTGCATTTCGAGCACGTTCCATGGCCGAATCTGCTGTTCGATCATGTTCGCTCGAGCGGTTTCGTTGTTCATAAGGCGAATCTTGGGGCTTTCGTCATTCGAAAAGGCCCTGTATCTTATCAAAATTGGGCCTGGTTACATCATTAAACTCTCTTTTAAATTAACGAACCTCACCGATCAATTTGAGTCCAAAATAATCAATATCTGCGTTAAAATATCTCGGAATAGCCCAGCTATTGCTACGATATTTTGCCTTGATCTTGTTTATTTTGAAACTTAACCTAATTCGCCCAGACCTGTTCAGAGGTTCCTGAACCCATCTTTACATTGGTCCCGGGCCTTGCTGCAGCGTTGGTTTATAATCGACCCTGCAACCATAGCACAACCCTCTGAACACACCGCAACCCAGGTAAAAATGCGACACCGGGACTACCCGATAAACTATTTACGCGCAATTCTCAATTCCCGGGTCTATGAGGCAGCGCGGGAAACCGCGCTCGAACCGATGCAACTTCTTTCGGCACGGCTGGATCATCGGGTCCTGTTAAAGCGCGAGGACGCCCAGCCCGTATTCAGCTATAAAATACGTGGCGCATATAACAAGATGGCTTCGCTAAAAGCAGCCGAGCTGGCACAGGGAGTGGTAGTAGCGTCCGCCGGCAATCATGCCCAGGGGGTTGCCATGAGCGCAAAAATTCTGGGTTGCCGGGCCCTGGTTGTCATGCCCCAGACCACGCCGTCAGTAAAAGTTGATGCGGTCCGGCGCTGGGGCGCAAAAGTAAGGCTGGTCGGGGACAGTTACCAGGACGCGCAGGATTACGCTGATACTATCCGCCGGGAAAGCAACATGATCCTGATTCCTCCCTTTGATGATCCGGCCATTATTGCAGGACAGGGAACTGTCGGCCTTGAAATCCTCAAGCAGAATCCGGGTGCCCTGGATGCGATATTCGTTCCGGTCGGCGGTGGCGGCCTGATTTCCGGTATTGCCGTCTATGTCAAGCAGGTCCGCCCGGAAATCCAGGTTATTGGCGTGGAGCCATACGAATCAGATGCGCTTTACCAATCCCTTCAGCGCGGGCGCCGGGTACGCCTTGCAAAGGTCGGAATATTCGCCGACGGGGTAGCGGTAAAACAGGTAGGGAAAGAGAATTTTCGAATCTGCAGGGACTTTGTCGACCAGGTGGTCAGGGTAACTACTGATGAGATCTGTGCCGCAATCAAGGATATCTGCGAAGACACCCGCACCATTGTCGAGCCATCCGGCGCCTTGGCCATTGCTGGTGTAAAAAGCTGGTTAAAGAAAGAGGCGAACAGGACTTCAGCCGGGGCGGAAAAGCGCTTAACCCTGGCTGCAATTGCTTCCGGTGCCAATATAAATTTCGACAGGCTGCGGCATGTTGCGGAGCGCGCCGAAATAGGCGAAAAGCGCGAAGCGATCATCGCGGTGACAATTCCTGAACGAAGAGGCAGTTTCAGGCGCTTCTATCGTACCCTTGGAAAGCGCAGCGTTTCCGAGTTTAACTACCGTTACTCCAGCGATGCCGAGGCGCATATTTTTGTTGGAATCCGCATCCGCGACCCCGGGGACGTGGCGAAACTCATGGATCGCCTGGCCAAAAAAGGCATCTCCAGCACTGACCTGACAGACAATGAACTGGCCAAAATCCACGCCCGTTACATGGTAGGAGGGCGGGTTCCGGAGCTGACCGACGAAAGAATATTCAGTTTCGAGTTTCCCGAACGGCCTGGCGCCCTGGGCAATTTTCTCGACCAGATTGGTAACAAATGGAATATCACTCTGTTTCATTATCGCAATCACGGCTCGGATTTTGGCAGGGTATTGTGCGGAATCCAGGTTCCCGCGGCAGATCGAAAGGAATTCCGCCGCTTTCTAAGGCAACTGGGTTATGCTTACCGGGAAGAAACGGAAAATCCCGTATACAAACTTTTTCTGCGTTAGAGAATTATGACTATTAAAAAAATCGATATCAGCGAGAAAGTCGAGCTCGGCGGAATCTACAATATCCCCGGGGAAGGATTTGTGGTGGAGCTGCATATGGAAACCGGTACCCACATGTTCGACAAGCAGGGCCTCCAGCATCGTATCATCGAGAAGAAACAGAAAGGCTATGACGCCACCGTAGAAGAGACGGCACTAACCCAGATCAATAATTTCGGACCTGTCTTTGATCGGTGGTAGCTAGCGGTTCCTGGGGCGTCAACACTCGAAACCTGGCCTGGAAGGTCAGCGAGACGCCTCCCAGTCTTCAGGCAGGCCAGATCCAAATCTGGTTTCTTGACGTTTCCCGCATACTCAATGGAAACAATGTACAGTCTTCCCGGTGTGGACTTAGCCACCGGGAAATTGCCAGGGCCGGGCGAATTGTCGATCACGCCAAGCGCCAGTTGTATCTTGCTGGTCGTGCCGGGCTCAGGTATCTTTTACAGCGATATACCGGCATTGAGGCTGCATCCATCAGTTTTCAGTACGGAGAACGCGGAAATCCGAGCATAGACTGTGCCACAGGTGCCGGAAACCTGCATTTCAATTACACGGTTTCCGGTGGATACGCACTGTATGCATTTTCGGCGGGCGTTGAGCTGGGAGTTGACCTGGAAATATTTCCGCGCAAGATCCATGGCGAGGGATTTGCACGAAGGATACTGTCAACAGTAGAGAGCGAGAGCTGGAAAAATGTCCCGCACAAGCATCGGGACAATGCCATGCTTGCATGCTGGACCCGCAAGGAAGCCTACGGAAAGTTGCTTGGGGTGGGAATTCACTACAACATGAACCAGGTAACCCTGTTTACTGATTTACGATGCGATTCGTGGTGTACCGGGGTGAGTGGACTGTTCGATGACGAGAAGCCTGTGGATGTCAGCGAGGTCTGCGGCGTGCAACTGCAACTGCCGGTACCCGGCGCGGCAGCCTTGATGTACTGCAGGCCCGGTTCCGCTGTCAATGGGCAGGGTGCGCGTAGTAAAATCGGCCCCGAGCTGTTAGCTTTTCAACTGCAACCTGCCAGGGACAATGCATAGATGAAATTCGTAGATCTTGACGCCCAGTTTGATCAAATTGATGGCGACATCAGGGAAGCCATAGAACGCGTACTGCAACACAAGCAGTTTATCATGGGCCCTGAAATTGCTGTCCTGGAGCAGGCGCTTTCAGATTACTGCGGCGCCGCCCGTGTGATCAGTGCGGCCAGTGGTACAGATGCATTGATGATGGCGTTGATGGCCCATGGAGTAGGCCCCGGAGACGGCATTCTCGCGCCGCCGTTTACATTTGTAGCTACCGCAGAAGTAGTCGAGCTGCTTGGCGCGACCACGGTTTTCGTGGATGTTGATGACGTTTCTTTCAACATGGATCCCGCTCTCCTGGATGATACCATTGAGCGAGTAAAAGCCCAGGGAAGTGTCAATCTCAGGGGTATTATCCCGGTGGACCTGTTCGGCCTGCCGGCGGACTATGAGGCGATCCTGCCCATTGCGGAAAAGCACGGGCTTTTTGTCTTGTGTGATGCCGCCCAGAGTTTTGGTGGCCGTTACAAGGACAGGATGATTGGAAATATTGGCGATATCTCAGCCACCAGTTTCTTCCCCGCGAAACCACTTGGATGCTACGGGGATGGTGGCGCGGTGTTTACCAATGATCAGGGAATTGCCGATATTGTCGAGTCCATCCGCTTTCATGGAAAGGGTGCTAGCCAGTATGAGAATGTACGAATCGGTATCACTGGAAGAATGGATACGCTCCAGGCAGCCATACTGAGCTGCAAGCTCACTATTTTTGACCAGGAACTGGAAAAGCGGCAGGCCATCGCCCAAAACTACGCCGACGGCCTTTCAGACTGTGTCATCACCCCGCATGTGCCCCAGGGCAGTGTCAGTGCCTGGGCAGTGTATACCATTCGTTCGCAGCGACGCGATGCCATCAGGGCGGCGTTGCAGGAAAAGGGTATTCCCCACGCAGTCTACTACCCATCGCCACTGCACCAGCAACCAGCCTTCCAGGATGCTATCGGCGGGGGCGAACCCATGCCGGTTTCCGACCGGCTTGCCGGTGAGGTAATCAGCCTTCCCATCCATCCCTACCTGGAAGAAGCGGACCAGTCGACTATTATCGAGACCATCAGGTCCGCTGCGATCTGACCCGGAATTTGCCATGAATTCTCCAGTTGTTCGCGGTTTTCTGCTGTTGGTGCTGGATATAGCGGGACTGGTTGGTGCCTATCACCTGGCCCACCGGATTCGAATGAACTACTGGATTCCGAGTGGAAATGAATACCTCTGGTACCTGGTGCTGGTGGCCATAGTAAGCCTGTACGTAATGGATGCCTACAGGATAAATTATTCACAGAACCCGCGCGGGTTTACCGTGGATAGCCTTGTTGCAATGATTGTCGTGGGGATAGCCAGCGTATTACTGACCTATGTCATCGGAGTTGACCAATTTACATCAATCTTTGGAAGGGGGGTGCTGCCAGTCGCGATAGTGTCATTTTCGATTTGGGCACTAGCCTGCCGTTGGATTATTGCAACGGTGTATCACCGCTCGAATGCAGTGGCCCGGTGGCTGGTCCTGTCCAGCGATGAAGCATTCAAGCAGGTCAGCGAGCAGACAAGGGCAGTCAGTCCGGAATCAAAATTTTCCTGGCTCGGCCTCGACTCAACAAGTGAAGACATGTTGAACTGGGTCAGGGAGAATGCGAAACAGTCAGGGATAATATATGAAAGCAGGTTAAGGCAGAACAGCGAGGCGATGAATACCCTGCGAAAAATTGCCTCGGGAAACATGACAATACTGTCACTGACTGAATACTACGAACACTTTTTGCTGAAACTTCCTGTGGACAGCCTGGAGAATGACTGGCTCGGCCGCAGCATTGGCTACAACCTGTTGCATGACCAGGTTGGAATACGCCTGAAACGGCTGATCGACCTGGTTTTTGCCTGCACAGCATTCGTAATTACCGCGCCGCTGATGCTTTTACTGGCGTGCATTATCAGGGTGACGTCCAGGGGTTCGGTGATTTATCGGCAGGATCGAGTAGGGCTGCACGGTACAGTGTTTACCCTGTACAAGTTCCGCAGTATGGTCGAGGATGCTGAAAAACTCGGCCCGCAATGGTCGGACGTGGACGATCCAAGAATAACCCGATTTGGAAAATTCCTGCGCGCGACCAGGCTGGATGAACTTCCGCAATTGTGGAACCTGATTGTCGGAAACATGAGCCTGATCGGACCGCGCCCTGAACGACCCGAATTTGTCAATGACCTCAAGAAACAGATTCCGTTTTACGAGATGCGGGAACTGGTTCCGCCGGGAGTAACGGGATGGGCGCAGGTGATGTACCGCTATGGCTCCTCGGTTGACGATGCGCGTCGCAAGCTGGAGTATGATCTTTACTACATCAACAATCACTCCATCCGCCTCGATATTACAATCGTAATCAAAACGTTGCTGGTAGTAGTCACAGGTGTAGGACGATAATTTATGCTGACGGCTGCACTCCTGGTCGTTATTTTGCTCGTTCCCGGCTACCTGGTTAGCCGCCTGGTTGGCGCCAGGGAATACCTGTACCTGCAATCAGTTTCTTTATCCTATCTGCTGTTTATAGCACTGGTCGCACTAGCGCGAACCCTGGAATGGTCTGTTAATTCACTTGCAGTCACCTACCTTGTCCTCTCCATGTTCCTTCTTATGGTTCTGATTGCAACAACTTTGCTGCGGAAACCGGCGCATAGCACGAATTCCGAAATCACCACAACACTGTTCAGCAGTACCCTGTCGCCCTGGACTGTTACAGGCGTGTGCGCCGGTGTTGCCCTGTATTTCATGTGGTTCGGCGTTTACGACGAAGTCCCATCGGATCTGTACCAGCATCTCGATTATGCCAATGATGCATTTCAGCGCATGGATATTTACGGCTTTGGTGAGGGCAGTGGTATTTATGCTGGTTTTGGCCGGGGCCACAGGGCCTGGTATGTACTGGTTTCCTGGACAGCACTTTTCCTTGATGCCGGGCTGGCTGAAACATATTCATCCGTGATTGTCGCGAACACCGTGTTGTTCCTGGTCGGTGTTGCGGTTGTGGCCGATCGTATCTTCAGGGTGTTTGGATTCAGCAGGAAGGAGCACCAGGTTGCAGTGCTGGCAACGGTTGCATTTTTATTTGCACAAATGGGGCTGAGTGCCATTTCATACGTCCGCTACTACAGCTATGCCCCTACCATGCTCAACTACATCGCGTATTTCGCTGCACTCGTATGCCTGTTGAACCTGTATGAAAGGAAGGACAGTGACATCCGCTCATTCGCTTTCCTTGTGGCAGCGATGGCCGTGACCGCGGTTATCCACGTACAGGAATTTGTGTTCATCGCCGTTGCGTTGTTTCTATTGGGGACCTGGTGGGCATTAAAGGAAGCCAGAGCGGGGTTCCGGGCAAAGGAAAAAGTGCCAGTGCGGATTTTCGCACTACTGTTTGTGCTTGTTTGCGGGGCCCTGGGGCTGTATCTCTGGATCAGGATGAACCACAACGTCAGGCCTTTCACCCATACCCAGGTCCTGCAATTTTCACTGCGCTATATCGGCAACCTGTACATACTCGACCCCGCCTACCGTTTCTACCTGGTAATAACAACCTGGGGTATTGCCGTATACCTGCTATTCCTGGTTTTTTTCAGACGTTTTACCTGCCAGCCATTCCTGCTGCTAGGCATGTTTTCACCGCTGGTAACGGTATTCAATCCCCTGTTCGCAGATATTTTTGTTCGCCTCGGTGAGTCTGGAACATTATGGCGGCTCAGTTTATTTGTACCGTTACATTTCGTGGCAGGCGCCCTCGTGGTTTTCCTGTTTCGCCAGGTTGGTAAGCGAATCAACTTCCGGGTCGGGTTATCTGCGGCTGGATTACTATTGCTTGTTTTGTTTCTCGCTTCCTTCGGTAATTTCCATACCTGTCAATGCCCACGCCAAAACAACATTGCAGAAAGTAGACCCCGTCAAACAGCTGGCGGCACTGGCAGGACCTGGTTGAATTTCTTGTGGAGAATGACTTTGATACATTGGGGAGTCAAGAAGCGGATCCTGGTAGATCCCGTTACCGCTTATGTCATCGATGCACTAACCCGCTACAACTCCTACAATTACAAGTTCCTGCCCAGCAAGACCTATTACAGGCGCCCATTCGCATTTGAAAACTATGATGATTTTCCCCCTGTCGAAATACTCGAACCAGCTAATCGTGGTGAACAGCGAGAGACGGTGGGCCGAGTACAACCGGGGAAATATCCGGTCACTGGCACAGGGATATCCTGAGGGTGTCAGACTATTACCCCGACGGGTTGCTGCCGCATCTGCAAGAAAATCCCTGACCGCTTCGAAAAATTGTGGTCGGCGGACAGGATCTCGGTGTATCTAATTCGCTAGGCGAGGTGACTGGCTTCAGGATACCAGTCCATATTTTACAACATAGCCCGGGTGTCCGACTCGTGGTTCAGGGCGCATTCCCGAAGAACGCGCAGTGGCAATAGCTATCAGCGACTACCCGTTACTGCTAATCTTTTGCAGACGGCTTTTTCGAAGATTTCCCTGAGGTTTTCTTTGATGTTTTCTTTTTTGTCTTCTTTTTGGCGGTTTTTTTCGCAACCGACTTTTTCTTGCTGCCTTTCTTTTTGCCGCGAGCAGGTTTGGCGTTTTTGAGCAACTCCTGGCAGTCTTCCAGGCTCAGGGTTTTAGGCTCCTCGACTTCCTTGGGTATCCGCGCATTTTTTTCACCATCGGTTACGTAAGGCCCATAGCGACCATTGAGCACCTGGATGCCCTCGTTCTCGAAATCCAGGATCAACCGGTTGGCATCTTTTTCCTTTTTTTCGGCAACCAGCAGCAGGGCTGTGTCCCTTTCGACGGTATAGGGATCATGCTGCCCCAGGGATACGTACTTTATCGCCGTACTTTACATAGGGGCCGAAACGTCCGATAGCCACGGTCAGTTTCTCTCCCTTCGGCAGTTTCCCCGAGGGTACGAGGCAACTTGAACAGTTCTATGGCTTCATCAAAGGAAATCTTATCGAGCTTCTGGCCAGGACGCAGGCTGGCGAAGGTCGGCTTGTCTTCATCATCACGGGTCCCAATCTGGGCATACGGGACCATAGCGACCCATTCGAACTGACAGCGGCTTGCCGGATTTCGGGTCAGTACCGAGCACCCGGGATTGTATTACCTCGTCACGGCTGACCGATTCTTCCTTTTCTTCAATCTGTTTCGAAAAGCTGTCCCAGAATTCCCGCATCAACGGCACCCACTTTTTTTCACCCCGGGAAATCGCATCCAGCGCATCCTCCATCCTGGCCGTGAATTCGTAGTCAACATAGCGGGAAAAGTGCGTGGACAGGAACCGGTTTACGATCTTGCCGATTTCGGTGGGTTCGAATCGCCGGCTTTCCAGGGTGACGTATTCCCTGTTCTGCAGGGTGCTGATAATTGATGCATAGGTCGAGGGACGACCGATGCCATATGCTTCCAGGGTCTTGACCAGGCTTGCTTCATTAAATCGAGGCGGAGGTTCGGTGAAGTGCTGCTCGGGCCGGATCAATACAAGGTCTACTGTCATGCCTTCCTGCATCGCTGGCAATAGCACTTCTTTCTCATCCTTTATCCGGCTTGTCATCACGCCCTTCGAGGTACACCGACATGAAACCGGGAACGCGGATGGTTGATCCGGATGACCTGAAGATGCCGCTTATGCCTGCGGTCATATCCACAGATACCGTGTCGATGGTGGCATGGATCATCTGGCAGGCCACGGTTCGTTTCCATATCAGATCATATAGCTGGAACTGCTCTTCGCTGAGCTGGGACTTCAGTTTTTCAGGGGCTCTTGCGGCAGCAGTGGGGCGGATTGCTTCGTGGGCTTCCTGGGCATTTTTGGACTTGTTCTTGAATTCCCTGGGGCTGTCAGGCAGCGCCTCGGCTCCATAACGGTCGGTAATTGTCTGGCGAATTTCCTGTACAGCTTCACCAGCCAGAACAACTGAATCCGTACGCATATAGGTTATAAGGCCAACTTCACCGCCTTCGATGTTGATACCTTCATACAACTGCTGGGCAATCTGCATAGTGCGGCGGGCGGTGAATCGCAGTTTTCTCGATGCTTCCTGCTGCAGGGTTGAGGTAATGAACGGTGGGGCCGGGTTACGTTTACGCTCTTTCTTTTTTACACTGGCGACCGTCAGCTTTCCCCTGGCTGCGTCGACGAGGTCCTGCTCGGCAGATCGGGCGGACGCCTCATCAGTGATCGAAAATTGTGCCAGCTTCTCGTCCTTGTAGTGAGTCAGTTTGCTGGAGAAATCCTGGCCGTCGGTGTTCAGGTCTGCTTCGATTGTCCAGTATTCCCTTGATTCAAATTTATCAATCTCTTCTTCGCGTTCGCAGATAAGGCGCAGGGCAGGACTCTGGACCCGGCCCGCTGAAAGACCCTGGCGTACTTTTTTCCATAACAGGGGAGAAAGGTTGAATCCTACGAGATAATCCAGTGCACGCCGCGCCTGCTGTGCATCAATCAGGTTGCTGGAAATTTCCCTGGGGTTTGCAACGGCCTTCTGGATTGCTGATTTGGTGATCTCGTGGAACTCTACCCGGTACACCGGCTTATCGCCGATCACGCCATTTTCCTTAAGCAGCTCTAGCAGGTGCCATGAAATTGCTTCGCCCTCCCTGTCCGGGTCAGTAGCCAGGTACAGGGAGTCTGCTTTTTTCATTTCCCTGATAATCTTGTCTACATGTTTACGGTTGCGTTCGACAATTTCATAGGTCATCTGGAAATCGTTTTCAGTATCCACAGCGCCCGTCTTGGGCAGCAAATCCCGAACATGTCCATAGGAGGCCAACGCCACGAATTCATTACCGAGGTATTTTGACATCGAACGGGCCTTCGCAGGAGATTCAACAATGATTAACTGTTTTCCCATCGGTAACGTACGCTAATTTGTGCCTGTAATAATTATTGCGGGCCAACAAGTGGCCCGCCATGATTTTGATATGGGGTTTCGCTAAACCAAATTCAGTGGATACAGCTGTGCAACCCATCAAGTACCACTGTCTCGGTAAGTTCAGTCACCCCGTCCCCATCGGTATAGTTGCTGAGCACCATCAGGATAACCCATTTAACGTGCTCCAGTTCGATGGTATCGGTACCCAGAGCCATTAACTGGGTAATTACCATCTCCCTGGACATGTTGTCCAGAACGCCGCACTGCTCAAGTTTCAGGAGCAGCCCACGCGCTTCCAGCCCGATCTGCTCGAGTTCATCGTCGGTATAGTGGCGAATTGAGCCCTGGGAAATGGTCGAAGGATCGGTAACGCTGTTATCGCTCAGGATTGCAAGGTTTTCCAGCCACTCAAATGCACGGTCAATCATGGCCTGGTCGAATCCAGCCTGGCCCAACTCTATGACCAGGGTTTCCTGGTCGGGTTCATAGTCTTCGCTGTCAAACATATAGTTCTCAAACAGGTAAATCAGGACGTCAAGAATGTTTTCTTTCATGTGAGGGCTTGGGTAATTCTATTTCAGGTATTTGGATTGATTGCGTTTGCAAATTATTGTGGCAGTCTCTGGTAGCCCCCGGGGGTTTCTTCTACCAGTCCCTTCAGTTCCAGGTCCAGAAGCATGGATGAAACTTTATCCGCCGTCAATTCGGTCATTATAATCAACTGGTCCAGTGATATTGGCGCGTAGTCTATCAGCTTATATAACAAATTATCATTCCCCTGGGAATCCCCTATGGGAATTGAATCACTTTTTCCGGTAATTTCACCCAGCTGGCAGGGTAACTCGACAATGATGTCGTCAAGGGTCTCCACCAGTTTGGCGCCATCGCGTATCAGGCTATGGCATCCCCGGCTGTTCGCCATGTGAATAGAGCCGGGAATGGCAAACACCTCCCGCCCCTGTTCCCCTGCCAGCCTGGCGGTTATAAGGCTGCCGCTGCGGATGCCGGCCTCTACAACCAGTGTTCCCAGAGACAGCCCGCTGATTATCCGGTTGCGCCAGGGAAAGTGGCCGCGCCGCGCCGCAGTGCCAGCCGGAAACTCTGTCACTACAAGCCCGAACTGGCATATTTCCTGGTACAGGTTATAGTTTGCCCGGGGATATACCTGGTCTATCCCGGTTCCCATTACTGCAATTGTGGGGAATCCATTGCTGAGGCAGCCACGATGGGCGCTGGCGTCGATGCCTGCAGCAAGTCCACTGGTAATCACCAGTCCGACTGCAGACAACTCGCTGGCAAACATGGCAGTGGTTTTCCTGCCAGCGGGTGTGGCATTACGGCTGCCCACTATGGCTAGCTGGCTATGCTTGAGCAGTTCCGTGTTGCCCCTGTAAAACAGGCCCAGGGGTGGAGACGGAATGTGATTAAGCAGTTCCGGGAAGTCCGCATCAGAGAATCCGATGAAACCCGCCTCAAGTGATTCAAGCAACAGTGCATCCTTTTTCGCAGCTCCCTCAGGGGCTGAGGTTATTGCCAGAATATCCTTTGGTGTGAGTATGCCAGTCTCGGCAAGATCGGCTCGCGCAGATTTAAAAACTCTGCAGGGAGTGCCAAAATGCGCTACCAGGGCGCGTTTTTGTGCACAGGATATAGCACCGATATTTGCCAGTTTTAGCCAGTCCGTTAGCATTGTGATTTCCTTTTCTGATGATTGTCTAAACTTCTCCTTGTTTCAGGATTACCCGTTGCGGCAGATCATTGTGCTGCGGCAGATCATTGTGCTGTTGCAGCTCAATTGCACCCGGGCAATTGCGAATAAAACTCACGGAGCCCTGTAACGATCACCCAGGGAGATTGCCCTGCTGGATTCAAGGATCAGTGCGTAGCTAAGTTTCTCGAATACCCGAAACACCATCAACAATCCGGACTCTTCGTCAGGGACGGTGTATCTCTCTCCGGTTACCGGATCAGTGGCCTGGCCACGGTGAAACATGGCCTTGAGCACATGACCTTCTTCCAGGCCGTCCCTGATGCCGCCCGTAATAATGACTACATCAAACTTGGAGACCTCATCTACTCCCGTGGGGGCGTGTAATATGGTGCCGGTGGCCAGGGGATCGGGTGGTCGCGGCTGGTAGTAAGGCAAGGGGATTTCCTCGTACACGGGTAGCAGCCTGTCGGTTGGGCGAACTTCCCTGCTAGTCCCTGTTATGATGAGTTTGGATACATCAAAGCTGCGGCGTTCCATGCGCGCATCTCCAAGGTGGATACCTTCAATTCCCAGAAGTTCCCCGGATTCCGGGTCGTTCAATGTTCTGCCAACCCTGAATATCTTGAAATTATCAGTGTCATATTTTGAAACACCGCGGGCGTAAAAGCTCATATACTTTCCAAGAACAAGCTCACCCTCAACCGAGGAAACAATGTGTCCGGCCTGCTCCAGTTCGCCTGGGTCGACGATAATTGCCGAGGTCAGGAATGGCTCGATAATATGGGGTGGAATAGTCGGTATAGCTCGGTCCAGGGGTGTCACATGTATCTTTGGCTCAAGCCGTACTGCCTTGATATGGCGGTCGCTTGTGACCACTAGCAGGTCACCGGGGAAAATCAGGTGCGGGTTTTCAATTGCCGAGTTTTCTCGCCAGATCAATGGCCAGCGCCATGGATCAAGCAGGAACTTGTTTGCAATATCCCACAGGGTGTCCCCTTCCTGGACCACGTAGCGGTCCGGGTGCCCCGGTTTGAGATCAGATTCAGATTGAGCGAGAGCACTGCTCAATGGCACCATCACCACCAGGCATACCGCGACAAACCACCTGTACATTCTTGATCGGTTTTTTCGCATCAGAATTAACCCTTCATAATTTCAGTATTTTTATAACTGACTCGGATTATAGCCGTATTCTTTACCGGGTAAATTAACTTTCTACTATACATTTATCTACCAAACTTTTGAATTTGCTAGTAAACTTGGGCATCTAAACCACTTTTTCTCCCCAGGAAAAAATATCCGACTGGCAAAATTACATTTAAAAGTACGAATTGACAAATTCTGGACTGTAATTTTCTGCCCGGACGGGAACAATTGGATCTAACCACATGGTAATTCCGGTTATTCCCCGGTAATCCCCCAATAATCCCCCAGTAATCCCCAAATAATCTAATATAGCCTCCGAATAAAGTCCCCTGGAAAGCAAGAAAAATCGCGGCAAGACGTCACAAATCTGATACCTTATACCGCATCAGGATTTCGATTTGGACACCCCGCCATAACTTCATTGTCAAGCAGCATCCCGGAACAATTGCCAGGACACCCTAGCCCGAATTGAATAACACCCTCATTAACATAGCCCAATTACATAGTAATGCGCCAAGCCAGACTTTACCATGACTGAAAGAATAGCCCAAGTCACCAGGAATACCAGGGAAACCCGGATAGAGGTGACCTTGAACCTTGACGGTACCGGAACGTGCCATTTTGATACCGGTGTTCCATTTCTCGAACATATGATGGAACAGATTGGGCGCCATGGTGTAATGGACCTGGACATCAAGGCAAGCGGAGACCTTCATATCGATGACCACCACACAGTGGAAGATATTGGCATCACTATCGGGCAGGCAATCCACAAGGCGCTGGGAGACCGCCAGGGCATATCTCGCTATGGTCATGCCTATGTGCCGCTGGACGAGGCCCTGAGCCGGGTGGTGATCGATTTTTCAGGCCGTCCGTTGCTGGTCAGCCATGTTAAATACCCGGATCGCAGTATCGGCAGGTTTTCCACAGCCCTGATACATGAATTTTTCCAGGGCTTTTGTAACCATGCCCTGGCCACGGTACATATTGACAATCTGCGGGGTGAAAACTCACACCATATTGCCGAGACCGTATTCAAGGCGTTTGGCAGGGCGGTACGTCATGCTGTAAGCCGGGACCCGAGAGTTCCAGGCATTCCTTCCACCAAGGGAGTTCTCTGATCTCTTCTTGTGTAAATGTGATTTACCGATCCGGATATCCTGCAGGGGCAGAGTGTGAATAGCGAAGCGGTTGTAGTTGACCTTGGAACCGGGAACCTCAGGTCCGTGAGCAAGGCGTTGTCATTTGTCGGCCATAGGCACAGGACCGTGATTTCATCGGACCCCGCTGAAATCGCTTCGGCGGCTCACCTGGTCCTGCCTGGACAGGGCGCTATAGGCACCTGGTTTAGCCAGCTTGGTGGAAATCAGGAGCTTGAAAAAGCAGTCCTGGGACGACTGAATGATGGGCCGGTACTGGGCATATGCCTGGGGCTGCAGGCACTGTACAGCCATAGCGATGAGAATGACGGAACGCCTGGCCTTGGATTGCTGCAAGGGAGTGTCAGGCATTTCAGGAATAACCCCTGTCATGCCAGCAGCGGCGATGGGCAGCAGCTGCTGAAAATTCCCCACATGGGCTGGAACACAGTTTCCCATGCCTGCGACCATCCGCTGTGGCACAATATAGACAATCACGAACGCTTTTATTTTGTGCATAGCTACTATGTTGAAAGCACGGACAATGACCAGGTATTTGGCCTGTGTGAATATGGAAACCGTTTTACTGCGGCAGCGGGAAAGGACAACCTGTTTGCGGTCCAGTTCCACCCCGAGAAAAGCCAGCAGGCCGGACTTAAACTACTTGAAAACTTTCTCAACTGGAACGGAGCTGTATAGCAATGTTACTTATTCCGGCAATTGATATTAAGGACGGAAAATGTGTTCGCCTGAAGCAGGGCGACATGAACAAGGAAACCGTGTTTTCTGATGATCCGGTTTCGATGGCACAGCGCTGGGTTGATGAGGGTGCACGCAGGATACATATTGTCGATCTCGATGGCGCAGCCAAAGGTGAGCCGGTCAATGCAGATATCATTCACCGTATCGTGGAAAATCATCCGGATGTACCGGTCCAGGTAGGTGGGGGAATCCGCGACGAAGATACTGTGGATATATATATCCAGGCAGGGGTTCGGTACGTGATTATTGGTACCCAGGCGATCAATGAACCACACTTTATCAGCGATTTATGTGCCGAGTTTCCAACACACGTTATTATTGGACTCGACGCCATGAACGGAAAAATTGCCATAGAGGGCTGGTCCAAACTGTCCAGGCATGACGCAATCGACATGGCCCGGCATTTTGACAATGATGGCGTGGAAGCGATCATTTACACGGATATTGCCCGGGACGGCATGATGCAGGGTGTGAATATTGAGGCAACCGTAGAGTTGGCAGAATCGGTAAATATCCCGGTGATTGCCTCGGGCGGCATCCACAATATCGAGAATGTCAAAAAGCTTGCCGCCGAATCCGGGTCCGGTATTGTCGGCGCCATCACCGGGCGGGCCATCTATGAAGGCGGGCTTGATTTTGCCGAAGGCCAGAAAGCCGCGGACGAGATTTCCGGAATTGGCAGTTTCGGCCTGTAAATTCGTCCCGCAGCAAGTAGCATAAACAGTCGTGACCCTCGCCAAAAGAATAATTCCCTGTCTGGACGTTGATGGCGGGCGGGTCGTGAAAGGTGTGAAGTTTGTCAATATTCGTGATGCCGGCGACCCGGTTGAGGTAGCACGCCGCTATGACCAGCAGGGGGCGGATGAGCTGATATTCCTGGATATAACAGCGAGTTCGGACAACCGGGATACCCTGGTCCACGTTGTCGAGCAGGTTGCACAAGAGGTCTTTATTCCTCTCACCGTGGGCGGCGGTATCAGGGAACTTGGTGATATAACCCTGATGCTCAACTCGGGTGCCGACAAGGTGTCCGTGAACACGACGGCAGTGAACAATCCCGATTTTATCCGCGAGGCCAGTACCCACTTTGGCAACCAGTGTATTGTCGTGGCCATTGATGCCAAGCGGGTTGACGATAGCGGCGACGGGGAATGCCGCTGGGAAATTTTTACCCACGGCGGGCGAAATCCTACCGGGCTGGATGCCATCGAATGGGCTCGCAAAATGGAACAATACGGCGCCGGGGAGTTGCTGGTTACCAGCATGGATCGAGACGGGACCAGGAACGGCTTTGATATCGACCTGATAAAAAGGATTTCAACCGGTGTCGGTATTCCGGTTATTGCTTCTGGCGGTGTGGGTGACCTCGATCATCTCGCGGCAGGTGTGCTTGAGGGTGGCGCAGATGCGGTACTGGCGGCAAGTATTTTTCACTATGGAGAATACACTGTGGCTGAGGCCAAGCAGCACATGGCGGACAAAGGCATCGAAGTCAGGCTGTAAATGCAGGCATGACCCGCCCCCGGCTTTATTACCCGGATAAACTTACCGGATAAAACTACCGGATAAAACTATATGAGTAACACAATGACTACACTGCTTGAAGAGATTAGCTGGAACGACGCCGGGCTGGTTCCGGCGATCGCCCAGCAGCATGATACTGGCCAGGTGCTGATGGTGGCATGGATGAACAGGGAGGCCCTGGAAACAACAATTCGTGAGGGAAGGGCAGTGTACTTTTCACGTTCTCGCCAGAAACTTTGGCGCAAGGGTGAAGAATCCGGCCATATCCAGTCCCTGAAAGAAATTCGCATCGATTGCGATTCAGATGTCGTGCTGATGCAGGTAGAGCAGATTGGCGGTATTGCCTGCCACACTGGCAGGCATAACTGTTTCTACAAGCGGCTTGAAGATGGCCGGTGGAACGAGGTAGACCCGATATTAAAGGATCATGACGAAATTTATGGTGGAAGTTAAACAACTATTGTCAGTTAAAAAGGCTTAGAATCGCCCTGTTTTGCCGTTAAAATCGGCCATACCTCATTTATTTGCTTGAATATTTCATTATCATGCCAATATTCAATCAATCATTTACATTTTAACCAATACAAAACTATATAACCTGCGTGGAGAAGAATTATGGGAATAGGTGGAATTAGTCCGGTCCAGTTGATTATCATCCTGGTAATTGTGCTGCTGATTTTCGGAACTAAAAAATTAAGGAATCTTGGCGGGGATCTCGGTGGTGCGATCCGGGGATTCAAGAAAGCGGTAAAGGAAGAGAATCCGGATGAACTCGAAGATGCCAGCGAAGAAGGCGGTGAAGAAACCGTCGAAGAGGGTGCCGAGCAACCCGAAGAAGCCGTGGTAGCTGAGCAGAAAACGGCGGAGTCCGAAGAAGTAAAAAAAGAATCCTGATCTTTATTCCTGATCATTATTCATGATTATTAGATAGCCTCCCATGTTTGACATTGGTTTCTGGGAGATGGCGTTTATTGGCGTCGTCGCCCTTGTGGTCATTGGTCCGGAAAGACTTCCCGGTGTAGCCAGGACTGCGGGAGCGTGGTTTGGCAAGGGACGCCGCATGATGAATGAAGTCAAGAAAGACGTCAAGAGCGAGATGAAAGACTCCGAGCTGCAAAGCTTCAGGGATTTTAAAAAGGATTTGGCCGGGGTGACGGATGATTTCAAGAATGTCAAAGATTCGGCCGGCGGCCTTAAAGAGTCTGTTGAGGGGGCAGCCGCAGATATTAAAGACAGCGTGGAAACCATCGACGGAGCGGGCGTGGTGAAAAAGTCATCGCGCAACAAGAAAAAGGCAAAACGCGCACCCTCAAAAAAGACAGCGGCAAAGAAATCCACAGCGAAAAAATCAACCAGCAAGAAACAGTCCGGTGATGAGCCAGCCACCAGCAAAAAAACCGTGGCGGCGAATAAACCTGCGGCGAAAAAACCTGTGGCAAGGCAGAGCGCCAGCAAGAAACCGACTGCGGCTAACAAACCGGCGTCCAGAAAAGCATCGGTATCCCAAGCATCGAACAGCAAGGCGGCAAAATCTCCAGTAAAAAGAGCAGCGAAAAAATCACCAACAAAGGCGTCGAGTAGAAAAGCGACAGTGAAAAAATCGGCGGCAAAAAAGCCTGCTATGGCAAAAAAACCTGCGGCCCGCAGGAGCTCCAGTAAAAAGATACCCGCTGCACCAAAGAAATCCTAGGACCCGGCTAAATGGCAGACACCGAAGAAAACCAGGAAGTGGGTGCAGAAGGCACGCTGGTCTCCCATTTGCTGGAACTGCGGGATCGCCTGTTAAGAGGCGTCCTGTCTATTGTTGTATTCTTTATCCTGTTGGTGCCCTTTGCCAATACGCTGTATGAAGTTCTCGCCAGTCCGTTGATGAATGCGCTGCCGGAAGGCAACAGCATGATCTCTACGGAGCCCCACGGCCCGTTTTTCGTTCCCTTCAAATTCGCCTTTGCCTGTGCTTTCGCGCTAGCGGTACCCTATCTGCTGTACCAGATCTGGTCATTTGTAGCGCCTGGGCTATACCAGAATGAAAAACGCCTGGTGGTTCCACTATTGCTGTCCAGCAGTTGCCTGTTTTACCTGGGCATCCTGTTTGCCTATTTTGCCGTATTTCCGATCATCTTCAGCTTTTTCGCCAACACCGCCCCGGAAGGGGTCGCGGTAATGACAGATATCAATTCATACCTGAGTTTCGTCATCAAGCTGTTCTTTGCGTTCGGCGTGGCATTTGAAGTCCCCGTTGCCACCGTACTGTTGGTGTACATGCGCGTAACCAACGTCGAAAGCCTGAAGAAAAAGCGGCCCTATATTATCGTTGCGGCATTCGTGGTGGGTATGCTGCTCACTCCTCCTGACGTGTTTTCGCAGACGTTGCTGGCATTGCCTGTCTGGATTCTTTTCGAAGCGGGGCTGTATTGCTGTCGATTCCTCCCAAAACCAGACGACGACGGCGAAGATGATTATCCCGACGATGATGACTACCTGGACGACGATGAGGAAGAGGATTCCAAGCTGAAGCTGGAATAACGGCCGTTTCGGGAACTTCCGGGGATCTTCCCGCTCCTAAACTTAAATGACCTGAAGGTCATTTGATTGCATTGGCTGAACCCGGCCGATAACGCACCTAACTATCCGGGCAGGAGCTTGTCACGTTGCTGAAACCATTGATCACCGTCATCGCTTTGCTGGTGCTTTCTGGTGTTGCCCATGGCGAGGCGCTTGAAAACCAGATGCATAGCCATCCTGTGCCCTACCTGGCGCTTCATGGGGAGGACCCGGTGGCGTGGCAGGAATGGGGAGATGAGGCGGTAGCCCTGGCCAGGCAGCAGAACAAGATTCTATACCTCTCTATTGGTTATTTTTCCTGCCACTGGTGTCACGTGATGCAGAAGGAAACTTTCCAGAACAACGAAGTGGCCGAATTCCTGAACCGGCATTTCATTCCGGTAAAAGTGGACCGCGAGCTGGAACCGGCCCTCGACCGACGCCTGATGAATTTTACCCAGAGAATTATCGGGCGTGGCGGCTGGCCCCTGAATGTATTCGTCACCCCGGATGGATTTCCAATCTATTCGGTGCTTTACGCGCCTGCCTCGCAGTTCCTCGGGGTGTTAGTCAGGCTCAACGAAGTGTGGACCCAGAGCCCGGAACGGGTGCTGGAACTGGTCAAAAACGATGTTGTTGAAGCGCTTCCTGGTGCCAGCCCGAACCTGGACCGGACCAGCTTTACGGCAATTACTGCAGCCGCCCGCAGCGGCGTAATGAATCATGCTGATTCCAAATATGGCGGATTCGGCAATGGCCAGAAGTTTCCATCTGCGCCCCAGCTCGAGTATCTCCTGAATCACTACGCGGCCAACCCCGATGCCACGGTCAGGGAATTTCTTGAATTGACCTTGTCGGCAATGGCAAACCAGGGCCTTTATGATCACCTGGCAGGAGGATTTTTCAGGTATACCACCGATCCTCGCTGGCAGATTCCCCATTTCGAAAAAATGCTTTATGACAACGCCAACCTGGCCCGGGTGTACCTGCTGGCGGGGGATATTCTTGTGCGTCCGGAGTTTACCGTGATCGCAAGACAGACCCTGGATTTCATGCTGCAAAGAATGCGCCGTGAGTCCGGTGGCTTCATATCTTCGTTTTCTGCGGTCGATGATGAAGACATCGAAGGCGGCAGTTACCTGTGGACCCGTGAACAGGTTATCGAAACGCTGCAGCCATCCGCCGCGGCAATGGTGCTGGAATTATGGAATCTGGATCGCGATGCCGAGCTGTTGGCAGGTAATCACCCCAGGTTTGCCATGAGTCTCGGTCACTATGCGGAAATTCATGATATGGATAATGATGTGGTCAGGGAACGTTTTACCGAGGCTCGTTCCAGATTGCTGCAGGCGCGGGACAAGCGTGGCCTTCCCGAAGACGACAAGCTGGTTGCAGGCTGGAATGGCCTGGTATTGACTCTGCTGGTGGATGCTGCAGGTGCATTTCCTGGCTCAGGCTACGATAAAGCGGCTCTGGAACTCCGCAATTTCCTGGTACAGAACATGTGGGACGGTGAACAACTGCATCGCTCCATCACCCGTGGCGAGAGAATGGGATCAGCCTCATTGGAAGACTACGCCTACATTGCTTCGGCGCTGGTTCGCTTTGCGGAGTATTCCGGGCAGGACCGGGATCGGGAGCTGGCGCTGCAAATTGCCCGGACTGGCTGGCAAAAATTTTATATCAACAATGGCTGGTTGCTGGGTGATGGAACGCGACTGGCGCCGGTAGCCGGCGAAATAATGATTCCGGACTCTGCAACTGCCTCCCCATCGGCGGTGCTTGTGTTGACGTCACTGGGCCTGGCACGGCAATACGGGGATATCGCAATGGAAATTCAGGCACTTTCAGCACTCAACCGGGGCAAAAATTCCCTGGTCACCGCGCCTTTCTGGTACGTGAGCCAGCTCGAGGCAATTGAACTCGCCCTGAACCCCTGAAGACCGGGGAACCGGTAATTTTAGTTTTTACGGCGGGCTAAAGGGCGATCAGCCGCCATTCCTTGTTGAGGTAGCCGAATATTGGCCTGAAGTTTGTCTTGTAGCTCATTTTGCGGCAGTTATCTATCCAGTAGCCGAGGTATAACCAGTCCAGGTCCATATTCCTGACATAGTCGAGCTGCTCCATTATGGCGAATGTTCCGAGGCTTCTTTTAGGTAACTGGGGATCAAAAAAAGTGTAGACCGCTGACATACCGTCATCGGGCAGATCACAAACCGAGAGGGCAACCAGCCTGCTGTCAATTCGATATTCTATGAAAACTGTTTCAATGGACGAGTCAACCATAAATTCCTGGTAGCGTTCAGGATTGTTGTGATCCATGATGTCGCCAGTATGCCGCCACGACTGGTACCGGCAGTACAGATCGAAATGCTCATCCTTGAAACTGGACGGCACCATGGTCGTTTCTACGTCATTGTTTCTTTTTGCGCACCGCAGCTGGGCCCTGCTTGGGACATATTCCCGGGCAGGAATTCGCACCGAAACACAGGCATTGCAGTTCCTGCAGTGCGGTTTGTAGATGGTTGTTCCGCTGCGGCGAAATCCTGATTTGAGAAGAATGCTGAACAGCGCATTGTCAACGTCGTAGTCCGGGTCCAGTAACACGGTTGATGCCGTCTCCGGCTCAATATACGGGCAGGCGTGCGGCGCTGATATATAAAGCTTTGGCTGGTTGGTCTGGATAGTCATGTATCGTGATTGTATTCAAAAATCAGCCAGGTTCAAATCACTCTGTATCCGGGATGACCCAGAATCCCGGGCGGTTTTCTTTGCCAATACCCAGATCCAGCTGGTTTACAAATTCACTACGTGAAATTTCTTCGGCGCCGAGGCTAAGCAGGTGGGGAGAAGTTATCTGGCAATCTATGAGGTGGTAATCCATCGACACCAGGCTGGAGACGAGGTAGTCGAGTGCGGCCTTGGAAGAGTCACTTACCGTGCTGAACATGCTCTCGCCGAAGAATATTTTGCCCAGTGCTATTCCGTATAAGCCGCCCACCAGCTTGTCCTGTTGCCAGGTTTCCACGGAATGGGCATACCCCCGCTTATGCAATTCGATATAAGCGTGCATCATATCCGCTGTGATCCAGGTGCCGGGCCCGGCTGCGCGCGGCGCGGCACATTGCCGGATAACATGCTTGAATGCCTGGTCCACCGAGAATCGAAACTTTTGCCTGCGGATTGATTTTTGCAGGCTTTTTGAAGGCCTGAATTTGTTCGGGAATAGTACGCAGCGTGGATTTGGCGACCACCACAGGATAGGCTCGCCCGGGTTGTACCACGGGAAAATACCCTTTCTGTATGCCACAAGCAACCTTTCCGGGCTGAGGTCGCCACCAAGCGCCAGCAGTCCGTCTTCGGATGCATAGTTGACATCCGGGAAATCTTCGATTGTGGTCATAAACTGCCTTGATGGTTCGGGGCTGCTGCGAATTTCCAATATACCAGTGAACCCCTGATTAAAACACGAACGATCAATCTGGGGGACCTCTATTCATTGTGGGCGAGAAAGATTGAGATTTAAAATTTTCAAGATCAGGGCCCCCGGGCGTTTTGGTGGTAGTTTGTAAAATCCCGGGTACAGGGTTGCATAATTTTTACACCAGGCAGTTTTAAATGGTGCAAGCTTCAGTCCTGCAATTGACAGAATATTTCGATAAGCTACAAACAATGAGAATTTTAGGAATCGAAACATCCTGCGATGATACCGGAGCGGCAATTTACGACAGTAGTGACGGTCTCATAGTAAATCGCCTTGCCTCCCAGGTGGCGCTCCACCAGGCCTATGGCGGGGTCGTTCCGGAACTGGCGGCAAGGGATCATATCCGCACCCTGCTGCCCCTGGTGGACAGTATTCTCAATGGCCCTGAAAACCACGGGGCCAGAATGGATGCCGTTGCCTATACTGCTGGTCCGGGACTGGCCGGGGCATTGCTGGTGGGGGCTTCAGTGGCTGTCAGTCTGGCTCGAGGATGGCAGGTTCCGTCTATTGGCGTGCATCACATGGAGGGTCACCTGCTGGCACCGATGCTTGAAGATGACCCTCCGGATTTTCCTTTTGTTGCATTGCTTGTTTCCGGCGGGCATACCCTGCTTGTAGATGTACAGACGCCGGGTGAGTACAGGATCCTGGGTCAGTCGCTGGATGATGCGGCAGGCGAAGCATTTGATAAAACCGCGAAACTTCTTGGGCTGGGTTATCCCGGGGGGCCAGCAATTGCGAATGCGGCAGGCGCCGGTGATCCGGCACGTTTTATATTTCCGAGGCCAATGACCAACCGTCCCGGGCTCGATTTCAGTTTTAGCGGGTTGAAAACCCACGCCCTCACCACTACCCGCCAGCAGGCCGTTCTCGACCAGCAGACCATTGCGGATATTGCCCTGGCCTTTGAGCTTGCGGTGGTGGATACCCTGGTCATCAAGTGCAGCCGCGCCCTCAGGCAAACCGGCAGAACCCGGCTGGTTGTTGCCGGCGGGGTTGGTGCGAACCAGCGTCTCAGGGAAAGCCTCACCGAGTCATGCCGGCAGGCCGGGGCAAGAGTGTATTACCCCCGGCCCGAGTTTTGCACGGACAATGGCGCCATGATCGCCTACGCGGGGTATTTCAGGAGCCAGCTCCAGGATGATGAAAAAGGCAGCCGTGCCCCGGTTGGGGGATTTGATGTCCATCCGCGCTGGAGCCTGGAAAATATCCGCAACCCGCCGCAATAATCCGCTTATTGCGCTGCAGTGGACCTGGAGCGGGAGTCAGGTCTTGAGGCGGATGCGGCTTTCCGTTCCGGACAATAACCGTGAAATATTCTCGCGGTGGCGCCACAGCAGCAATATCGCAATGGCCAGGGCGAGGCAAAAATACGGCCAGCCCGGAAGCAGCCAGAAAACCAGGATGGGTGCCACAACCGCTGCGCTGAGTGCAGCCAGGGATGAATATCGAAACACTAATGCCGTACCCAGCCATACTCCCATCAATACCAGGGTGAGTTGCCAGCTCAACCCGATAAACACCCCGAAAGCCGTGGCAACCCCTTTGCCGCCATTGAAGCCAAAATACAGCGGCAACAGGTGGCCCAGGAATGCCCCGAGGCCCACCAGCGAAAGAATCAGCGGATCCTCGGTTATCATCCTTGCCACAACAACCGGCAGGAGGCCCTTAAGCACATCACCCAGCAGGGTGATTATTGCCGCCTTCTTGCCGCCTATGCGCAGGACGTTAGTCGCCCCGGGGTTGTTGGAGCCGGATTTAAGGGGGTCGGGCAAGCCCATGATCCGGCAAACAATGATGGCGCTGGATATGGAGCCGAAGCAATAAGCCAGTACGGGCAGGGTATAATCAATCATTGGTTATGCGACCAGCGATGCAATTCTCATACTATAGGGTATTTTTGTAAATATAGCTTAAGGGTAACCCGCAATGGACATTATCTATCTACACGGCCTCAAGGTCGACTGTGTCATCGGTGTATGGGAATGGGAACGCAGGATTACCCAGACAATCACTATCGACCTGGACATGGGATTCGACATCTCCAAAGCGGCCCGCAGTGACGAGCTGGGAGATACCCTGAGTTACAAGGATGTTTCCCGGCGGGTCGAGTCTTTTGTCAGGGAGTCTGAATTTGCCCTGGTCGAAAAACTGGTGGAAGAAATAGCAAATATCCTGACCAACGAGTTTGATATCGGATGGTGCCGGGTCCGGGTCAACAAGTTCGGGGCTGTCAGGAACGCCGGGGACGTAGGTGTTATTATCGAGCGCGGAAGCAAACTGTGACCCATGTGGTTTTGAGCCTGGGGAGCAATATAGACAAGGAAAAAAATATCAGGTTTGCTGTGCACGAAATTGCCCGGCTGTTTGGCGAACTGGAAATTTCTTCGGTATATGAAGCCCAGTCGATCGGTTTCGAGGGGCAGCCTTTTTTCAACCTCGTGGTGGGTTTTCAGTGCGGAGACTCGCTGGAGAAAATCCGCGCCAGTATGCGCGCCATCGAGTTTTCAGCCGGTCGGGTCAGGGGGCGAAAATCATTCGATAACAGGATTCTGGATATTGACGTGATCCTGTACGGGGACCAGGTCCTGTATCCCGAGTACAATATTCCAAGGGACGAGGTGGAAAATTACGCCTATGTCCTGAAGCCCCTGTCTGAGCTTTACCCGGATAATTCACACCCGGTTACCGGCATTTCCTTCGCCAGCATGTGGGACCAGTTTGACAGTGCCGGCCAGGACATTGAGGTTGCCCGGTTTGACCCGCTGTGACCGGATTTACCCAAACCACGCTTCAAGGTGGTATCGCGGTTGACATCGTGATGTTTGAGCGCTGCCACAATCGTCGCTGAAATCCAGTGAATAGAGATGGAAATTCCACCAAAACCCGATTTTGAATTTCCTGGCATGCCTGATAATCCCTGGTTGACCAAAATATAGGCCGAACCATTCGTTTAAACTGCAGAAAATTTCCCGACATCTGCTGCATAAATAGAGAATTTACACTACCCATTGACACGATTTTCTGGTATAAATCGCGCCCCGTTTCGCCAATATCACAAGTAGCAAGGCAAATCCATGACAAGAATATGTCAAGTAACTGGAAAACGCACCATGTCCGGTAATAACGTTTCCCACGCAAACAACAAAACCAGGCGCAAGTTTCTTCCAAACCTGCATAATCGACGATTCTGGGTCGAAAGCGAAAACCGCTGGGTCAGGCTGCGTGTTTCCTCGGCCGGCCTGCGGGTGATTGACAAGAAGGGCATCGACCAGGTGCTGACCGAAATCCGGTCTCGCGGCGAAAACGTTTAACCCGTCATTTATCCTGAAAACCCAGATAACCCAGGGAGTCAAAAATGAGAGAAAAAATTAAACTGGTTTCCAGCGCTGGAACCGGTCATTACTATACCACCACCAAGAACAAGCGAACCCAGACCGAGAAACTGGAAATGAAGAAGTACGATCCGGTGGTACGCAAGCACGTAATCTACAAGGAAGCAAAGATCAAGTAGCGACGCTTGTATCCCCTCTTTTCCTGAAAAACCCGGCCAGCTATACTGCCGGGTTTTTTTCGCCGCGTAATCCAGGCGTCGACCCGATAAATACACACAGGTTTGCCTGGTTACAACGGGGAAGTGGTTGACCCGGGCGGGGAGCCAGGCCCGTTCTGTCCCTTTTGCGAAAAAAACCGCTGGGCACCGCTGTCACCTATCCCAGGGTAATTCTGGTTTACAAACAGGGGGTTTTACAGAATATAGTCACATTAATACTGATTTTTGTAAAAAGTATTTTGATTATGCGGTGTTTTGGGGATAATGGTTATTATTTGCCCCGGAATACCCCTGTACAACTGGGACAAGGGCCCCTTTTAAGATAAATTATGCGTATAAAGATATCTTTATATAATAAAACATAGCGAAACCTTTAAGCGAAATCTTTAGTGGAATTACTGTCAAGGTTACTGAATGAGAGAGGTGTTTTGCTGGCTGATGGCGCCACCGGCTCCAACCTGTTTGGCGCGGGATTACAGACCGGGGATTCTCCGGAACTCTGGAACGATATCCATCCGGATCGAATAGCCAACCAGTACCAGGGCTTTATCGATGCCGGGTCGGACATTATCCTCACCAATACATTTGGAGGAACACGTTATCGACTGGGGCTGCACGATGCTGCGCACAGAACTCACGAACTCAATGTCAAGGCAGCCCGGATTGCCAGAGCACAAGTAGAGGCAGCTGGACGGGAAATTGTGGTGGGCGGCTCCATGGGCCCCACCGGTGAAATTCTTGAACCGCTTGGCTCAGTCAGTATTGATGCAGCCGCGGAAGCCTTTGCCGAACAGGCTGCTGCACTGAAAGAAGGCGGTGTCGATGTGCTTTGGATAGAAACCATATCTTCCAGGGAAGAGGCCACTGCCGCAGTGAGGGGGGCCTCCCATACCGGGTTGCCAGTGGTTGCGACTTTCAGTGTCGATACCAACGGCCGGACGATGATGGGGCTGACCCCGGCTGATATTGTCGGTCTCAGCATGGAACTGGACAATGCCCCCTTTGCCATTGGTGCCAATTGCGGGGTTGGCGCATCCGACCTGGTCGCCGCCATCGTTAATATGCGTACCGAGATTAACCAGCGCGGCCTGGAAATGATCGTCATAGCCAAGGCCAATTGCGGGGTGCCGGAATATATCGACGGCAAGATTGTGTACAGCGGTACTGAGGAAATCATGGCGGACTACGTGCGTCTTGCCATTGACGCCGGGGCCAATATTATCGGCGGCTGCTGCGGCACCACCCCGGGTCATGTTCGAGCCATGCGTAAAGCCCTGGACACCCATAACAAGGGCCCGGCGCCAGGGCTTGAAGCCATCGAATCAACTCTCGGGGTGATATCCAGTGGAGCCCGCGCCCAGCTTGGCGGTGACCTCACCATTGCCGGCGGAGCACTGCGCGATCCGGGCCAACGCAGGTCCCGTCGGCGTAACAGGAAGGCGTAGTCCTCGTCAGGAGATCCCCGCTTTCGCGGGGACGAGATTGACCTCATTAGTCCCTTGCCAGCCGGCAATGTATGAAAGATACTCGGGCCATGCTGAAAACTGCCTTTATCTACGACCCGCTTTTTCTCAACCACAATACCGGGTCCAGGCATCCTGAGCGCAGTGAACGACTCAAGTCTGCCCATGGCCTGCTGTCAAGCCAGGAATGGTACCCGAGCCTGGATCACCTCCAGCCCCGGCCGGCAGCGCACAAATGGGTCAGTACTATTCATGACCCCCACTACATTGATCGTGTTCGGCAAAGCTGCGAAGCCGGAGAACGCCATATCGACAGCCCGGATGTTTCTGTATCCACTGCTTCCTATGACGTTGCACTGAATGCGGCCGGTGCCATGCTTGAGCTCGCTGACCGGGTCATGTGCGGTGATGCGGATAACGGTTTTGCCATGGTGCGGCCGCCGGGCCACCATGCAGAGTCTGCAGAAGCCATGGGATTCTGCCTGTTCAACAACATTGCAATCACTGCACGTTACCTGCAGCAAAAGCACAACCTGGAACGTATCCTTATCCTCGACTGGGATGTACACCACGGCAACGGCACCCAGCATTCTTTCGAGCAGGATCCATCCGTTTTTTATATCAGCCTGCACCAGTATCCGCACTATCCCGGCACCGGGGCATTGTCCGAAACCGGAATAGGCAAAGGAGAAGGGACGACCCTCAACTGCCCGATGTCACCGGGCCTGGGTGAGTTCGCCTACCGTGAAGCAATGACGGAAATCGTGCTGCCCGCAGCCCGGGCGTTCAACCCGGATGCCGTCCTGGTATCCGCGGGCTTCGATGCCCACCACGCCGACCCGCTGGGAGACATCAACCTCGAGAAAAGCAGCTATACCTGGATGACCCAGCAGGTTATGGAGCTTGCCGACCAGTGCTGTGAAGGGCGGCTGATTTCCCTGCTCGAAGGCGGTTACGACCTCGATGCGCTGGCGCAGTCAGTGACCGAGCATGTCAGGGTGCTGAGCCAGTCCTGACTCAGTCCTGATTGTGGTATCGGTCAGTCCGTAAAGCGGGCAACGGCCTGGGCCAGGCTTTCGAGGTTAATCACCGACAGATATTCCGGGTGCATTTTCAGCACCGCGGAATGTCTTCTTGACGATGCTTTCGAGGTTTGGTCGCTTCTCTGCTGCCGTCTCCCCCTTGCCGATTCCGCCGCCGAATTCCAGCAGCAGCGTGGCACCGGCCCGGGCGGCGCCAACCAGGTTTTCGTGCCACAGAACCGGGTTGAACAGCTGCATATAAAGCCGCGACCGTATTGATGCGGTATCAGCATTGTGAATGCCGCCGGAGAAGTTGGAGAAGACATCAATCCCGGGGCTGTTGAAAGAGGCGTCTTCGAGCACCTTGCGGTAACGCTTCGCCGCCTCAATCATGTAAAAAGTATGAAACGCGCCTTCGGTCTTGAGCCGGGCACTGCGCTTGCGTGGATATTTCTCGGACATTGTCGCCGCCAGCGCATCAAGATCATCGGGCAGTCCGCCAACCACTATCTGTTCCGGCAGGTTGCAGGCCGCGACACCGCAATGATGGTCTCCGGCAAGTTCCGATGCCGATTCCAGATCCATCATCAAGGCCTCCATCTGGCCTTCACCGAATTCTCCCATTAACTCCCCCCGTGACTTCACCAGCCGCAGTGCGAGCTCAAAACTCAGGCTGTTGGCTATAACCAGCGCAGAGTATTCACCGAGGCTGTGACCCACGCCCATGGACGCAGCCACGCTGCCTTCCGTCAGCTGGCTGAAAACACGGTGGCAGGCGATGGAGTGGGTCAGCAGGACCGGCTGGGTATAGCGGGTCAGGTTAATGACACCGTCGGGATCATCAAATGACAGCCTCGCGATATCATAGCCAAGCACCTCGCTGGCTTCACTATAGGTGTCGCGTACTACGGCATATTCCTGGTGCAGGTCCTTGCCGATGCCGGGATACTGGGAACCCTGTCCGGGAAACAGGAAGGCTGTTTTCTCTGTTGTCATGAATCAAAACCCTAATTCTTGTGCCGGCAAATTGCCACATTTTTCAGTCGGTGGCTACAGTTTTTTCAATGTCGCATCCATATAAACTGGTTCAAGTATGGTCAACACCAAATGGGTACAATACCGCCCTTAAATTAATTCATCGGAAATACCAGGTACAGAATATGTCTACAGTTATTGATGGCAAGGCGTTTGCCGCCGGTCTGCGGCAGCGCATCGCCACTGCAGTTGAAGAAATTGGCACCAACCACGGAATCAAGCCGGGGCTGGCGGTTGTGCTGGTTGGCGAGGACCCGGCGAGCCAGGTCTATGTCAGGAACAAGGGCAGGCAAACAGTGGAAGTGGGCATGGACTCCATCGAGCACAAGCTCCCCGTGGATACCACCGAGGAAGACCTGCTGGCCCTTGTAGATCGGCTCAACAATGATCCGGCCATCAACGGCATCCTGGTCCAGCTGCCCCTGCCGAAGCAGATTAACGAGGCAAAGGTAACCAACGCCATTAATGTAGACAAGGATGTGGACGGGTTCCATATTGAGAATGTCGGCAAGCTGTCTATCGGCGAAGACTCCCTGGTGCCGTGCACGCCAGCGGGCTGTATCATGCTGCTGAAAAACCAGGTCGGCGACCTGACCGGTAAAAACGCGGTCATCGTCGGCAGGTCCAATATCGTCGGCAAGCCGGTGTCCCTGCTGTTGCTGAGGGAGCACTGCACTGTAACCATTGCCCATTCCCGCACCCGGGACCTGGCCGCGGTATGCCGGGAGGCAGACATTGTGGTTGCCGCGGTGGGCGTCCCGAAGCTGGTCAAGGGTGACTGGATCAAGCCGGGAGCGGTGGTCATCGATGTGGGCATCAACCGCATCGAGGGAGAAGACGGCAAAAACCGCCTGGTCGGCGATGTAGACTTTGACGCTGCCATGGAAGTGGCCGATGCAGTTACCCCGGTTCCAGGCGGTGTCGGACCAATGACTATTGCCTGCCTGCTGAGAAATACGGTGATTGCCGCGTGCCGGCAAAATGGCGTAGAGGTTCCGGAGGTCGTTCAGTAACCGGGGCCCAATCAACGACCTGCTAACCGCTCCATAAAAAAACGGGCCCTGAGCCCGTTTTTTGTTTCTGTTTCCAGCTGCTCACTGGAGCGCAGATATGTACAGGGCCAGCTCCCTGATCTGCTGCTCGGAAAGGGGAAATGCAATACCCTGCATTATTGGATTTACCCGGGTCGCCGGATTTGAACGCCAGCAGCTGAGCTTCGATGTATGCGGCATGCTGGCCGGCGAGCCTGGGGAAGCTGGGCGCGATACCGGCACCGGCAGGTCCGTGACAGGCCATGCAGGCAGGTATGCTGTATTCAGCATAGCCGGCGCGAAATATGTCTTCACCGGCGCGGGCAGCCTCTTCCTGGTCGGCAGTAATGGAAATAGCGCTCATTGCCTGGCTGGCGTAATAGGCATCAATGTCTGCCATATCCTGTTCGCTCAGTGATCCTACCATGCCCAACATAATTGCATTGTTGCGTTGCTGTGACTGGAACATGGCAAGCTGGCCGGCGACGTAGCCTGGAACCTGGCCGGCAATTTTCGGAAACTGGTCGAGGGGGCTGTTGCCGTCGGGACCATGGCAGGCAACACAGGTTGCAGATTTCTGCTTGCCGGCATCGGCATCGCCAGTCTGGGCTGAAATCGGGGAATGGATGGCCAGCGCCATGGTTACTGAAGCCAGTAACATTTTTGCTATACGAATCATCATGGTAACCTGATGTAATTAGACCGGTGAAATTATACCCGGTGCAAATATGGGCCAGGTCATGCCCCGGGCCCGCAATAATTGTTCACCCCGCATGGGGCAGAACACGTAAAATCGAGCGCGAATTATATCAACAAATTTTGACAAAAACTTGGCTTCAATTGATTTCAACCAGATCGAATATTTGCTTGCGGCACATTACCCGAACCAGTGGCCCGAAGACAACGTGCCCGAAGTGGCATTTGCCGGGCGCTCGAATGTCGGCAAGTCCAGCGCCATAAATGCAATAACCAGGCGCAATGGCCTCGCCAAGACCAGTAAAACCCCGGGCCGTACCCAGCAAATCGTGTTTTTTGAGCTTGCTATGGGCAGCAGGCTGGTTGACCTGCCTGGCTATGGCTATGCCAAAGCACCGGAAAAGCTGCGCCGGCATTGGGAATCCTTCATAACTGACTACCTTTCTAACCGCGAGGGGCTGTGTGCGCTGGTGATTCCCATGGACATCAGGCGCCCGTTAACGGACCTCGACATGACCATGCTGGAATGCTGCTGGAGCAATAACCTGGCTGCCCACGTACTATTGACCAAGGCCGACAAGTTCAAGCGCGGCAAGGCTATGAATGTGTTTCACAGCGTGGACCGCGAGCTCAGGTCCCAGCCTCGCACTTCGGTGCAGCTGTTTTCGGCCCAGGCACGGCAGGGTGTGCAGGAGGCGCGGCAGGCGCTGACCGGATTCCTCCAGGATCACAAGCTGGGGGAGCCCCCCGAAGATGCCGACCAGCCTAAGTAGGCCAAATTAAGTAGTCCAGGCTAAATAGGCCAGGTTAAATAAGCCAGCTTTGATCAGCGTGAAGGAATATCGCTCAGTGGCTGGATAATCTAGGGACGTATTGTTCCGTCCCCGAAGACCACGTATTTCTGGCTGGTCAGGCCTTCCAGTCCCACGGGACCGCGCACATGCAGCTTGTCGGTGCTGATACCGATTTCCGCGCCCAGCCCGTATTCGAAGCCGTCGGCAAACTGGGTCGAGGCATTGACCATGACCGAACTTGAATCCACCTGGCGCAGAAACTGCTGCTGGCGGGATTCGTTTTCGGTAATGATGGCGTCAGTATGGTGGGAACCAAAGGTTTCGATATGGTCGATCGCCTGGTCAATGTCATCGACAATGCGGATGGACAGAATTGCATCGAGGTATTCCGTGACCCAGTCTTCATCGGTGGCCGGCAGCAGGTCATCGACTATTTCCCGGGTGCGGCTGCAGCCGCGCAGCTCAATGCCCTTTTCACGGTACCTTTTGCATAGATCCGGCAGCACTGTTGCCGCCACTCCCTGAGCGACCAGCAACGTTTCCATTGCCCCGCAGATCCCGTAACGTCGCGCCTTGGCGTTGTAGGCCACAGCGGCGGCTTTTTCCAGGTCGGCATCGTCATCGATGTAAACGTGGCAAAGTCCTTCCAGGTGCTTGATCACCGGGACAGTGGCTTCGGCACTGATCCGCCTGGTCAGGTTCTTACCACCGCGCGGCACAATAATGTCTACATATTCGGGCATGGTAATCAGCCGACCTACCGCAGCACGATCCGTGGTTTCAACCACCTGTACGCAATCGGGATTGAGACCGGCCTGCTGCAGCCCCTGGCCCAGGCATTTCCATAGCGCGAGGTTGGAGTGGATTGCCTCCGAGCCGCCACGCAGGATCACGGCATTTCCCGCTTTCAGGCACAAAATAGCCGCATCCACGGTCACATTGGGGCGGGATTCATAGATGATGCCAATGACGCCGAGGGGCACACGCATCTTGCCAATGCGAATTCCGCTGGGGCGCTCCTGCAAATCCGTCATTTCGCCAACGGGGTCCTGGAGCAGGGCTACCTGACGGCAGCCCTGGGCAATGGCTGCTACCCGTGTATCGTTGAGTTCCAGTCGATCGAGAAGCGCCGGGGTCAGGTCATTCTGTCTGCCCGCAGCCATGTCCCGGGCATTTTCCGAAAGAATGTCGCGGACATTGTCTTCGATTGCCTCGGCGATGCATTCCAGTGCGAGGTTTTTCTGTGCCGTATCCGCCCTGGAAATAGCAAGGGCGGATTTCCGGGCGCGCCGGCCCAACTGCTCCATGTAGGCATTGACGTCGAGGGCGGTTGCAGTACTTGTTTGCATGGCTTTACGGCTCTCTCGCCGTGACCGGTATCTCAGGACAGGGAATTGTAAAAGAATCAGGGGAGAGAATCGACGTCTGGCGCAATTTTTTCCCCTGTTTATTTTATCGGGCTTGTCCCCGCAGATCCCCGGCCCGTCCCCGCGCAGGCGGGGATCTGTTTAAGATCTACGTGCTGTCAAAAAGATCGCCGCTTCCGCGGGGATCTGCAGGGTATCCCGCATTCGAGCTGCTAGAGGTACCCTAGGGAATTCTGAGCCCGCACATGGCAAGGGAAATGCTTTCAATTTCTTCCCATATATCCCGCCTCAACATGGGCGCGCTGCCTTTTAGCATCAAATCAGCCCGGCCCAGTCGCCGCAGGATGCTCTCCCATTGAACCCGCGTCAGCCTGCCCAGCGCCGCCTTGACCAGGCCGCTGCGACTGCTCCAGACGCCGTATCGCTGGAAAAGTGTGTGGACTGGCTCGCCAGTTGTGTCGGATTCGGCTGACAGCTGGCACAGCACCCGGGTTTCCCGGGTTAGCGCCCACAGGATTATAGTGGGTTCAATTCGTTCGCGCCTCAGGCCCTGCAAGATTCGCGTGGCCCGATTTACTGATCCGCGGAGACAGGCATCAGACAGGCCGTACACATCAAACCGGGCATGGTCGGCGGTAACTTTCTCGATGATTTCAACGGTGATTTTCTGGTCCGCATAGAGCAGCGCCAGCAGGTTGATTTCCTGGGCCGCGGCCAGCAGGTTGCCTTCCACCAGGTGGCACAGCCTTTCCACCGCTGCCATATCATAGCTCAGCCCGTTGCCCGTCATTCTCTGGCCTATCCAGTCCGGAAGTCGGTCATTGGCAATGGCCGGTGATTCCGTAACCACCCCGCAATCTTCGATGGCCTTGAACCATTTGGTTTTCTGGCTGCGCCGGTCCACAGGCCCGGAAACAATAAACAGGGTGGTATCTTCCGGCAGGGCTTCAGCATAGGCGATCAATGCCTTCGAGCCGGCATCACCGGGTTTGCCGGTGGGTATTCTCAGCTCGATAAACTTTTTTTCCGTAAAAATCGACATCGCCTGGCCCTGCTGCAGGATCACGTTCCAGTCGAAGCCGGTTTCGGCGGTGTATCGCAGCCTTTCCAGGTAGCCCTGTTCCCGGGCAAGGACTCGAACCCTGTCCAGGGTTTCTTCAATCAGCAGGAGCTCGGCGCCAAACAGCAGGTACAGGGGTTCGAATCCTTTTTCTATCCTGCCGGGAAGTGAGGTGAGGTTAACCCGCAAGTTTCAGCTGAGGGGAAACCCCGGTGCGGGTGGCCGCGCAGACTCCTACTACTGGATACGGGCGAGGCGCCGCATCATCTGCAGAACGATTTCCTTTTCCATTTCTTCCTTGAGAAACTCTTCTTCATCTTCCACCGCGAGCTCGTCGCCGGCTTCGTATTCAAGCGTCCGGAACTGGGAAATAGACGAGGGGCGCAGCAGCTTCTCTCCTTCCTTGTCGGTTACATTGAAATCGACAATGTAGCGATAGTCAAAACCTGTGGCCACTCCAGAATCGTCCGAGGAGAGTACATCGCGCTCATACTCAGATTTCGTAATGGACAGGGTGACCGCATTGGCGCCGCCTTCGACCACAGAGGAACCGCTTTTTACAAGTAGCTCGGTAAGGAGTTCAACCAGTTCACGTTCGCCACCGGCAATAGAAATTTCCGCAAGCTGCTCGGACATTTCGAAATTGCCCCTGAGCTTGAAGCCGCAACCGGATAGCAGGGTCAGGCTGAGCAGTAAGAGTACCAGGCGTTTTGACATGGGTGGGTCCGTGTACAGGTAAATAATCGTTGGCCGGTATTATAAGGGAACGGTGCGAGAAGTCTAACCTGTGGTTTCAGGTTTTTTCAGCTAAACAACGATATTTACCAGCTTGCCAGGAACTATAATCACCTTTCTTACCGGTTTGCCATCTATAAACTTCAGTGCCTTTGCATCTTGCAAAGCGGCCGTTTCAATTTCCTCCCGACTGCTGGAAGTCGCCACTTCAATTTCGCTTCTGAGCTTGCCGTTGACCTGGATAACGAGTTTGAGGGTGTCGGATTTCAGCGCATTGGTATCCACAGCCGGCCAGCCGGCATCAATGACATCGCCGGATTCGCCGATTTGCTGCCACAGTTCGTGGGCAATATGAGGTGCGATGGGTGAAAGCACCTTGTTCAGGATAACCAGGCTTTCGCGCATCACGCATGCGCAATCGGCGTTTTTCCCTGCATCGAAGCGGTCGAGCGCATTGAGCAGCTCCATGGCGCCGGCCACCACGGTGTTATAGTGAATTTTTTCGTAGTCACGGTGCATCTTTTCCAGTTTCTGGTGGGTCACCCTGCGTATTTCCCTGGCGTCGGCATCTTCGATACCGGCCTGCCAGCCATCGGTTGCCAGCACCTCCCTGGCACTCGCAATCACCTGGACATTTTTCTGCACCAGGGCCCACCAGCGCCTCAGAAAACGGTGAGCCCCGGCCACTGCATCGTCATTCCACTCCAGCGACTGCTCCGGCGGGGACGCGAACATCATGAAAAGTCGCACCGTGTCCGCACCATAGAGGTCGATCATGGACTGGGGATCCACGGTATTGCCCTTGGATTTTGACATCTTCGATCCGTCTTTCAGCACCATGCCCTGGCACAGCAGGTTGGTAAAGGGTTCGCCGCTGTTAACCAGTCCGGCGTCACGCATCAGCTTCTGGAAAAAGCGGGCGTACAGCAAGTGCAGCACGGCGTGTTCAATCCCGCCCACATACTGGTCTACGGGGAGCCAGTAATTGGCCCGCTCATCGAGCATGGCCTGGTCTGATCCGGGGCAGCAATAGCGCGCGAAATACCAGGAAGATTCGAAGAAGGTATCGAAAGTATCGGTTTCACGGGTTGCAGGTGCGCCCGAGCCGGGCAGGGAGGTTTCATAAAACGCCGGATCGCTCTTGATTGGCGACTGTACCCCGGAAAATTCCACATTTTCCGGTAGTATCACAGGCAGGTCGCCATCGGCTACGGCGACCGGTTCATTGTCATCACCATAGACTACCGGAATCGGGCAACCCCAGTAGCGCTGCCTGGATACGCCCCAGTCGCGCAGCCGGTAGTTAATTGTCTTACGACCCACCCCTTTTGCTTCCACAAATTTCGCTACTGCGTCGAATGCGCCCTTGTAGTCAAGCCCGTCAAACTGGCCGGAATTCACCACAACGCCGTCCTTTGTGGTCAGGGATGATTCGCCAAAGTCATGGGCATCGCCCTGTGCCCACTGGATAACCGGTCGAATCTCCAGATCGTGTTTGCGGGCAAATTCCCAGTCGCGCTGGTCATGGGCGGGAACCGCCATGACTGCTCCGGTGCCATAGCCCATCAATACGAAGTTGGCGGCCCAGATGTCAATTTCTTCACCGCTGACCGGATGGATGCCCTTTATGCCAAGGGGAATGCCCTTCTTCTCCATGGTCTCCAGCTCTTCTTCGGCGGTATTGGTATTCTTGCATTCGGCGACAAATGCGGCAATCTCCGAATTTCCAGCCGCGGCCTTCAATGCCAGCGGATGTTCCGCGGCCACTGAAATGAATGTGATTCCCATGATGGTGTCGGGCCGGGTGGTATAGACCATGAGGGGTTCCTCGCCCGGCACATCAAAGGAAAACTCGACCCCTTCCGAACGGCCGATCCAGTTGCGCTGCATGGTCCGCACCGCATCGGGCCAGCCTTCGAGATTATCAATTTCGGCTAACAGTTCTTCTGCATAGGCAGTTATGCGAATAAACCACTGGGAAATTTCCCGCCGTTCGACGATGGCACCGGAGCGCCAGCCGCGGCCGTTCTCGACCTGTTCATTGGCGAGCACGGTCTGTTCAACGGGATCCCAGTTGACCACCGCCATTTTCTTGTAGGCCAGGTCCTTTTCCAGCAGTCTGTTAAAGAACCATTGCTCCCAGCGATAGTATTGGGGGGTGCAGGTTGCCAGTTCGCGGTTCCAGTCATAGGCGAATCCGAGGCGCTTTAACTGGCCCTTCATGTACTCGATATTCTCGTAAGTCCACTCCGCAGGCGGGCGCCTGTTCTGGATCGCGGCATTTTCGGCCGGCAGCCCGAATGCGTCCCAGCCCATGGGTTGCAGCACGTTCTTGCCCAGCATGCGCTGGTAACGGCTGATGACGTCGCCGATGGTGTAGTTCCTGACATGCCCCATATGCAACTGCCCCGAGGGATAGGGCAGCATGGACAGGCAGTAGTATTTCTCCCGCTCCGGGTCCTCATAAACAGCGAAACACTGGTTGTCTTCCCAGTACTGCTGTACCCGGGATTCAATTTCTGCGGCGTTGTACTTTTGGTCCATGCTAAATGCAAAAAAATCAGGACGCGGATTTTAACCGATTCGTCACATATTTGTGACGAATCTATTGACCGCCCCGTACCCCGTTCCCCCCGCCGCCCCCGCCGCATTCCCGCCGCCCCCGCCCCCGCCCCCGCGTCCCCAGCCCCTTCCCCGCGAAAGCGGGGATCTCATTGGGTGTCGAAATGCTAGTTTAGAAGATCCCCGCTTTCGCGGGAAAGTGGATTTGATTTGGTGATTCCCGCATCTATGCGGACAAGCGCGGGGACGGGTTACAATCCCCCCATGGCAGGCAAGATTCCCGGTACATTTATTGACGAACTGATGGCGCGGGTTGACATCGTGGATGTCATCGACCGCCGGGTACCGCTGACCCGCAAGGGCAAGGAATTCATGGCCTGTTGCCCCTTCCACGAGGAAAAAACGCCCTCGTTCACGGTCAGTCCCACCAAGCAGTTCTACCACTGCTTCGGCTGCGGCGCCCACGGAACCGCGATCGGTTTCCTGATGGAGTACGCCAACCTCGGATTCGTCGAATCTGTCGAGGAGCTGGCCGACGGGGTGGGGCTGGAGGTGCCCACTGAAGCATCAAACCGGCCGCCGCCGGCACCCGGAGAAGGCACCGATGACCTGCTTCACATGGTGTCCAGGGCAAACACCTGGTTCCAGGAGCAGTTGCGAAACCACCCCGATGCCAGCCAGGCTGTGGCCTACCTCAAGGGTCGTGGCCTCGATGGCCGGGTAGCTGCGGATTTTGGCATCGGGTTTGCGCCGGATAACTGGAGCGGGCTGGCTGATGCCCTGGGCACCTCGGCCCAGGCGCAAAAACAGTTGATGAAAGCAGGGCTGGTGAAAAACAAGGATGACCAGGGCGAATCCAAAGATCCACGTTACTATGATCGTATGCGTGGCCGCATCATTTTCCCCATCGAAGACCATCGCGGCCGCGTCGTGGGATTCGGTGGCCGTATCGTCGGTAGCGGGGAACCCAAGTACCTCAATTCCCCGGAGACCCCGCTGTTCCACAAGGGGGCGGAGCTATACGGACTGCACCGGGCGCGCCGGGCCATAGCAGCCGAAAATAAAAGTATTGTCGTGGAAGGTTACATGGACGTGGTGAGCCTGAGCCAGTTCGAGGTCGAGAACTCGGTTGCCGCCCTGGGAACCGCAACCACCCGGGTCCACCTGCAGCGCCTGTTTCGGCTGGCTCCCGAAATCGTGTTCTGTTTCGACGGCGATAACGCCGGCAGGTCAGCCGCCTGGAAGGCCATGCAGGTTTCCCTGCCGGAAATGCAGGACGGCCGCCAGATTGGCTTCCTCTTCCTCGAGGAGGGCGAAGACCCTGACACAACAATCAGGTCCGAGGGCCGTGATGGCTTCATGGAACGGGTTGCCGGGGCGACCTCTCTTCCCGATTTCCTGTTCGACAGCCTGGTTGACCAGGTCGATATGAATCGCATAGACGGTAAGGCGCGGCTGGTCAGCATGGTAAAACCCCTGCTGCTGCAGCTGCCCCGGGGCGCACTGCAGGACATGATGTTTGCCAGGCTCTCGTCCCTGAGCGGGTTGACCGATTCCCAGCTTGGCAAGGGCCAGCAGCCGCAGCCATCGGCCCCATCACGCCGCCGCCGTCAAACAGGCAATATACAGGAGGGCCAGATCTCGCCCATGGCGCTGGCAATCAGCCTGGTGCTGCAGAATCCCGAGCTTGCGGAAACAGTTGCCGAGCCGGAAGAATTACACGCCCTCAAGACCCAGGGGGCGGATATACTGGCCCGGCTGGTCGATCTCAGCGCCGGTGAGCCAGATCAAAATACAGCGAGGTTGCTCGAGGCATTTCGTGATTCCCGCTACCATGGGTACCTGGAAAAACTGGCAGTGCGCCCCACCTACATAGACGACGAGTCAAGAGAAGCCCACTTTGCTGACACCATAAATCACCTTATGGAGGATCAAAAGGAACAGCGCCGGCTGCAGCTGCTGGAAAAGTCCCGCCAGCAGTCCCTTGAGTCCGGTGAGAAGCAGGAACTTACGACGCTGTTACAGGCACGGGTGGAAAACCCCGGCTGATTTGTTCCAGAACACAGGAAAAATGCCGGTTTCAGGCCAATATTTCTCCGAATAACCTATTGAAATAGCTAATTAAATCACCAGTTTTAGTGTATAATCTGCGGTCGCATTTTTTAACGCAATTGCCCCCTGTCAGCCCCAATTTCGAGGTATCCGAATACGATGATTAATAAAGCCAAGACTGAAGAAGCCAAGACTGAACAAGCCAAGACTGAACAATCTGATGTCGAAGACACTGATGTGGAAGTGTCAGAAGACGGTGATGAAGGTGACGGTGAAAATTCAGTAGAGGCAGCCAAAGCTGGCGCCGATGGGGATAAGCCGGCACTGCCTCAACGCCCCCAGTCCGATCTCAAGAAGCTGGTGCTCAAGGGGAAATCCCAGGGCTTCCTGACTTACGCCGAAATCAACGACCACCTGCCGGAAAACATGCATGACACCGACCAGATCGAGGTCGTGGTCAACATGATTAATGACATGGGTATCGAGGTCGTTGACAAGGCCCCGGATAGCGACAGCATGACCCTGAAAAGGGATAACTCGGAAGACCAGGAGGTAGTTGAAGAAGTCAGCGCCGCGTTAAAGACCGCAGTGGAAAGCGAATTTGGACGAACCACAGATCCGGTGCGAATGTACATGCGGGAAATGGGCACGGTTGAGCTGTTGACCCGTGAAGACGAAATTGCCCTGGCCAAGCGCATCGAAGCCGGTAATCGCCAGAGCGCAGCCGCCATCGCCATTACCCCGGTGGCATTACGCCAGCTGATTGATTTCGCCGACCTCATCGAGGCAGGTGAAATGAAACTCACCGATATGGTAGTGGATTTCATGGAACTGAATGCGCTGGATGATGAAACCGTCGCCATTCCGGGAGAGCCCGGCCAGAATGCCGCGGAAGAAGTAGAGTCACCGAGAGGGCCCGATTTCGACGACGCGCTGGTGCGCTTCAAGCGCATGCGGCGGACCTGGAACGCACTGGTCAAGGCCACGGATACCCACGGCGTCGGCAGCAAGCAGGCGCTGCGTAATCGCAGGAAGCTCGGCGACGAACTGCTGCAGATCAAATTTGTCCCGGCGCGGTTCGAAGTTCTGTCCCGTACTGTGAAAACCTGCATGGCTGAGGTCAAGCTGTGTGAAAGAAGTATTGCCAAATACTGCGTGACTTACGGCAGGGTTCCGCGCAGGCAGTTCCTGGCGTACTTCCGCACCAATGAAACCAACCTGGACTGGTTTGACAACCTGGTCACGGATCTCGGCGACAACACGCCCAAGCTGGGCAAGTACCGCGATACGGTCTCCGATCTCACCGAACAGATGATGAAAGTCCAGGGCAAGGCCGGGCTGGAGTTGGGCGAACTCAAGGATCTCAGCCGCAAGCTTTCCATTGGTGAAGCCAAGGCACGCCGGGCCAAGAAGGAAATGGTGGAAGCCAACCTTCGCCTGGTAATTTCTATTGCAAAGAAATACACCAATCGCGGCCTGCAGTTCCTCGATCTCATCCAGGAAGGCAACATCGGCCTGATGAAAGCGGTGGACAAGTTCGAGTATCGCCGTGGCTACAAGTTTTCGACCTATGCAACATGGTGGATACGCCAGGCAATCACGCGATCCATCGCCGACCAGGCCCGCACCATCCGTATTCCGGTTCACATGATTGAAACCATCAATAAGCTCAACCGTGTTTCACGCCAGGTCCTCCCGGAAAAAGCCCGCGAAGCCCTGCCCGAAGAACTGGCCGAGCGCATGGAGTTGTCAGAAGACAAGGTACGCAAGGTGCTGAAGATCGCCAAGGAACCCATTTCCATGGAAATGCCCATCGGCGATGACGAAGATTCACATCTGGGCGATTTTATCGAAGACAAGAACATCAAGGCACCGGTAGATATTGCCACCGCTTCGGGCCTGAAAACTGCCACAGACGAAATTCTCGAGTCGCTCACCGAGCGCGAAGCAAAAGTATTGCAGATGCGCTTCGGAATCGGCATGAACACCGATCACACCCTTGAGGAAGTCGGCAAGCAATTCGACGTCACCCGGGAACGCATCCGGCAGATAGAAGCCAAGGCGCTGCGGAAGCTCCGGCATCCGAGCCGTTCGGAACACTTAAGGAGTTTTCTGGATAACACTTGATGCCCGTCCCCGTCCCCGCGAAAGCGGGGATCTTATGAATACATCGTGATGCCAGGCATCACGCCCACCCTCACAAAGGGCCTGTAGCTCAGCTGGTTAGAGCAGTGGACTCATAATCCATTGGTCGTAGGTTCAAGTCCTACCGGGCCCACCATTTATTTTATTGATTTCATTGTATTTATTAAATGTATTCAACGCTGGATTTTGCATTCCTTTTTCTGTAAGAGTTTCAGGGGCCATTCCAATTGAAACTTCTGATGAAAAGCGATCTAAGACACGTTCGTAAACCTCCGGATAAAATTCTGCCAGTTCTCGAAATAGGGGGCTTGTAATCAGCAACTGTGCGGCTTGATTTCGATTGTCATGCTCAATGGCTACTTCAGCATCTGACATATAACCTATGTAGTGCAGGAATCCTGAAGTTTTTGCTTTTCTAAGATCGACATACCACATATCATCATGAGGAGCTGACATGCTTCGCTCGAATTCGTCCTTCGGAAAGCCCGCGAGAAGAACAGGCATGAAAATCGACTCACTTTCCATGCCTTCATCAAAAATTGTTCTTGCCTGATGAAGTCCAATTCCAGTTCCAGGTGCAGCAGATCTCAAATTCCCCGCGGCCAAAACTAGCAAGCATGAACTCGCGCAAATTTTTCTAGCATGCACATTGAGTGAATGGCTGGACACAAGAACTGCAAGCTGGTTTCCCTCGAAAATATACCCACCACTGCTCTCAATGATGAGAGTTTCAATGCCAGGATGGTCAGCAAGTTCATTGGATATTGCGTTGGTTACCCCGGAGGCCAGCTGACCAACAAAAACAATTCTGTTATCGTCTACATGAAGCTCATATTTGCTAACAGATGGGGTAATCGCGTGGTCCAAAAGTGCGTAATACACCTGGACGTTAGATAGCAAATTAATTGCCGTAGCAATTGTTCCCAGGATGACCAAGAATTTGACTATACCAGGGCCGTTTTTCAATCCTTCTGAAGCTCTTCTAGTCGCTGATCGCCAAGTTCCCACTACCTGCCAAAACCAAATACACAAGATCAAGAATTCTACAAACAGCGCCAAACCAAACGAGGCCCTTAAACCAACTGATTTTTGTATGTCTGTAATAAACTGCTCGTCTTCAATAGGAAGTAATAGAACTCTGAGAATTATGTTGACCAAGAAAACATTTATCCAGAAAGAAACTGCCAGGGACAACTCCCCACGCCAATGAGAAACAAAGTAATTTCTAGAGCTGTCTGTGGATTGTGCCCGTTGGTGTGAATGTGATTTAATTTTGGTGTCCTTGCCTCCTTACAAACGCGGAACCGATAAATTCTTATTTTGCGAGGTATCTTTTACATGGTCAGTAAGTACAGGCGACTCTCTTGTTCCCCTAGATTCAGCATTATTTTCCTCCAGGTTCAATTCCTTACTTAGGACTTGATCGATTATTCCCTGCTCAGAATTGCCCTGCTGTTTTTCCCTGGCCCGATTTATCAGTTTCATGACTCCGTACTTTCAGCAGCATCCAACAATTATTTGCCCAACATTGCATCATGGAGTTCCTTGTCATCGCGATACAGGGAGTACACCCTGTCAA
>PVMK01176116.1_pt1 | contig 62774 bp, 62 predicted proteins | sample 1853481 | NCBI WGS metagenome assembly PVMK01 (sample SAMN08533507, study PRJNA380276) | Marine sediment metagenome, whole genome shotgun sequencing project.
GAAGTAATAGAGAATGTGCGCCCGAGTGTGCTCATCGGTGCCTCGGGACAGGCCAATTTATTTACCGAGCAGTTGGTGCGAACAATGTACCAGCACTGTCCGCATCCGATAATATTTCCGCTTAGCAATCCATCCAGCCAAGTGGAGGCGATGCCTGCTGATGTCATTAAATGGACTGATGGCGATGCCATACTGGCAACGGGGAGCCCATTTCCCCCGGTCAGCTACAAGGGACAAACCTATCGAATTCCTCAATGCAATAACAGTTACGTCTTTCCAGGCCTGGGTTTGGGACTGCTGGCGGTCGATGCAAACCGTGTTTCCGATGAGACGTTGGCCAAGGCCAGTGAAACGCTCGCGGCTCTATCACCGCTGGCAGAAGGCAAGGCCGGTGATTTACTGCCGCCTCTTACTGAGATAGCGGAAATAAGCAAAAAAATCGCCTTTTCAGTGGCGAAAGTTGCACAGCAACAGGGCTTCGCACTCGAGATGAGCGATAAGCGTCTGTTGCGCAAGATAGAAGACCTGTTCTGGTTGCCTGAATATCGGTCTTACAGGCGGTGCTCGGTGTAGGCAGGATGACCTCACATCGAAGAAATAATCCGATCCATTCATAGTGGGGAGAGCACCAGAATCCCTGAGGCAGTTTATCGAAAAATGTCCGTCATCCGGTCATATACGTGCCAGATCCTCAACGCATTACACGGCGACAAGTGCTTTGCCCACCAGGATCTTGTCACCGTTCGCCTTGACCGCATGGACTGTACAACGGGCCAGGGTTTCACTGCCTTTTTGTGGCAATTCGATGACTTCTCCAGAGCAGGCATTAGCCGCCCTCAAAATTATGCCACTTTCCTTTTACTACGCGAAGGGTGTTTAGCAGCTTTACGCACTTTTCGTGTGGCCCTGGACGGCGTCTTGCTGGAGCGTTTAGCCAGCCACTCGGCGGACTCGGCCCAGACCGCGTTCTGGGCCTTGCTGCCGATGATCACGCCCATATGCCCGCCGGGAGCGATGCGGAACTCCTTGTCTTTCGAGGCAACGATCTCAACGCTCTTTTCCGCGATCTCGGGGGGCACGAGAATATCGGTCTCGCCCGCGAAGGCCAGCAGATTGGACTCGATGGCATCCAACTCCGCCAGGTTGTCGCCGATTTCCACTCTGCCCTTGGCCAACTGGTTGTCGCCTATCACTTTCACCGCCATATCCTTCAACACGCCACCGGGGTACATCAGCATATTGTTCAGGTAATTCGCGGTGGTGGAGTGGGATTCGACGAACTCACGGTCTGAAAGCCGGGTCACCAGGTCCCAGTAGGTGGTGACGCTGCCGACGGGGTCGGTCATCTTGAATACCAGGGTGGTCATCCATGAGGGCCAGGACAAGCGAGCCGCGTCCAGAGTGTTGAGACGAAAATTCGAGTATTTGTTCACCAGTTGCGCGGGACCATTGAGTGCCTGTGCGGCTCCCGCCAGGCTCGCGACCAGGCCACTGCCGCTTTCCAGGTCGATGGGACTGGCCACGGTGACGATATTGCGAATGCGTTTGTCCTGCACCTGGCCCTGGTGCAACAGGCACAGCAGGCCGCCCATACACCATCCCATCAACGACAGCTCCTCGCTGCCGGAATGACTGCGTATCTTTTCCAATGCGGTACCCAGCATGGAGTAGGAGTAGTCCTTGAGGTTGAGGTGGCCGTGTTCTTTCTTCGGCTTGCCCCAGTCCACCAGGTACACCTTGAAGCCGGCGGCCACCATGTAGCGCACCAGGCTACGCTGGGGCATCAGGTCGAAAGTCTCGGTGGTCACCCCCAGGGGTGGAACCATGACCAGCGGCAGGGCATGCTGTTTGCGCTTGATACGTTTCCGGCTACCGTCAACCAGCTCGATCTCCTCATCCTCGGGCAGCTCGTAGTAACGCACCGCCATGAGGTCGCCATCGTGCACCAGCTCGAACCAGGTACGGCCGGACTTGATCAGGGTATCGTGCTTGAACAGCCAGTCGACGCCGTTTGCTGCAGTTTCAGACACGCGCTGGTTGAGCGCCAGGCCGCGGTCAAGGGCAAATTTAGCCAGTGTGTTCACAGGGCATCCTCCATATTCGGCACCAACTCTTCCAGATCGCTCACAGCCTTGCCGAGATAAACCGCCATGCGCTGCAGGTGAGGTAGGGTATCACGCGCACCGGTGAAACCGATGTTCAAGGTGCCTGCGTAACTGACACAATCAATACTTAAAGCGCTGAACTGCATCAATTGGCCCAGCGGATAGATCGCCTCCAGGCGGGCGCCATTAAAATACTGTGCTTTATTAGGCCCTGGCGTGTTCGAGACACTCAGGTTGAACAGGGGCGGCACTAACCGCCCGATCTGTGGAATTTGGCTGGCGAACAGCGGTGCCGCGCGCATCATCACATAGGCGATGACGGCTTCTTCAGGCAGTGAGGCGCGATCCTCCCGCACCGACTGCATGGAGGCCTTGACGGCTGCTAACCGTGCCAGCGGATCACCGACGTCCGTGCCCAGGGCAACTCTTATACCCGCGATGGCATTGCCGGGCAGGCGCTCACTGCGTTCCTGCAGGGAAACAGGGAGGGCAGCAATCAGTGACTCGTCCGGCAAGGCATTATACTCCTTGAAAAAGCGTCGCAGTGAACTGCCACACAAGTGAGCCAGGATCTCGTTGAGTGTACTGTCGGTCGCCGCCGCCAGCCGCTCAATACGCGCCTGCTCAAATTTCTGCGTGGCGAAACGACGCTGCGAATTGATGCGGCGGTTCAGTGTAGAACGGGGCGTGCCGGCGGGTATTAAAAAACTGCCCTCTGTATCGCGCGTGAACGCGTTGCGCAATAAACCCGATACCCCCTTACCGAGGGAGCGCGCAGACTCCGCGAAATCAGACAGGCCGTCCCGGCGCTCTCTGTCCGCTATTTCATCCTCGTCACCCTGCCCAGCCGCATGCAACGACTGCGCCCACAGGGGAGGCATATTGCGCCGCTTTGCGCTCTCGGACAGCATCGACATCAGCAGGGGAATACCGTTCACATTGTCCACCAGGGCGTGATGGACCTTTACATAGAATGCGAAACGGTCTCGCTCCAGCCCCTCGATCAGATGGAATTCCCACAGGGGCTTGTGCCTGTCCAGGGCATTGCTGTGCAACCGCGATACCATCACGCCCAGTTCGCGTTCACCCCCCGGTGCCGGCAGGGCGGAGTGGCGAAAGTGATAATCCAGATCAAAATTTTGCTCCTCCACCAGTCGCGGACTGATGAATGCCCCACCGTGGCCGGACAATCGATAATTCCAGGGAGCGACGGGCTTGCGTGATTCACGCATCTCCGCCGCCCATCGGCGCAGATAGTCCGGGGAAGCGTTACGCGGTTTCCGGAATATAGCCAGAACACCGACATGCATGGGCGTATCTGCAGACTCCATCATGAGCCACACGGCATCCAGCGGTTTCATGCGTATATTTTTCATTTGCTTGTATTGTTCCGTGTTAAAGGCCCGCTAATCATAGCAGGCTATGTTCCAGGAAATTGCTTGGTTTACCCTTCACGATGGCCAATATCCCATATTTTTCCACTGGGGCACATGACCAATACTCACATTAGAGATGATAAAACCTGTTCGCGAGATCAGATCATTCGGGTGGCCCGACCGACCTGCAGCGCAGGGACCCGGCCGTTGCGCCGGGTCTCCTTTCGCGACACATCCTGTGGCGTTAACCGTAAACGGCCCTGAATTGATTTCGATCAGGATGCTTTATTGACAACTACTCGTGCCACCATCGATGACGACCTCTGCCCCGGTCATAAAATTACTGGCATCGGAGGCCAGAAATGCAACTGCCGCCGCAACATCTTCGGGCTGGCCATTGCATTTCAGTGGATTCATGGATTTAAGAGCGGCCGATGCTGCATCATTATCAAGACCTAAACTCTGGGCAACCATATCGGTTACCTGTGCGCCCATACTTGTCTCAAGCACACCGGGGTGAACCGAATTAACACGGATATCATCGGCCCCTAACTCAGCAGCCATTGATTTTGTCAGCAAACGTACTGCGTCCTTTGAGGTGCAATAGGCGGTTAGATATTTCATACCCTGTGTACGTCGTCAGCTCATTTGGCACCAGTCGGCCCATTTTCTAAGAGACAGTTTTCTGCCAGTTGCTTCTCCAGTTTAGCCCGCTAATCGCAGGTTGTGTAATTTACGCCGGGTCAGCGTGCGGGATTTTACTTCGGCACGTTGATCCAGAATATCGTTTCTTCTTCCCTCATAAACAGCCGCTGGCGTGACGTTGTCCAGCGACTTGTGGTATCGCTCGTGGTTGTAATGATCAACCCAATCGGTGATGGCCTTCTCCAACTCCCACGGATAGTAGTAATGCTCCAGCTTCACCACATTCTTCATTGAACGGTGATACCTTTCGATCTTGCCCTGTGTCTGCGGGTGATAAGGCGCACCACGGGTATGCTCGATATCCTGGGTTTTGAGCCAGGACTTGAGCTCACCACTGATATCGCACGGACCATTATCCGAGAGCAGCCGTGGCTTATGTCTCACTCTCGCCTCAGAGAGGCCCGCAACCCGCAGAGCATCTTCCAGCGTATCTGTGACGTCAGCGGCGGCCATCGTTGTCGTCAGGCGCCAGCTGATGACGTAGCGCGAGTAGTCATCCAGAATCGTCGATAGGAAGTACCAACCCCAGCCCACCACCCGGAAGTAGGTAAAATCGGTCTGCCACAACTCATGAACTCTGCTGGTTGGATGCTGGAACTGATCAGATGCACTCATCACCGTGAACTGCGGACTGGTAATCAGATCGTGAGCCTTCAGGATACGATAGACGCTCGATTCAGAGACGAAGTAGTCATGCGTATCGGTGATATGCCAGGCCAGTTCTCTGGGCGTATGATCCGGACGATCCAGGGCCACTTCCACAATCATGGCGCGAACTGAATCCGGAATTCGATTCCAGTGACACCTGGATTCACGACTTTGGTTCTCAAGGCCATCAAGACCGCTTTGCTCATACGCTGCGTAACAGCGGTAAAAGCTGCTGCGGCTCACCTTGATTTCCCGGAGTGTCCTGCGAACAGACAGCTCAGACTCCTCTACCAACCTGATGATCGCCAGTTTCTCTGATGCGGTGTACATCAGTCCTCGTCCAAGATCGCGCCCTGCCCAGTCAGACTTTTATTGAGCCAGCTCTATCAAGGAACGTCGCTGTGTCGAAGCGGTGGGTAATACCGTCAACGTGGCCCAGGCAAGCTACAGCAACACGATAGGCGACCCACTACTTACAGCGCATTGGGTGGATCCGGATTTCGACGCGGCGCAGCGCGCGTTCTACTATGTGCGGGTACTGGAAATTCCCAAGCCCAGCTGGCTGGCCTATGACGCCAGGTATTTCCAAATCAACATGCCCGAGAATATCCCCATGACCCTTCAGGACCGTGCCTATACCTCCCCCATCTGGTATACGCCCTAGTGCTCAACTGATCAGCCCCAACTGGCGACCGTTGGCTATCGCCTGGGTTCTTTTCTTGACGCCCATCTTGGAATAAATATTGCCAAGGTGCCATTTGACCGTACTCTCGGTCACATACAGCTTGGCAGCGATGCCCTTGTTGGAGAGACCAGAGGCGGTCATCTCCAGCATTACCAACTCGCGCTTGGTAAGCGGCTCCACCAACTCCTGCTCCAGTGACTGCACCAGCCCGGCATCCGGTATGGCACCGGCGTGGCCGAGAAGGTCTTGAATGTATTCAATAACAGCCGACTTATCCCGCGAGGGAGCGGTCGTGTGCAGGCGCATCTCTGTCTGACGCAACAGCTCGAGCAGGGGCCGGCCTTCATCGATAAAGCTGCGCACAAAAGGCTCGCCCAGACAGGACTGAATTGCCTCCAGCAGGGTATTGCAGCCCCGTTCCAAATCCCCGTCGGCGTGGTGGATGAGACTGGAAAGTATCTGCAACTTTAAACGCCGGTAGAAACGCTGGCTGTGTGTTTCTTGCAGGGCTTTCTCCAGCAGCTTACGAGCCTGGGTTACTTCACCACGGGCCAGCTGTAGCCTGATCAGCGTGATATCGTCGGCCTCGGTATCCGCCGGATGAAAGCAGTGCTGCGCTAAGCGGGATGACAGGCCTTCGTCGACAATCGAATGATAAATATCCTCGGCCCGGGCGATATTGCCCTGCAGCTGATATTGGCGCACCATTTCCCAGCGCGCGGTGGCAATAATTCGGGGTTGCTGATCCAGGTAACCGATGCGTTCCAGGTCCTCCAGGGTATTGATAGCCTGGTGAAACTCGTTTTCCAGCGAATGGATGCGAGACAGGGTAATAAAAGCCGAGATCAGCAGATCGGTCAGCGCCTGGTTTCTGATTAACGGAAGCGTCTGCTCCAACAGGATTTTCGCATCCTGGATACGGTTTTCCTCGTACAGTAATTCGGCCATAATCGGGACCGGAATGGCTTTGGCCACCGAATCATTAAATTCAAAGTTGCTGGTCAACGCCTTGACCGATTCCAGGGTGTGCAGTGCTTCTCGCAGGCGCCCCATGACCAGCTGTTGCATTGCGAGATTCACGTAGCTGTAGGAGAGAGTATACCGGGACATCTGGGTCGGCGGTGACGACTGTACTGCCAGGACGATGCCGCGAGCGGACTCAAACTTATTCCTGGTAAGGTGCACATAGGCGAGGACGTTATTCATAGCGAGGCGCTCGAACAGGAGGTCGTCCGGCAATTCTCTTAGATTTTTCTCAATGCTGTCCTCAATGCCCTCCATATCGTCGGCCAATACCCGACTGGTAGCGACTATCGGCGAGCAGTACTGTGCCAGGTCCATATCCAGGTAGCCGCCTTCCATCAAGCCCTGCAGATTTTTCAGGGCTTCTGTAGCACCTTCGCTGCTGCGGCTGAGCACATGCACCCAGCCACAAGCCAATTGTAGCTTAGGCAGGGTTTTTGCCCGCTCTTCAGGCAGGCATGCTGCCCATCTTAATACCTGGGTCAACTGGGAGTCGTAGATAAAATTCAGTGCATTATCTTCGATAATGCCCGCCAGCAGGTCTTCGTCCTCGGCCAGCAGGGCGTGCTCCATCGCCCTGTGTGGATCCCCGTGCCCCACGAACCAGTCGCAAGCCTTGCGGTGCAGCGCCCTGGTCTCTTCCGGCCTGGTTTTTCGCTGATATTCCCGCAAGGTACTGGAGATCAGTTTACGGTAGCGATACTGGTGGTCGGCAATCCGATGAGAAAACAGCCCTTCCTCATCCATTGACTCCAGAATGGCCCCGGCATTTCCCCTGCCGCTCAGGTGCTGGCAAATATCAGGCACCAGGCTGTCCAGGATACTGGTTGCCAGCATGAAGTCGCGGATTTCCTTACTCTGGTTGCTCAGGATATTTTCCACGACATAGTCTGAAAACAGCTGATTCTTGTCGAGCATGTTCATGACACTGCTAATACTGGACTGCTGCCTCAGCAACAACGAGCTAATTTGAATAGCCGCCGGCCAGCCGTCGGTCTGCTCGTAGATACTGTCAACCTGATCGGCGGCAACCTCAGCGGGGTGATTCTCCCGATAGAACTGCTTGCACTCATCCTTGCTGAAGCGCAGCTCATCGGGGCCTATCACCGTGACCTCATTATTCAGCTGCAGCTTTGACCAGGAAAATTCCGGTAACCTGCGCGAACCAATAATGATTTGCCGGTGGCCGGGTAAGCGACTGAGCCCGGCAGACACCGTGTCCAGGATGGTGGAATCGTCAATCACTTCGAACTCATCGATAAAGAGGTAGTCCGGCATTTCCTCATCGGTAAAGGCATTGATTAACCAGTGCCAAAACTCCCTGCCTGCCCCTTCGGGTTCCATCCCAGCCGCCCCTTTCGCTTCTGGAGCGGTGTCGGCCACCGCATGAACGCAGCTGTCGATCACCAAATTCAGGAAGGTAACAACATCGTTATCGGCTTTGTCCAGGGCCAGCCATGATACGCGTTCGCCTCGCTGGACCAGCGTATTGTAATACTGGCTCATCAGGACAGTTTTGCCGTAGCCGGCCGGCGCCTGAATAATAACCAGCTTACTGTGCTTGTCCCCTGCCAGCTTGCCGAGAAGGCCATCCCGTGTGATAGTGTTCCGCGGGGGCGTCGCTGGATAAAGCTTGATCGCATTCGCTGTCATTGTCAGGCGTTTTCCGTCTCGCAGGCCATTGATTCTATTAGATATCTGAAATATAGATCATATCCCCTACTTTTGTATAGTGTAGTAAGCGCGCAGTTAACCACGTTCTACCCATGAGCTAACCCAGGGGGCACCCTGTCAGTCCCACACTGACAGGAGTAGCCACATGACCGCCACCCAAGGCAGTGACCTCACCGAGCGCCAGCACTACTGGCTCAAACACATCCGCGCTTGCAATGCCTCGGGCAAAACCACAATCGATTATGCCAGGGAGCACGGTATCAAGGTCAAATCCATGTACTCCGCCAGGAAGGCCCTGGCCGAGAAAGGCACTGTGCCACGCCCCCAGCCAACCCGCTTTCAGCAGGTTCAGGTCGTTGCTGGCAACCCCGTCGGTGATACCTAGTGGCACGTCCAGTTGCCCAACGGCCTGGCCATCTCGTTCGGCGGCAAAGTGGATGCAGCAACCCTGGCGCTGGTTCTGAGTACTGCGGTCGCCCTGCCATGATGCGGCCCTCCCATGACATCCCGGCAGTGTATCTCTGTCGGGATCCAGTCGACTTCCGCCGCGGCATCAATGGCCTGGCTGTCCTGGTGGAAGACACTCTGCGAATGAACCCCTTCGCAGAACAGCTCTACATTTTTTCCAACCGCCGACGCAACCAGATTAAGGTGCTCTATTGGGAGGCGAATGACTTTTGCCTGTGGCAGAAGCGCCTGGAGAAATCGCGCTTTTACTGGCCGCGCAAGAGCGGAAAGCGTACCGGCAAAAATACGCCGTACCTATCCTGGACAAGTTGCGCAAGTGGCTGGATGCCAGCCTACCGAACGTGCCACCAGGCACCTTGGCGGGCAAGGCGTTGAACTACCTGCACAATGAGTGGCCAAAACTTATCCGGTACCTTGAAGATGGACGCCTGGAAATCGATAACAACCTGGCGGAGAACGCGATCCGCCCCTTTGTCATCGGCAGGAAGAATTTTTTGTTCTCGGATTCGGTTCACGGCGTCAAAGCCAGCGCTAACCTGTATTCTCTCGTCGAGTCGGCGAAGGCTTCCGGGCTGGAGCCCTATCAGTACCTGAGGCAGGTGTTCACCAGGTTGCCGCAGGCGGAAACCGTGGAGGACATCGAAAACCTCCTGCCGTGGGCTTTGAAAAAAATCCTGCTGAAACCAGATAGGCAACCCCTCGGTTCACGCACCGTGCTTACAAAGTTACGTAGACTTTCCCTGTATTTACGCCTCTGCGCATATGTTCCTGTGCGCGATACACGCCCTCTAAGCCATGAAATTCGCTTGAAGCCGGATCGAGGGAAACAGAAATTTTCTTCTCCCCAATATATTGCATTAATTCGCCGATAGTCTGAGCCAGCCTTGGGTCGTTGAACAGATTACCCAAAAAGAACCCTGTGCATGTCAGGGATTTAAAAACTACGGAGTTACTGGCAATTTTGTGAGCATTAAAAGCTCCTTGTTTCTGGTAGTCATCCCCGACACTGCCAATACATATCATTCGGCCAAAAACGGCCATATTCTCCCATACAGCATCACGCAGGCTGCCACCAATGCCGTCATATGCGACATCTATTCCATCGGGAAATTTTAATCTGATAGCAGAAGCCATATCAGGCGCTTGCTTGTAATTGATCGTGTCGTCACAGCCAATCTCTCTCAGCATTTTTTCCTTATCAGCCGACCCACAAACACCTACAACATATGCGTTGTATTTAACTTTTGCCCACTGCACAGCGAATTGGCCTGTTCCGCCAGCAGCGCCAGTTACAAGCACACGCTCACCTTCGTGTAAACGCCCATTAATATCAATGCCGCAAGCTGCCGTTGCAGCGGAAATTGGTATTGCTGTCAAATCGGGTGTTGCTGGCACGGGTAATGAAAAAACCTGAGCGGTAGCGCAGGTTAAATATTCTCGGAACGAAACACCAAAGCCAGCAAATATAACGGTATCACCGACCTGAAAATCAACCCCTTCCCCTGTGGCGATAATTTCACCTACGCCTTCCGATCCACAATCCCCCCGCTGTAACTTTCCACTGACTTGAACCTCTGGTTCTTCGTTCATAAGCGGGCCGTACTCACCAGTGTTTTGTAATATGTCTGAAGCTTCAATTCCGGTGAACAGCACTTTGATGAGGACTTCGCCAGATCCGGGTAGCTCCGTGGCAACTTCTACAATTTCAGCTTGTTCTGCAAATGACATAGCTTGCTTATTGAGTACATGAATCTTGCGATAACTGCCGGGGATTACTGACATGTTGATTACACCTGCTATCTAGTAGTGACTTGTTAAATTTACCACTGTGCCAACGCCCAGGTCAGCGGAACTTTGTGGAGTGGACGATTTGTGCTAAAGAGAGCAGCGATAGCACAAATTGGCCACGGAGAAAAGTTTCCGACTGTACCTGCTTGTAGGCATTGCTCGTTTTGCATGCATTACAGCAATGGCACAAAAATACTCATCATTTCTTTTACTGCTTTACATTTTAAGCAATCAACAGAATGCTGAAATATCGAAAGCAGGTAAAAGAAATAAATCACCATTATTTGTTAATTTATTAATGCGAATATCCTTTAATGGAGAGTACCCTTCTCTATGGACGGCAGCACCCAGGTACGGTCGAAGTATGCCTCCAGGGGACCGTAGAGTCGAAAGTAGCTGAACCAGCCCTCACCGGGATTGGTGGGAATCCAGTTCTGCTCTTTACCTTCAGGTGCCGTTGGCCCAAAGTAAATATCGATACTGCCATCGGCATTTTTAAGCATATCATAGCGCGACGAACGATCTGCGCGCTGTTGAGGGTTTTGGATTAAGTAGCGCGTATCATTATGGTAAACGGTAACGGACCAGAAGTTTTTTGCCGGAACATTAGCCGGCACTCGCAGGCGATAATTCTGGCCGCCATCCAACCAGTCGCCCTTGCTATCTTTATAGGCCGTTAGGTAAATAGAGCCGACACCAACACGGCTGCTTGTCATACCTTTCGAGGTGGTCAATGCCTCGTAGAACCACATAGCGCGCTCATCCAGATGACCGTGATGTTCATCCCGCTGATCCAAGTTGGTCACCAGGGCAATTTCCCAATTGGTGCCATCAGCGTAATGACCAAGGCCACTGCGCGGCGCAAAGTCAGTTGTCAAAGCCATCGTTTCACCAACATAGGCCGCTTCGTCGAGGATTTCTTGCTGACGTGCATCTGGCTTAAAGGGCTTGCCTTTCTCGATACCCAGCGGTTTTAACATGGCCAAAAAGAAGAGATCGCGCTCTGCCGCCGGCTCGCTGTTTACCGCATCGGCCAGTACCTGCCAAAATTTCATGCCGCGAGGCTGGTTAGAAGACCACACCCGGCCTTTCGCGGGTATAATTTTGGTCTTTTCCGGTGCGGATCGCTTGGCAAAGGGGTATAGCTGAAAGCCTTCCAGGACCTCTTGGGCACGCGATGGATCTGTTTCCAGGTTGCGCAACAGGATGAGCACACTATTAGAGCGGGAGTGAACGACATTGTAGCCCTGACTACTTTCGGGAACGGCCTGACCCGGGGCAAGCACCAGGTGCTTACCGCCCTTACCCGCAAACGGCCCAGGAATCCCCAAGTCAACCGCGGGCTGCTGCCACATTTCTTCAACAAAGCCAGCCGCTTTACCCGCTGGCTCTACAATCACCAATGGACCGTTTTCGGCCAAGTTGTAAAAGCCCCAAAGATAAGGTGTGGTGGCATTAGCAGTAATGCCGTAACTGAGGTCATTGAAGGTGGTCAATGAAATCAGATTACCATCGTCCGCTCCCAGATCACGGTGGAACGATTGCTCCATATTCTTCATGGAGACAATGGGTAGCCCCCAGATAAAGGCCTGACAGGCGCGCTGAAAGTCGATCTCATTGTAGAGCTTGTCAACCGTCTGCGGGGTAGGATAGCCCCGCTCAAATTCCAACTTACCAATGCGGGTGTCGCGGCTGGTCATTTGCTCGTTGGCATTAACCGCTGTACAGACCGGGGACAACAGTGCCGCGATGGCCATCGTCATTACAGCCTTTTTAACAGACTGAAGAGAATCATTAATCGCTTTCATTACTTATGGTCCAATCGTTGAATATTGTCTGGACGCCATTCCTGTTTGAAGAACGCCTCAGTTGGTGAATAGAGACGGATAGCTGCAAAGTAACCCCGCGCAGGCACAGTCTTAATCCAGTTGGCGTTTTTATCCTTCGGTGGCGTCGGACCAAAATAAACGTCGGCAGAACCATCTTTGTTGTAAGTCATCTTTTGGTTAGAAGCGGCCGATGGAAACGGTTGGCCATTATCAAGCAAGGTACGCTTTTCAGCATCGTACAACACCACCGACCAATAGTTAGCCGCCGGCACATTGGCAGGCATATGGAGGCGATAACTGATTTCTCCCGACAGTAATTCACCGCGTTCATCACGCTGACCGAGCAGGTACTGAGCACCTTTGCCAGGCATGGCGATTACCATGGCATTACTGGTGGAATAAGCTTTATGAAAGAAGGAGATTGACGCATCCAAGTTGTAATAGGTTTCTTTCTCGAATACCGGGCTGCCGCCAATAAAGACCTGCTCCCAATTACGGTCAGAAAAAATCTTAGGGCTTGGCCGGGTATCAAAGGCGACGGTAGAGGCCATTTTAAAAGCAACCTTGGCGGCTTTATCTAACAAGGCGCGCTGTTTGGCAGCTGGCTTAAACGGTTGATCTTTAACAATACCAATACCGGCCAGCATGCCACGCATGGCGAAGTCTTCGCGGTTAACCGTTTCATAATTAATGAAGTCGGCCAGTCGTTCAAAGTACTCGAAATCGTTGGGGTAGTTGCCATCCATGGGCACACCGGAGGCGTTGGGGAATTTCATTGCTGGCGGGTTAACGGCTTGCGACAGCGGATAAATACGCGACTGTTCCAGCAGGGCTACCCCCTGATCGGTCTTGCCATCAACCAGGAAGGAGCGCAAAAACACAAACACACCGTAGGTTGCTGATCGCTTGACGTGATATCCTTCGGGGGTCTCACCGTCATACCCCGGGGGTAAAATTAGGTATTTGCCCCCGTTTCCGCGATCAGGTCCGGCCAGACCAATATCGGTAATGGGGCGATGCCACATATCATCCAGCAAGCCTTGCAGCTTGGGTGGCATATCTAACACCGTAGGGCCTTCTTTTTTCAGATCGAGCCAGGCAAAGGCATAGATAACATCCGGGTTAGCAGTGGTCACCAGGGTGTTATAGTCAATGCGGTCTTTCCAAATAGCCAGCACGTTGGAGTCGGCACCAAATGTCTCCTTTTGACCGTGACGCATAGCGTACATATTCATGGCCGGCAGCGACCACAAATAACTTTGTACCGCGCGCTGAAACATCAGCTCTTCGTGCAGTGCATCTGCCGCAGCGGGAGTTGGGTAGTGATTGGGGAATGGCAAGTTGACCAAGTCATCGTAACGCGTAGTTTCGGCCTGTGTCTGCCCACTTGCTGAGAAATAAACTGCAACCACAACGGCGACGATTAAGGTTTGAATTGAACTCACTTTGTTACTCCCCCTGAAGGTTGATTTCGGCGATAAAATCTCTTTTTTCACAAATGGCTCATCATGCAGTTGACGTAATTGTATTTCAAAAATGCCGGGGCTGCATGATCACATAACGTTAACATCAGTTGGGGTATCTACAGGGCCAGGGCCGCCAGTTACCAGTCCATAAACTGTCTTCCTCTGTGGCGCCGGTCGATTTGACCGGTTCCAATGTCGCAATCTCCCTCCGAACAGATTGGCTTACAAATCAATAATGTGAGCACCTGCTGAAGCGTCTTTGACATTCCTTTCGCCACTAAAAGCCGCCGCACCCAGCTCAATTTCTCGTGCTTCTGCAGGAGATGCGATGCTGCGACCTGCATCAAGTGCAACTTTAGCCATAGCCTCAATCAGCTCGCCATTGCCCTTGGCCCTGTCGCCGCCGGGCAGGTAGAAGGTATCTTCCAGACCCGTACGCAGATTACCACCCAGTTCAGCTGTTTTGCGGTGGAAGTCCCACACCTCCTCACGGCCAATAACGGTACTCTGCCAATGCGCACCTGGTTTGGTGTATTTGAGCAACAATGGCAACAAATCGGGATCAGCAGGCATCCCCGAAGCCACGCCTACCACAAAGTTATAAGAGGCGTTGTCAATCAGGCCAACATCCTGATACATACCCACACAGCGGACGATACCAATATCGAAACACTCAAATTCGGGTCGAATGTTGTTTTCACGCATAACATCCAAAGCCTCTTCGATTTTATCCACAGGGTTTTGGAACATCATCGGCTTCCAGGCCCATGTGCCACCGGATCGAGCCTTCAGATAGTTAAGACTACCCGCATTAAGCGCGGCCAACTCAGGCTTACCTGCACGCAGAACTTCAAGCGGCTTACTTTGGTCGCGACCCATCACGCCCGTGGTGTAATTCAGCAATACCCCAGGGCAAACAGCGCGAATGGCACGATCGATCTCCAGCGCCACTTCCGGATCCCAGCTGGCCTGGTGCTGCTTACCCTCTTCCTGATTGCGAAAGTGGATGTGCATAACAGAGGCCCCCGCATCAAATGCCTCTTTGGCAGATGCGGCCATCTGCTTGGCAGTAGCCGGTACCGGATGTTGTTTCGGGTCGGTTAAAACGCCTGTCAGGGCACAGGTAATTATCACTTTGTCGGGCATTGAGTTCTCCAGTTACTAGGCTCCAGGTGCATCGATTAAGCAACACCTACTGTGAGCAGTTCTGATTACGGCTTCAATAACGTTGAACACAGGTTAACATCTTCTTGCAATTCTAACAAGTGCTTGGTAGGCTAGCTTGCATTCAAATACAAAGGCTACTGACACGAGGTTAATGACACCCAGCAGCCATCGATAATTCATGGCGTATGCTTTAGAGAGGAGCCCCTAATGGCCGATATAAACAAGGTGCTGATTGCCAATCGTGCTGAAATCGCTGTTCGTATCATTCAGACCCTAAAAAAAATGAACATCGCCAGCGTGGTGATTTACCACGCCGCTGACGTTGACAGCATAGCCGTACAGCAAGCTGACGAGGCTATTGAGATTTTCGGCGAGACCCCTGTTGCCGCTTATCTTGATCAAGATAATATTCTCAATGCCTGCCGGCAGAGTGGTGCAGACGCAATCCATCCAGGGTTTGGCTTTGTCTCTGAAAACGCAGATTTTGTCCGCCGAGTTCAGGCCGAAGGTATTACCTTTATTGGCCCAAAAGCCGAAACGATTGATCTGATGGGCAACAAAGTGGGGGCGCGTGCCTTCTGTATCGAGAAAGAGCACCCCATTGCTCCCTCTGTGACCGACGAATGCGGCATAGTAGAGTTCATTAAACAGGCTAAAGAGATCGGTACACCTCTGTTGATCAAAGCGGCCGCCGGTGGCGGCGGCAAGGGCATGCATATTGTTCGCGAAGAAAGCGAGATCGAAACCGCTATCAAGTTGGCCTCCACCGAAGCCCTGCGTTCCTTTGGCGACAGCCAGGTTTATGCCGAGCGCTATATCGACTCGCCTCGCCATATCGAAGTTCAGATATTGGCCGATCACCACGGTAACGTCATTCATTTGGGTGAACGTGAATGTTCCATTCAACGTCGTTTCCAGAAGGTAGTTGAAGAAGCGCCCTCTCCGACCATCGACGCAGACCTGCAACAACGTATTTGTGAAACAGCTACTGAAATTGCCCGCACAGCGAACTACCGCAACGCCGGTACCGTTGAATTCATCATGGAACCCAGCGGCGAGTTCTATTTTCTCGAAATGAACACTCGTATTCAGGTAGAGCACCCCATCACGGAAGCCATTACCGGTGTAGACATCGTTGAGCAGCAAATTCGCATTGCCCGCGGTGAAAAGCTTAGTCTAAGCCAGCCCGATATCAAACTGAGCGGCCACGCCATTGAAGTGCGCCTCTATGCTGAAGATACGGACAATGATTTCGCCCCTGCAACGGGCCCGCTTTTAGTGTATCGCCCCGCGCCCGATATTCGTTTTGATAACGGCTTTAATGAAGGCCAGGTGGTCACCTCGGCGTTTGACCCGATGTTGGCAAAAATTGTTGTGCATGCAAACAGCCGTGAAGAAGCAATCAAAAAAGCGGTTGCAGGCTGTGAGCAAACCCTGGTCATGGGCGTGACGACAAACCTTGATTTCCTGGAGAGAGTTCTCAGGCACCCCACATTTATCGAAGGTAAAACCCATACCGGCTTTATCGATAACCACAAAGAAGCATTGATGTCACCAAACTTATCCCCCGATGAGCTGCAGGTACTACTAACAGCAGCAGCCCTCAGCAACCGCGCCTTTAACGACCCTGAGCTTGCTGCGCCTGAAATACATATCAACATCGGTAGCTGGAGAAACTAGAAAATGAAACGAGAAATTGCACTGGGCAAAGAGTTTTATACGGTTGCAGCCCACCGTCACGGCGACTCTCAAGATCAAGAGTACACCACCATTATCGGCGAAAACGAAGCTGTCTCGGCACGCTTGGAGCATGTTAATGGCATAGACTACAACGTCATCATCAATGGTTCTTCTACCCCGGTAAAATTGGTGAGCCATGGCGAACAAACCTTTATCCACGCGTTTGGCCGTAACTTTGAACTGGATGTTATCGATCCGGTCGATCGCGCCGCCGAGAAAAGTGGCTCTTCCAGCGTCGTCAAAGCCCCCATGCCCGGCATTATGGTTGAAGTCAATGTTCAGCCAGGGCAACAGGTGACGAAAGGCGAGCCACTACTTTCGATTGAAAGCATGAAAATTATGACTGTTATCAAAGCGTGGCGCGACGGTGAAATTGAAACGGTTAATTTTTTCGAAGGCGATGCCTTTGATAAAAACGCCGTACTCGTCTCCATGGTCGAAGAAGAAGAGAATGAAGAAGGGGAGCAGAAATAATGCGCAGAATTAAATCCAGTATCGATACTAACTCCGCCGAATTTATCGCCAACCAGACTCAAAACCGCGAGCTATTAGCGCAATTTCGCCAACGTCAAGATGACGCTCGCTACAAGCGCCCAGAGCGCGATATTGAACGCCTGCGCAAGCAAAATAAAATGACACCGCGAGAACGAATTGACCTGTTGATCGATCCCGGCACACCTTTTATGGAGTTATCTTCGTTGCGTGCGTGCGAAGATTACGACGGCAAAGTGCCCGGTGCGGGTGTTATTACTGGCATTGCTATCGTCAATGGTCGTGAGGTCATTATTCACGCCAGTGACAGTACGGTAAAAGCTGGTGCCTGGTACCCGAAAGGCATTGGAAAATCAGTACGCATACAAGAAATCGCCATCGAAAACCATCTTCCGGTCATTCACCTGGTAGATAGTGCCGGAGCGTTCTTGCCAATGCAATCGGAAATTTTCCCCGGCCACAAAATGGGTGGCCACCTGTTTTACCAGCAGTGTAAGTTGAGTGCGGCAGGTATTCCCTCAAGTCGCTGTAGTGCTAGGACACTGTACCGCGGGTGGTGCTTATGTACCGACACTGAGTGACTACTCCATTATCGTGCGCGGCACCGGCGGTGTATTCCTCGGTGGCCCACCGCTGGTAAAAGCGGCTACCGGTGAAGATGTGAGTGCTGAAGAACTGGGCGGCGCAGACGTACAGTGTGGCATCAGTGGTACTGCAGACTATGCCGTAGATTCGGAGCAGGAAGGTATAGCGCTGGCTCGTGAACTGGTCGGTACTTTTAAACGTATTACCAAAGCCGATGTCGATAAGCGTGAGCCAGAAGAGCCTTTCTACGACCCCAAAGAGCTGTTAGGTGTGATCCCAAAAGACACCAACACGCAATTCGATATGCGTGAGGTTATTGCCCGTATCGTTGACGGTAGCCGCTTCCATGAATACAAACCCGATTACGGCACCACCGCCATCTGTGGTTATGCCTTTATTCACGGCTACAAGGTTGGGATCATCGGTAACAACGGCGTGCTGTTTAGCGACAGCGCGCAAAAGTGCACCAACTTTATGGAACTGTGTAATCGTGACCGCGTGCCATTGGTATTTTTGCAAAACATCACTGGTTTTATGATCGGTAAAGAGTACGAGCACGAAGGCATTACCAAACACGGCGCGAAAATGGTGATGATGCAGTCCAATCTGGACGTACCAAAATTTACCGTGATTGTTAACGGCTCTTACGGTGCCGGCAACTACGCCATGTGTGGTCGCGCCTATGAGCCACGCTTCCTGTTTATGTGGCCACAATCCAAAATCTCGGTCATGGGTATTGAACAGGCGGCTAAAACGTTGGCCCAGATCAAGATTGCTTCACTCAAGAAACAGGGTAAGACCCTGAGCGATGACGAGGCGCAAGCTATTCGCGAAGACATTGCCCATGACTACGAACATAAGAGCAGCGCCTACTACTCAACATCCGAAGGTTGGGACGACGGCATTATCAACCCGGCCGATACGCGCAATGTCCTGGGTATGGCGATTTCTGCCAGTCTGAACAAAGACTTTGAAGAGACATCGAACGGCATCTTGCGAATTTAAACGGCACTGTAAACATCGCCCTACCGAATTAGATAAATACGGGAACACAATGACAAATCTAACGAATTATGGCTTTGACGGTGATCTACAGCAGATCTACGACATGGTATGGAACTATTCCCGCGACGAGCTACATCCGTTGTGGCACAAAATGGATGAAGAGGACTGGTTTCCCGAAGAACAGTTCCGAAAGTTGAGTAAAATCGGCGTTCTGGGGATCACAGCACCAGAAGAATACGGTGGCGCGGGGCTGGATGAAATCGCCCAGGTGATGCGCCGAAGCCATGTCCTACTGGAACCACACCATGTGCGCCAACTACCTGGCCCACGACAACTTGTGCGTAAACAACCTGTTGCGCAATGGCAGCGACGATATCAAAGAACGGTTTGTAACTCGCCTTACTGATGGCTCAGCCATTGGCTGCCTCGGTATTACCGAACCCGGTGCAGGCTCGGACGCCTTAGGCGGCATGAAAACAACTGCCGTGCGCGACGGCGATGATTACCTCATTAACGGCCGTAAGATGTTTATCACCAACGGCCCCTGTGCTGACATCATCATGTTCTATGCCAAAACTAACCCAAAACTCGGCACTCATGGTATTTCCGCGTTTGTGTTGGATGCCGACACCCCGGGCTTCTCGGTTGCCCAAAAACTTTCCAAAATGGGCTGGAAAGGTTCTGAAACTGGTGAGTTGGTATTCGATAACTGCCGTGTGCCGGCCGCCAATATGGTGGGCGAAGAAAACCAGGGTGTGGGCATCGTGATGAGCGGCCTCAATATCGAGCGCGTGGTACTGGCCGCCTCCACAGTGGGCATTGCCCAGCGCGCATTGGATATCTCCGTTCAATACGCCAAAGATCGCGAGCAATTTAACCGCCCCATCGGATCTTTCCAAATGGTTCAGTCCATGTTGGCAGATATGTATACCGGTGTGGAAACCATGCGCAGCTTCGTCTACCAGTTGGCTAAAGAGGTCAGCCAGATGAAGAAAGGCGAAGGTGGTCGTGGAGAAATCCACAAACGCACCGCTGCTGCTGTCTTGCACTGCGGGCGAACCTTAATGCAAATTTTGGATATGGGCGTGCAAATTCACGGTGGCATGGGCTTTATTACTGAATCAGAAATCAACTGGCTGTACCGCTCCGGCAAAATTTATGAAATTGGCGCAGGTACCAATGAAGTCCGCAAGGGCATCATTGCTGGTGAGCTTTTGAAATAACTGCCTTAGGAAAAATTTAATCAAGTACGTCATGTCGAACTTGATTAAATCTTATTCCAATAGGAACAATGGGAATCCCTCACCATGAAACAATTTTCAACGACACTCCAAGCCTTTTACCACTGGGAACGGACCACGCCTGATGCCACCTTTCTGCGTGCGCGAGAAAATGATACCTGGCGCGAATACAGCTGGGCGGAAGTTGGCGACCAGGTTCGTCGTTGTGCCACCCTTTCTGAAAAACCTACTGCCAGAACCCGGCCAGCGCATCGCCATACTGGCAACAAATAACCCCTACTGGTTTATTGTTGACCTGGCCGCGCAAATCACGGGGCACGTGGTGGTGCCGTTATTTACCACCATGACCGAAGAGAATATTGACCATGCACTCACGCACACCGAAACCCAGGTGCTTTTTTTGGGCGCTGCTGAAAACTGGAAAACAGTTGCTCAGGTGGTATCACCCACAATCAAGATTGTGACCCTGCCTGGGACAAGCTGCGAACAGGGCGCGCATTCAACCTGGGAAGACGCCGTGGCCACTCAACAACCACTGCAGGGTAAACCTATACCGCCAACCGATGAACTACGTTCTATCATTCTCACTTCAGGTACAACCGGTTTACCCAAAGGAGTGATGTACTCGCTGGAGACCATACGCGAGATGGCTCACAACGTCATTCGCAGCACTGGCACCCCTGACCACGCAAATTTTATCTCCTATCTCCCTTTGGCCCATGCAGCTGAACGTATCGTTATTGAAGGACAAGCGTTACTGCTGGGAGGCGTGGTGACCTTTAACGAGTCATTGGCAACCTTTGCCGATGATATGAAAAAGGCAACACCGCACTGGTTTTTTTCTGTCCCGCGCATCTGGACCAAATTAAAACAAGGCATCCTCGCCGAGTTGCCACAGGATAAACTGGACGAACTACTGGCGGACTCGACCACGGCAGAGACTACACAGCGCCAAATCGCCGAAAGTCTGGGGCTGCAAAATGCCGTCTATATTGCCTGCTCCACCGCGCCTATGAGCGATGCCGATCACCACTGGTTTGAAAGCGTTGGTCTGCCCCTGTGTGAAATGTACGGTCAATCAGAAATGATACCAATGACGGTAAATACCCCAGCAAGCCGCAGACTAGGCTCGCTGGGAAGGGCCATTGATGGGGTGGAAGTGAAAATTGCCGAGAACGGTGAAATTCTCGGTCGCAGTAAAAACATTATGATGGGCTATTACCGCGACCCGCAGAAAACGGCAGAAACCCTGATCAATGGCTGGCTTCACACTGGAGATAAAGGACGCCTGGATGATGAGGGCTATCTGTACCTGACCGGGCGGGTGAAAGAGATATTCAAAGGTACCAAGGGCAAATATGTGGCCCCTGCCCCGATTGAGAACCTGTTTAATCATCATCCGCTGATCGAACAGCAATGCCTGGTCGGTAGCGGCATGCCGTTTACCATTATGGTCGCAGTTATCGATCACGATGCAGCAGACGGCATGATTGATGATGATATTGAAGAACAATTGCGTGTACACGCGATGAATATAAACACCAAGTTGGAGCACCACGCGCAAATGGGAGCTCTACTCTTGATCCCGAGAGCATTGGAGCATTGAAAACGGCATGCTGACCCATACGCTTAAGGTCAAACGCGATGCCATCGAAGACAGCTATGCAGTGCTGTTTGAAAAGATTATTAGTAGAACCGAACCAGAGATAATCACTGCCTGGGCTTAATATCGCGCTACCACACTATCTAATGAGTGAGAGGAATCAATTGTGAGCACTGCATTTAGACTCAATGAAGACTATCAAATGATTTACGACGCGGCCGAAAAATTCGCCCGTGAACAACTACTGCCAATCGCAGAAAAAATGGATAACGATGAATATTGGCCGGATGACCTCTTCCCCATGTTGGGCCGGGAGGGTTATCTGGGTGTTACCGTACCGGAAGAGTTGGGCGGTGCTGGGATGGACGAGATGGCTCAGGGCCTGGTATGTGAAGCCTTCGCCAAATACAACCCCGCTGTGGCGCTTAGCGTTCTTGCTCACGACAACCTGTGCTTGAATAATATTGTACGTAATGCCAATGACGCACAGCGTGAAAAATACGTTCCAGGGCTAGCCAATGGCAGCTTGGTAGGTGCTTTGGGGTTGACCGAACCCGGCGCCGGTTCAGACGCCCTCGGTAGCATGAAAACCACCGCACGCCGTGAAGGCGATTACTACATTCTCAACGGCAGCAAAATCTTTATCACCAACGGCCCCATCGCCGACGTGGTGCTGGTGTATGCCAAGACCGCACCCGATAAAGGCGCGCACGGTATTTCCGCCTTTATCGTAGAAAAGGACCACCCCGGTTTTGCCGTTGCGCAAAAAATGGAAAAAATGGGGTGCCGCGGCAGTCAAACCGGCGAACTGGTCTTTACCGACTGTAAGGTACCGGTCGAAAACCTGGTTGGTGAAGAGAACAATGGTGTCGCCATCACCATGAGCGGTCTGGATATTGAGCGTGCCATTGCCGCCTTCATGTGTCTGGGTATGGCCTCTCGCGGGTTGGAATTAGCCGTGGATTACGCCAAGGAGCGCCAGCAGTTTAACAAGCCAATTGCTGCCTTCCAATTAGTACAGGGTATGCTGGCCGAGATGTACACCAAGCTGGAAGCGGTACGCTTGCTCAGCTACAGCGTCATGAGCGATTGCTGCAATCTTGAAGTGGGGGGCGGTGGTCGCGGTGAAATCCACAAACGCAGTGCCGCCTCCATCATGTTTGCCGCCAATTCCTGCAGTGAGATTCTCGATAAGGCGGTACAGATCCATGGCGGCAGCGGTTTTATGTGGGAGATGGAAGTTAACCGCCTCTACCGCGCCTGTAAACTGTTGGAAATTGGCGCGGGCACCACGGAAATTCGCAAAATCATTATCGCCGGCGAGCTATTGAAATAGAGGAGACTGCATCACAGTTGTTGTCCTTCCGGCATCACCAGGCCCGGCACAGTGCCGGGCATTTAGACAAATTAGTCGCGTCTTGCCACCAACATTGCCATCACCTCATCGACTAATTGCTCAAAATTATATTCACCATCCGGCTTATACCAGTAAATCACCCAGCTAAAGGCCCCGTTTAGCAGGCGCCTGACGATTTTTGGGTTGGCCTGGATAATCCCCGCCTGATGACACGCTTCCAGGGTGGAGTTCCAATAGGATTCATACTCGGCACGCATAACCATCAGATCCTCTTGCAGATCAGTAGGAAGGCTGCGCCATTCATGGATCAATACCAACCCGTAACTGGACTGATCACCCATATACATATCAAGCTCAATACGAACAAGAACGCGGAGGCGCTCCACTGGTGTTGTCGCAGTGACGATATCTTTTTGGGTCGTCTCAAGCAGGGATTCAATAGCCTGCTTCATTACAGCGTAAAGTATGTCTTCCTTAACTTTAAAGTGATAGAAGATACTGCCGGCCTTCATACCCACGGCCTCGGCCAACTCGCGCACATTAGTTTTGTTGTAACCATTCTGGGCAAACAACTGGGCTGCGGTCTCTATCAACGACTCGCGACTACGCCGGGCAACCTTGGTTTTACTCGTGTCTTGTGGTTTTTCAGCCGTTTTGATCCCCATGCTTAATCCTCATATTGAAAGCGCCATTTATCACGGCCGTTCATATAACACACCTGACTCAAGTACAGATTATAACACGGCTGACATACCTAACAAATGCTAGTTATATTTTATCTAACACATGTTGGGTAGATATTTATACCTAGGTGGGAACATGGCGGTAGTGCAAACGAAAAAGAAAGATCATGTCCTTTGGTTGACAATCGACCGGCCTGAACAGCGCAATGCGATGAACGATGAAGTCCTCTCCGGGCTTGCCTAGAGAGTGATTCAAACGGTGGGGTGTAAGCTAAGGGATTGATGTCATTAGAGAAAAAGTAGGACCATGGAGAATGTTTAACAGCGACCGGAGACACCATGAAATTCACGATCCACTGTGTAAGCATTTGGAATCCTTGAAGTGGCGACTGTGGCATGGATATTTTGGCGGCGCCATTAATAGAATCAGGGCGATCCTGTTCACGCTCAGGTTGCGTACGATTGCGGGAAAGCAGGTGGCAGTTCGCATGCGGCGGTTGATCAAGGAGCTTCTTCGCTACCTTAAGAACAATGAGGACTCTCTGGCCAACTACGGTCAGCGTTACCGTAGCGGTCGAAGAATCTCCACCGCGTTCATGGAGTCCGCAGTCAACCAGCTGATCGACAAACGGATGTCGAAATCACAGCAGATGCGTTGGTCACCGATGGGTGCACATGCCCTCTTGCAGGTCCGTGCTGAGCTGGTCGATGGCCGTCTTGGTGCGGCGTTTGCCCGCTGGTATCCAGGTTTTTCTGGGGAAAGCCAACGATTCCAGGTTGCAATATGACCCCAAGAAATGAATCGCTCTCGGTTACAACGACGAAGCCAATTTCCGCCGGGCCTTTAAGCGCTGGCACGGCTGTTCTCCTCAGGTACACAGGCGCCAGTTACAGGCCGTCAACGTATCGCCAAACGATCCATAAAAGGATTTTCATCGAAACTCTGCATGAACACATTTAGCGCCTCGGCATCCCCTTCAAGCTGTACACTCCCGGCCGCACAGGAGACTCGTGAACCTCAATCAGTGACATGGTTCAGTCGCGGTCCCGGTATACGCCCACACCTGACATGTTCGGATATGGGAGTTCTCCTATCATCTGCAATTTGGAATAACCCGAACTTTTAACTCATCATAGCCATTAACCAAATTGGAGTGCGTACGCACGGGCGACCCCACGACTTCAATCTTCTCAAAGCGCTTCATGATCTCCTCCCACACGATGCGTAACTGCATTTCACCCAGGCGATTGCCCATACAGCGGTGAATCCCAAAGCCAAATGACACATGCCGCCTGGCATTCTTACGGTCAATTACAAATTGATCCGGGTTGTCGATCATCCGCTCATCCCGGTTACCTGATATATACCACATCACGACCTTATCCCCGGCCTTGATTTTCTTACCGCCCAGTTCGGTATCCCGGGTTGCCAGTCGGCGCATATGTGACAAAGGCGTCTGGAAGCGAATAATTTCCGATACCATATTGGGGATCAACCCCTGGTTGGCGCGCAACTTGTCATATTCCCCGGGAAACTGGTTGAGCATCAGAACTCCTCCGGTCAGGGAGTTGCGGGTGGTATCGTTACCACCGAGTATCAGCAACATAATATTGCCCAGAAACTCCATCGGGCGGTCAATCATGTCGCTGGTATGCTCGTTGGACTGCAGCAAACTGATCAAATCATAGCTGAGCGGCGCTCCGGCCTCTCGCTCAGCCTTGCGAGCGTGCCACAACTGCATAAAAGTACTCATACACTCCATTAAACCCTCTCTGCGCTCTTCCTCGGGAATGTTGCCCCCGGCCATCTCGGGGTTGCCGACAACCAGGTCAGACCAATACGTCAGCTTGTGGCGCTCATCAAAGGGGAATGCAAACAACGTAGCCAGCATCTGGGTGGTGAGATTAACAGAGACTTTCTCCACCCAGTCGAAGGTTTGGTTAACCGGCAGTTCATCGAGAACGGCTGCCGCTCGAGAACGAATAAGCGCTTCCAGTTGCTTCAGGTTTTTCGGCGCTACCGCCGGCTGGACGGCTGCCCGCTGTACCCCATGCCTGGGCTCGTCCATCGTAATAAAAGCCTCCACCGGAAAATCTTCTGCACTGTCTCCGATCACGACCATCGGCTCCGAGGAAAATGTCTCGTGATCGCTGTCTACTTTCACAATGTCCTCAAAGCGGGTGACGGACCAGAACGGGCCAAAGGGGCTGTCCTGCAAATAGTGAACCGGATCTTCATCACGCAAGCGTTTGAAATAGTCACCCCACACACCTCTCTGGTACAGGCGCGGGTCACTGACATCCAGCTGTGCGAGATTTATTTCGCTGGCGTCGGGCAATTCGTCAAAACTTGACGAGGGCAGGAAATGGGACATGGAATCCACTCCTCTAGTAGTCATTACATCTGGAACTCAGGCAGAAACACGACTGCGCCATCCAGCTCTCGGGTCACTTCTATCTGGCAGGCCAGGCGTGAGCTCGCGTCACGCTCAGGCGTCAGTCGAAGCATATGTTCTTCGTCGGCTGCCATGGATGCGAGCGACTGCTCGAACGGCGCCGGGATTTTCACGTGGCAGATACCGCAGGCGCAGTCTCCGCCACAATCCGCGTCAATGCCAGGTACGCAGTTGTCCACCGCGGCCTGCATAAGCGATTGATCTTCGGTCGCTGGAACCGTGTGTTCGGTGCCATCGTGTTCAACAAAGGTAAGTGTTACTACGGACATGAGTTCCTCCAGAATCGGGTTTCCAGGCAAATACGCCAATGCCGCAATACTAGGCAATATCCACTGACTTAGTCAGGTCTATAATTGACTTTTTGGGGTTATTTAAAGACACTGCTCTCATGAAAATATCCACACAATTGCCCGTAGACGCGGCGACGATTCCGGTGAGTTACACGCGCTGGATCTCTCGCGCACTGGGGCTCGATGGTAGCGAGTTACCGAAGCTCCTCGAACTGAGCGATTTATCGGTGGATTCACTGGCTGACGATGAGACGCTGATTACCGTCCCGCAACAGGTTACGATTCTGGAAAATGCCGTTGAGATGGCAGGTGATGGGGAATTTGGCTTACGACTGGGCCAACTCCTGACGCCCCCTGCTCACGGCCCGCTGGGGTATCTGGCATTGAGCAGTCCCGACTTGCAAACCGCCATCGCCGCGTTTGTCGAGTTTTTGCCCACGCGCGTGCCTTTTGCCCGGCTCAGCATTGAGACCCAGGGGGATTGGCTGATAGCCCACCTGGATATCCGCGCGGATGTCTCTCCGGACACCTACCGCTGCCTGGTGGAAGCGTGCACCGTATCACTGCAATCGGTGGTGGAGTACATTCTTGGGCGACCACTGTCTGAAGCCCGGGCGGCATTCGCCTACCCTGACCCTGGGCTTGAATACCAGCGCTACCTGCATTTTCCGGTGAACTTTGATTCCGCCAGTACCTACTTTTTGTTACCCATGGAGTTGGCAAAGACCGTCAATGCCTCCCCAGACCACGCCAACTATGCGTTTGCCTTGCAGCAGTGCCGCCAGCAATTATTGAAATTACAGCGCCAGCCGACCAGCGCTACCCAAAAAGTAAAAACCGTGATGCTGACACACCCCGCCGGAAGTCTGTCGGAAGAACAAGTGGCTTCTGAACTGTTTATCACCAAACGCACGCTGGCACGGCGCCTGGCACGTGAGGGCACCAGCTATCGCCAATTGCGTGACATGCATCTGGCGTTACTTGCCCAGAGTTATCTCCATGACACCAGTCTTTCCGTAGAGGTTATTGCCCACCTGCTGGGCTATCACGACAGCGCCAGTTTCCGCAAGGCCTTTAAGCGCTGGCGCGGGATGACGCCGCAGCAGTATCGGGAGTTGGATTCTCACTCCCGGTCAATCGCAGACGCCTAACGTATCGCCAGGCGATCCATAAAGGGATTTTCGTCAAAACTCTGCAGGAACGCATTTAACGCCTGGGCATCCCCTTCAAGCTGAACAGTCCCAGCCGCAATTGCTTCGCCGATAACCAACTCATTTTTCACGATGCCATTAAAGGTCTCGCGCGTCATCACCAGCCGTGCATCGGCCTGTTCCGTCAGGCCCTCGGTCACCACCAATACACCGTGACGCAGGCTCGCGGTAAGGCGCTCATCGCTATCGCTGATGTGGTAGCTCACGGTGATTTCATGCTCCCCCACCTCTTCTGCTTTGACCCTGTAACGCATCCCCTCGATAATATCGATCGCAGGCTGGGTATCCAGCTTGGCGTACACGATTCCCTTGAGTAGTTCCACAACCCCTGCCGGTGTCAAGCTGCCGTCCAACTCCATCGCCGATGTCAGATACCAGGATCGCCAGGTGGTATTGAGTTCCGCATAGCCCAGTTTTCGAAAGGCAGCCGCCTTCAGGTGACGGGCGTCCATATCATTGTGGTCTACGCGAATTAAATAGGTCAATAATTCCGCGGCGAACTGGGGGTCATCGCTATCAAACGCGTCTCTGGCCGCATCCAGCACGCGATCGCGGCCACCCATGAGTTCGATATGGCGCCTGGCCAGCTCAACGGGTTCAGTGGGGCGGTATTCAATCGCGTCACCGCTAAAGTGCCCCATTAAGCCGGCAAAGATTTGTGGCGCAATATGCTCGAGCGTGCCATACATCTCTTGGGAGAAAGAGCCATTTTCAAGATAGGCGGGTACCTCGGAAAACTGCGCCTTCAGCTCTTCAATGCCGTACCCCTTATTGATGTAGCGGATCGACTGGTCGTTAATCCACTGCACCAAATCCCGGTATTTAGTGACGGTCGAGATGATGTTTTCCCTGCCGTGCAGTGGCACCAGATGAGAGCCCAGCAGATGCTCCACATCATAGTTCAACACTGTATCCATAGCACGAAGATAGCCCGCCGGCTCGCGGAACTTGGCGCCGCGGATAGTGTAGATATTGGGCACGGAGTGGAATATCTCATCCGCCACCATCATCGCTTTATATTGCGGCAGGTACATTCCAAACTCCGATTTGGCCTCACCACCGCTATAGAATATCTCCAACTCGACCCCTTCGATGGTCAGTTGGGTATTGTCTGAAAAAGTATTCGTGGGCGGGATATAACCCGACTCGCCGTCATATCTTGAACCACAACAACCGTGGTAGTGGCGGTCTTCCTGCGGCAAGGCCAAGCCGGTGTAGTAGACCGCACGAACGGCCTGAGCCGGTGCCGTGGCACCAAATTCGCTGTTCATTTCCTCGACAAAGTTATCCCAGGCATAGATTTTCACCTTGCCTGCCTTGACATCTGCCTCGGACACAAAGGCGGTCGTGCCGTTATAGTGATCCGGGTGGTGATGGGAATAAAAAATCGCTACCACAGGCTTATCGGAAAACTTGCGCACTTCCCGCATTATCGCCTCGCCATGCTGCTGGCTTAAACCCGTATCGTAGACGATCAAGCCCTGCTCACCCTCAATGACAATGCTGTTGGCGGCCCACTCCTCGGCATTATTTACCGACCAGATGGGCTTGTCCTCTATTTGGTAGACCGTCGGCTGAAAATACGCTTTATGTTCTTCAAAGTATTCAGGCCAACTACGCTCTATGTCGTAACTGGCCGTACCATTGGGTGCATGCTCCTTCTCGCTACAAGCTGCCAACAGTGACAGAATCACTAGTGAAGGTAGACCGATGTATCGTTTCACCGAAAAATTCATTACTTTCTCCTTTTTACCTTATCTATCCTGTGGTTTGTTCTTGCGTTTTCGCGCGGGTTTAATCAATTTTGTTTCCAGCTGTTGTAGAAATTCCTGGATGAGTTGCGTCACCCTCATCGGGCTGGGCAGCGCTTCAGGTATTGCTCCCACGCCCAGGCAAATCGAGTCAGCGACGCTGAGAAAGGTGACGTTCACGCCGACACCCGGCGGCACGATAGGCAGGCCGTGAAAACCCTGCAGCCGAGCTCCACACAAATACAGCTGTTCCCTGGGTCCGGCCATATTGGAAATCAACACATTGGCGTTGGGTAGCTTGTTCAGAATCGGGTGGATATCCGCCAGTGCTGAACCCCCTGCCACTAGCAGAGTGTAGGCCTGTAATAGCGTCGGCGGTAATTTGCGGGCGTCCGTTTTCACGCGCTGGGTCGATGCCTGTATTTGCGCCAGTCTTGCTACCGGCAAACCATCGCTATCACCCATCGGAACCAGTACGGCGCTGACCTGGTTGCCCGTTGAGGCTGGATCTTTGGGATCACGCAGGGACATGGCCATTAGTGCTATCAGCCGATCCTGAAAGTCCTCACCCTGCTCCGACAGGTAGCGGTGCAGGGCTGCGTCTATGATGGTCATGACAACGTCGTTGACCGTGGCACCGCTTGCTTTTGCCACTGATTTTATGACTGGCAGTGACAGTTCGCAGTTGGCATAGCGCCGCGCCGAGGATGTTGCAGTCGTGTTGTAGCTTGATTTTGTTGCGGAGAATGGCATGGCGATGGATTGTGGCTTGAGCCCCATCGCCTGGGCCCCGAAATTGGCCAGGCTGCCGCCCAATTCATGTGCTCCAGTGGGGAGCTTATTCAGCCGGGCGATCAATTTCTTCATCTCGCCCGTGGCTGCGCTGCGACTGCGCTTAACCTTTTTGGGACTGTCGAAGGGGTGCCAGGCAGCCCTTATCGTCTTGTCTTTGGCCGAAGTGCTCAAGGAGCGCTGAAATATCCGCATACCAGCGCCGCCATCGATACAGGCGTGGTGAACTCTGATCAATATGGCGAAACGATTATCCTCTATCCCCTCAATCACATGGGCGTCCCACAGGGGGTACGCCCGGTCAAGCAGGGGTGTATTCAGGAAGGACACCATTTCGTAGAGTTGTGCCATAGAGCCGGGCCTGGGAACAGCTATATGACGCACGTGGTAAGAAAGATCGGGCTCAACCGTTTCCCACTTGGCCACGCCGTCACGTAACCACTTGATCTTCTGGTTAAAGGGAGGGGCCACCGCGCCGCTGCGGAATGCCTTGACCAGCTTGGGTATGAAATTTTTAGGGCTGTTTTTTGGCAGCTCAAATAACTCAAAGGCCGCCATATGCATGGGGCGATGTTGATTCTCCAGCGCGAAAAAGGCCAGATCCATGGGTTTGAGTTTACTCACTGTACTTGCTCCTGGGAGGTCTGTTGTGCTTGCCGCTGGCCGGCCTCGATCAGTGCCTGCAGCTCCTGCATGAAATAGTCGTATAGCACCCAACCGTCGGGGAGCACCTTTTTATCCGCGAGGATGCAAAGGTTGGCTTTGTCGCAGTAACTCCACAGGGTCATATTCAATGATGAGCCGTCAAAAACCTGCCCAGTCGAGAACCAGTTGTCCAAGCGGGTGTGGTTCATATAGAGCGGGACGCGCGGGCCCGGGACATTCGACAAAATGACATTGCCTAATATGCCTTTGGCGCCGGCGTTTCTGCGTATTAGCCAATTGAGAATCTTAACGACCCTGGGTGGTAACAGAGCCACAATTGTACCGATATCCGCGCCCTTGCTTGCAGACGCGTGCCGCTTCATTTGATTGGCCGAGATATGGCTGGCCTGCAGTCGTTCCACCGGGTCAGCTATTTCACTGTGTAGCCAGCTGTAGTCTGAGGTGGCGAAGTTGCCAATGCCTGCCATATGGTCCGGTCGCGGCTGGGACAGGGGGGTGCCCGCAATCAGGGCCTCATCGGGCTGGTAACCCTGATCCAGCAAGTAGTGCCGTATGGCACCGGCGCTGCAGCTCAGAAAAACGTCATTGATGGTCGCACCAAACGCCTTGCCGGCGGCTTTGATATCCGCCAAGGGGAAGCTGTCACACACAAACGTGCGGCCGTGCCCCAGCACGGTATTGATTGGTGTTTTTTTCATCATCAGGGCACTGGGGTGTGGTGGATGCCCGGCCGCCCTTGCGGCCGCATCCAGCTTCCGTTTCTTGATAATGCCCGTGATTGCCTTGGGCAGGTAATACAGCATGACTCTGGGCCAGTCCCTGAGATCCAGGAAGATGCGCTTGAACCACGAGGGATAAGCACCGGGCTGCCACGCTTCGTTGGGAACGGGTGGTTCTGTGCCCAACTCTGGGCGGAAAAATTGTTCCAGAATATGGGATGCCGCCACGCCGTCGACATAAGCGTGATGGATGATAGTCACTACCGCCACTTTTCCCTCTTCTAGCCCTTCCACAACCCAGCATTTCCACAGCGGACGACTGCGGTCCAACTGATCGGCGTAGACGGAGGAAATCAGTTCACAGAGGGCTTTCTGATCCCCCGGTGCGGGGCAGGCGACATGTTTCAGGTGGTGGTCGATGTTGAATTCGGGATCGTCTACCCACATTGGATGGTTGAGTCCCGTCGGCGACGGCAGGTATTTCCACCGAAAAACCGGCGAGACATCCAGACGCTGCAAGAAGGCGGCACGATAGTGCGCAAAAGACCAGCCTTCCGGTTCTCCGGAAGGATCGAGAATGGCGATCTTCAGGGTGTGCATATAGGCGCGCGGTGTCTCCAGCGACAACATAAATGCATCGGCTCCATTCATGCGGAACATAGCCATTTCCTCAACATATCAGGGGTGGTTTCTTATTGCAGCGAATTGTAAGCATAGCAGAGGATGAAAACCCTATACTTAAGTTGGGTTTCCAAGGGCAGGTACCGCTTTGCCTTGTGATTTGCTCACCCGAGCCACAAAGGTTGGTTGATCAGGGAATTTCATCGGACAGAGTTGCCATTGCCGGGGATTCAGCCGGTGGCGGCCTTACGCTGTCTACCCTGTTGGCTATCAGAGATCGGGGTATGCCTGTACCCGCCTGCGGTTACATGTTGTCACCGCTGCTGGATACCACTGACATGGCGCCATCGCGCTGGAAAAACGCTTCGACCGATAGAGCGCTGCCGCCACCCGGTAAACGTGCACTTAATCCGAGGGCTATGTATGTGGGCAGTGAAGAACCCGAAGATCCGCTGGTTTCCCCAATTCGCGGTGATTATCAGGGCCTTCCACCACTGTACGTCCAGGTCAGTGACAGTGAAATGTTACTGGATGACAGCCTGCGCCTGGCCAGGCGCTGCCAAATCTACAATGTGTATGCGAAACTGGACATCTGGCGAAAAATCTACGGGTTGGCTGAGTGCTTGCTCAGCGCACCTAACGTGGACATCGCAAACAGATTCGCGCTGAAGTGGTGTGATGTTGGGCTCATTCTACATGAAACTGATTGCAGAAATGGGGCCGGGTGTCGCGGTTGATACTTGTTGCTATAGCCTGCTTCAGGCACTTGGTCTATTATGCGTTCAGGTAAATTTCATAACAAAAAGGAATTGAAGCAGTGAAAGGATTCAATACGCCTATACCCAGTCACTGGCTGTCAGTCCTGTCACTGATCCTGATTTCTCAGCCAGTATTCGCTGCGGATTTTTCTGGCAATATTTCTGAAGAATACTTGCGTTCACAGTTCACGTTTGGGGCTGGTGACAGCCTCAAATACTCGCTGTGCAAAATGCAAACGTATCCCACCTGCACCTATATCTGGGGCCCCGATTCTACAAAGGATGCGGCCAGGGTCAGCGCAGGTCTCGCACCGGAAGGCAATAAACTACAGATAGTTTATGCCCAGGGAGCAAGTCAGAAAGACTTTCAGCGTGTTCTGGCTACGTATTCAGATGCTGAAGCGCTTGCCGGAATCGGGGAGGAAGCAGCCTGGTCCGAGAGGCGTAATCAACTTTCATTCATAACTGACAAGAACCTGATCGTGCACATCTATATCGATAAAAAAGACGGGCAGGACTCTAAAGAAAACGCTGTTGTTATCGCGGGATATTTGCTTGAGCAGTTATGAACGCGTGCAGTTATTGGCAAGACCGGATCCTGGCCGCTCAAATCCGATTGGCTCAGATCGACCATGCCCCCGGAGAATGTACCACGCAACACCACTGGCGAGTATTCTTCGATGGAAACGGTACCCGACAGAGTGAATTCTAAGCCCGTGCAGCGGTCACCAGAATTTCTTTTTACACGCGCACTGTTGGCAGACCATGGGCTTAGCTCTGCGACGTCCTCGCGCATATCTTCCGTTACATCAATCTGCTGAGTCGATGCATTGGAAATATGCAACAGGCAGGCCAGCACCAGTACCAGTACCCGTCCACAGTGTTTTGCGGTTAAAGTTCCCCTTTGATCCGCTAAGACTGACCTGCCCATTTTCAGTGCGAATCACATCAACACCAAATTGTTGGTACCTGCCACCCCGATCCACGAACAGATCTACCATGCCGCAAACCAGGCGTTGCGGGTTTATAATATTAAGGCAATCTTTCTGGTAAAAGCCGTATTTGAAAAGGGGCGCTAAATTGGGTTCCAAGTCGCGAATTTGCATGTCTGATAACACTTCAAATTTTGTCCCAACTTCATCCATAAGTTGCCTGGCTTTAAGGGTCGCCGCGAACGCCTCCTGCGTTTCATAAACTTTAAGCCAACCTGCATCGGCGATCAGGGTAGTGAGTTTTGTATTGTCAGTTAACAGGCGCCAACTTGTTGCCGCACGTTTTGATAAGGCACGTAGGTGAATTGCATTGCTCTTGGCTGCGGACGCGCGACTCTGCCAGATAAAACGTAACAGCCAGGGGAATATTTTTGGTAGGTAGGCGGGTCGAATCGAAAATGGAGGATTTGGTTGACTAATCATTCGTATTAAGTCAAAAGCAATGCCGGGCATGGCGGTGGGAACGCCGGACCCATCCACGATTGCCCCGGCATTACCAAAGGATGCACCCGCGCAAGGTCAATCTTGTCAATCAACATGACTTGATGGCCATCTTTTTGCAGAGCCAGTGCCGTGGCTGCACCAACAACGCCTGCGCCAATGATGATGATTGATTTTTCAGTTTTAAGCTTTTCAGGCATGGCAGAACATTTTTTACTTATATTCTCACAGCATGAAGGGGATTAAACTATGGATCAAGTCAGGTCTCATAACCCCAGCCTGTCAGCCAAGCGGTGCCAGGTGATAATGTAGGGCATGAACCAGGGATTGCCAGTGTAGAGGAGCTGCCCGCCCTGACCACGGCGCAGCTTACGCGTACTGCCGCGGCAGAGACCACCACAGTCTCACCCGCTTTCGGTTTGCCCACTTTCAGCAGTCCAAAGTAGGCAGTGCGACCGGTCATACCCGCGGCCCCCAGGTATACCGATGGTGTAGGACTTCAGCCTTCGCAATGGCTGCCTGAAATGCGGGCCGCGCACGATTTCGGTCGGCATAGGCACTCAGCATCGGATAATTATCGAGGATGTTGTCGGCGGCGGCCTCGCTTTTTGTCCAGATGGTGGTCATTCCTCGCCTGACCGTGCAAGCCTTCATCCTGCTCAGAATTTCCATGCCCATGATGTTTACTGCTTTCGCGACGGCGGCAGGCGATCAAGAGGCGGTATCTGCGTGGGTACTGATTAGTTCAGCGAAGCGCGGCAAGCCAGGCGAATACCGTTAGCTTTAACATATTTTTCCGACATCGTATTTCCCACACTCCAAACCAGCTTTAGTTAAGATTCCCAAAGAGACAACACATAGCCCGACGCGGGATCTAAACGACCCGCGAGCACCTCCTGGTAAACCCTTGCCACGGCATCTGGCCCCAGCTCTACACTCGGGGTCATCCAGGGATCGACAAACTCGATAAAGCTGAACCAGGCATCGGCTATGGCCTGCTGAAAAGCGACAGCACCCATTTCCTTCAATCGCAGTTCCGCCTGTGTGGGGGCAAAAAACATCTGCGGCGTGGGTCCCGCCAGGTCCTCGGGTAAGCCTCCACGCTGATCCCAATGGGAAACACCCACCAGGCAACTGTATTGGAGCTTGCTGGACAAGAGGGCATGCAGCTTGCCGAGCAGCTCGCCGTTACCGGCAAAATCGATGGTCGCCGTCGGTGTACCGGCATCCAGTTCAGAAACTTCTGCGTAGGTTAGTACTCTGTCATAACAGCCCAGCCCTTTCACAAATTCCAGGTTGCCCGGAGAAGTTAATCCCACTATCTCGTAATCGAAATCGCGTTTATCCCTATTCTGATTCAATAAAAATGCCATACCCAGAGCCGTTTTACTCGACGCACTGGTTAACACTAAAGTGGTGGCACCAAAAAACTGGTTCGATGCAAAAAAGTCATCGAGTAAAAATGAGGTGGTAAAGAGTGGCCTTAATATCATCTGCAAAGATTCGGTGCCTTCACTGTAAATCGGATCCTGGCTGCAGCGAATATACTGATTGTAGATAATCGGTAGCGGAGCACGGTGCCTGGTGTGATCCACGAATCCGCGCGGGCTTACCTGGCCTGGCTCCACCACCAAATGGGTCGCCATGGGGTAATAGCCGTACAGGCGCTCGCCCACGTCAATGTCGTCACACCGGGAGGCTTCTACGTCGGCAAACCCCCACACGGGTATAATACCTTTGCCAGCAGCCGCAGGGAAAAACTCCCAGTAACTCAGCTGCTCACCCAATGCCGCATAGGTAATATTGTTCGCGGTAAAGGCAAAACGATCTACCTTTAGCAGGACCTGCCCCGGCATCAAATCTTCACTCGTGATAGTGGCTTCGCAGTGCAACTGGGTGTCCGATATTTTGGCTCGGCTCACCTGAAACGTTTTCGAATTCGACACGGATTTCTCTCCTGTGGTTTGGGGCTCGCTCACTAAATCAAGCCAACCGGATAATCTTTGATATCGGCGCCTCGGCGGGCAACCACTGTGGTTCTTAGCGTAGTAATCCCCGGACGATGCCCATGGCATTGGGCAACCAGCGGCGATTGTTAACAGTTTTTGTACTGACCAACATGCCGCTTAACAGCAGCGCCAGATGTGTCGCCCGTTCAATTACATCGATATCTTTGGACAACTGGCCTGTGCGCTGGGCCCGCACCAGCGCGCTAGCCAGGCCCTGCTCAGCCACTTTGAGTCCCGCTGCCACCTTCTTACGTATAATTTCATCGACAGAACCAAGCTCCGTGGACGTATTGACCAACAGGCAGCCCATGCCTCCAGCGGCAGCTTTATCGTCGAAGCACTCGATGAAATACTGCTCTATGCCTTTTATGGGATCCTCGGCAAGCAGCAGCCGCGCTACGCGCTCCTGCACCACCTTATCGACATAGTAGTCCAATGCCCTTGTAAACAAGCCATTCTTGGACTCGAAACTGTTGTAAAGGCTGCCGGGGGTCAACGCCGTGGCGACTTGCAGGTCTTTTATACTGGTAGCGGTGTATCCGTTACGCCAAAAGCACAACATAGCAGCGGTAAGCACAGTGTCTTCGTCGTAGGCTTTTGGGCGGGGCATAGCAGGTGGCTTTTCACTTTATAGAGTGGTCATTCTAAAATAAAGTAGATCGGAAGTATAGTCAGGATAAAGGGGGTGTCATGAGTAGATCTTCTGCTGTGATACGGTCGCTGATACTGAAAATTTCACAGACGGATTGCTTGGCCACCTGTTGTGTGATCGTATTGTGAGCCCTGCCGATCAAATCCGCTCGTTGTCTAACCGAGGCGCGAAACTAATGAGCTTGTCTATTCGCCAGTATTATCGAACCACCTGAATAAAAGCTAGCACTATTAATAATAGGCAACCGAAGCCAAAGACTTTTCTTCTATTGGGCACATAATTTGAGCCAGTACGAATGACAGGTTATAGACAGCTGCATGGGCGGTTACGAATCTCTGGGTCTGTACCTTTGACTTGAACTTCCGGGATGCCGGACCACGCATCCCCCGCTCTCTTACCCTTGTCGCCTCATGCGATTGCTCTGCTTCGCGCTGCAGGATAGTCTGTCAAATTTCGACGGTCGGGTTGCGCAAATAGCCAAGGTGAGTACCAAAGCTGGTAACCACGTCCCCGACACGGAGAAAGGCCAGTTACCCCTGGTGAGCCTGGCTGAAGATGCCCTGGTCTACGAGGGCGCGCCACAGAACAGATCTATCGATCAGCCGGCAGCAGCGCTATAACTAAAGTGAAGAACGGCCCCCGGTTCGGGGGGTTGGTAACGACACGGCCTTGTCACTAACGCCACTGCAGGCCGTCCTGTACGGCCAGTATTGGTGCGCTCGATGACGATTTCAGATCTTGGTCACCACTCATCGAAATGCACAATATCATCGAGTGGTTTGCGTGGCGCGGGGTTGAAATCGGTGCCTTTTGTATAGGCGATCGGAATGAGCGCGGTCTGCGTGACGCTCTCAAATGGTATAGACAGGATGTCCGCAACTTCTTCTTCAAACTTCAGGTGCAGAGTTGTCCAACACGTGCCCAGCCCTCTCTCCCTGGCCGCCAGCATAAAACTCCAGACGGCGGGTAATATTGATCCATAAAAACCTGCCTGCATCATATGGGAGCTCTCCCCACCATCGATTCGACCGCTACCACATGGAATGAGGTATGCAGGGACTCTCGCCAGGTTATCCGCCAAATATTTTGCAGAACTCAATACCCGCTGCTGGGTTTGGGCCATGCCGGGATTGTCCAGATGTCGTTTCATCGGCTGGGATGGACCGACAAGGTATGCAGCGAAGCTCTGCTGGTAAAGCCTGGCAATGGCCGCCCGTTTCTCCGCATCCCTGACAATTACAAAATGCCAGCCCTGGGAGTTCGATCCGGAGGGGCCCTGTGTTGCAATCTCCAGACACTCCATGATGACAGACATGTCCACCGGCCGATCGAAGTCCAGGCGCTTGCGCACAGCTCGGGTGGTTGTTAATACCTCGTCGGCACTCAAATTCAGTTTTGCCATAGGGCGTATCCTTTTACTCGGTAGTTTGTTTTCTCTCTTCGAACGGGTTGCACGCCTTTTTGTCAGGCACGCGCAAGAGGGAACATGCGGCTCTATCATCGCTTCAACCCCAGCCACAGCGATATCGAAAATCTGCTTGCCGCGCAGGGAGTTCATGGTAAGCCATGAATCAATCCGTCTCCAGTGTAACCAGTTGGATGCCAAGTACGCCTGGCGTCAACCTCACCCGCTCACTGGCTGAATTTCAGGCGGCTATGTCCTGGACCCGACATAATCGTGTATAAAAAAATGCGTTTTAATGTACATTATTGTCCTACCATAATGTGACCAAACGTCATATGCTGACAGGTATCAGATAGTAGCTACCATAACTGTATAAAGGGAGGCTTTATGGGACGCCTGGAAGGTAAGATCGCCGTAGTAACGGGCGCCGGGTCCGGCATTGGCAAGGCCTGCATTGAAATGTTCGCACGGGAAGGCGCCAGCGTTGTGGGCTGTTCCCGAACCCAGAAAAAACTGGACCAGACACTGGCAACCGTAATTGCGCAGGGTGGTGACGGCATCGTTGTAGCGGCAGACCTCGCTACAGAAGCCGGGGCCAAAAAGCTCGTCGATGCAGCTCTCGAGAAATATGGGAAAATCGATATTCTGCTAAACGCTGCCGGGGTTGGATACTCCTGGGTCAATACCAGCCCGGGTTCCATGGGAGCCGTAACCGAGACAACAGCCGAGCATTGGCACGAGGTAATGGCCATTGACCTGGATTCCATATTCTATATGAGCAAGTTGGTAATCCCTGTGATGAAGAAGAATGGCGCAGGTTCCATCATCAACATTTCCTCTGTACTGGGCGTCAAGGGTCATCCCGACGCGCATGCCTATACCACGGCAAAGGGGGCAATTATCAACCTGACACGCTCACTTTGCGCGGCCTATGCACTCGATGGTATCCGTGCCAACTGCGTCTGCCCGGGGTTTATCGACACACCGATGATTGCAACGCACATTTCACTGTTTGACGACCCCACCACAGCAGACCGTTTCTGCCCCATGCAAAGAGCCGGTACGCCTGATGAGATCGCCTACGGCTGCCTCTTTCTCGCGTCGGATGAATCTACCTATACCAATGGCGCAGTGATACTGATGGATGGCGGCACCTCAGCACGCATATAATGGTTCCTGAGACTTGTAGTCTGGTTCGATTATCATCAGGGGCGCCTGGCCAATCGGTCACTTCGGCCGCGTGCGAACCACTGGCATGCGACATCATCCCGTTATCCAGTGAGTAGAGAGCGGCTCATGAAAGGAAGCACCACCATTGTCAAGAATAAGTCACCACAGCAGCCCGCCAAGATAAAATCGGAACCCAGTTCTCCGCGGCGGGTGATGGACGCCATAGTCAACGGTATCCAGAAGGGCCGCTACGTACCCGGGCAAAGGCTGATCGAAGCGGATTTAACCCGTGAGCTCAAGGTGAGTCGGGGACCGGTACGGGAGGCGTTCAAGCGTCTCGATGGTGAGGGCCTGTTAGTTCTCAACAAGAACCGTGGTGCCTGTGTCAGGGCCCATACCCGGGAGGAGGTAAAAGACACGCTGGTGGTGCTGGAGGTTCTTGCCGGGCTGGCGGCAAAGTTGGCAGCGCGACACATAGGGGAAGGAAACAACCGAAAGCGGTTCATTGCAGTATTCAACGAGGCTGTAAAGCAGGGTGAGAAGGGTGAGACCCAGGCATTCCTTGAGTCGCGCCGGCATCTCTACGATGTGCTGTACGAGATTGGCGGCAACAAAGAATTGAGAGGCATGGTACCACGCATGCAGATTAACCTGATGCGCCTGCAGTTCCAGGCATTTGTATCCAGAAAGCAGCATGAGAGCCAGCTAAAAGAGTTGCACGCCATTGCCGAATCGGTTCTGGAAGGTGATCCAAAGAAAGCCGAGCGGACCGCCAAATCCCACCTGCGCCGTCGCCGGCTGAGTCTTACAACATTACCCGATGAGGCCTACGCTGCGGCAAATCAGCTGTGACACCCGCACCTGCTCAACGACGCAGTGTCAGGCTCATCTTGCCGGACTCAATCTGCACAACTGACGCCTTAGCGAGTTTCATCAACTTGCCTACTTGATCCAGTTCGGGTGACGACAACGTTGGATAGTCCCGCTTCACCGGGCCAGCTTCGCGCATCTTTTTGAGATCGGCTTCCGGCATAAGCGCCCTGAGAATCAACTCCTTGGGATCGCGTGTGCCATATTCCTTATACAGGTCTTCCAGGCCAGGCTGCGAGGGCGGTTGTGCCGCAACTTTTTTTGCTCGCCCACTACTCATAATCCTGTCATAAATATCAGGGTCAATCGGTGCAGCAGGGTCGCCATAGAATCCCGCGGCGTATTGAATCACCTCATCGGGCACAATCTTGTAGCGCTCGCCATTTACCAGATTGAGCACTGCCTGGATGCCTACCAGTTGGGAAAACGGCGTGGCCATACCCGGAAAACCCAGTTCCGCCCTCACCTTGGCAGTTTCCATCAGAATTTCATCCATCCGATGTTCCAGCTTGTGCTTTGCCATCTGGGCTCTCAGAGTACCGATCATGCCGCCCGGAATCTGATGCCGTGCCGATAGAACATTGTACTCGTGGTGCTGATTGACAAGGAATCCAGCGCTGTTCCCCACCCTTTCGAAATGCTCCGCCACAGGCGGTAACAGGTCTGTATTAATACTGTGCGTATGTCCCATCAACTCGACGTTACGCGTCATGCATTCGGTTGAAGGGACAGAGGGTCCATTGGCCATCGGCCGACTGGCTGTGTGCAATATGGTGATACCCAGGTCAATGGCATCGCAGTAAGCCTTGCCGGACATGCCCAAAAGATTATTAGAGTGGAATTCGATCGGCTTGCCATTGGCATTTGCCATGATCGCCGGGACAAGGGTTATCATCCGCTCTTTATCCAGTACGCCGGCTGTGTCATAGAGCAGGAGCGTGTCGATATCGGCAGAGGCAGCCAACTCCCTGGTTTTCTCCGCATAATATTCGTCGGTGTGTACCGGACTGGAAGTAAACATAATGGAACCTGCCACTTCAGCGCCATATTCTTTCGCCACCCTGGCCAGCCGGTGCATTTTGTCTATGTTGAACAGCACGTCGTAAATCCAGAAAGAACGGCAGCCATGCTCATTGAGCTGACGCATCCACAGGTCCATGAGTGCGTCGGGGGTGACTCCGAATGTCACTGAGGCATTCGAGCGCATACCGCCACGAACAGGCGTATTGGGCATTGCATCCGTCAACAGTTTCAGGCCTTCCCAGGGGTTTTCCTGGTTTACCCTGATAAGAACCTCGAACATGGAAGATCCCGTGAGGTCGATTACTCGAAAGCCGGATTTATCCAGTGTCGGTGCTATGGGTAAGGCCATACCGCAGCGCATTTGCATGCCCCAGAGACTCTGCTGTCCGTCCCGCATGGTTTCATCCAGAAATTCAATATGAGCCATTGAGCAGTTACTCCTCGAGGGTAGTGAGATAGTCGGGTAGCCCGGTCTGTTCCAGCCATCGCGTGGAAATTCCGTTGCCCCTGAAGTCGGGATGGCCGACGATAAACTTCTGCAGTGCGACATTGGTCCTGATACCGTCTATGCGCAGACGCCCCAGTGAAAACAACATTCGATCGATGGCTTCCTGGCGGTCGTGGCCATACACAATCAGCTTGGCAATCATATTGTCGTAATAAGGGGAGACCAGGGTACCGCTCTCACAAAATGTATCCAGCCTGACGAAGTCTCCATCCGGCACGGCCCAGGTGCCAATGCGCCCCGGACTGGGCTGGAAATTGTTGCCTGCGTCTTCAGCATTAATCCTGCATTCCAATGCATGTCCTTGCAGTACGATATCTTCCTGCCGTAAATCGAGTGGACTACCGCCTGCAAGCTCCAGCTGCATCGCCACGATGTCCCGCCGCGCTATCAACTCACTAACGGGATGTTCGACCTGGATCCGTGCGTTCACTTCGATGAAGTAAAATTCCCCTCGATCCACATCGTAAAGAAACTCGACTGTACCGGCATTTCTGTAGTGCAGGTCTGAGGTCAGCTTAACGGCTGCGGCGTGCAACTGTCGCCGCAAAGTATCCGGCATAACAGTGCACGGAGCCTCCTCTATGAGCTTCTGGTACCGGCGCTGAACCGAGCAATCGCGCTCCCCGAAGTGAATCACCCTGCCCTGCCCATCCCCAAAAACCTGCACCTCCACGTGGCGGGCATTGCGCACGAAGCGCTCTATGTACAGTTCTCCATTACCGAAGGCGGTCCTGGCTTCCTCCGACGCTTTGGTGAAGAGGTTCCTGACGGTTGCCGGGTCCTCGGCCAGGAACATACCCCTGCCACCTCCGCCGGCTGTAGCTTTGATCACAACTGGAAAGCCGATGGATTCCGCCGTCGCGCAGGCCTCATCCACGTTCGCCAGAGCTGCCGAGCCAGGCACCAGTGGTACTGAGGAAGCCCTGGCAATTCGCCGCGCGCTCAGTTTATCCCCGAGGGCCTCGATGGTCTCGGGCCGGGGACCGACAAACGCAATGCCCTGCTCCTCGCACAGCGAGGCAAGCGCGGAGCGCTCTGAGAGAAAGCCGTAGCCGGGGTGAACGGCGTCACAGCCAGAGGACAACGCTGCCTGGACAATCAGTTTTTCGTTGAGATAGCTTCTCGCCGCCTCCGGAGGACCCAGCACAATGCAGCGATCTGCAAGCCTCGCACCCAGTGTGCCGGTATCAGCCGAGGACACCCCGATAACTGTCTCTATGTCTAGTGATTTTGCCGCCCGAATAATACGCACCGCTATCTCGCCCCTGTTGGCGATAAATACGCGCGCAATCGTCATAAGCCGCTCTATTTTTCCGGCTGAAGGTAGAAAAGTGGTTGGCCGAATTCGATCATTTCGCCGTCAGCAACACAGATCTCAAGGACCACACCCGTCAACCCGGCAGACACCGGAGTAAACAGCTTCATCACCTCAATCAGGCAGATTTCAGTATCGGCATCGACCTCGTCCCCGACATTGACATAGGGGGGCGCACCTGGCTTTGGCGCCCGGTAAAATATGCCCAGGTTGGGCGCCGTGATTACCACGGCACCCTCCGGCACAGGGGCTTTCCCAGGCGCGGGGTCGGAGGCAACTACCTCGTGCTGTTGCTGACCCATCGCGTTATGTCTAGTCGCCACCGTCTGCCCATGCTCCAACCAACCCGGCACAGCGTGATCGGTGTCGCGGGAAAGAAAAATCTTCAGACCTTCTATCTGAAGCGAAAGCTCTTTCCAGTCAGACTCATCAAACATATTAATGAGTGTTTTTATATCTTCACCAGTATCATCTTTCATTGAATTTGCTCTTGGTTATCGTTACCCGGGAAGTCGCCTGCGTCTGCGACGGCGTGGATAGCGGCTATGAGTGAGGGCAGAGAGGGTTCGGCGATGATATAGTCCAGGCCGGCATCCAGTGCCGCCCGAACACCTTCATCACTGGCGATAGGCCCACCCTTTGCACCTGTAGCGCCGCTCAGGAGCCCGGCAAGTTGATGCGGCTCAACCGCCTCTTCGTGCCTGTCAAGATCCAGCGTTGCATTCGGGGCATCGTCATTCCCGAGAACTCTGAGAGGACTGCGTTTAATTGCCCACTGCAGAAGCTCCTTTAGGCGCTCGTCCCGGGTCTCGTTGGGAATTTCAACTTCCAGTGAACCGGCATAGATGAGGCCATGCTCGCCATCCACGGTGACCGTCTGCCCGGCAAGTGTCGTCACCGTGTGCGGGCCACAACCCACGACACAGGGCAAACCCAGAGCCCTGCCGACCACTGCTGCATGGGAGGTGGAGCCACCGCTCTCGGTAATCACCGCGCGGCAGACCAGCATACCGTGCACGTCGTCCGGGGAAGTCGTGCTGGTGGCAAGGACAACATTCTCTCCCTCGTTGGCCAGGCACTCGGCTTCGTCCGCGTCAGTGGCGACCCTTCCGATGCCGATGCCGTGAGAGACACCAAGTCCGCTGAACAGCGTTTTGGCGTCACGTGCCTGTTCGGGCTGCAAGCGCGGACTGAGCACAGATCGGATCTGCTCCGGCGTAATGCGCTCAATTGCTTCATCAATGCTTATGATCCCCTCCCGATGCATGTCGACGGCAATTCGTACAGCGGCCGCAGGTGCCCTTTTTGCGGTTCGCGATTGCAGTAGGTAAAGCCTTTCCTGCTGGATAGTGAACTCGATGTCCTGTACCTCGCGATGTTGCCTTTCAAGGATCTCTGCCGCTGCGATGAGTTGCGTATAAGCCGCAGGGGCCAGCCGCTTCATATCGTCGAGCGTACCGGGGGTAAATTTGCCAGACACAATATCCTCACCCTGTGCACCGGACAGGTATTCACCGTAGGGCAGCCGTTCCCCCGTAAGTGGGTTCCTGGTAAACAGCACCCCGGTACCACTGCTGTCATCGAGGTTACCGAAAATCATTGCCTGGACAGTAACAGCAGTCCCCAGGTCATCAGGGATGGCGTGATGCTTGCGGTATCGTCTGGCCCGTCGCGAGTTCCAGGATTCGAACACCGCGATAATGGTTTGCTCCAGCTGCTCCATGGGGTCCTCGGGGACCTGGCTACCCGCCCGGGATGCCATGGCTGCCCGCATGGTGGCGATATCGTCCTCCGGGAGAAACGCCGGTGCCCGTGTGCGAAGGACAATATCAGCGTACATTTCGTGAAAGCGCCGGAACGTATCCCGGGCAAAACCGGGGTCATTGCTCTCGACTGCAAGCGCAGCGGCACTATGGCCATTGATACCGAGATTGAGCACAGTGTCCATCATTCCAGGCATGGAAACTGCGGCACCTGAGCGGACCGATACCAACAGTGGCGAATTGCCGCTGCCAAAGCTGCGCCCGGTTTGTTGCTCCAGCCAGGCCATCCCCTGTCGCACTTCTGTCATGAGTTCCGACGGCAATCCCCCGGATTCCAGGTAAGCATGGCAGGCCCGGGTAGTGATCACGAAGGCCGGCGGTACCGGCAGTCCCAGTGAACGCATATTGGCCAGAGACCAGGCCTTGCCTCCTATCAGACCTCGGTCCGGCAGGGTCTCCCCTTCGATTGGCAGCACCCATTGTCCAGTCAATAGAGCTGCCACGGCGCTATTCCTCTCGCTCTCTTCCTGCCAGGCGCAGCAGGTCTTCGTGGAGCTCGAACCAAACCGTGTGATAGCTCTCTGTCTTGGCATCGCTGAGCCACTGGATATCGCCATCTTCGGCCCTTTCCAATGCTTGCAACAGTGAGCCGTTATAGCGATCCAGACGCGGCACCTGTTTGCTGAGCCGCTTGAGAATGCCCTCTACGGCATCGTGGATACGCCCGACCCGGTCTATAACGCCATCGTCGTAGGCCTTGTCCGAATGGTCATTCGGCACTTTCTGGCCAGCAATCGACAAGGTCTGCCAGTCTGTGATGGTTTGCTTGAGATCGACATTGATTTTCTCGAAGTCCTCGTAGGCGGACATAAAATCCGGATCTTCCCGCAGCGCGGAAAAGGTCCTGGCATAGCTCGACCTGAGTAAGACCTGACCGGCAGGCGTGAGCATATACCTGCCGTTTACCTCCGCTACCCGGCCCGTGGTCAGCGCTTCATCAAGCAGCGTGCGGACACGGTCCGATGACAGCTGCGTCAGGGAGCAAATATCCTCACTACCACAGTACTTTTTTACGGCGATGCCGTGCATCACCAGGTGCAAATCTTTCACTGCTCGCCACCCCCGACAAGCGTCTGTCTGGCAACAATATCTTCACGCACTTTACGCCGCAAAATCTTGTTTGCAGCGCTTTTGGGCAGATCCGGCCAGACTTCGATCTCTTTCGGGCGCTTGTAGCTCGACAGGGCAGCGCTGGCATGGGCCATCACGTCTTCCGGCCGAAGCCCGGGTTTTCCCGAAACGACAGCGTGAATCCGGTCTCCCCATTTTTCATCCGGTAAGCCGACAACGGCGGCTTCTACCACGCCGTCGCAGGCCATAAGGACATCTTCCACTTCGCGTGGGTACACGTTGAATCCCCCGGTGATCAGCATGTCATTCTTTCGGTCCAGCAAGTAAAAATAACCGTCCTCATCCATAGTGCCAATATCGCCGGTATGTAACCAGCCTCCCCGCATCGCCTCGGCAGTGGCTTCCGGCCGGTTCCAGTAACCGGCCATGATTTGCGGGCCACGGGTCACGATCTCCCCTACTTCTCCGGGTGGCAGGGCCTTGTCGTTTTCATCGAATATCGCTACTTCTGCCAGTGTGAAAGGGCGTCCGCAAGAGCCCGAACGCTCGTGCTCATCCGGCTGCAGGCAGGTAATAACCATGGGACTTTCCGCCTGCCCATAGGTCTGCACAAAAATACGGCCAAAGCGAGCCTCGGCTCTGTCAAGCAACTTTGGCGCAATCGGCGCTGCGCCATAGGCGATGCGCCGGAAGTCCAGCGGCGCGTCCTCCACCCGCGGTACCTCGAGGATCATCGCCAGCATGGTGGGCACGAGAAAGGTGAGGTTCGCCTGGCATTCGACCGCCAACTCAACAAACTGGCTCGCGTCGAACTTTGGCATGATGATGGAGTGAACACCTCGTGCAATTGCCGGCAGGAAGAAAGCACCGGAAGCATGGGCTATGGGTGCTGCATGCAGAAATTTGTCGCCATCTCTTATGTCCGGCATCAGGTCTAACAGGAATGAGGTCAGTTCGCAGAGCTCCCCTCGCGTCGACAGCATGACGCCTTTGGGTAGGCCGGTGGTTCCCCCCGTGAAACCGATTCGGTAGGCCGCGTCCAGAGGCCTGTCTATATTGCATGGCGCCGGACTTCCGCTGGAAATAAGCCCGGAGAGTGACTCGCGGTCGACTTGCAGCTCGACATCGAACTCTACACTGCTTTCATGGATGATCGCGCGACAGCCGCTGTCGGCGAGCTTGTAACAATGCTCCTCACTGGTTTCGCGGGTGTTCAAGCCGACACGAATCAACCCGGCCTTGGCGACGGCATAGTAGGATACCAGGCAGTCAATACTGTTCGGGAGCAAAACGCCTACGCGGTCACCCGGGGAAAGGCCCAGAGTCAGCAGCGAGTTGGCAAGCCGGTTGGTGAGCTCATCGAATTCCCGAAAACTGACCGTTCTGTGCCCCTCGGTAAGACAAGGTGCGTCGGCATAATACAAAGCCGCTCTTTGAATCAGGGAACCGATTTGCATGTTACCGGTGCTCTGCGGCGTTGCGGATAGCTTCAATATCTGAACGGCGAAGCCCGGCGCCCTTATCTTTCAAGTTCCGCGATTTCCGTTGGTAGATTTTGTAGAGCTGGTCAGCCTCCTCGGTATCTGCGCGGTACTTGACCGTAGTCTCACAAAAATGCCTTGCCGCATCCCTGTCCAGAGCGTAGTCCCTGCCATTAACCCGCTCATTGTATTCCCTGAAACCAAGGACGCCCTCGCTGGTACAATACCGGTCTTTCTTCTCATCGAGGTAAGTGACTCCGGGCATGACTCCGCCTACCGTGGAAGCGTAGTCACCATCTTCTTCCAGGATAGAATAGGGAATTGGCGTGTAAATACGCCGGGGAAGATCCACATGCTGCATCAGCATATATTCACTGATCTGGTGAAGCGGGCCGCTGCCCACGCAGATTTCACCCAGTAGATCCCTGCTGTACTCGTCGTTCAATAAGGGCCTGAACCGCTCGGCGCGCTCGTCGATCTTGATCCAGTCATCGGGCTCATAGCACCCGGCAATATGCGCCAGGTCCTTGATTATGGCGTAGTAGGTCAGTGCCCCGGCATCCATCATCTGATCCCTTGACCAACCTGCAATACGCATCCAGAGCGCGCTCATAGCCTGTTTCACTTTCTCATTCAGCTCGGTAAAAGTCTGGGTTAGCTCCTCCCGACTTTCCATGCCAACGGGGGTATAGCCATCCGACAGCGGATCAGAGGTGTAAAGCCCGACGCCAACAATATGCTCGTCCTTGAACTCCGGCTCCGATTCAAAGCTTCCCCAATCGTCCATAATATTGAAATTGACGCCTTTTGTGGCCACGGTGACGGTGAGGCTCGAGTAAGGAAGATCTTTGGCAACATCGTCGAGCCAGGGAAAATCGTACTCCCCAATATCCAGAAAGTCGCGAATGATCATCTGTCGATCATCGCCCAGGCTGTAGGGGCCGTGATTGTGCAGGCTTATGCGACTTTCACACGCTATCAAAAAGGCGTACTGGGAAGCGGAGGCAACAAACGACTGGGCGGCCAGATGAAGTGGATCCCCGACCTTGCAATCGTAAAGGTCCGCGTGAAAAACCTGTAGTTGCGCCTCCGGATGAATCTGCGAACGATGACCCGCCTCGAAGGCTGTTTTGTGACCCGAGTTACGGCGCCAGGACAGTTCAAAGCGCTTCCAGAAATCGCAGACATAAGCCACGTCCTCGGCCGCATCCTGGGGCCGGATAAGGCCCATATTTAACATCCATTCACGCCCCAGCAGGTAAAAACAGGGGAGGCCCCACATGGCGAGCCCGTGAGCCTTTGTGGCCATATGCCGGGCGCGGTCTCCGAGTTCTTCCGCCGACATATTCTGCTCTATCTTGCGAAGCAGGGCCGGGTAACGATAGAACGCATTGAGGTACGAAAGCAGCATATAGGCAGGTACGGGGAACAGCTTGGATTCCTGCACGGTGCGCGTCACACATAACCAGTAGGTTTCATCACCGTTAATCTGCAGTAAATTATTCGTTTCGAGCAGCTGGGTATAATCGAGTTTCATTTCCTTATTCCTTATGGGACGTATACCAGGTCGACTTGAGGCAATGGATTCAAGCGGGAATTCGCCAGACCCTGGCGGTTACCTCTTTGCCTGTCTGGTAATCTTCGGCGGTTTTGGCTTTTGCACTCGCCTCTACCAGCACCGTATCGCCTTCCATGATGCCGCTCACCCTGGCATTCATAAGGCAGGGAATACCGTATTCCCGGGTGAGAATGCCAAGGTGCGAGCGAACAGTGCCACCGGCGCAGATGACACCCTTGAACTGCTCGAGAATGGGCGCCGTCAGGGTGCCACCGGAATCGTCAATAACCGCAATGGTATTCGCAGGGACGCCATTAGTGAGCCAGTCCAGTACCCGGTCGGTAGACCGGACGTAACGCGCGGTTCCGAAAATGTCCTCGCCGTAGCGCACAACATTATCCCCGACACCCATCAACTCCCTGCCATGTGCGTCCGCCTCGCCAGTAGGGGCTTCGGGGTGACTGAAGCAAAAAGTCGCCAGGTCAGAATCCGATACGCCCGCTGCCGGCTTGTATGCCTCAGGCTTCTCGCGCTGCGAAATCGCAGCAGACCAGTCAAACTTGTGCCCGGCGGACAGGAGTTCCTGTTCTACACGCAGAAAGTCTTCTTTTGAAATTCCATCGACAGCGGCGCCGAAAACAAAGTCCTTCCACTCCTGCCCTGAGTCCCGAAATCGCTGGCGAACGATGGCCTGTATGACCCCGTGGAAAGATGCGACAACGCCAGAGGGCGATTCATCACCGTATTTGTCCGAGTCAAAGAAAAGCCTGCTCACAATCCTTTCTCCCTGAATGTTTCTTATTGATGTCATCCGACTTGTTAAAGGCGGCCCCCGAGGCCACCCGATTTTCGGAGTATCCCGAGTCTACAGCGCCCGCTATAGATGTACAATATTGTAGTACAAATATTGATAATCGAATCACCGGTCCAGAATACCCCGGGGCCTCAGGCCAGGCATACTGGATAGCCGCATCTGGGAATTGACTTAATTCTTGTACGAGAATATTGTTCTACAATATCGACTAGCTGTCGCGAACAAAACAGCGCCTGGTCGATGGCCACTCACCCCTAGAGAACTCTGATGAAAGCGCTCACCCCTGGCAGAATATTACTGGTAAACGACGATGGCATTGATGCTCCCGGACTTCGTATCCTGGAGACCGCCGCACGCCAGTTGAGTAACGACGTATGGGTGGTTGCGCCGGACGACAACAAATCCGGAGCCTCTCACTCGCTGTCCATGCAGGCTCCCATGCGGGTTACCCAACTGGAGGAGAAGCGCTATGCCGTCCGGGGCACTCCCACCGAGTGCACCCTGCTGGCCGTCCACGAATTGATAAAGGATAAAAAGCCCACCATCTGTTTGTCAGGGATTAATCGCGGACCCAATTTGGCGGAGGATTCAGTCTATTCCGGCACCGTGGCCGCCGCCAGGGAGGCGATACAGCTCGGTATTCCCTCGATAGCACTGAGCCAGGTTTTCGCAGAGGGCGAAAAGAACTTCACAGTGGGCGCCAGCAAAAAAATTCATTGGGAAACCGCTGAAAAATGGGCACTACCTGTACTCTCGGAACTGATGAAAATCGAGCTGGAACCCGGGGTTTTCCTTAATGTGAACTTCCCCGGAGTGCCCCCCGAGGATGTGAGAGGCATCCGTTATACTATCCAGGGGCAGCGGCCGCCCGGTTGTTATATTCCTGAACGTCGGGTCGATGGCCAGGGCAACCCGTATTACTGGATAATGCTGTCCTACGAGGAGGGGGATTCCCACCCGGATTCAGACCTCAGGGCAATCGCAGACGGCCATATTTCGGTCACCCCCCTCAAGCTGGACCTGACCGCTCACGAAGTGCGCTCCAGGCTGCTTAGGAACCCCCCCCCAGGCGAATTGTTAATTCACCGGAATGGGTTTGGGTTTACCCAGCAGCAATTGCACAACGCTTTCCTGATCCGCACCATCCGGCACTTGCAGGCTGGGCGCCAGTCCAACTCGGGCGTGCCCACCGATTCTGCGACCCACAGGCCTTGGCCCAAATCAAGCCTATCTGGAATAAGGCCACCCACTGGCGGGAGTCGATGACGCTTGTAGGTATTCATCGGCAGATTCTACCAATTTCGGCCGTTTAATTTGTCAGTACCTCGACAAGCTATTTTTAGTCATTATAATTTATAGTAAGATTGCTGTAGCTTAGTCATCGCTGAAAAAAACAACGTCTTTTTGATACTTCAATTACCTATCGATGGCATGAAAGGTCTGTCGGAGGCGATATTCCGCAGCAGAATGCGCATTTTGAAAACCCCTCTGTTTAGTCCTGTCCCCATACCTGGAATGACGGACAGCAGAGTTAGGAGCACATCATGATCGAATTATTATTTCCCATGCAGGGCAAAATTTGTGTGGTTACGGGCGGTTCTCGCGGGCTGGGCCGATAACTCCAAGCGACGCGCTTCATCCACGTGGCACATCAACACCGCTCTGCCTGGACTCATGAACTGGATCTGCAGGCGTTTTCCGACCTCGCCTGGTGGAACCACTAAACTTTCGTAAATAGCTGATAAAACAGGAGAAACTTTATGGCTAAACTGGATTTTATTTTCGACTTTGCAAGCCCGAATGCGTATTACTCGTACAAGGTGCTCCCTGACATTCTTGCGCGCACCGGTGCCGAGATGGAGATTCACCCAGTGCTCCTCGGCGGCCTGTTCAAGATCACCGGCAACCAGCCGCCGATGGTGGCCTTTGGAGGGGTTAAGGGGAAGCTGGAGTATGAAATGCTGGAGGCTAAACGCTTTGCGGAGAAGCACGAGATCACCGACTTCAAGTTTAACGCCCACTTCCCGGTGAATACCATTGGCATCATGCGCGGGTTACTGGCCGCGAAAGAGCTAGACTGCGAGAAGCAGTATATTGATGTCGTGTTGTCTGCCATGTGGGAGCAGAGCCTGAAGATGGACGATCCGGAAGTGATGGTCAAAGCCTTGAGCGAAGGTGGGCTCAATGCCGAAGCGATCCTGGAACTAATCCAGACGGATCCCGTCAAGGAGAGGTTGAAGGCCAATACCCAGGCGGCGGCGGATCGCGGTGCGTTTGGTATTCCAACCTTCTTTGTGGGCGACGAAATGTTCTTCGGCAAGGACCGTCTCGAGCAGGTTGAGGAAGCGTTAATGAGATAGGCCCAAGGCCAATGGATTCTCCCTGCACGCAGGTGTAAGCAGCGAAGGTCATCAAAAAGAGAAGGTGAGGGCCGGTACGGCCCGAGAAGCTGCCCTGGGGCACAAGCGGGATCGGTCGGGCGGCGTTCCGCTCTGCCGGTATATCGCGCGCCCCGCCGCGGCAGGCCCTCGCCTTTCACTAAGTTCCACCGGCAAGGTGGTCTATTGTGGATGGTTCCCCAAGTGATGCGCGTGGTAACAGACCTGTGCGATATCGCGATGTTCAATGACGATTGAACACCATCTTCAAGTAATAGACCGGGATGTTGCGAGTAAATATCTTCCCCATACCCTCTTAATATTTCTTATACTTGAATAACGAGCCTTCTCAGTCGACATGGACAATATCTGGCCGTGATCACACCACCCGAATGGGTAGTTTTCACTGCGCCTCGCGCCCCGCGGGTTGCCCAAGACAGCGCATCGCAATCGTGGCCACGATTACCATTACGATCACGATACCGACCACAAACAGTAAAAAGGCTATATCGTTCATTGCATTTGAGGTCTCGGTTAACGCCAGTCCACGAGCTTCTTGCAGCAAGGGATCAAAGCAGGAGGCAATAGCGATTGTCCACGAGGTAATAATCATGCCGATAGCGACCCGGCGGGAGCCCTTTTCCGAGAACTGAAAAAGCGGCAGGACGGCTGCCAGAATCCACAGTGAAAAACCGTTTAGAATCCCTTCCAAATGCGCCATTCTCCAGGCGTCATAGGTACCCGGGAGTTGGTAATCTATCACCCCGGGAATGGGCCACAGTCGAATGTCGCCAAGCAGAAAAAACAGGAAGCCAAAGCCGGCGATAAAACCCACCATCAACACCAGCGCACCGTGACCGACGAGCAATCGTTGACTCTTAGTAATCTGGTCCATATTTTTTCTCCTTCAACAATCGGTAGGCCGATATACCTATTAATGCGAAGGCTATGATTGTAAACGGTATCGTGCTGGCACCGATAAGGTACCCGACTACTCCGTTTAGGTCAGCGTCGCCATATTTTGTGGTGCCCGCAGACAAACTCCGGTTGTTGGAAAAGTTGGCAAAATGAAAGAATACGGTATTACCCCAGCCGGTATAAATTAACCCCCAAACTATCCAGGCCTGCGCCCGTAAGGTGGACTGGATATGCACCAATGCAAGCCCGGCGATCATCATCATAAAACCGTTCAGCACCCCCGCTACATGCGCCACCCGCCAGCCTCGCTCACTACCGGGAAAAGCTGAATCCAGGTCAATGGTTATTGGCCATACTGTGACCGAGTCCAGGATCACGAACAGAAAGCCAAACCCGGAAACCAGGCCAATGACCACGATGATTGAGCCGTGCAGAAATAGCCTTAATCTGCCCTTCACTGCCGATTCCGCTGCTTGTAGATCTGCGTTTTTCACTATTTTGACTCAGGCTTTTTAGTCAGCGTGCTACGCTAAAATGGTACCGGCATAGCTGGATTCCTGGTATCCAATAAAGGAATCAATTCGCCGTCGGGCAGGGTCTTATATCCCTTTACCCAATCCTTCATCCACTGTGGATCTTTTTCGTCTCGGGGATTGAAACCGGGCAGTAGCGCTCGGATAAGAAATGGCCCGACGTTGACACTGAACGACAATAATTGACCAAGTACCTTGAGGATTGTGCCTGGACGATAAAGCACTTTATCTTTTTTTAGCGCAATGAGCATACCGATAATGCCTAATCCCACCAGGTGAAAGGAACCACGGAACACGCCGATCACACGCGGCCAGTACTCACCGGAATAAGCCATGTAGGCGTCATACGCGACCGTTTTATGTTCGGTCTCTTCTACCATGTGCATTATCCAGAAGGAGGTAACATGGGATGAGGCACCACCGAATAAGGCCGCTCGTTTGGTAATTAACCAGGTGGTGAAACCGTTAGTCATGCTCTCAAAGCCTGCAGTATAAGCTAACTGTGATCGCAGACTTCTTTTCGAAAGCCGGGCATAAGATTCGAACATACGTTTCTCGTGGGCTTCAAATTCCGGGTAGCCGTTAGCTTTCAAAATATCGTTGAAACGTATATGGCACTTGTAGTGGTTGCCTTCCTGTTGGTTGAAACCAGTCATATCAGCTAACAATTCTTTGTCAGTGATTTCCTTTTTGGCTTTGGAAATTGTGCGCATTAAAAATGGCTCGAGATACGGCATAGTGAGAGACAAGCCATTAAAAAAATGAGAGCGAACCCGATTGCCGGGAATCCACACTGGGTCAAGATCGGCTGGAAAATCAAATGCAAAATCACGATTAACGATTTCGCTGACATCCTTTGGGATGTATTTATATGCCGGATTATTCATTTCGACACCTCCGAAAATTCGTAGCGTAGGTCGCATGTAACAGGTACGCGAACCCGAACATACCACCCATGATAATGCTGAGAAATCCGTAGACCGCACCTTTCACCTTCGATTCCTCGCGCCAATAGATCCAGCGTCTATTTCGCGAGATGTTCGAGCTTATAGGGAAACACGCTGCCACCTCACTGCAAATTAACTAGATAACGGCCCACGACGGTGCCTTGCTTTAATTTCTCCAAACTTTCCGGCACCTGCTCCAGAGAAATTTCTTCCACCAGATCGTCAAGATTTTCCAGTTTCCATTCAGTACCCAGTTTCTTCCAGGTGGCCTGTTTGCGTGCCCACGGCTGTTCAACGCTGTCCACACCCAGAAGATTCACATCCCTGATGATGAAAGGCATAACCGTGGCGGGCAGTCCCGGCGAGGCTGCCAGCCCGCAACAGGCCACGGATCCGCCGTAGTCGATTACCGTCAGCAGGTTCGCCAGATACTCCCCACCGAGAGCGTCCACTGCGTGGGCGAAACGGGGAGCGCCCAGGGGCGCCTTGCTATCAGCTAATTCCTGACGGGGAAACACTTCACACGCCCCCAAAGACCGCAACATATCGGCTGTTTCCGGTTTGCCGGTGGCGGCTGCGACCTGAAAGCCCAGTTTCGCCAGCAGGGAAATGGCGAATACACCGACACCTCCGGTGGCGCCGGTCACGGCGACGAGTCCATCTCCCGGCGCTGCTCCCATCTGAATCAGCTTATCCAGGCACAGGGCACTGGTGAAGCCCGCGGTGCCATAGCTCATGGCCTCCCGGGCTGATAATCCCGGGGGCATTGGTATTACCCACTCCGCCGGTACCCGGATATATTGTCCCAGCCCTCCGGCTGTACCCATGCCGAGGTCATAACCCGTGACAATAACCTCGTCGCCAGGCCTGAACTGCGCATTCCCACACTCCTCGACAACACCTGCCGCATCGATACCGGGTTGATGCGGGAAATTGCGAGTAACACCGGGGTGCCCCTGGGTAGATAACATATCCTTGAAGTTCAGCGAGGAGTAGGCCACCCGCACCAGAACGTCCCCCCCGGGTAAATCGCCGGTATTTCGCTCAGTTATCTGGGTCTGAAACTCACCATCGTCCGACTTAGTTACCCACAGTGCCTGATAGTTGTTTGACATATGCTTATATCTCTTGAAATTAGTTTGAAATCAGTTTCTGGTCTATTTTGACGAAGTCTATCTGGCGATATAGCCGCCATCGATGATCAGCTCAGACCCTGTCATATACTTGGATTCCTCCGAGGCCAGGAACAACACGCCGTTGGCGATGTCCAGCGGCTCGCCCATATGTCCCATCGGAATATTCCCGATAATTCGCGCCGTAAATTCCTCCCCTTCACTCTCGGGCATGCTTTCCACTGCGCCGGACACCATGCGCGTTTCGATAAACCCGGGGTGGACTGAATTCACCCTGATGGCATAACCCTCGGCACAGCAATGCAGGGCCGCGGATTTTGTGAAGATTCGTACGCCGCCCTTACTGGCATTATAAGCCGCGACTTTCTGCTCGCCGACAATTCCCTCAATAGAAGAAATATTAATAATTGAGCCGCTGCGGCTCTTCATGACTTTAATAGCCTCTCTGGTTCCGACAAACACCGCGTCAAGATTCACCCTCTGGGTCCGTTGCCAATCCTCAAGCGTCGTGTCCTCCACAGTTCCTACAAGCGCGATGCCCGCATTGTTCACCAGAACGTCCAACTGTCCAAAACGCTCAACGATCTCGGCAATCACCTCTTGCCAGCGCGTTTCAACAGTCACGTCCTGCTGCAGGGCAACCGCGTTGTCACCAATTGCCTGGGCAACTCGCTGGGCACTGTCTTCATCTATATCACTGACAATGACAGTAGCGCCCTCCTGGGCCAGGCGAGTACTGATCGCTTCACCCAAGCCACCGCCGCCACCGGTAATCAGTGCTACCTTACCTTTCACTCTCATGCTTTTTCTCCGAAAAGAGGTGTTACCCCAATGAATTTTCAGTGCAGTGGGTTACTACGCGGCTGTCATCCCGCCGTCGACGACAAATTCCGCACCGGTGCAATAGGAAGACTCACTGGATGCAAGAAAACGGGTCATCCTGGCAATATCCTCCACGCTCCCAAGCGCCGCCATGGGGATCATCTCCAAGGCCACAGCCTCACCCTCGGCAACATCCTCGGCAAGCCCGATCTCAACAAAGTCCTTAAAGACCAATCTACCCATATCCGTATCGATCAGGCCCGGGTGTATGGAGTTGACCCTTATACCGTAGCCCAAGCGGGCGAATTCTACTGCTGCGTGTTTAGTATACAGGCGAACCGCTCCTTTGGTAGATCCATAGGCGGTATGACCGGGAACACCAATTAATCCCGCCACTGATGACAAGTTTATGATTGAGCCGCCACTACCGACCCTGCCCCCGGGTTGCATGACTTCCGCGGCGTATTTCATACCTAGAAAGACGGATTCTACGTTGGTCTGATGAACCCGCCTCACAGCCTCCAGCGTGTTGTCGACCAGCTTGCCGCCGGTATATATCCCAGCGTTGTTTACCAGGATATCCAGGCTGCCACAGCGGTCGACCGTGTTAGCAACAGTCTGCTGCCACGCCTCTTCACTGGTGACATCCTGAGCGCCAAAAAAGGTAGCCGCGTTTTTTATCAGCCCCCTGAAAACCGCAAAAGAAGCGGGATTGCACTTCTCAAATCATACGGATTTTAATGTAACGCCACTCAACCCATTCTGGGTTATATGGTCGGCCATGGCTCGTAAGTCACGGTCCGGGGTCATCGTCGGCCCGGATCAGCGAGTCGGTGCCTACACCGCGATGCAGCCTAAAGACGTTAAGCATCAAATCGGAGAGCTGCGAATTCCCGGATTTGGGCAAATACTCAGGGCTTGAGATGGCTGTAGTAGGCAGCCAGGGCGGCGAATTCCCCATCGCCCATACGATGTACCACAGGCTGCATCCGCGAGCTGATACGCTCACCCGCCTTGAAAGCCTGCAGCTGTTTCTTCAGGTAGGCCGCCTGCTGGCCGGCGAGGTTGGGCCACTCCTGGTTGATGGATTGGCCACGCATACCGTGACAGGCCTTGCAGTACGCGGAGAAACGTTCTCCGGAGGCTGTTAGCGCACGATCGCCACTGGCGGATGTGGCCGCCGGCTGGCTCGCGTAGAATGCCGCGAGTTGGCTGATATCCGCATCGCTCAGACCGGCCACGAACGGCGCCATTGCCGGGTTGCTGCGCGTGCCATCACGAAATGCCGTCAACTGGGCCGCCAGGTATCCCGCCTTCTGGCCCGCCAGGTTGGGCCACTCGGGATTGCTCGATACGCCGGTTTTACCATGGCAGGCCACGCATGCCTGGGCTTTGGCGGGGGCATCCGCGGCCAGCGCCGCCGAGGCGTTGAACAGCAAAACGATAAAGCCAAGTATCAACTTGTTCATGTTATTCACTCTCTTGTTTTGGCACTGGCGATTTCCACCAACAGTTGTGTGCGGTATTGCTCTACCTCGTTGAGGGGCTGCTGTCGCAACCGGGCCACCTCTACAGGGGTATATCGTTCATAGCTTTCATCAGCACTGTCACCGGCGAACTCCTGGATAATCCAGTTGAGAACCTCGGCCAGTTGTTCATCGCCCAGGGCGGATGTCGCCGAGCCCGGTACGCGTACCAGGTACTCTCGCCCTTCCTGAGTACCCAGGAAATACCCCACATGGTCTTTCATACGCGGCACCGATTTGGCGCCGCTGCCATCCGGTGTATGACAGCCCTGGCAAAACATCTGGTAATTGAATTGCGCGCGCTGCCAGTTGATATCTTCGGCCAGGGCGCCACTTGCCAGGCAAAAGCAAAGCGCCAGGAAAATTCTCATTTTTCTTCGAATGCCACTCCGACCACGATAGCGGTGGAGCAGTGATAGGCCGCACTGGTGGTGCCGAGACACCAGTTGATATCGTTGGTTTTGTCCGAGCGATACGGCGGGCGGTCTCCCTCATCGCGCTGGCACAGGCAGGCGCCACAGGAAGACTTGCCGCAGCAGTCGTTATAGGAAATCACATAGTTGCGCCCATCCACCGGGTTGCGGCAGGTGCCGATCCAGGTGATGGGCGATATCTCGGTGCCCGGGGGACAGGTGTTGGCGCTGCCGCCACAACAACCGCACAGAAAACCGTCGATGGCGCAGAAACGCCAGTAGTCGCAGCTGTTGGGGTCGCCCTCTTCCAGTGGGTAGGCAGCGCCACCCGCGCCACCAGCGGCGGCAGCCCTGGCCACCGGCAGCAGCGGTATTGCGGCGCTGCCGACCAGGAATCCACCCAGGCTCTTGAGCATGCCCCGACGGGACGAGCGCTGGGCCAGTTGGCGTGTTTGTTGTTCAAATATCTTGTCGAAAAACTTCATGCCTTGTCCGCCTCTACATACTGAACCGCTTGCTTTCTGTTCATATAATCCTGGATTGAAGCCACTTTTCTTTCCTTGGCTTCAAACAGGCTCTCCAGGTGCTCCCGGGAATTAATAATCCCCATGGATGCGATATTGCCCGCCTCATCAATTAGGACCGCATAGGGCAGCTTGGCCACGCCATAGGTTTTACCCAGGATTTCCGACACCACGTAGGGAAAAGCCTGCAGCCCCTTGCGCTTGACGTAGGCCGGGTGATTCAACTCGGCGCCGTCACTGGCCAACACTACATCCAGCCAAGCGGATTCCGCCTTCGCCGCGGACTTCAGCGCCGGGGTCAGCTCGTTACAGACCGGGCAGTCCGGGGACAGGAAAAACAACAACTGTGACTTGTCCTGGGCCTTACCGATTTCCAATACCTGGCCATCCAGCGCGGAAACAGCCAATTCCGGCGCGGGGTCGCCTACCGATAGCTTCTGGTTCATCATCAGGGCGCCGGCGGGGGCGACACGCTCATAGAGCACCCCGATCTGGCGCGCCAGGGCGAGGTTAACCACCACCATGGCGAGAAACCCTATCCACAGTGCAATGTTTGAAACGACTAACAGATCCATATCCTAAATATCTCCGGCCATCGCCTGTGCGTTGGCAATCATCTGGTCACTGCACAGGTAGGCAAAAATCATGAAAACAGCGACAACCAGGGCGAGCGCGCCACTGGCCAGGCTGCCTGGCAGTCCGGACGATGAGGTCATTGCCAACACGGCAAGGCAGGCGCAAGCCAAGTTGCGAACAATCAGGGGCGGCCCTACAGTCAGTGTGGAGTCAGGGCCGGCACAACCACATTGCATATCAGCGTCGCCGCGTGTGTACTGCCAGGCCATCATCACCGCATAAGCGGACAGCAGGGTGGCAGCCCCGGCAAAGCCGGCGGCGTGCGTCGCAGGCACAAGCAACAGCAGGGCCAGGGAAAACTCGCACAAGGCCACCAGCAAAAGCAGCAGCCTGCTGCCGTGGGATGTGCTGGTATAGGATGACATCAAACGCAGGTAGTAATCCTGCGCAGTCAATTTATGCAGGGCCGCGATGGCGAAAAGCCAGACAAAAAACAGCGCCATACCATTGCCAATTGCCGCGGGCACCGTCTTCGCCCTACCTGGCGCCGTGCAACATGAGTGGTGTTTCCTGGCCGAAATCCGTAATCTTTCGGATGAATTCACCCGTCAGTCCGTCGTAGGTCTCCACGCTCATGTCGGTTGGGTTGGTTACCATCAGCAGCGGTTTTTTACCACGGCTCACGGCCAGGGACAGCCCCCATTCCTGCATCGGTATACGCAGAACGCGCTGCTGTTTGGCGGCATCGTAAACCCAGACCTCGGGGCCACCGCCCTGGTAAGTGGCCTGGGTGGCATCGGGGTGCATCAGGATGTAGAACCGCCCCAGGTCATCCCGGTCGATCAGAGCGATGCCGCCGGGAGCCCATTTTTCCCCGCGCTCCGCCTCGGGCACAAGATGCCAGGGCTCGCCGACCACCACCACCTTGCCGCTGATATCCACCGGGTGAACAAGTCCCTCCAAAGAGGGGAAATAGGCGGTCTTGCCAATGATAGCGGGCCGCTCGTAAATCGGTGTATCATCCGAATCGAAGAAGGCGTCGGTGCGCGTCTGTTTCTTCACACTGCCGTCTTTGGCAAGTTCCGTGCTGAGGAAACGCCCGTCCGCACACAACGAACTGAAGCCCAGGGGCCCGGTGGGATAAACAAAGGCACAGCCCGGGGTGGCTATCTCGTTAATAATTTCCCGCTTGTCCAGGTCGATCAGGGTGATGGAGGTTGCGGGACTGAAGTTGGCCACGGCCAACCAGCGGTCGTTGTCCAGCAGCAGCATGGCATAGCGCTGCGGCATACCCATAAATCGTTTTGGCTCCGGCCAGAGCACCTCACCCAGGGGGCTGAGCGTCGCCTGGTCCCAGATGGTCAAAACGTCCATACGGTCGCCCCGGACACCGCGGGTGTGAAAGGTCTCCATGGCGTAGATTTCGCTGCGCCGCGCCGACTGCTTGATATTACCCATCAGGGCCACATTGAAGGTGCCCTTGACCTGCTCGGGCTCAGTCCCCGCATCGGCATCGATCACATACACCTTGCCATCGGACATGTGAAAAAATGCCGCATCGTGCACCAGAAACCAGTGCTCCGGGTACTTGTCCGGCAGACTTTCAATGATGTTGGTGGGTTCAATGGGCAGTGGCGGCGGGCGATTATCCGCGGCTGTTGCCCATCCACCAGACAGCAATCCTACAGCCATGATGCCAGCAACGGCCATTTTGCGAAGCTTGTTCATAGGTTACCGTCCTATTTGTTATCCGACCAAGTATAGACGCGCTTACCCTGGTCAACAACTCACCCTTTGGCAATTTGCAGTGTCTGTATCGAAGTGTACTCCTCCAGCCCATAACGACCGAATTCCACACCGATACCGGATTCCTTGACACCGCCGAAAGGCGCGTCGGGCTGGATCATCGCGTGGCTGTTCACCCAGGCGGTGCCGCACTCCAGTCGGCTCGCCAGTTGGGTGGCGCGCTCTACGTCGCTGGACCACACTGAGCCGCCCAGGCCGTTATTGCTGTCATTGGCCCGTTGCAGGGCATCTTCCACGTCGGTGAATTTGAGAATGGGCAGGATGGGGCCAAAGGGCTCTTCCTGCACCAGGCGGGTATCGTCGGCGATATCCGCCACAATCGTTACCGGGTAAAAATACCCTGGCCCGGCAGGGGCTTCCCCACCGGTGAGGAAGCGCGCACCGCTGGCTTTCGCCTCCTCAGCCAACTGACAAACCTTGTCAAACTGGGGTTTGTTCTGGATGGGTCCAAAATCCACATCGCCACTGCCGTCGCCGGTGGTGACACTGCTGGCGATAGCTGCCAGGGCCTGGCACATATCGTCGTAAATGTCTTCGTGCACGTACAGGCGTTTCAGGGCGGCGCAGGTCTGTCCGTTGTTCATCAGTGCCGTGGCAAAAATCTTGGGAGCGGCCTCCTGCACATTGGTGTCCGGCAGGACGATAGCGGCGTCGTTACCGCCCAGTTCCAGCGTGACACGTTTGAGATTAGTAGCGGCGCTTTGCATGATTTTCTTACCGGTCGGTGTAGAACCGGTAAAGACCATTTTGTTGATATCCGGATGGGAAGACATGGCCGCGCCGAGGCTGCCGTCACCGGTAACGATATTGAACACACCCGGGGGCACGATATCATTGATGATCTCGGCGGCCCTGAGGGTAGTCAGAGGCGTGAATTCGGAGGGTTTAATCACCACGGTGTTGCCGCTGCGCAGGGCCGGCATGGTGTGCCAGATCGCGATCATCAGCGGGAAGTTCCAGGGCGTAATGGATCCCACCACACCCAGCGGTTTGCGATGCACCTCGATACGGGCTTCATCGTTATCCTGGATGACATCCACCGGCAGTTCCAGATCGGCGGTTGCATGGCACCAGGCCACTGTGCCGCCAACCTCCCAACCGGCGCCCATGCCGGCGAAACTACTGACCCTGGAGCAGGGCACACCCGGGGGCACGATATCAT
>PVMK01114821.1_pt1 | contig 62675 bp, 55 predicted proteins | sample 1853481 | NCBI WGS metagenome assembly PVMK01 (sample SAMN08533507, study PRJNA380276) | Marine sediment metagenome, whole genome shotgun sequencing project.
ACACCGCTCAGTATCGATGTACTGGCCAGCCAGGTCGATGGCGATTTCCTGCTGGACGGCGGGCCATTCCCGAACTCGATCTATCAGAGCGGCAATCTGCTGGCCCGCGATCAGGTGACCGGAACGATGGTCGAGCTCGGCGACACCTATGATCACAACTACGACATCATGCTGGTCAACAGCACCTACGACAGCATCTACGAGCACTCGAACGGGGGTGGCGTGCCCGTGAATGAGCTCGGCATCATTCAAACGGATATCGTCGTCGATGCGGACACAGCCGTGAACATCGATGTCCCGTTGGCTTCGGTGGCGCCGCAGTTCCTGCTGAATAGCGGCAGTTTCCCGGCATCGCAATATGATCGGGGCACGTTCTACCTACAGCCCGTCAATAGCGACGAGTTGATTCTTCTCGGAGACAGCAACGTCGTCAGTGACGCCGTGAACATTATCCCGGGCAATTATCACGTGATATACGACTATATCCAGGGCCCGACTGTGCCGGCGAACGAAAATGCGCGCGTCATGAGTGACGTCGCGATAGCTGGCAATATGCCGCTGATGATCGACGTTCCGTCGGTGACCGTGCGGAAATCGTTTCTCCATAACGGCAATGCGTTTCCGAATTCCCAGTATGAGCGCGCGGAATTTTTCCTGGTCAATGACGCCGGGGACGAGGTCTTCCTCGGTAACAGTTACGAAGGCCCCGGCTCCATCGTGGCTATCGGCGGCACCTATGACCTGGAATACCGGCATGTGCAGGGCGACACCATCCCGCTGAACAAAAAAAACCATCGTGCGCGCCAATCTCAATTTCTCCAGCGGTGGAGATGCAGGCGTAGACGTCACGAGTTTCATGCTGGATGTCAATCCGACGCTAAACGGTCAGGCATTTCTGGTCAACGAATACCAGGACGGCATACTCGAGCTGCGCGATGTCGTCACCGGGAGTTTTTCTCTGTTGGGTAATACCCACGGCTCGTTCGACGACCTGCTCGTCATCCCGGGCAGCTATGATTTTTACTACAGCCATGAGACGGGTGAAGGGGTTCCGCAGAACACACGTGGCAGCGTCGCGACGGGCTATGTGATTTCAGGCGATCAACAACTTGATCTGGATATCGCAGGCCATACACTGACTTTCTCCTTGACGGTGGATACTGCAGCTTTTCCAATAAGCGAATACGACTACGCGGCGATCTTTCTGAGCGGCAGCGCCAGTGCCGAAGACATGCAGGTTGCACTGACCTATGCACAGGATGAGCCGGTTATGGTGCTGCCGGGCACGTATGACGTGATCTACTCGTGTAAAAACTGCAGCACTATTCCATTTAACAGCTACGCGATCATTCGGGATGACTATGACATCAGTGCGAGCGGAGTCATCGCCGCGAGTATCAGCAGCGCGACGGTCATCACGACCGCGACGCTCAACGGTAATGCGTTTCCAAAGTCGATCTATCAGAGTGGTGCGATATGGGGCGGCATGAACGACGGTGATGCTGTGGCGCTGACTCGGACGAATATCACGACGGATAACGTCATTCTGATTGCCGGCGATTATCAGTTCTACTACGAGCACCGGGATGGCAATCAGGTGCCTGCAAATCCATGGGCCCTTATTGGCCAGCAGTCGATAGCCGCGCCAATTAATTAGGTGTCAGACACCAAATAACCAATCGCTATTTGGTGTCTGACCCCAATATTGAATCACAGCTAATTCAGAAAAATCTTTGCCAGCGCGAGACCGATGTCGCTAAATTAGGAATATGACAGCCAGCGACAGGCCAACCGCTATTCCACCCAAGGTATATAGGGCGAGATGGTACCAGCGGGGAGGATTTAATTGGCTCTGGCGCATGAGGCGATTTTACCAGCCAATCTAAATGTTGAAGGTGTCAGACACTAGTTGATACAAATGTAGGATAGCCGATGTATTCACTGTTGATGCTCCCACTGGTCATCGCCAATACGCTGCTGGCCATCTGGCTGGCACGCAGCTGGTATCGGCATCGCGACTGGCTGCTGCTCGTGACCCTGTTACCGATGATTGCGCTCCCCTACGACACCGGCATCGTCATGCTGGGCGGTACCATTGGCGAGGGGGATCTGCTGCGTGCGCTGAGTGCGCCGCGCTTGAACTGGTTTTACCTGACCGCCCCGTTGTTGCTGATCATCGCCGGCGGCATCGCACGTCGCGCGGATTTTCCGTGGGCGCAATCGAATGGGGTGCTGGGCGTGCTCTGCGCGCTGGCGCTTGGCTTTGTGATCTACGACGCGTCGAGAATTTTTCAGGTGCCTACCTTGTACCCGGCGTGCTTCGAAGACGTGCTGCGCTATGTCTCCTCCGTCAAACCTGCACAGGCCTGCACGCCGGGCCAGGCGGGCATCGACGTCGGCGGCCGCGTGCCATGGGCCGGCTTCGCGGGCATGCTGTTGCTGCTGGTGGTCGGCGTGCTGCTCTGGTGGAAGCGCGGCTGGCCCTGGCTCGTGCTGGGCTCTGTGGCCGGCGCTATTGTTCTCGGCCTGACGAACACACCCATCGGGCCCTTGAACACTTTTTATGGTGACTTCCTGTCAGTCGGGGCCTTCGTCTGGACCGCGATTCACTTCTCGTCTTCGAAGACTGGGAAATTGGTGTCAGACACCTAATAGCTGGCGGCTATAAGGTGTCTGACACCAATGATATTAACTCGGGACGGAGTATGTTGCGCGAAGGTCAATTCATCCGGGTGCTGGGACGACGTGACGCGCTCGCGCTCGCCTTCGGCGCAATCGTCGGTTGGTCATGGGTGCTGTTGACGGGGCAATGGGTTCTGACGGCGGGTTCTGTCGGTGCTTTGCTCGCATTCTCAATCGGCGGATTGGCAATGCTGTTCATCGGGCTCGTCTATGCCGAGCTGGCAGCGGCGATGCCGCAGGCGGGCGGCGAACACGTCTACAGCTATCGCGCGCTGGGTTACGGTGCATCTTTTGTTTGTACCTGGGCTTTGATTCTTGCGTACGTGACCGTCGTTGCATTCGAGGCCGTTGCGCTCGCAACGGCGCTGGAGTATCTGGCGCCGGAACTTGAAGTGGGCCGGTTGTGGACTGTCGCCGGTGAAGACGTTCACTTGAGCTGGCTTTTAATCAGCGTCGTTGCGGCACTGGTCATGATCGCGGTTAACGTCATCGGCGTGAAGCCTGCTGCGATGCTGCAGACGATAGTCACTGTCGCGATTCTTTCAGCCGGCATGATGTTTGTGGGCGGATTCGTGACCGCCGGCAGCACAGAGAACCTCACGCCACTGTTCGTCGATGGCGCCGGGGGCGTGATGAAAGTGCTGATCATGGTGCCCATGATGTTCATCGGTTTTCGATGTCATTCCGCAGGCCGCGGAGGAAATCGACTTGCCGTTTCGTGCAATCGGCGCCGTCGTCATCGTATCGGTCCTGATGGCGTTGCTGTGGTACCTGACGATGATCACCGGGGTCGCACTGATGTTTTCGCCTGGTGAACTGCCGGATCGCTTCATGGCGACCGCCGATGCGAATGCAGCGGCCTGGGGGGGTGGCTGGGGCCGGCAACGTCATGGTCATCGGCGGCATTGCCGGTATTCTGACGAGCTGGAACGCGTTCATCGTCGGTGCGAGTCGCGCGATTTATGCAATGGCGCGATCTGGGATGCTGCCGGCCTGGCTGGGTCACTTGCACCCGAAGTACAACACGCCGCACCGGGCCGTGATCCTGATCGGGGTGCACCGCGCTGATCTCCCCGCTGTTTGGTCGCCAGGTGCTGATCTGGCTGATCGATGCCGGCGGGTTCGCGGTGATTATTGCGTACGGGTTGGTTGCGCTGTCGTTTCTTGCGCTGCGCAAACGCGATGCGGATCTCGAACGCCCGTTTCGCGCAGGAAAAGGCAATCTTGTCGGTATCGCAGCACTCGTGCTGTCGGTCGCATTGTTCTTGGTTTATCTGCCGGGCAGCCCTGCCTCCTTGATCTGGCCCTACGAATGGCTGATCGTGTTGCTCTGGGCGCTGATTGGTGCGGGTCTGTACGTTCGGACGCGAATAATCAGGGTCAGAGTTAGAACTTAGAAAACAGGGGTCGCACGGCCACGCGAATTGGTGTCAGACACCACGGCGGTTAATGCCGCGATTCATGCACCGATCACCCGGCTCGATCACCGCAATAGCGTCGGTGATAGAATGGTGGCAACAATATAAAAGGAGCATCCCATGACTACACGCCGCCGACTCCTCCAGTCCACCTCAGCCCTGGCGCTGACGCCCTTCCTCCCGCGCGTCCTCTGGGCCGCGCAGATTCCCTTCGCCGACATTCCCCGCAGTGACTACGGCTTTGCCACGACCTGCGACGATGTCGCCGTCGGTTACGATCTGGCCGGCAAGACGGTTTTGATCACCGGCTGTAACTCCGGTTTGGGTTACGAGTCGATGCGTACGCTTGCTGCGGCCGGCGCTCACGTGATCGGTGCGGGCCGCACTGCGGAAAAAGCGGAGAAGGCCTGTGCATCGGTAGAAGGCAAAACAACGCCGCTGGTCTGCGAACTCACCGATATGAATTCCGTGGTGGCCTGTGCCACGGCTGTTCAAGCGCTCGATATTCCCATCGACGTCCTGATGTGCAATGCCGGCATCATGGCGTTACCGAAACTCGAACAGGTGGACGTAAACGGCGTCATGCTCGAAAAACAATTCGTCGTGAATCACCTCGGGCATTATCTCCTGACCCGACGCTTACTCCCGCAGGTGGAGGCGGCACCCGCCGGGCGCATCGTGCACGTGTCGAGCATGGGCTATTCGCTGGCACCGGAAGGCGGTATTCAGTTCGACAACCTGTCCGGTGATCAGGGCTACCAGGGCTTCACGAACTACGGGCAGACGAAACTGGCGAATGCCTTGTTCTCTCTTGAACTGAGCAAGCGCTATGCCGATACGCCATTAACCTCCAACGCCATCCACCCCGGCGTGGTGGCCACGAATCTTGGGCGCTATATGTCCAGCAAGCCAAGAGATCCGGATGAGCCGCTGCGCAAAGGTTTCAAACGCCCTGATCAAGGCGCCGCGACCCAGGTCTACGTAGCGATCGACCGTCGCCTTGAAGGTGTGAGCGGTTATTACTTCGAAGACTGCAACCCATCCGAAATGAAAGGCCCGTATGCGAACGATGCGGAGCTCGCAGCAAAACTCTGGGATGTGTCAGAGCAACTCGTAAAACCCTATTTAATTTAGGGGTCGGGGGGTGTCAGACACCAAATCTTAAAGGCCCTCTGGAACATTAGGGGAAAATTAGGGGTCGAACCGCAGTTTTTCTAAAAGCCTCGGTTCGACCCCATTCGTTTCTTGCGTGGTTGGTCGCCGCTTGCATATGTTCTCAAATTCGCTACAATCGTAGCGTATTTGAGAACATATGGACCGGCTCATGCCCAAGCAACCCATTGAACTGATGTTCGGCGTCTACCGGCGGCAGCTGCTGGCTCAATTGTTGTTGCGGCCCGATGAAAAATTTCACGTTCGCGAGCTGGGGCGGATGACCGGCATCTCAGCGGGTTCTATCCATCGCGAACTCAAAGCCATGTCGGAGTCCGGGCTGCTACTGCGCGAGCACGCGGGCAACCAGGTGCTCTATCAGGCGAATCTCGCCTGTCCCATATATGCAGAGCTGGCCGCGATATTCCGCAAAACCATCGGATTAGCAACGTTAATGCGCGATGCATTAACTGACTTGGTGGGCAAAATTGATCTGGCCTTTGTATTCGGTTCGATGGCAAGTGGCGAGCAGAATGCCTCCAGCGATGTGGATGTGCTGGTGGTGGGTGATTTGTCGTTGGCAGAAGTTGTGAAAGCTTTGTCGGCGGTTCAGCCAACTCTGGGCCGCGAGATCAATCCGGTTGTGATGACCGTCGACAAGTTTATTGCGCAGTTAAATAAGCAGGACCGCTTCGTTACGCGCGTGCTGGACGAGCCTAAAATATTTCTGATAGGGAAAGAAGATGAGTTTGGTAAACTTGTTAAAGATCGGCAGGCTTGCTGAGCATGCCACGGACGCGGAGCAGGTCAGTCGGATGCTGGAATCTGCCGAACGCTGCATAGCCGACGCCAGACAGGAGACCATCAGCCCTGAAACCCGGCTGAATGCCGCGTATCGGGGCATCATGCAGATGTCTATGGTAGCGCTGTGGGCCAATGGTTACCGGCCTGCGAAGAGTGCGCCGGGCCATCATGCAACTATGATCCAGTCGCTCATACATTCCATCGATTTCGACAAGGACCAGATGCTGGTGCTGGATACCTTCCGGGTGAAGCGCAATGCGATTGATTACACGGGTTACGAAGTGGACGAAGCGTCTGTTGCAGCCTGTATCGAGGCGGCGGATAATCTTCTGCAGTACTTGACCACTTGGCTTGCTGAACAAAAATAATTGGGGTCGAACCGAGGTTTTGGCCAGCGTTTCTGGTGTCAGACACCAACACGCCGAATCACTTCAAGAAACTCATCGCCATAGCGCGTTAGCTTCGCCTGACCCACCCCACTTATATCCAGCAACGCATCCGAATCCGCCGGCCGCTCGTTCACCATCTGCCGCAACGTACTGTCATGAAACACCACGTAAGGCGGCACGTTGTGCTCGGCGGCCAGGCGCTGGCGGCATTCGCGCAGGGCATCCCAGAGCACAATATCGACAATCTCCGCATTCGCACTGCCAGCCGAACGCTTTGCCTTACGCGAACGCACCACCACTGGATCTTCCCGCAATCGCACATCCCGCTCCCCGCGCAACACCCCGCGACTTTCTTCCGCCAGCACCAACGCCCCAAACCGTGCCGAATCCACCCTTAAAAAACCCTGCACCACGAGCTGCCGAATCGCCGAACGCCAGGCCTTTGCCTCCCGGTCCGCCCCGATCCCGAACACACTCAACCCGGCATGCCCATGCTGTCGCACCTTGTCCGTATCCTTACCGAGCAACACGTCCACGACATGCGCGGCGCCGAACATCTGCCCCGTGCGATACACGGCGGACAGCAGTTTTTGTGCATCCTCGGTGCCGTCGCGGGTCGCGGGCGGCTGCAGGCAGTTGTCGCAGTTGCCGCACGCCTCGAGGCGTTCTTCGCCGAAGTAGGCCAACAGGGGAATGCGCCGGCAGCGGGTGACCTCGCACCAGCCCAGCAGGGTATCGAGCTTCTGGCGCTCGAAGCGTTTGTATTCCTCGCCCGCCGTCGACTCATCGGCCATCTGGCGCAGACGCACGACGTCTTGCAGGCCGTAAATCATCCAGGCTTCCGCGGGCAGACCGTCGCGCCCGGCGCGGCCCGTCTCCTGGTAATAGGCCTCGAGGCTCTTGGGCAGGTCGAGGTGGGCGACGAAGCGCACGTCGGGTTTATCGATCCCCATGCCGAATGCAATCGTGGCCACGATGATCACGCCGTCCTCGACCAGGAAGCGGCGCTGATGTTCGGCGCGCATCGAAGCGTCGAGGCCCGCGTGATAGGGCAGGGCCGTATACCCCTCGCTCGCCAGCCACTCGGCGGTGCTTTCGGTTTTCTTGCGTGACAGGCAGTAAATAATCCCGGCTTGGTTGCGCCCTGCCGGATCACGGAATCGCGCGACGAAGCGCGCGAGCTGGCTGCGGCCATCGGTCCTGGGCTGCACCTGGTAACGAATATTCGGACGGTCGAAGTCGCTGACCAGTAGCGCCGCATCGTTAAGCGCGAGGCGCTCGATGATCTCGGCCCGCGTGCGCGCCGTCGCCGTGGCCGTCAGGGCTATGCGTGGCACGCCGGGAAACCAGTCGCGCAGGCCGTTCAGAGCGAGATAGTCCTGCCGGAAGTCATGGCCCCACTGGGAGACGCAATGCGCCTCGTCGATGGCGATCAGTGCGATGGGTAGATTCGAAAGGAGTGCGCGCGTGCCCGGCTGCACGAGCCGTTCGGGCGCTATATAAAGGAGTCTTAACTGTCCGCTGCGCAGCTGAGCAATGACTGCGGCTTGCTCGTCGCGGGACAGGGAAGAATTCAGGAACGCAGCCGGCACGCCGAGCTCGTGCAGCGCGCTGACCTGGTCCTGCATCAGCGCGATCAGCGGGGAGACCACGAGCGTGATGCCGTCGAGGAGCAGCGCCGGCACCTGGTAACAGACGGACTTGCCGCCGCCCGTGGGCATCAGCACGAGTGAATCCTGCCCGGCCAATGCGCGCTCGATGGCGGTTTGTTGCTGGCCACGGAATTCGTCGTAACCGAAAACGTCGCGAAGGATTTGAAGGGCGGGGGAGGTCACCGCGGGGAGGATAACAGGTTGGTGTCAGACACCAACACGCGAAATTGGTGTCTGGCACCAATAATCGTCAGGTTCGGTTTTCGTTGAAGGACTCTATGCGTTTGAGCGCCACTCGGCTTTGTACAGCAGCGACCTCCAGGTCGTAATCGGACTGCAAACCGGTCCAGACTTTAGCCGACGTGCCGAAATAGCGGCTGAGGCGCAGGGCCGTGTCGGCACTGATGGCCCGGTCTTCGTTCACGATACCGGTAATCCGGTTGACTGGCACATTAATATCCTTGGCGAGCCGATAGGCAGTGATGCCCATCGGCTTCAGAAAGTCTTCTCTCAGCACCTCACCGGGGTGCAGCGGTTTCATCTTTGCCATCTCTGTCTCTCGTCGTTAGTGGTAATCGACTATCTCCACCCGGTATGCATTGCCGTTCTTCCAGCTAAAGCAAATCCGGAACTGCGCGTTGATGCGTATGCTGTACTGGCCTTTTCGATCGCCGGATAATTTCTCCAGCCTGTTGCCGGGCGGAACCCGCAGATCGTTCAGATCGGCCGCGTTGTCCAGGTAACGCAGTTTTCTCATCACCATACGGTTCGGGCGGGTCGGCAATTTCAGGGTGCGGATGCCGTGATAGATATCTTCCACGACCGCGTTGCCAAAACCCTTGATCACACAGATAATTATGTGTCACGTAACTAGTTACGTCAAGCATAATTAATGGGTGTGATGTCGAGAAACAGGAGCAGCGCGGCATCCGAATGATTGTAGAAGCAGGGTGCCGGTGATAACTTAAGAGCTTATTGCTCTCATTAAGTTTCTAAGTTATCACCGGCACCTTTGTCCATTGTATTAAGGAAAGCGCTATGCCCGACTCAGGCACGTCCGAAAAATTTGTCGTCAGTCCCATGCGGGACAACTGGTATCAGCGCTGTTCCTACCTGGGGTCGACCTTTGCGTTGATTACGTCGGTCAGTGAAGATGGCCAGACCAATATCGGCCCTTACCAGCTGAGTTTTCCATTCGAAGTGAACACCGGCCGCTCCTGGATGGTGATCAGCCGGAATACGTCCAATACCGCCACCAACGTTTATCGAACCCGCAAGTGCGCGCTGAATTTTATTGAATACGATGCCGAGAAGATCGAAACGATACTCAAATTCGGCTATCCCGGTCAGACCACCGCGGAAAAGATGGAATACAACTGCTTTGATCTGATCGACAGCCCGACCCCGGGACGCGAGTCCAGCGAAATTTATCCGAAGATTCTTAGCGAAGCGTTTCAGGTCTACGAATGCACGCTGGATGTCGACCGCATCAACGAGAATCCCATCCTGCGCGATTCACCGTCGGCACACTTGCTGCTGAATATTGACACCATCCTGGTGAAGGAGCGCTGGATGAAGTATGTCGATGGCAGCGGGGACAAGATGCCGCGGATTGCGCTGACCTACGGCTTCAGGGGCGGCAGCACCTTCTGGTTCGGCGAAGCCAAGCCGGCCTACAAACTGCCCATTCCGGACATGGGGGCGAATCATGAGCTCGTGCACTACGAAGCCAATCGCCTGGATGAAGAGGTGCGGTTCACGATGGAGGCCTGCAAGCAACTCACCGGCATACCCAATGCGTTCGTTCAGCAAGTGCTGCGGGGCATTGTGAAGGAAGCAAAAGCGCGCGGCGTCAGCAACGTCGATGAAGCGTTTGTCATCGCGCTTAACAAAGAGCGCGAAGGCAACTGATTAGGTCGGGTGCCGGGCTTACTTTCTATAATTTATTAAGTGATCATCGGCATCCATACACTTGCTCTGGGAGACCTCGATGCCAACCAAAAAATCCAAGCCCTCGGGCAAAGACGCCGGCAAAGCTGCTGTGACCAATCATGCGGCGGCGGCACAGCCCGACAGTCCGCATACCATCGTCACCGACGCCGACGGCATCAAAGCCGGTTCGATCGAAATTCCCGCGTCCGACGGCGTGATTCCGGGGTATCGCGCGTGCCCCGACTCGGGCGGGCCGGCGCCGGTCATTCTGCTGGTCCATGAAATTTTTGGCCTCCACGCTTATATACAGGATCTGTGTCGGCGGCTCGCGAAGTCTGGTTATCTCGCGATCGCGCCGGATCTGTATCAGCGTCAGGGTGACGTCAGCCGGATCGATGACATTATGAAGATCATCGAACAGGTGGTCATGAAGGTACCCGATGACCAGGTCTTGGGGGATCTCGATGCGGCGGTTGCCTGGGCGAAAGACAGCGGCGAAGGTGACATCGATCGACTGGCCATCATCGGTTTCTGCTGGGGCGGTCGCTTTGTCTGGCTCTACAGCGCGCACAATCGGGCCGTTCGCGCCGGCGCATCCTGGTACGGTCGCCTGGCCGCAGTCGGACCGGGCGTGATGAGCGACATCGGCAAGGGGCGCACCTATCCGCTGGACGTCGCGGACCGCCTGCACGCGCCGGTGATCGGACTGTACGGCGAAGAGGACATGAGCATTCCGCTCGAGATGGTCGATCAGATGCGCGAGAAACTCGTGGCCGCGAACGACGACTCGCAGATCATTACTTACCCCGGGGCGAATCACGGTTTTCATGCCGACTACCGGGCACCTTTGTATCATCGTGAAGCGGCCGAGGACGGGTGGCGCCGCATGCTCGAGTGGTTCGAAAAATACGTGTGAAGGACTGGTGTCAGACACCAATTCACCTCCAAAATTGGTGTCTGACACCAGTTCTTCTACTACCCCCTGCAAAAGGTCAAAAAATATGAAAACCCGCTGCTTCCAGTTTGCCGAATACGGCCAACCCACCGACGTCCTGCAAATCAGCGAGCAGGAACTCCCCGAACCCGGGCCCGGACAGGCGCTGGTCAGGATCAAAGCCGTGGGCCTGAACCGTTCGGAGCTCAATTACGCGCTGGGCAGGTACGTGCCCGCCCGCGAGTTTCCCAGTGGCATCGGTCAGGAAGCCGTCGGCGAGATCGTCGCACTCGGGCCGGAGGCCGAAGAGGGGCCGAAGGCCAATGCGGCGACGCCGTTGACCGTCGGTGCGCGGGTGGCGCTGCTGCCCGGTCGCGTCGACATCTGCGGGATGGGCGCGTACCGGGAAGCGGGCCTGTACGATCAGGCAGCATTAGCGCCGGTGCCCGATGAATTCAGCGATGCCGAAGGCGCGGCCTACTGGATGGGCATCCTGACGATGGGTGGCTGCCTGGAACTGGCGGGGCTGAACCCCGACAACATGCGGGGCAAGAAGGTACTGGTGACCGCCGCCACCAGCAGCATGGGCATCGTTGCCCTGAAGCTGGCCAGGGCCTGGGGCGCGGAAACCTTCGCGACCAGCCGCAGCGCCGACAAGGCGAAGGCGCTGGAAGAGGTCGCCGACCATGTCATCGTTTGCGCCGACAGCGAATCGCTGATCGCCGGCGTTAACGCCGCGACCGACAGCCAGGGCGTCGACGTCGCACTGGATCCGCTCGGTGCCGACTATTACGCAGGCCTGATCGCCGTGACGGCCAACGGCGGCCACATCGTCAGCTACGAATTGATCACCGGCCCCGTCGGCAACGTTCCGATCGCGACGCTGATGATCAACGATCTGTCGATACACGGCTTTACGATCTTCCGCATCTATAAGAATCCGGGCCTGCTCGACACCCTGATCCGCCAGGGCATGGAGTACAGTGGCCAGGTGCGCCCGATCGTCTCGAAGACGTTCCCGTTCGAAAAGGCGCCGGCGGCGTTGGCGGAACTGGAGGCGGCCCGGCATATCGGCAAACTGGTTCTGCTCGTTGAATAAAAGGGTACCGGGTTTATTTTTAGGTTATTGGTGTCAGACACCAATTTATACAAATAAAAAACAGCGTTTAGCGCTACAGGAAACACGGGTCGAACCGGGATTTCGTATCGATTGGTGTCAGACACCAGCCTACGGAGGCCTGCAAGCAACTCACCGGCACCTATCACTATTGGTGTCAGACACCAGCGGAACTTCAATGACGGATTTCTTCCGGCGCGCGTTTCCCGTCGAGCGAGATCACGTCCAGATCAAAGATCAGCGGAAATTTTGCCGGAGGGAAGCAGATTTCATCGTCACAGGTCTGGTAGCTCAGCGTCGCTGCAACCCGAATGGTGTCAGCGTAATGTCTGGGTGAAAGGGTCACCTCACGCTGGACCCGGATTTTATGAAGATAGACCGGAACGGTCTCGTCAATGACATCCAGATGCAGAATTTCCGGCTCGGGGAGTTCGAGCGCGCCTTCACGCAGCGCCGGGTCATCCACGATGCTCAGATCGATCGCGGTGTAGTCCGAGCCCGGTGCATAAAGGTGCATCTGGTCCGGAAGCTCGATGTCGGCCACGAGCAAAAAGTGATTGCCGGGGCGCACCGTATCCTGCGAAGCATAGGCGACGAATTTGAATTGTGGCAGCTGAACTTCGGTACGTCGGCCGCCACCGACACCGCGGGTTTTTATTAATATCGTGTCGGCAGTGTAGCGCTGGTTATGGGGTTGTATGAAGAACTTCGCCTGGACGATGCCATCGGCGTCGACGATATACGTGCCGGGAAAGGGGATGCCATAGCCGAACTGGCCTTCGGCATGATTGACGTTGCGGATTCCGAAGGCATCGATAATTTCTGAATTTGTATCCGACAGCATCGAGTAGCGGAACCCGCCGTGGCGATCGGAGAAACTGCGCAGGATGTCCAGGCTGTCATAACTGATGGCCACAACACCGAGGCCAGCCTCGGTGAGCCCGTCGAAGGATTGCTCAAGCTCCACGAGCTGAGCTTTACAGTAGGGTCACCAGTCGGCGGAACGATGAAAAAGAATCATCGCGCCGTTCGGTCCCTTGATATCCGCGAAACTACGCCGCACTCCGTGTTGATCAGTGGCTGCAAACATCGGAATCCGTTCACCGACCTCAGGTCCGGTGGTCATGTTGGCGTCGGCGCGGGGGACATCAGTAAAGATGTCTTCAGCAAGGACCGGAAGCGCACAGACGGACAGCAACACAACCGGGGGGAGGCTGCTGACGCACTTAATAAATGTTTTAGCCATCTTATCGATGCCGTACTGTATCAGGAAACAGGGAAACAGGGGTCGAACCGGGGTTTTGTATCGATTGGTGTCTGACACCAATTATTTGCCGGCGTACTCCGCAATACCTGCCACGCAGCGAATCGGCGCCTTGTAACCGGTGTCGAGCGTAGCGACGATTTCGCCCGACTCGAGGTGAAGTTTGATGACGGTGCCTAACCAGATATTACTGACCAGCGCGTGCTCACCGTCCCGGCAGGCCTCGATGTGGGACCAGCCGGAACCTTCGAGTGGATACTCGCGCAGGATTTCTCCGGTTTCGTCCAGCACGGCCACGGATGCCCCGAGTGTGGCCAGCAGTCTGCCGTCGGCCAGGTATTCTACGGCGGCGACATAGGACCCTTTCGGAAAACCTTCGCCGGGGCAGCTGAACAGGTCGGGCATCTGCCGACCCTCGATAACGTCATAGCGCAAGATCCGCCCGGTCGTTTCGGTCGTGTAGGCGAGGAACTGGTCGCTGGGATGCAAACTCATGTGCGTCACACCCTTGAATTTGAGAAATTCGGGCGCGTTTTCAGCGTCGAATTCCTCTTGCTGCGCCCAGTTCGCGTTGAACTTATAAATATTGCCCAAACCGAGCACGCCCGTATCCGGCGTGCGCAGCATCTTGATGGTCGTAAATTTCTCCATGCCGGTGGGCGGATCCTTGGCGTTTCGATGCTCCCCGAGATACACGCTGCCATCGGCGGCAAAGGCCGCGCTGTAAAAAGCCCGGGGTGGAAACGCGGCCAATGGCAGTTGCCGGCCGGTCTTCGATTCGACATGGATCACCGAGTGATCATTGAAGGCCCACAATAAACCGTTGCGGTCAAACTCGAGACCGCCGATCAGGTGATGGCCGCCCTCCGTCCAGAGTTCGCCCTTGAGTTGCATCGCCTGATCGTATTGCTGGATCCGGCCCTCGCCGGCATGGTCGTCGTCGGGATCGTTCAGCAGCGTGCACCCGACCAGGATATCCCCGGGTTCGAAGGGCTGCATCGTGGATTCTCGGGTCACGGCACTCTCTTATATAAGGGACTTGCCGACATTGATAACGATATCCACAGCGTCAATCAGGCCGGCTTGCGAAATTTCAGCACGAACCGATGTGTACGATCGCGGATCGATTTCTCGTGCACCATCGCATCCATCGAATCTTCCGGGTGCTCCAACAAGTCCGATTCATCCTCCAGTTCGAACCCCGCGGCACGAACCTCATCGACAACGACGTCCTTCTCTATACGGTGCGTCGTCTGTACGACGCTGATGCCTGCTCCGTCGGGCGCGTGATGATCCATGACCGCGTAGATACCGCCCGGTTTGAGCGCACGGAAGACGGCTGCGTTCATCGCCTCTCGATCGGCACCCACCCACACCATGTCATGGTAGATCATGAAACTGAAAACCGTATCCAGTTCGCCCTCGGGTAGCCCCGGATCATCCGGCTCGGAGATCAGCTCGACGACATTGGCGAGGTCATGCCGGTCGATGAGCTTTCGCACCGGCGATCCCTTGAACCGGTCGACCAACTGCTGCGAGTTGGTGGCATAGACCGTGCCGGCGTCACCCACGATTTCAGCGAGGAGACTCGCCACGTAGCAACTGCCCGCCATGAGTTCGGCGACTTTCTGGCCGGGCTCGATGTTATAGAACGCCAGGAGTTCACCGGGTTTTCTGTTAGCGTCCCGCTTTTTGTCGGAGTTGCTGCGGCGGTCGCTTTCCAGGGCGGCGCGAATGTGGTCGGGAATCTGGATGGTGGTTGTTGGCATATTATTCTCCCTCCTGATCTCACCGCCTAATATACGCCTCGCGCCGCCTATCCGCTTGACACGGCAGGTGAAGCGATTAGAGTGAGTCGGTAAGCCGCGTTAACAGTAAACCCCTTACGGGGCGGCCTTTCCAGGCTGGATAATCGCGGCGCGGGGCCTTTGTGCCACACCACTGCGGAGTGATGTACCGGGTAGCCCATGGAGCTGACAACGGAAGACACCGCCTTGCTGGTCATCGATATGCAGAACACGTTCTGCGACGATGCGGGGGGATGTGTTCGCGCGGGATTGCCCATCGCGTCACTGCAGGCCGTGGTCGACCCCTGTCAACGGTTGATCGATGCGGCGCGCACCTCCGGCGTTTCGGTCATCTACACGCGCTACGTTTGCCAACCGGATTACGCCGATGCCGGCGTGTTCCTCAATCAACTGAACCCGCGATTGAAAGAAGTCGATGGGCTGGCGGCCGGCACCGCCGACGTCGAAATCATTTCACAACTGCAGCCGGAAGAGGATGACGTCATCGTCGACCGGAATCGCCCGAGCGCGTTTTACGGCGCGAATCTCGATGCGCAACTCGTGAGCGGTGGAATCACCCGGCTCGTTGTGTGCGGTGTGACGACGGCCTGTTGCGTGGAGTCCACTGTACGCGATGCGGCGAACCGCGATTACTTGGTCTTCGTTGTCGCCGATGCGGTCGCGGAATTCGAGACCGCAGACCATCGCGCGGCGCTGCAATCGATGGGCCGCTTGTTCGCCCGCCTGACGTCCGTCGACGAAGTCACCGCAGCGTGGCGCAGGGAGGCGGCCTGAGCGGAGAACCCGAAGATTGGTGTCTGACCCCAATTCTTAGTTTTTAAAGAGGAGCCGAACATGAGTGCAGCAATGAAATCCGAAACCGCGGCAGCCGAACCCGCCGTCGAACGGGTGTTACGCCCCATGCCGAAAGAAGGCGACAACGGCCTCTACACGCAGTCCTGGTATCCGATCAGTCTAAGCAACGAAGTGGAGAGCGGCCAGGTCATCGGCCGGGAATTTCTCGGCGGCCGCGTCATCGTGTTTCGCGGTGAGAACGGCATCGCGTCGGTGTTGAGCCCGTATTGCACGCACATGGGCATGGACCTCAGTTTCGGCAAAGTGGTCGGCAACAACATCCGCTGCCGCTATCACCACTACGAGTTCGGTGCCGACGGCCGTTGCACCAAGACTGGCTGGGATCAGCCGCCGCCGAAGGGCGCCCGTCAGTTCAGTTTTCCGACCCGCGATCGCTATGGGATTATTTGGGCGTTCAACGGTACGAAGCCCTTGTTCGAGCTGCCGGACATGGCGCTGCCAGACGAGGAACTGGTATTCGAATCCTGGGCGACGGAGCCGACTGTACCGTGTTCGCCGACGGAAGTCTTCGTGCAGGTCGCGGACTGGGGTCACCTGCGGTTCATGCATGAAGGTACCGTGCAGACGACCGAAAAGACGCAGAACCAGGTGCCTGATTTCAAATTCAACCAGTACAACTTCGGTTACCAGGTTGCGGGCATGACGCTGGCCGGAAAGGATCGCGGCAAGGAAGGCGGCCAGGAATTTCCCCAGGTGAAGATTTACGTGCATGGCACGACGATCATCCACATCGAAACCTATGTGCAGGGCAACTGGGCCGGCATCATCGGCACGACGGCGCTGCGCGGGCCGGGCAAGACCCAGATATTCGGCACCGTGGCCGTGCGCAAGGGCGACGGTTCGCCGGAGGCGGCCGAGAAGGCCCAGCAGGCGCTGGCGTTTCACAAGAACCAGGTGCAGGTCACCGGTGCAGAAGATTATGTGATCTACGAAAACATTCGCTTCGCACCGGGCGCGTTGACCGAGATCGACGACATGGTCGTCAAGTATCTCGATTACGTGGCCGGGTTTCCGCGCGCCAATCCGGCCACTAATTTTATTTACGGGTAAACGCGATGTTCATTAATTTCTGGTACGCCGCCCAGCAGAGCAAGAAAGTCGCGGCTAAACCCGTGGCAGTGAAGATGCTCGGGCAAAATTTCGTGCTCTACCGTGACGAGAACGGCGCGGCGCATTGCACGGTCGCGGCGTGCATTCACCGCGGCGGCGCGTTGGCCAATGGCCAGGTGCTCGGCGGCGACATCGAGTGCCCGTACCACGGCTGGCGTTACGGTCCCGACGGGCGCTGCACGCGGATTCCGTCGCTCGGTCCGGCGGCGAAGATTCCGCCGCGGGCGCGCATCGACAGCTATCCGGTACAGGAGAAATACGGACTGATCTTCGTGTTTCTCGGTGACCTGCCGGAAGCGCAGCGTCCGCCGCTCATGGAAGTGCTCGAGTGGGACGATCCGGGTTACAAGTTCGACATCCGCGACCGGGTGGTGCAGGCGAACCAGTTGCGCGCGATGGAAAACGGCATCGACATGACGCACGGCGAGTTCGTGCACAGCGACATGATGGGCATGCGCGGAGAGGCGCGCGATGGCGAGGAGTACGTCGCGCCGAGCTATGACATACGCGATACAGAATGGGGCGCCGGAATTCATTGCTTCTTTCCGCCGTCGCCCGGCTGGGGCAAGTTCTGGAACAAGGTGCTCGGTTTCGATCGCATTTTCACGGGCACCGAAGTCAGTCAGGGTTACTGGGGCGCCAGTTCGCTGCACACGTCGATTTATATTTCGAAGGAGCGGAACATTCACCTGCCGCAATACATCTGGGAAACACCGATCGACGAGTATTCGTACCGCGCGTTTTTCGTCGGCGGGCGGAGTTTTTTCAAAGGCCGCTGGTACAACCGGTTGTATCGGCATCGCATGAACAGTGTCACCAATCAGGACAACGCGATCATCGAAAAACTAAACCCGGTGCTGCCGGCCGCGTCGCGCACCGATACGCTGCTGGTCGAGCCCGACCGGATCATTGCCCGGTTTCACGCCTCGATAGATGACTGGACAGCGAAGGGTTGGTGCATCGACAGCAGCAAACTGGCCGGGTATCAGCCCGGCGAAAAAGTGTTTTCGATCCCGTCGCCCGCCCGTCGCGAACCCGGGCAGTGGATACGCGACGTGGTGCCGCTGATCCCCGGGGACGCCGCGGAGTCACCGGCCGCCGGCCTGCGCGCGGCTGAGTAGGCGGGTCACTAGATCCGATCGATGGTGTTACGCCGGAGGATTTTGATCACCGCGCTGGCCGGCGTCTTGCTGACCGGCTGCGACGGCGTGAACGATAGGCCGACCGACGCCTCAACGGTCACGCCTCCGGCCGAACGCGTCGGCATCATCGTGACCGGCTGGGGCACGGTGAAAGGCAATTCACCGGATTACAATGCGCGACTTTATCAGCGCGCGTTTATCGGCGAACGCGCGACGGCGCCGGAGCAGCCGTGCACCGAATTGTTCCTCGGCGAATGGCCCTATCGGACTGAACTCGGCCAGGTGCCGTACGCGGTCGTGTTCCCCGTGGAAGGGTTCGAAAGGCTTTGGGACGGCTATGGCGTCTATCGATTGGACGCGGGTGAGCGTTACGTGTCGGTGCTGGATCCCGAACTCGTGCTGGCGGCCGACGACGTCGAAGGCGTGCGCATGATTCCGGCCCGGGAAATGCCGTTCGGTGGCCGCGCGTTCTTTTTTGATCCCGATCCGCGCGACGGCACCGATCACCTGGCGGGGTATTACAAAATCATGCAACCGAACGGGCTGCACGATGCATTCGAGCAGGCGACGCTGAGCGCGATGCGCCGGGATGCGCTGATGGGTTACGTCGACATGCCGCCGACCAAGTACGCGGTCCAGCAATACCTCGAGGACTACATTGTCGATTACATCGCGGCGCGCTTCGGCGACCGGGCCGAGGTCCGTTTTGGTTATTACGCCGACATCCCGGGCGTGACCGAAATGATCGAAGCCGTCGCGGCGGGCTATGCGCGCGACGGGTTCGATAAACTGCTGGTGGCGCGGGAGACGACAGACCAAAACCTGTATGCGAACGTGACCTGGGACCGCAACCACCTGCTGAGAGGCCTGTGCCAGGCCGGATTCAGCGTTGGTGAGGGGGGTATTCGGCTGGAACAGGTGCGCCAGGTCGGGCGCACGCCGGAGTACAACGAACTGCTGGTGCGTAATCTCGAACGACACTTCGCGCGCATTGAACCGGGTGCCGAGGTCTCGATTATTTACGCGACCCACGGTTATCAGTGGCCGGGCAACAACCCCGACAGCGGGGCGTTAAGCCAGGGCGCGCAACCGGTCAAATATGTTTATCACGAAAACGCGTTTCTGAATTTCCTGAGTTTCAAGCACTACGCGTTGGCGGCGTTCGACCAATCGCGTGGCGGCGGGTACCGGTTGAATTTCGCCAAGAGCGGCGGACTGGGTAGCGCGGAATCGCGCAGCAACACGTTGATCGGTTATGCGCACATTTATGAACCGCTGATCGGCATTAAAGGCGATCCACTGAAGTTCCAGACGGTGCGCAATGTGCTCGAGACGGCGATTCGCGAAGACGGGCGCACGGAAATCATTATCGTGTTGTCCCACTGGTACAAGAACAGCAACAATACCGCGGTCGAGATCCGCGAGTTGAATACGCTGCCGTTGAATACGAACGAGGAGATACGCGCCGGGGAATTTTCCATCACCTGGTGTGAACGGTACACGGCACCGGGCGAGTTCGATCAGTATCGACCGCCGGCGGGCGAGTCCTGCCGCGACGGATACGCTCGGGTGCAGGTGACCGAAGCGTTTAACGATTTTGCCGAGGAATTCCTGGTGGGTTATGCAGCCCGCATTCGCGGCGGGGTTGAAAAATTCGGCGTGTTTCCGGATCTGGAGATGGAAATCCTGGCCGAAGGCCCGGTCACACTCGTGGACGGCGGGATCGTCGAGGTGATGGCCGGGAAGCTGGCCGGCGCGCGCCTCGAAGTACGCCCGGACCCGCAACCGGGGGTGCCCGAATCGAATCAATGGAAGGATGCGTTCAAGCCGGCGAACCATCGCTTTGCGAATACGGCGGATGATGCGCTCAGGCCGATCAACGAATACGCGTCGATCGCGGATTATCTCGACAGCGCGAAGGACGATTTCACAGCCTTTATCGGGTTCCAGGGCCTCGCCGCTCCGGGCCGGCCGCTGCCGCGGCACCCGCGCGCGGTTTCTGAGACCGTTTATTTTGGCCCGTACCGGACGCTGTTCAACGCGCCGGCGACCGTGACGCTGCCGTTCGACGTCGCCGGCTTGCGGGCAGGCGACCGCATCAACTCTTATATATACAACGAGGTGACCGGGGCTTACGACCCGGTTTATCCGGTCCCGGCCGGCGCGCCGATCCGCATCGACCGGGAGAACGGTCTCGCGACCTTCGACGTGCAGGTGCTCGGCAACTTCGTGCTGGCAATCGAATAGAAAATATTGGTGTCAGACACCAAAAATTAGAAGCGACTCAAGCGATCGAACGTCCGGGTCCATGTGATAATAATGGTGTCAGACACCAATTTATACAAAATGAAAACAAGCGTTCAGCGCTACTGGGGGTTATATGAACAGTCACTTACATCGGCGTGATTTTCTTTGCGGCGCAGCCGTTGGCGTCACGGGCAGTCTGCTCGCAGGGTGTGACACCGGCAGTCAACGGGCAACGACACCCCCGCTGACTGATACAGCCAGCTCACCACTGCGCCTGGTCCCCGGCGGGTATACACCGGAAGATTTCGCCAACTTTATTCGCACCCGCTATGGCACGGGCGAACCGGTGTACTGGTACGGCGTGGGTGATGCATCCACCTTTCCGGCGGGCAAGATGTTTATGCGCACCGAAGGCTACGACACCGGGCGTTTGCTGACGCTGGATACGGAAAAATCGGAAGCCGTGGCGTTGACGCGCAAACTGGTCGTGCTGCGTCACCCAACCACCGGTGAAATTCTACAAGGCCCGAACGGTGAACCTGCATGGCTGAATAACTTTACCTATCAGTTGTTCCGGATGCGCTTGCAGGACGGGTTCCTGGTCTACGATGTGGAGCAGGGCGCGGGGCCGTTCCTGGGCACGATCAGCGATGGCCTGAACCGCAGTGAAGTGCAGCACTACCCGGGCATGACGGTGTACACGACACCCGTGAATTATTCGATGCCGGATGTGGCCGGTACCGGTGGCGATCTGGAAGTGTGGGAGAACTACGACTTTATCGAGCGCGACCATGCCGGCGGTAAACAGTATGCCGCCATGTGGGCCGGCGCGTTTCCGTTGCCCCCGATGATGGGTCCCGGTCGCAGCAGCATGCACGGCTACTTTCAGCGCTACGACCACTACGCCGACGTACCGGCCACGCTGCGTGACTTTGTTGAAGAACATGCACCGATGTGGAAAGTGCCACCGGTCGATATGGACGAAATCCGCAGTTTGCAAAAGTAATTGGTGTCAGACACCGTTTATACTAGCGATTATGGCCGAGCTGCAGACAGCAAACGAAGCACACGTCTTGCCCTACAAACACTGGTGGGGTTTGCTGGGCTGCGCGGGCCTCATGGGCGTTATTTTTGCGATGGGCCCGTACAGCGAGGGCCTGGTGCTGGAGCCGGATCGCGGCGACATGTGGTATTTCTGGCAGTTGCACGAACCCACGGCCATCACGCGGCTGTCGGCCTGGGTGCCGTTCAGCCTGCACTGGATCGCGATGTGGTATTTGATTTCGCGTGGACGCAGCGAGCGGCCGACGTATGTATTCGGGCTGCATTCATTCAATCTCCAGGCCATCGCCGTGAATGCATTTTTTATTCAGCTGCATATCGCGCAGACGAAAATTTTCTACGATGGCCTCGCGCAGGACACGCATGAAGCGACAGCACTGGGGTCCGTCGTCATCATGTTGTTTGCGATCATGTTGATGGAGAACCGGCGTCGCGGACTCGTGTTGGGTAAGAAATTTGAATTCATGTTTGAAGCCGGTGACACGGTGCGCCGCTATCACGGCTATTATTTTTCGTGGGCCATTATCTATACGTTCTGGTATCACCCGGTCGAACTAACGCAAGGTCACCTGGCCGGGTTTGCGTACATGTTTCTGCTGTTCTTGCAGGGCAGCCTGTTCTTCACGCGCTATCACATCAACCGCTGGTGGACCATGTCGCTGGAGCTGTTGTTCGTGGTACACGGTGCCTTCGTGGCCTACTTCATCATGCAGAAAGATCAGCCCGGGGCCTGGGCGATGTTTTTCTTCGGCGGTGTCACCCTGTTTCTGATTACGCAGATGCATGGTCTCGGCCTGAGCCGCCGGGGGAAGCTTTTCATCGCATTGCCACTGGCCGGCATCATGGCGACGTATTATTTGCTGAACCCCGATACCGCAGGACTCTTGCCCCGCGTCCCGATGATTAACTATATCGGTACAATCCTCGTGTTGATCGTCGTATGGTTGTTGCCTCGTTTCGGTGACCTCGTGAAATGGTTGCGGGCTGATGCACTATCGGTGCGCGAATAAAAAGTGTCCGGGTCCCGCAAAGATTGGTGTCAGACACCATTACGCAAAGGCAGCGGTGGTAGTATCACGGTATGGCCAGAACAGCAGAAGAACTCTATAAGGAAGCGCTGGCGTTGAGCGCAGAAGATGGCTGACGTCGACGATTTCTTTGCGCGCTACCGTAGTGCCTGGCGGGCCAATTCCGCCGCACAGATCGAATCTTTCTGGGATACGAGCGAGACACGGCCCTTTTATAAAGCAGAGGAGATCGATCACATCATCACGGACTGGGCTGGCCTGCGTGAATATTGGCAGCACAACGAAGGCTTCAACGAGATCAACGAACTGTCGTTCTCGGATATCGTCACGCAATCCATGGGAGACACTCGCCTCCTTGTCGGGCTCAAGATGCGATGGGACATCCGGTTCGCGAAGGACGCCAGGCAAATCGATGGCAGCGTCTTCCCCTGGGCGGGACAAACGATGGGTGGTAATAACCACGTGGCCGCGTGCCTCAAGATAGTCGACGACGACTGGCGGCTGACATCGTGGGTCGAGGCACCGGATGCGCCAATCCTGTATATCGCTGACCTGTATATGAAGAATGTCCGACCGGATTTTCCGGCGCCCTAGAAAATAGGAAAATGGGAAAATAGGAAAATAGCGGTCGAACCGGCGTCAGGAAAACTGCGGTCTGACCCCGTTTTTTCCAGATCCTGCGCTAATCAGCCGCGTCGCAGACCCCCCGCTTGCGCAAAAAACGCTCAGCGTTTTTACAGAAAATGCCTTCCAGCTGTCGGTCGGACAGGAACTCGGCTGATTCGTAAGCCTCGATCGCCTGGTCATAGGGATGCCCGTCGACGCCGAACATGATGCGGTTGGTCATCCCCGCTTCGACGTATTCACGCAATAGCCGGTGAAATTTTTCCCGCGAGTAGAACATCTGCATCCCACCGAGGCCGACATGCACCTTCGGAAACATCGCCAGCAGATCGATTACCTCGGGATACACGAGTGCATTCGCGTGCATGATCTGAACTTTCAGTTTCGGATACTTGATCAGCACGTTTTCCAGCAGCAGCGGATTGCCGTTCGCGATTCGGAAGGCCGGGCAGCATTGCAATGCCGTCAGCGGCGGCCCCGAGTGGGTATGAAAAGCGACCGGGATGCCGAGCCGTTCGGCCAGTGCGTAATAGGGGCTCCATGCGCGGGTCATCGAAGGCGATACCGGCGTACTGGTTGTACATTTCGCCCATGAGCTGATACGTGCCGGATTCGTACTGCGCCTCGAGCCAGTCGATGTCCGGAAAGTCGCCGCCGTCCGCGAAACAATCGTGGCGGAAAAAGACCGGGTTCTTGCCGTCGATGCACGGGAAGATCGGCGCTAACATCAGCCGCTCGGGTTCGGCAGCGGACCAGGCGGCCAGGAAATCCTGCGGCCCGCTGGCTGCCGCCAGCACGATGTTGTATTGCTCGAGTTCCGCGAGCTTCTCGGTCATGGCCAACTGGTTTTTAGGCAGGTCCGGCCCGCCATCCTCCCCACTGGGCCACGCGTGGAAATGCATATCGATGATCGGTCCGTCATAGGCCCAAATCGGTGTCGCGCAAAGGAGCGCAAATATTATTAAGATACGATTGCTCACAGCATCCCGACTATAACGTGTGAAATGGTGTCAGACACCGAATTTCTGTCGCGAAGCGCAAAAAAATCGGTGTCTGACACCTTATTGTTGTGAAGACAGCCTTTCCAGCTGAACACCTCGCAAGAATTGGAGGAAACAGGGGTTGAACTGAGTAAAAAGGTGCCGCCGCGGAAACCGCGGTTCGACCCCATTTATAATTAACCGCCACACGACAACCGGAGCCAATCATGGGGAACCCAGCGACCGCACCTTTCGACAGTCTGCGCGACTATGTCGGGGCACTTGAAGCCAACGGCCTGTTATTGCGTTTCGACCGAATAGACCAGGATGCGTATGAGGGCACGGCGATGATGTACCGGCTCGTCGATCGCTTCGGCCGGCAGCAGACACCCGCCGTGTTATTCGAGGAGGTTCGCATCGACGGCGAATGGATGCGCGGACCGGTCATTGCGAGTTACTGCCGGCACGTCAACATGGAGGCGATCCTGTTCGGGCTCGATCCGGTGCCCGGCGATGCGCCTGCGACGTACAGGCGTGCGCGGGCACATCTGGACAAACTGCTTGCAGATTCCGGCGGCGCGTACCCGGAAATTCCCAACCGGCTGCTCGATCGTGACCAGGCCCCGTGCAAGGAGGTCGTGCTCGAAGGGGCAGCGATCGACGTGCGCAGATTTCCGTTCTTCCGCAATAATCCGGGCGACAGCGGACGCTTTATCAACACGGCTTCGGTGTTCACCTCCGATCCCGAGATGGGTCTTAACCTCGGGATCTACCGGTGCGAGATCAAGGGGCCGCGACACATCGCGGTCGCGAGTGGCGAAGGTCAGACCGGCTATACCATGCTCATGAACGCCAAGGAACGTGGCGAGACGACCGCGCCCATTGCCCTGGTCATCGGTCAGGACCCGATGACGTGGTTGGTCAGCGGTCATCGTATTCCGGAGCAATGGGGCCGCAATCCCGTCGATGAAATGGCCACCGCCGGGGGTCTGCGCGGCAAGGCCATCGATGTCGTGAAATGCGAGACCAATGACATGCCGGTCCCCGCACACGCCGAGATCGTGATCGAGGGTGAGGTGTCGCTGGAATCCTTCGAACCGAATGGCCCCTATGCCGAGGGCTCGGGCTACATCGGCGAGCCGTATGAACAGGCATTCTCGATGACGGTGACGCGCGTCACGCATCGCAAAGATCCGTGGATCGCAAACGACTTTACCGGGATTACCCGTGCCCTGCTCGAGATGCCGGGTTGCGCGCTGGCGACGGTAGGGCTCAAACGCCTCGAACCGCAGATTACCGATTATCGCTATCAGGACAGCGTCGTGTTCATCAGCATACGCAAGACCAAACCCGGTCAGGCGATGGAGGCCGGTAAACAGATCGCCAAAATCATTCCGGTCGTGAAAATTATCATGATGGTGGATGACGATATCGATCTCTGGAATCCGGCAGACCTGTTCATGGCCTTTGCGACCCGCTGGCAAGCGTTCCCGGCCAGTCATATCTTTGAGGATCTGCCCTCCAAGCCGCTCGAAACCAGTTCACCGGTGCGTGGCCACACCAGCAAGATCGTGATCGATGCCACCCGGCAGTGGCCGGAAGAGGGCGGCCGGGCCGCATTTCCCGGAGTACAGTCGCCAGGTGCTCAGTGAACACGACCCGGGCCTGTTCGATCGCGTCGATGCGAGACTCGCCGAGTTTTTTAAATAGGGGTCGAACCGAGGTTTTACCCAAGGTTTTACCGAGGGTCCAGCCAGCCTGATCGATCTCTTCCAGGCGCCATCCCATTTGTCCGGAAACCTCGGTTCGACCCCGGTTATCGCTGGCGCCGTTATACTTCAGCGCTAAACGGACGATCAGGACGGGATCACTCTCGATGCCTCTCTCGACCAGGCGCGAACTCATCAAGGGCCTTGGCGGTCTTGCCGCTGGCAGCGTGACCACACGGTTACGCGCCGCACCGGAGCGCGCCGATGTGGTGATCATCGGGGCCGGTCTGGCCGGATTGAACGCCGCGGTCGTGCTCAGCGACGCCGGCGCCGACGTGAAGGTGCTGGAGGCCGTCCGCCGGGTTGGCGGGCGCGTGTACACGGCAGATCAATGGACGGACCGGCCTGAACTGGGTGCCTCGCAGATCGGCCCGCTGTACGGCCGCGTGCGTGATGCGGCGGGTCGTTTCGACGTTGCGCTCGTGCCGTTCCCGGTGCAAAGCGAACCGTATGCGTTTGCACTCGGTGGTCAGTTGATTGCGGCGAGTGACTGGGCGGAGTCGCCGTTAAACAAAACCGTCGGTGAAGAGCGTGCCGTGCCTCCGTCTGCGTTGTTGCCGTACTACATCGCACGGCACAACCCGTTCACCGGTATCGATGACTGGTTGCAGCCGATTGCTGCCGAGTTTGACGTCGCGGCGGCCGACTGGCTCCGGCAGCAGGGGTGCATCGAACGAGGCGCTGCGCCTGATGAATGCAGGGCCTCGTAGCCGATGACCTGAGTCGGGTGTCGCTGCTGACGATCCTGCAGGAATCGACGCGCATGCAGATGGCCATTCACGCGGCTGCCGCCAGCGAAAGGGCGGAAGCGAAAACCGTTCGCGTCAAAGGCGGCACATCGCGGCTGCCCGAGGCCATCGCAGCGCATCTGGGCGACAGGGTTCGCCTGAACCAGGCCGTGACCGGCATCCGCATGGACCAAAGCGCTGTCGAGGTGACGACGGTGGACGGCACTCTATATAAGAGTGGCTTTGTCATCGCCGCCGTGCCGTTCGTCAGCCTGCGCGACATCCCTATAGAACCGCGGCTGACCGGCGTACAGGCCGAAGCGGTCGCGCGCATGCCCTATGCGAACACGAGCCAGGTGTTTCTCGCGCTCAAGGACGGCGGCAACTATTGGGAACAGGACGGGCTGGCACCGTCGCTGTGGACCGATGGCGAGGTGTCGATGTTCCGCAAGATGACCGGAACAAAGCTGCTCGTGGCGGTCAACGTCGGCCGCAAAGCGGATGCGCTGGATCGAAGGCCACCGGCCGAGCGCGGCGCGATGGTTCTGGCCGAACTTGCGCGCCTGCGCCCGTCGACCCGGGGTCGCGTGGAGTTTGTCGGCGCGTATTCGTGGCGCGAGGCGCCCTTTGTCATGGGTTGCAGCCATTCATACGCGCCCGGTGACGTGAGTCGCTTCGTGCCGGCGATGTTTCAACCGCACGAGCGTCTGCATTTTGCGGGCGAACATACGCGCATTCTGGAGATGGGAATGGAATCCGCAATGGAATCCGGCGAGCGCGCTGCGCTGGAGATCCTGACGGGGTGATGGTGTCAGACACCACGGCCAGAAACAGGGGTCGAACTGCAGTTATTGCCTAAACAGCAGAGAAAGCGACCATCATATTCCGGTCTTCGTCCCACAGCGTGAGTTTGAAACAGCCAGGAATGTCCTTGAACGTTCTTTTCGGCACATCCCGCAGTTCCGGAATAGCTTCGAGGCATTCGCGCAGGCGGTAAAACGGGATACGGCCATTCAGATGATGGACGTGGTGCAGATTGATATTGCTGATTACCCAGCTTGGGAATTTTGAAAATTCAAAGTAGGAACTTCCATACAGGGCCGCTTTAAAATGACTCCAATCGCTATCCGCAGCCCAGTATGTGTCCTTAAATTGATGATGAATAAAAAACAGCGCGATTCCTATGGCGCTTGCAAGCACACAAACAGGGAAGTAAACAAACAACAGCGTTTCCCAGCCCAAAAAGTACACGATTGAAATCACAACCACACCAATCCCAAGATTAGTGATCATAATATTTGTCCAGGATTTTACCGAATGAAACGGATTATCCAGCGGCAGCCTCTGTTTTAAGCCGAACACAGCGACAGGCCCTGCAACAAGCAGAAATACCGGGTTGCGGTATATCCGATACCAGAGTTTTCTGTAAAACGGTAACGATTTGTATTCTTTGACAGTGAAAGTATCGAGATCACCAATTCCCCGCTTGTCCAGATTACTGGAAGCGGCATGGTGAAATCTATGATTTCTTTGCCAATAGCAAAACGGTGTCAACGTCAGTATTCCAAGCAAACGGCCCAAACGGTTGTTTGCCCTCACTGATGAGAAATAAGAGTAATGCCCACAATCATGCTGAATAGTGAATGCGCGCGTTAGCAGCGCCGCGGTCGGAATAAGCAAAATACCTGTCAACCAGTAACTGATTTCCAGGCTGTAGGTCATCAGGGCAAAAAGTACGAAAAAAATGCCCAGAGTAAATACCAGCTCCAGAGATGCTCTTTTATTATTCGCCATGCAAAACTTGCTGACACGGTCTAAGAGATCTTTCTCCTCTTTAGCTGACATATCTCGTTCATTGTTAATAGTAATTTCTCCTTTAAGTAGATGCCTGGGCGATATCTCGACAGAGCATCGTGGCAAATAGCAGGGGAGACAATACGTACTTACCGATTTCAGTGACATCGGGGTCTGACACCATCGCGGAAACTGCGGTTGGAGCCCGGCTATTTTCAAGCCAGGGCCCGAAATGAGAGAAAAAAAGCACCGGGTCTATTAATCTGATACTCCCGAATCAACGTCAATCGAAAGGTGCATGGCATGACACGAAAAAAGGATAAGGTGGCGGAGGTTTCCGGCGATGAATTCGACCGCCGCGAGTTGATGTCACGTGCGCTGGGTGCGGCGCTGCTCGGCGGAATGGCAATGAATTCTGCTTCCGGTGGGGCCCACAAAGCGGCCGGCATGCCGGTGACCTATCCTCCCTGTGATCCGAAACTGCTGGCCGAAATCGATGGGGTGCTGAAGCGCACCGAGGAAATCTGGCTGGCGCAGGAATGGTGGCGTCTGCCGGACGAGATCTGGGACCGTGACGACCCCACACCGATGTATGTCGCCGAAGAGCTTTACGACGTGATGATCGGTTGGGACATTCTGGATGAGTATATTTTTCCGCCGAAGAAAGGCCTGGATGCGTTTCGCTGGGGCTATTCGAACCTGTGGGTCAAGGAACTCGCGCCGGGTGTTGCCCTGGCATTGTACGATCACTGGTTCGAGATCAAGATCAAGGCGCCGGGGCCGATCGGTATACCGCGGCACGGATTCGACCGGGTGTTGTCCCTATATAACAAGAAACCGGACGGCTGGCGTCAGAGTCTTTACGCCCAATGCCCGCTGGGGCCTGACACCTATGTGCGTGCGATGGCCGAGAAGCTGGTCGGGGAGGATTTCGACGAGTTCTACCGGCAGGTACGAAACAAAGATATCGATGATCCGCGCCTGAAATAATTTGCCCCAACATGCGACGGGAGGGCCAGAGGCTTATTCGGACTCAGTACTGTTACTTAGGTCAAGGTTGGTAGGTCCAGCTCGCGACGTTGGACTTGGTGCTTTCAGTCCCCGACTCATTGTAGGCGGTCATGGCGAAGAACCAGGCGCCCGGTGTCAGGTTCTTAACTTGGTACATCGAAATCGTCGGGTCATTGATCGTCTCGAAGATCACCAGGGTGTTGGCCGACGTACCGAGGTAGACCCTGAAACCCGCCAGATCTGTCAGCGGTGTGCCGTCCTCATTTTCGGTCGGTGCGGTCCACGAAAGCGTCGTGGTACCGAGCCCCTGTGGGAAGACCGTGATTTCAAAAAGGGGTAGTGCCGCGCTGTCGTTGCCATCGGTGACGTTAATCTCGATGTCGGAGTCGGTGCCCACGTCCGCAAGGCCGGGCGCTCCCGAGAGCCGGCCGGTGGCTGGATCGAATTCCGCCCAGGCTGGTTGTCCAGTCATTGTAAAAATCAAAGTATCGCCGTCCGGATCGTTGGCGGTCGGCGTAAAAGAATAAAAGTCGCCAACGGCCACCTGGTCTGGCGGGTTGCCACCAATGGTCGGAGCCTGATTCGCAAGGTTGTTCACTGTAATCACGAACGAAGGCAAGATCGCCTGTTCGACGCCGTCCGATACGCTGATCTTTATCCCCACATAACCACCGAGATCCGAGCTGCTCGGGACTCCCCAGAGCCGTCCGTTGGCAGGATCAAAATTTGCCCAGACCGGTAGACCGGTAATCGCAAACTTCAGTACATCGCCATCCGGATCGTTTGCTGTCGGCGTGAAGCTATAAAGGGTTTCGGGCATGACCCGCGTCGGTGGAATGCCGCCGATCGTCGGCGGGCGATTATCCGTCGACCCACCCGTACCGCTGCCCGTTGCTGCATTGCCGTTATCAACGCTCGGATCGCCCCCACACGCGTTCAGCGCGAACGCAATGGCGATGACGGTGAACCTTAGAAGCACCTTGGTAATTGGATTAGTTTGCCCATGCCCCTTTTCTACAGGTGGGGGAAAATGAAAGCGAGCCGCAATGCGTCATTCTCCAGCCCCGGCAAGCGGCCTGAACGGAGTGGTGAAATAATACAGGGGCCGAACCGAGTTTCGGCCCCCGTTTTTCCAAGGTTTACATCGCGGCGACCGACGCCAATTGTCGGTCTATCTTGCTCTCGATCAGGGGCAACGTGTCGAGCACCCAGTTACCGGACGTTTTCCGCGCCGGGCTGGGGATGGCGAAGGCCACATCTGTTCCGTTGCGTTGATTGAACGTATCGATATCGATACGCCAGCCTTGGTTATCAAACTCCTGCAGCCACGTACGATAAGCCAGGATCGCCTTATCTGCCGGCATCATCACTTCCTTGGTATTCGTCATCGGCGTTCGCGGTGGGTTCATTTCGAGCAGGATATCAATATCCTGTTGCGCGATGACCTTGTTGCGAGCATGGATCGGTCCGTCGTTTGCAGGGTCCAGCAGGAAGTTCCGCATGTTGAGGAAAAAGATCCGTGTCTTGCGCTCGCTAACGGGTTGCTCGAAGAAGTACTGCCGAAACATCTTGTCAGGCGTGAGGTTGATGTAGGTTGCCATGGCGTTTGGGCCGTAGGTGCCACCGCCTGCAATGATTTTACTGCGCTTAGTCTTGGTATCGCCCCACGGCGTATCGGCGTCGGGCGACGTCGCACTGCCCTTTTGCGGTAGCGGCGGCGTATCCATGATGGCGGTAAACCAGAAGCCCCAGCCTTGGCGGTGATCCTCTGTATCGTAATCACGAACCTTGTAGGTGTCGCGATTGATGCCCGAGAAACCGTGCGTGGGATGGACGAATTCGTTATGCGAGGGATCCAGGCCGTTTTCCATGGACCGCTCATAGTTATAGTCCACCTCGAGGATCAGTATGGAATTCGCACGCCAGCCCTCCTCGCCGTATTCTTCGACGTTCAGCAGTGGTGGGCGCTCTTCTTCGGACAGGTTGCCGAGGAAGGCGAACACGATCCCGTACTTTTCTTCCACCGGGTAAGAGTCGACCTTTGCCCGTGCCGGGACCTTCGTTCCATAACCGATCGATGGCACGTTCTTGCACAGCCCGTCGCCGCCGAATTCCCAGCCGTGATAGGGGCAAACGATGCAGCCGTTCACAACGCGCGGTGCTTTGCCGCCGGACCACGCGCCGCCGAGCGAGGCGCCACGGTGAACGCAGGTGTCACTCAGAACACATGCGTTGCCTTCTCTATCCCGAAATGCGACCAGGTCGACGCCCAGCACCCTGACTTTTTCGGGTTTTTCATAGCTTAGATCTTCGCTTCTGGTGATCGGGTACCAAAAATTAATGTACATGACAGACCTCCGCCGAATGGCATAGTGATTACCGGCTCTGGACTGCGGAGCGTAGCAAGCTCGAATTACCGGGCCTATTCGTAGATACCCGTATACAAGTTGAATGAAGTTAGACTCTATCCAAATAAAACAAAATTTGGCGCGAGCGCTACGGCGGAAACTGCGGTTCGATCCCGGTTATTCAGCGTATAATTTGCCAGAGGAAATTGACTCAGGCATGCGGCCGGTCATGGCAGGAGTGATCTCATATGACATCTATCTACGGCTCTGAAAAAGGAGACTCAGTGCCACCGTATAAAGTGATCGCGAATGAAGTCGATCTACCCCCATGGACCGCCGCCTGGGTGCTGTTCGCTCATTTCGTCACAACCATCACGCCCCTTTTCATGATGTGGGTAGTGTACGAACACTGGGACTACCTGTTACAAAACTCATTCTCGCCGCATATGTTTTATGTGGCTGCGGGTATGTTCCTTTGTTCCAGCCCATTTGAAGTGGCGCAAAACAATATCGACAAATGGTATTTGACTGAGCAATGCGGCAGTGCCTATGGGGTAGGCTTTTGCGACTTCCTTTTCTGGTTCTTCATGATTCTGGGAATGATTGCTCTGACAATTGCAGCGGATGGCACCAACCTATGGCTGGTAGGTATTGCCAGCAGCGCCATAGTTGTTTACCCATTTGCTTATCTTTTGCGCGGGACGCCTTACCCGGCGCTGGCGCTCTGCGGTATACCGGCCACTATTGCCATGTATTCGATTTTTGGGGACCCGCTCATATTTTTTCTGATCATCGGGCCTTCAGCCGTTCTCATGTATTTCATCACGGCAATATTACGCACCAGCGCTCAATTTCTACATGGGTTCGCAACACTTTCGGCCGGTGTAGGCTTTCTGGTAGCCACTTGGGGAATGTTAAGCGGAATACAGGGACAACCCCATAGCTGGACCACCTTCCTGGTCGTCTCCATTATTTTGCTTATCGCTGGAGTAGCATTGCGGCCCGCAGTCCTCCGCCTTGCACCCACACCGCATCGAATCAATCTAGCGAAATAGAGTTCGAACCCGGTTATTCTTGAATTATTTATTGGTGTCAGACACCAATTTTTTACCGGTCTTCACGCGTACCGCGATCGCCCAGATCAACATGCAGCTGTTCAGCGCGGCCATGAACATGAACGGCACCTGGTAACCCAGTTCATCGAACAGATAGCCGGAGACCTTGTTGGTCGCAATGATGCCGACCGCACCGAAACTGGCCGCGACGCCGATGATGGCGCCGCGGAATTGGCGCGGCGCTTCCTGACCGACCAGCACCGGCACGGACAACAGCATCACGGCTTCGCCGATACCGGCGAGAATCACGACGACGTAGATCAGCCCCGAATTAAACGGGTCCGGTGCGACGCCCAGCGCGAAGTAACCGAGCGCCGCCAGGCTCATGGAAATGCACAGGGTCGTGACCCGGTCCAGGCGGTCGGCCAGGATGGCGATGACCGGCAGGGTAAACAGCATCGCAATCTGCATCAGGCCGAACAGTTTGCCGGCGGTCGCCGCCGCAGACACAGATTCGATGCCCTGGTCCGCCCCGGTCTTCTGAATCCACAGCGCGAAAAACGTGGCCAGCACAGTCAGGTCGCCCCGGGACAATGCCGTCGCGCCACACCCGAGCTGCAAGCGGGCGCTCTTGCGCACTTCCCGCAGACCGACTTTGGCGTTATCCATGAACGAAAGCTTCTCTTCGTGACTGCCGACCCGGCCCTTATGGATACCGGCGAAGGTCACGATGGCGGTTACAAAGGCCAGCGCGCCGCCGATCCACAGCGTCATCGTGCTGGCCTCGATCGCCGAGTAGCCCATCGAGGTGAACACCTTGGGCAGTTGCGTCAGGCCGGCGCCGACGATGATGACACCCAGGGCCGAAAATACGCCGTTGATCCCGATAAATTTGCCGCGCGATGCGTTTTGCGGGTAATCGGCGCACAGCGACGCAATCATCGTCGTGCCGCAGGCAATACCCACGGACGTAATGATCCGGTAGATCATCAGTTCGGTGCCCGACCGCGCCGTCGGGAGAAGTACAAGGCCAAGACAAATGATCAGGAAGCCGCTGGTAAATATGGGGCGCCGACCGACCTGGTCGGACAGGTTCGCCAGCGGTAACGCCACGAGCAATGTCATCAGTTCCGTCATGATAAACAGGTTGGCCGTGAAATCGCCCTCACCACTCGTCATGCCGAGCTGTTCCTGCAACAACAGGGGCTGAATCAGGGCCGTCAGGTTGATGAATCCGATGGCCATCCCCGCGGAATAAAACAGCGTGAGGACGTTGCGGGGCACGATACCGGGACTGAGCCAAAGTGGGCCGAATTTACGTTGCGTCTTGTCGATGTCCAACGAACGATGATCTGTCATTCAGTTTTTCCCGCTATTCAGTGTGGCCCGGCGATAGTGTACGTGGAATAACGGTCGGGTGGTGTCAGACACCAATCCGACGCGGAAACTGCGGTTCGACCCCGTTTAACGCGCGCGACAATCCGCCCACCCGGCGACCTACTCGTTAAAACACAGAAGGTTTGATGTGCTGGCTGAGGAACGCAGACTGGTTTTAATCGACAGTATTTTCCAGGCAAGCCACCAGAATAACTCCTGGCTTTCTCGGGTTGTTTTTGGCGAGCAGCCTCAGGGCCCTGGCGCCCAGGGAACGCAAGCCCGAACCGTAAGGGGCACCGAATCCTTCGAACGACAATACCCCTAGCTCCGCGTCTTTTGCCGCCTTCTCAAGCTGCCATTGGCTGAGCGGAGTGATGTGGCCATCCTTTTCGTGAAAATCATCGTCGAAGTACTTGAAGCAACCTGTTGTGATGAAACTGAGGATGGAGCGTGGGGTATCCAGGTTGGGGGTGCTGACGATTATTCGCCCCCCCGGTTCCAGTAATCCCTTGCACTGACGTAGGAAGTGGCGGGGATTCTCCAGGTGCTCGATGATCTCAATCGCGGTAATGGCCGGGAAACGCCCGTTGAACAGTTCGGAGAAGTCTTGGTTGAGATTGGTCTCGATGAAGGGGATGTCCTCAACCGGACGGAAGGCCTCGGACACAGCATCGGCGCAGGTGATTTTAAACCCGGCATCCAACAGCCTCAGGCCCAGAGCCCCGCTGCCGCTGCCCAGATCGAGGACTCGCCCCCCCTTAGGAAACAGAGACAAAGCCATGTTCCCCACACGCTCATGCAGACCCGGAAAGGCAAGTATCGGCAGTCCGCGATAGGTCGGCCCCTCGTGAGGCAAGTCCACGGTTCGGCGAAAGTAGCTGGTGCGTGGGGCGACCTCGGGTTCTGGCTCGTTTCTCATCAGGTGAACACGTTTTACTGGAAACAAGGTCTTTTAGCCATCGACTTTACCGTTCCTTACTCCATCACGGAAGTTCCTTCGGAAATTCAAATTGTATTTAGATCCGCAAAGCTGTCCACCCACCCGGCCAACTGATCATTGTGCGCTTCATGCGTATACCTGCCGGCTTCATAACTCAACGCCTGTCCCAGCTCGGCACGCCCGGCACTGTCAAGCTGAAGCAATTGGTTGGCGCGGCGACTGAATTCATCGACATTATCGTCGGCGGCGTCGATGACGTATTGAGTAGACACGTCTGGCAATATCTCGCTGGCACCCACCGCCGACGAGGTCACAATAGGTACGCCCATGGCCATGCCTTCCAGCACTACAATTCCAAACTCTTCATATCGGGCCGGCAGCAACAGAATATCGAGTGCCGCAAAATACTGCTCCGGAACGAACGTCGAATGCTTGAAAATGATGTCACCCGTTCGGTACAGCGGGTGATTCTTAAGTTCATCCGGGCATCTGCGGGCACCCAGTACAAGCGCCCTTAATGTCGGCTCTGCCGTTTTAAGTCGTTCAACACAATTCAGAAACCGATCCAGCCCGCGCTTGTGAGGATCCCCGGACATCACCAGCCCGATCAGCGGAACGTTTCGACCGACACCCAGACGCCTGCGCGTGTTCTCGCGATATTGACTGCGAACTCCAAGATTGAAACGCGTGGGATCGTAACCCGGATAAATGACTTCGATGCGTTTGTCAGGCAAACCGAATTGATGCATCAGGCCTTGTTTGACCATCCCTGAATTCGTAATGATCAAATTCCAGGCCGGAGCATTCTCCCAAACACTCGCCAGATCCTGCTGGCGGGTCATGTATCCATCGATGCGGTTTGCATGTTCAGGGGCAAGGAAATTGTGGACATAACTGATGTCGGCCGATGCGATGCAGGGCTCATGATCGATCAGAATCCCGCGATCGATGGCGCGAAGTTCGCGGATCGACTCGACCATCGCCTGCCGTCGGCGAGACCTCGATACCAGCAGACGCCAGAGCCTTGAACTGCGAATGACCTTGACATGGCCGAACGGGTCAAGAGAACCTCGTGACAAACTGTTACAGCAAACAGTCACCGCGTAGTCCCGCCGGGAAAGAAAGCGCGCCTGACTCGCAATCATCTGGCCGGCGCCGCTGCGAATGTTGAGCCCTCTGCGGCCGATATAGATTGACGGCTTCAACCGAAAATACCGCGGCTAGAAAATATACTTCATAAACAAACTGACCTGAAGAATATCGTAGAATAGGGCAGGACCTGGCGTGCCGCCTTCTTCTCCGGGCAACACTTTGTCGCGGGCGACCGTGTCCGAGTAACTGACATCGGTGCCCAGTGCCCAGTGCTCGGCGAAGCGATAATTGGTTCCTACGCCGATTCGATAGCCGAACGCGGGTGTCGCGAGATCCCACCTGGCCGCGCCAATGAAACCGCCCGCATTGAACTTCGGCATAATCTGGTATTTGAAATCGATCACCCGCACGGAGAGCAGCAAATTCCCGGCCACGTCATCCATTTCAAGTTTTACGCCGTAAGCCCATTTGCTCGTGTCTTTGTTTCGGTAGGCCCCGATCCCGAGGTGGAGGCTACTGTCACTGCCATCCAGGGTTCCGTCGACCGACGGGAATCCGAGTGACGAAACATCGGAATAGACCGCACCAAAATCAAGATCGAAGTAGTTTTCTGCGGAAACCGCGAAAAGCGGCATGACAGACAGCATGAAAATCAACGCGCCCGGTTTCAAAAAGATCTTCACCATCGCACGAACGCTCCGACATTTACGAAGTTGTCGTCCAGCGTGGTACGTCCGAAGTACAGATCCATGCCCGTCATAAACTCGGGAAACTGGTAGGTGTAGCGCGCCTGCAATTCATGACTCCGCACGTAATCGACGCTCGAATAATTCTCATTGTCTACCGTGCGGTAGGTGGCATGAATCAGGCTGCGGGCGCCGACATCCCAGTTAATCTTCAGTGCATGAGTCTGGGCGCCGACGGCATCACCGAACACTCTTTCGTTTGCCCCCCAGTGCCCGATGATCGAACCCTCGTTCGTATAACCATTCGCATAAATAGCATTGACGTACCATCCGTTCTGCCACTCGGTTAGTTCGTAGGTAAGATCGATATTCTTCGTCACCCGGGGAAAAAACACGCCGAGCGAAAGCGCGGCGTTACCCAGTTGATACTTCTCGCTGTTCTTGGTGTCTTCGCCCGCATATTCCATGTACACGCTGAACGGGACTCTGCCCGTGAAATTGAACCGCGAAGTCACTGAAGCGATCTGATTGCCGGCTTCCTTGTCCCGCTCTTCGGGGGTGCTGGAGTTGTCGGTGCCGGCGGGATCGAAAAATGCTCTCAGGATCGTTGACAGGCTGCTGTCGCGCCCGTCGCCGCCAAACTGGAACATTCGGTTCACAGCCAGGCTCCAGCCCGGGAGCGGTGCGATTTCCAAATGAACGCCAGCAATATAGGGTCTGCCCGATGACCGCTCGCCCTGAAACAGAATCCCGTCCGTCTCCTCGAGTTTCATCAGGAACAGTTCGTAGCGAAAACCCCAGGAGGTCAGCGGCCTGCTGTTTGAAAGAGCGACTGAGGGAGACGCCTGTGCGTTGGTGCTGAACAACATGGAGCTGTCCTGAAACGGAGAGTACCAGTACTCGCGCCAGCCGACATCGACCTGGGCGGCGGCATAACCGAATGTCAGATAGGCAGTCGGAATAACGTCGCCTTCGTAAGCGATCGCACCGACGTTCGCGATAAGGTGATCGAATGGTTGCCAGTAGCCCTGCGCCGACACCTGGTAGTTACTGTCAGTCGTAATGCCGCGTTGGTTGGGAAGAAATTTGCCTCGCCGATTGGCGTCGAACACGTCGTCATCATCTGCAAAACTGGCCGACGCGCTCGCGTGCGTGAAACCCGCGTCATGTTTAAATCGATCGAGATAGTCACTCACCTGCCGGCAGACGGTGCTCGGTGTCTCGCAGGCTTTTTCAAGGGCCCTCTGAACATCACTTGCCCGAAAAGGCTTGATCAAGAGCGGCATGTCCGCCATGACCATTAACCTTTCGACCTGACGTTCGATTTCCGGTGCCAGCTTCATCGGGAGATAAGGCGACACGCCACCAGCACTGGCCAGAGAACCGGCTAACACGCAACCCAATAGAAATTGTGCGACGCGCCAACCTAAAATGGCTTGCATTGACTCGCTGGATTTTATTTGAATATTGATGTCGATTATCGTGTTCCGCGCGCCTCTACGTGACGCACGAACGTTCAGGTCGTTCGCCATGGATGAGCCACGCCTGAATTATCGTTAACAAAAATTTTTGGAAGCTTGAAAGCACCGAGCACTCGTCTATATTCATGGTTGTTAACAAAAATATCGTGGCTGATCGACGGTATTTTAGCGACTTACCGGCGGAAGATCGACCGCGTCGCGGACTGTCACGATACGGCGCCCGACTGACTTCGTCGGGCGGCAAACCCGTTGACAACTTCCATGACCTCATCGAGGTGCCGATCAAACTGAAATTTCTCCAGTACATGATGGCTGGCCGAACGGCTGATTTGTTCGTATGACTCCGCCGTTGAAAAAAGGCTGCACACCTGCTCAGCGAATTCGGTCGGATCAACGATCCTCGGTTCGCACATGGAGTCGGAAGCAGGATCATAGATATATTCCGGTATGCTATCGCGTGTACCGCCCAGGCGGAAATACTCAGTGAGAGGCAGAACCGGTGCGATACAGTAACCACTGACGCCCTGCATCACGGCTTCGGGCAACCCATCCACCGCAGTCGCGATGACCGGACAGCCATGCGCTGCTGCCTCGACGGTAACGAGACCGAAGGACTCGAAGAGCGACGGATGCAACAGACAATCAATCTCCGTGTAGAAACTACGCATGTCCAGCACCGAACCATGGAAATGCGTAACTGAAGATACGCCGAGTTGCCTCGCCAACGAATTGAGACGATCACGATCATCACCGTCACCGGCAACATGCAACTCGACATCCATCGATTGTCCACGCAACAACTTCAGCGTGTGTAGCGCCAGGGCAACGCCCTTACCCGAATTCAGCCGCGCAGCTACGCCCAGCCGTATTGCACGGCTGGCGGGAAAGCTTTTTTCTATCGGCCGAAGCGGCATCAGGCTCGGGCGCAAAGCATTAAGACATACGCGGATTTCTTTATCGTATCCCCACAGCAAATTCAGAACTCGCCCGGACGCCCTGGAATTGGCAATGACCAGCGGAATTCTTCCCAGGTAACGCTTGCGGTCACGCTCATGCCCGGAAATCCAGCCTGCTCCGTGTTCCCAATGGATACAGTTGTCCGCGCCGATGGCGTCCAGAACGAAATTTGTCCTGGCGGTACGATTCCAGATTATCGCGACGTCGCTTCCCGTAGCGGCAAACTGGCGGCCGCAATGCCAGGCCCTCAAAAGGTCTGGCTTGGACGGCAACTTAATATTCCATCGATATTTGGCACAAAATCTGTGCGTCAGCGCCTGCTCGAGCGATTCCCGAAAGTACGGGTGCGCCCCGCGCTCGGGGTTAATCCAACCCTGGCTCCACTCCGGGTATCGCCGGGCAGCGCCCAGGACGAATTCGGCAAATTGTGATTCCACTCCGCCAGCCTGCTGGAGGCTGACAAGGTGCATCATTCCCGACATAGCGAGTCCGAACCGGCCGACGCAATGATGGGTGAGAATTCCGCTTTATCGATCACTTCCTGTCGAAACTTTGTTAAAGCAGAAAAATAACCAGCCTATCTATACGCGGCCGGCCATGAGCGACGCGCGCGAAGGCGAGCACAGCGCCGTCGTGTGAAAGTTTTTGAAGCGCAGCCCGTCCGCCGCGAGCTGATCAATGTTCGGTGTATCAATCAGGCCACCGAAGCTGCCGACCTGGGCGAAGCCGACATCGTTGAGCAGAAGGCATGACGGCGATGACGAAAACCGCAACATAGTGAAAAAGCTTCATAGGGCTACCCCCTATCTGGTGTTCTTGTGGATCGTTCTACCGTGAAATCACTATACTCTGGTAGATGATTGGTGTCAGACACCAATAATTAGAAGCGACTCAAGCGTGCAAACCTTTGACCCGGTAGGTCGTATCGGTCTACCGAATCGCGGCGCAAATCGCCTTAAAAGTTTGGTGTCAGACACCCACCTTAACTCGGTTATGAGACATCAGGCCGCGCAGGCCCCGGCATTAAAGCGCGAAAATAGCGCCGATTCGTCAAGTCACGCTGGTTCAGGTTCATGATCAAGACGCTGACCGCCTTGCCCCGCCGCACGCCGATATTGGCAATATCCTCGCGCCTGTTGCGTTGTACGTCCTCGTGCAACTCTGGGAGCACGCCCTCGTGCCGCTTTTACCGGGCCGTCTGGCATGGCGATACGGTCATGACGTGGCGGCTGGCCAGCGACGAGCCGGCCATCCGCATCCAGGCCGCAAAAGATGCCGGGTCGTGGCGCGCGGTGGATGCACCGCTGCTCGACGAACTGGTTGTAAGACTTAAGACCGACGAGTCGGTAGAGGTGCGCAAGACCACGGCCGCCACGCTCGGGTCGCTCGGCTCCCAGCGGCCGTTAAGCGCAGAGGCCGTAAAGGCCCTGAGTGCGCTGGTTTTGACCGAGTCGGACAACGTCATGCTGTCCGCGGGCATCGTCGCCGTCGGTCAGTCGGCCGCCGAGAATCGATACCCGGATTCGGTTGTCGAGCGTATCGCCGAAATCTCCAGTGAAAAGCATCTGCAATGGATCTATCCGCGAACGGCGACGGCGCTCGGCCAGATCGGCGCCGCCCAGCCACTGCCGGACACGGTCGTCGCCTTCATGAACATGCGGTTTGCCGATCCCCAACGCGCCGGCGAGCGCGAAGACCTGGCGAATGCTTTTGCCGAAATCGCCAAAGGCCGATCGTTACCGATCACGACGCTCGACATCCTCACCGCGGCATTCGCGAATGAACCGAACCGCCGCATCCGCAAGGCCATTCTTTATGCATTGGCCTACGCGCCTGATGACTATCCGCCTGCGATCACATTAATAACGGCGGCCACGAGCGATCCGGACCCGACGGTCGTCAGCACTGCCGAGCATGGTCTGCGCATCATCGAATACAACCGAACCCTGGCGAATAAGGATCCGTTGTCGGTGGCGATGAATACCGCTGAGCCGGTAGAAACACGACTCAATGCGCTGCGAATCATCCGCAGCTCCCGCATCGATCCGGCTGCCCGGGAGCAGGTCGTGGCACTGGGACAGGATTCGGAAACCGAGATCGCCGTTGGCGCCATCGGCCTGTTTCACTACATGGCTCGCTCAGCCGATACCGACTTTGACCAACGCGTATTGATTCCGGCGCTGAGCCGCGCGATGTCCGATCCCGATCCGCTGATCCGTTATGCAGGTTATGGTCAGCTGTCGACTATTTCCCGCAACCGGCCGGCTTATCGGCGTGCCGCGGATTTCCCGGCCCAACTCGAAGCCGGCGCGAATGACCCGGATCCGAAGGTGCGCGTCGTCGTGATGGTCATGTTGCTGCGCGACGATCAACAACGCGCTGCGATCATCGAGCGCGGCATGATGGACCCCGACCCGTACGTGCGTGGCAATGCGGTGACCTGGCTCGCTTTACCCGAAACCATGGCCAGCCAGCGTGAGGCATTTATTGCACAGGCGTTAGACGACCCGGATCCGAACGTTCGCCGGTCCGCGGCGGCCACGCAACAAAACTGGGAGTCACGCGAACGCGCCTGGCCGATCGAACTCTGGCAGCAATGGCAAGCCGGGGAGCGCGGGCAAGTCGGCATGACGGCCCTGCTCGTCGTGACCGTGGCGACCCCGGTTCTGATCGGTGGAATTTTTCTACTCTATTATATGGCGCGCCTTCTAACCTACCTGCAGCAGCGACGCTGGCGCGCCGCGGCCCTGGTCCCGGTCATGGCCACCTGGGCGGCGGCCGGTTACGGCCTGTTCATGCTGTTCTTCATGGCCGCTCACATGAACAACCCGGATGCCGGCGAAACGGCGATCCTGGCCGGTGTTCTGTGGGGCGCGATTGGTGTCTACGCCGCACTGGGTTGGGGCATGCACTACGCAGTGCGTCGCTAGTTGTGCTATTGGTGTCTGACACCAAATTTATTGATTAATCCGTGCACGCAGGATCGCGATGACGATTAATGCCAGGAGCAAGCCCGCACAGATATTGGTACCAACCCAGCCCAGACTGCTCAGCAGTGGACCCGCCGCTAATGATCCGGCGGCCATGGTGCTGAATATCACCACTTCGTTAAAACCCTGTACCCGGTATTTAAAGGTGCCCTGGCTCGCGCTGGCCAGCAACGTTGTGCCGCCGACAAACAGGAAGTTCCAGCCGGCACCCAGCAGGATGAGTCCCGCCAGGTAGTTCCATTCGGCTGGCCCGATCATCGTGATGATGACGGTGCCGGCTTCGAGCAGCAGCCCGAGCCAGAGTGCGCGGGCGACGCCCAGCCTCGCGATCAGCCAGCCGCTGAACAATGACGGTAAAAACATCGCCAGCATATGCGCGCGAATGACATTGGCGGTTTTCTCGACCGACAGGCCATCGATGACATGCATGCTGATCGGGGTGGCTGTCATGATCAGGCTCATCACGCCATAGCCGACGGCTACCGCAACGATCGCGAGCTGGATATCGCGTTGGGCCAGAACGTCGCGTAACGACCCTGCGCTTTGCTGTTCGTCCGGTGTCGTGTGTACCTCCGGCAACGGCAACAATGGAATAAGGATCGCGACGATAAGAAAGGGGACGACCAGCACGATGAAGCTGCCGGAAAACTCGGTTGCCAACAAATGACGAGACTCGAGCGCGAGCCACGGGCCTGCAAACGCCGCAACCAGCGTGCCGAGCATGATGATCGATACCGCGCGGCTGATCATGCCGGGCGGCACGCTGTCGGCGACCGCGAAGCGGTACTGCGCCATCGCGGCCATGTTGTTGCCCATCATGAAAACGCCGAGGAAAAAACCGGCGAACGAGCCGTTACCTATGGCTATTGCCGACACGACCGCACCGACTGCGGACCACAGCGTCATCGCGGTGAATACCTTGCGCCGGCCAAAGTGCCGGATGAGCAGGGCGATTGGCAGCGCTGCGACGGCCAGGCCAATAACGCCGGCGGCGATGGGCAGGGTTGCGAACTGCGGGGCCGGCGCCAGCTGTGCGCCGACGATGCCCGCCAGTGTGATAATCGTCATCTGTCCCGCGGCGCTGAGTAGTTGTGCCACGGTGAGCCCGACCAGCACCGTCCAGCCCCGCCTGGATATCGGTTCGCCCATTACCATGGTGTCAGACACCCTTATTGCAGACCCTGTCTATCATTAATTCGTTAAGCCGCCTTCCTGAAGGCATCACGGTCACGGGCAAATATACCCTTGTATCAGGATTTCTACGTATACAAACCCAAGGTGGGGTATGTCAGCGTGGGTCACGGAGAATTTTATGACCACGCAACCTTCCATACAGCCGTCCACCGACCCGTTCGAACCGGTGCCGCTGCGGGATAATTTTTACCAGTCCTGTGCATTTTTCCCACTGCCTTTCGCGCTGATCACGACCACGAATGAGCAGGGCTTTACCAGCATCGGGCCCTACGCGTTGCAGTTCCCACTGCAAATCTGTGAACACTACTCGATGTTGCTGGTCACGCGTGCCGGTTCCAACACGGCGATCAACCTGCGGCGCAACGGAAAATGTGCATTGAACTACATCGAGTTCGACAGAGACTTGCTGAAATCTGTCGTCGACCTCGGTTACCCGGGTGTGTCGCCGGAAAAGAAAATGCAGGACACGCCTTTTACGATGATCAAAACGCCGACACCGCAGTTTGCCGACGATCCGGATTACCCGCTGATTCTCGAAGAGGCATTCCAGGTTTTCGAATGCGTGGTCGACGGTGAATTCGAATACCGTCCCGCCCGGGAAGCGGATGCCTCGCTGGTCGAGGATTTCATTCCGCTGAGAATTGAGAACATCATGCTGCGGCAGAGCTTCAAGAAAAAACTCGACGACCGCGACGAATTTCCCGACATGCCGATCTCATACGGCTTCCGCGGCGGCAGCGAGTTCTGGTTTGCCCATCACGAAAAACCGTTTCACTACCCGCTTCCCCGGGGCAAGGAACTGGAACCGGAGTTCGTATTCCAGATCGCCAACAAACTGGACCCCGGCATTCGCTTCACCCGCGAGGCTTGCGCGGCGCTGGTGGTTATTCCGGCACCGTTTCTCGAGCCCGCCCTCGGCGTCTTCATCACCAAGGCGAAAAAACAGGGCGTGGGCACGGTCGACCTGGACTTCGTCAGGTCGGCAAACACGCGCTGGAGTTAAACAGGGGGTCGGGCCGAGATTTTGGCCTGATCAATACCTGCCAGCCGGTGCGATCCCGGGAATCTGGAAATTGCGGTTCGACCCCATTAAAGTAAATAGGGAATCTGGAAACTGCGGTTCGACCCCCTTAAATAATTATGAATTTTTATCCTATTTTGAGCATGATGCATGGTGCTGCGGGCCTATTGCTTTTTTTGTTGGCAATAGTTTCCGTCGTTATTGCCGTATTGATCGCCGTAAAGCCGGCCGTAGACCAGGCGCATAGCAGGCTGGTCAATAAAGCCGATTTTGTCGCAACGATTGAAATTATTGTGGCTGTTGTCGTGACGCTGACAGGGGTGATTTCAGCGTCTATGGGTGGCTGGTCATTGTCTGAACTCTGGTTGTGGTTGAGTCTGGTGTTAATGGCGTTTTATATCGTAGCTCTTATATGGGTAACCAAACCGGCGCGTTTAGTTGTAGCGGAAGGCGGGAGCCAAATAAAATCCGGTATGCAGGTGGTTCTGCAGATGGGCCACGTCTTATTGCTTTTCACCGCTTTTGCGCTGATGGAGTTAAAACCCGCCTGAGCGGAGTAGAGGGTGTCTGACACCAAATTTTCATCCCTGCCGCTGCATTCCGATTTGCTGACCAATCTCGAATCGCTCGGCTATACGGCCATGACACCGATACAGGCGCAGAGTCTGCCGCCTATCCTCGCGGGAAAAGACGTGATCGCCCAAGGCAAAACCGGTTCGGGCAAAACGGCTGCGTTCGGGTTGGGTCTGTTGGCGAAACTTGAGGCGCAGCGTCTGAGTGTGCAGTCACTGGTGCTGTGCCCGACCCGGGAACTGGCCGATCAGGTGGCCAAAGCGATACGTGAGCTGGCCCGCACCTTGCCCAACATAAAAATCCTGACTGTCTGTGGCGGCGCGCCTTACGGTCCGCAGGCAACGTCACTGCAACACGGCGCCCACATCGTTGTCGGCACGCCGGGTCGTATAGAAGACCACTTGCGCAAGAGCTCGCTGAATCTCGATGCCGTGACGACATTGGTGCTCGACGAAGCGGACCGTATGCTCGATATGGGCTTTCAGGCTACGCTGGATGCGATCATCGAGCGGGTCCCGGTGCCGCGCCAGACCCTGTTGTTCAGCGCCACCTACCCGGATGAAATTCAGTCCATCGCCAGGCGCGTCATGATTGAACCGGTACTCGTGCAGGTGGCGTCCACGCATGACAACGCGACAATTCGGCAGCATTTCTACTCTATTGACAATGACGAGCAACGAATGACGGCGCTGCGCCTGCTGCTCATGAAGTACCGCCCGCAATCCGCGCTCGTGTTTTGCAAAACCCGGCGCGAAACCCAGGAAGTCGCCGACGAACTCCGCCGGTTTCGCTTCAGTACGCTGGCCTTGCACGGCGATCTGGAACAACGCGATCGCGATAAAACGCTGGTGCGGTTTGCAAATAAAAGCGCATCCGTTCTGGTCGCCACCGATGTCGCGGCCCGCGGCCTCGATATCGATGCGCTCGATGCCGTCATCAACTATCACCTTGCGCAGGATCCGGAATTGCACCTGCATCGCATCGGCCGCACCGGCCGCGCGGGGAGCAAAGGGGTGGCCTACACCCTGTTTAGCGAAAAGGAGCGTTACAGGATCGCGCTGCTCGAGGAGCGCTTCGACATTTCCATTAAGGGTGAAGCGCTGCCGCCTGACTACCTGCTCGAAAAACCGGCCTACAAACCCGCGATGGCGACGTTGCTCATTAGCGGCGGCAAAAAGCAAAAAGTACGACCGGGCGATATTCTGGGTGCGCTGACCGGTGAGCACGGCATCGCCGGAACAGAGGTCGGGAAAAATAGACATCTTCGACAACCACGCCTATGTCGCCGTCCGTCGTGACGTCGCCAAAGCCGCCCTCAAAAAACTGACCGAGGGCAAACTCAAGGGCCGCTCCTTCCGCGTCAGACGGCTTTAAAATAATGGTGTCAGACACCATTAATATTGGTGTCAGACACCAATCCTTCGCTATTCTTGACCCATGCCAGTCCGCCGCGTCATAAAAATGGGCCACCCTCTCTTACGCGAGGTCGCGCGCCCAATCGCGCCTCACGAGATCGCCGGCGACTATATGAAGGCGCTGCTGCCCGACATGGTCGAAACGTTGCACGATTACGGCGGCATCGGTCTCGCCGCGCCGCAGATCGCGGAACCCGTCAGGCTGGCGATCATCGAGATCCCCGGCGGGCCGACGCGCTACGGCGAGCTGGACCCGATGCCGCTGACCGTGTTCATCAACCCGGTCATCGAGATAGTCGATCCGGCCACGGCCGGCTACTGGGAAGGTTGTCTGTCGGTGCCTGGTCTGCGCGGTTTCGTCGAGCGACCGCAACAGGTGAAGGTCCGTTATACCTCCGAGCAGGGCGAGGCCATAGAGCTGGAATTGCAAGGTTTCGCCGCGACGGTTTTTCAGCACGAATTCGATCACCTGGATGGGAAGTTGTTTGTGGATCGGGTGACGGATACCAGGTTGCTGGCCTTCGAGGAAGAATACGAGAAATATCTGGTGTCAGACACCAGTAAATAGCGTTGTTCTAAGGTGCGAACGGGTCCACCTTGTTCCCGTGACCGCTCTCGAAAAAAGTCGATTACCCGGTGATACGGGTATCAGAATCAAATCAGCCAACATCGGGTCCTGGCGGCACCGGTTGTTGGTGGTCTGAGACTGGCCGGACCGAGAAATATACCAATGTCTTCGGTGTTGTCCGTCAATCACGTTTCAAATACGTTCGATTCCGAATATCTCGAAATGATTCGTGAAAATAGCACTCTGCGTGTGCTGGCGGCCCGAAAATATCTTTTCAGAGAATACGATAAATCGGATTGGGTCTATCTCATCGAGAAGGGTGAGCTTGTTATGGAGCGCATGTCGAGAAACGGGAAAAGACAAATCGTCGCTCTATTAAGTGCGGGTAACATGGTTGGGTTCACCGCCGCCCGCATATATGAATATAGCGCTTTTGCACTTACAAACGCACAGGCGAGAAAAATACCGGCCTCTTTCTTCGGCCACATGAGCGAAAACAATCCCGCCGTTGCCCGAACAACCATTGCAATGATGGGCGAAGTACTGATTGCCCTAACTGAGCACCTTTTTTTAGTCGCTAACAAAAAGGCGCATGAGCGTATCTGCTACTTAATTGAGCAATTGTCCAGTCGCCACTCAAAGGCTCAGCTTCGCGTCCTGATCTTGCACATGACCCGGCAAGATATTGCAGACTATCTCGCGTTGACTCCGGAAACAGTGACACGTGGCTTGGCGAAACTTCAGAGAGACGGCATTATAAAAATGCGTCGTCCGCGGGAGATTGAATTACTGGAACCCGGCACTATTCGAAAACTTGCTGAATGATTTATCACAATTCGGGTAGTACGCGTTCACCAATCAACCGAATCGAATCGGCCGGGTCTTCGTGAATGCGTAGTGCGATTTCGGTGAAACCGGCCGCTTCGAACGCATGGAATCGCTCCATGTGTCCTTCAATATCGCCTAAATCTCCTGACAAACTTAATTCTTCAACAAGCGTGTCGACTACATGCTTTGGCACACCTTCGATTTTGCCGTGACGCTCGAGCCATGGTTTCAAGAATGCCCATCGATTATTCAGTATCGACTCGGTTTCCTCCGCGGTAAGGAAAGGTTCCAGCCAGTCTCTTTCCAACCAACCGCGAACAATTAACTCCCTTCTTGCTTCGGCGAACGAACTTTCCCGATCTTCACGAACGTGCCAGGCCACAAAATTACTGACTCTGAATCCGTCGTCAGTACGGCCATTTTCATAGAGGGTCTCCTTCAGCAACGGCAACCTCGATTCAAACATCTTAGGCATCACGTCACTCATCATGATCCCATCGGCAATACCCGCGCCCATCCTGATCATTCTGGGTCCACAAGCTCCGTGATAGATAAGCGGTGGCGTATCGGTGTGCCACTGTGTTGAGAATCTTCGTGTACTGTAAGCATCGCCGTCATAGTGCAGTTCCTTTTCTATAATCGAGTGTTTCATGATTTCGAGTGTCTCCCGGACGTTTCTTAAACGTTGGCCGTATCCGGAATTAAAAACCTCTGAAGCCATGACCTGAGGCCACTCTCCGCCGGAACCCACAACCACCATTGCCCGGCCGTTTGCATACTCGTTCAATGTTAATACGGCGTTGGTAATCTTCATCGGATGCATCTCGTATGGTGACACGATAACGACGCCAAGCTTGATTTTCTTGGATACTTGAGCCAGGCGTACCAGGCTCATAAATGCATCGCGCGCTGATGAATAGTTTTGCACCCAAATAGCACGGAAATTCAACTTTTCAGCGAGCAGGCCCAGCTCGGCAATTTCAGCCGGGGACAAATCCGGTTCAAGAATGATGTCGAGGTCCATGGCTCTTCCACCGTGTCATAAGTTTACAAACTATGCGCCAATCAGTGTGTCGTATTCTGACACCGTTCAATATTGATGAATCTGACAGGCGTCAGGTCTTTATCAATTCAGACCGGTTTTGCGGAACGCTTATTTTTCTGCGGGTCAGTGGATCGATATACTCATCGAGCGCCAATGCTCAACGCACGAGTGTCGCCGATACCTGCTGACATTCGATTTCGTCGGGTTTCCTCGACGACATCAATGTACGCAGTGAATTAGTCAAGCGCGCCTGAAGAATAATTAAACTGGGAGTCAGGAATAACGTCAGAATCGTCGAAAATACCAGACCCCCGACGATCGCTGCGGACATTTCCTGCCACCATTGAGTACTTGGCCCGCCGATCGAAAATTCTTGATTTAGTAAATCAATATTCCATGCCAATGCCATCGGCAACAAACCGCAAACCGTAGTGACCGTGGTCAGCAATACCGGACGGAAACGTTCTGCACAGGTACGTGTCATCGCTTCCAGCGGCGGTGTGCCGGTCCGGCGAAACTGGTTAAAGGTATCGATCAATACGATATTGTTGTTTACCACGATCCCGGCCAATGCAATCGTGCCTATGCCGCAATTGATCAAGCTAAAGGCGTTCCCGGATATCAACAATCCCAGCAGGACACCGCCTGTAGAAAAAAGAACGGCGGTCAAAATCAAAAGCGCCTGAAAAATACTATTAAACTGGGTTATGAGAATTATCGTTATCAAGCCGATTGCCATGAAGCCGGCATTGACAAGAAATCGTCTCGCCTCATTTTGAGATTCTGCTCCACCTTTAAACTGTATTTCTACCTCTTTTGAAATTCCCAAATCAGGAAGCGACGCCTCGAGCCGAGTCACTATCGGGTCAATCTGGTAGCCGGGCTCAATGTCTGCCTGAACCAGCATCGAGCGGCGCATATTGGATCTGGCAATAGCCTGCGTCGCCTTAACCGGCTCTTTGGTAACAAACGTACTAATCGGGACGCTGCCACCCGCTGTCGGAATTCGCAAAGCCGCGAGCTGGTCAAGGCTACGGCGATCTCTCGGGAACCTTACGCGAATGTCGATTTCCTGATCAGCATCGTCGGGTCTGTAATCGCCAAGCCTGATTCCATGGGTAACGAGCTGAACCATATTACCGACAAGCGTGACATCCGCACCGAATTTGGCGGCCTCGGCACGATCAACCACCAGACGCCACTCTATGCCAGGTACGGGCGCTGTATCGTCCACATTCCGTACCCCGGGATATCGCTCGATTTCCTTCCGAATTCGCGTAACCGCATGACGCAGCGCTATTAAAGAAGGACCGGTTACTTCGATTTGTATCGGCTTCCCGGTCTCCGGCCCGGCGCCCGGCAGGCGAACATCTATGACAATGCCGGCAATGTCACTCACCCTGTTCCGAATCTCCGCCGCGATTTCTTTGGCGGGCCGCCTGAATTTCCAATCATGAAAGGTCAGGCCGATCAGGCCGATTTGATCGGCTGCTGCGCCAAGAGCCGCCTGGCCAGACCGTGCATAGACGCGATGAATACCTTTGATTCCGCTTATGCGGCTCTCTACCAATCGGGTGATCTGATCTTTCTCAAGCGTTGACAGGTCACCCGAGGCGCGAATTTCGACGCTGCCGCGGTCCGGGTCTACGTCCGGCCACATCGTCAAGCCCTTGCCCAGATACATATACACGGAGAATATAGTGAGCAACAAACCGATCATCGCAGCCACGGTAAACAATGGCTTGCGTAAAGCGCTGCGCACAAGCTGCACATAGACGCCTGTCATGCCGCCCACTTCATTCAATCTGCCATTATTGCCTGCGTCCTGGCGGCTCACTGTGTGCTCCAGAGACTGACTCGGTCGACCGACGATCGTTCCCATTACCGGCACAAAGATCAGTGCCATAACCAGCGACGCGGACAACACATATATAAGAGTCATGGGCAGAAATATCATGAAACCGCCGATCAATCCCGGCCAAAATACGAGTGGGAGAAAAGCCGCAAGGGTTGTTGCGGTAGAGGCGACAATCGGCCAGGCCATCCGTTGTGCCGCGATTCTGTAGGCGTCCCGGGATGGCACTCCTCCACACATTTGCCGGTCCGCATACTCGACTACCACAATGGCACCATCAATAAGCATTCCGACGGACATAATCAGACCGAACAGAACCATCATGTTGATTGAGAATCCGCTCAGATTCAGCAACAGGAATGCCGCGCAAAAGGAGCCGGGAATCGCTATACCCACGAGTAGAGAATTCTGAAAGCCCAACATGGCAATCAGTAAAATGAAAACCACGATAACCGCGGTAGAAATATTATTTATAAGACTCGCCACATTGATTTTTACATCACGGGACTTATCTCGCGAATACGTCACGGTTACACCGTCGGGTAATTCATTCGTCGCCTTGGTCACCAACTGCTTTACATCGTCTGTCGTGGCCAGAACATTTGCGCCTGTTCGCCGGGAAACCTCGATCCCTATGGCGCGCTGACCGTTGAGTCGCGCGAAGCTCGCCACGTCTTCATATGTCCGACGGACAGTTGCAATATCACGGAACAATACAACCCGCCCGTCACTCGCCTTGATCGGCAAACTCAGAACATCATTGGCATCTTCTATAAGCCCCGGAACCTTTATCGCGAACTGACCTTGCTCACCTCGCATTGAACCGGCGGCGACCAAACTATTATTACGACTTACGAGATCCAAAATGTCGGATGGCAGCAAGCTGTAGCTTTCCATCGCAACGGGATCTATAACGACTTCCAACAGCTCCTCGCGAACCCCAACAAGATCCACATCGAGCACACCCGATACCGTTTCTATACGTTTTTTTAGTTCACGCGCCGCTCTGTGCAGCGCTCTTTCAGGAACCTCGCCCGTCAGAGTAACGACCAACATCGGGTCAAAATCCGAGTACCTGACTTCATTAACCCGCGGCTCCTGGGCTCCTGATGGCAATTTTGCTTTGACAATGTCCACGCGCTCCCGCACATCCTGAAGGGCCTTATTGATATCTATATCCGGATGAAATTCGACGATGACAGTCGCCATGCCTTCACTTGCCGAGGCCCTGATCTCCTTAAGTCCATCGATAGACCAAAGCTCCTGTTCCATAGGACGAACCAACAGACGCTCAGCATCTTCCGGTGACACGCCATCCAATCGTAATTCCACGTTGGCGAGCGGGAATTCGACATCCGGCTCACCCTCCTTTGGCATCTCCTGATAAGAAACCAGGCCGGCCGCAACGATGATCACGAACAAGGCGACAACGGTGCGGGCCCGATTGATCAACGTCTCGATTAAAGAATTCACTGCGGGCGCTCTAGCGCGATCACCGGCCCGCCAGGAATTGAATCGAGTTGTCCTGATACCGTCTCGACTCTCTGACCCACTGAGACATAGTTCTGCCCCATGGTAATAATCTGTACCGTATCCGGCACGGCGGAAATCCAGACACTATCCGCTTGGGCAACAATGACATCGACGGGATAGAAAGCCACTCGATCGAATTCGTCAACCGCCTTGACTCCAACTGTCCCAACGGAATTTAACGTCAGAGTGGCGGGTGATATACGATGACCCGGCACTGCTCCGACTGCCACCCGCATTTCAGCCGATACGCCCACCGCAAGATTTCTTTCAGGGTTTGGAATCTCAAGTTCGACTGAGAATGTGCGGGTATCATCGTCCGCCATTGTCGAAATGTATCTGATCCGGCCACGGGCCTTCTGGCCGGTCGCGAGGATGGCTTGACCGGCCGCACCAACCTTCAAGAAAACCACATCTTTCTCAGTAACAGTGCCTCTGACCACGATGCTTGTGTTATCGACGAATGTGGCGACCGTATCTCCGGCTCTGGAAAAACGCCCTACTTCAACTGACCGGTCATGAAGAACACCGTCAAAGGGTGCTCGCACAAACATATACTCCAGATCTGCCTCGGCGCGAACCAACTCCGCTCGTGCTTCTTCAAACTGCGATGCAGCTTGCGCGAGCTCGCTTTCGGACACGTAGTCACGAGACGCTAACTCCAATTTGGCCTCATAGCTGGTTTTATACTCGGTCACGCGCGCCTGTGCCTGTCTGCGGCGGGCAATTCGATCACGCTCATCGAGCTTGAGAATCACCTGCCCCATTTTCAGTTGCACGCCTCGCGCGGCCATTACAGCTTCAATTCGACCATCGGTCTCAACACTCAAATTTACCATTCTGGCCGGCATGGTTTGACCGTAAATTCGAATTTCCCGAACAATCGGCCCGGCCTTCCGCGGATCGACCTGCACCCGGGTGAGTGCGCTACCCACACCACTCGTCTCCCTCACGGTATGGTCGATTTCGCTATTTCCGGAGTTGAGAACGCCCGCAAACATCCAGGAAAGAATCACAACTGTAACGACAACCGCCATGGCCCGAGGATGGCGGCCGATTGTCTCAACGATGCTCATCCTTTGCCCCGGGAGTTCACGCGTTACTCCCGACAATGAGACGAAAAACCCCTGGAGGGGGAATTGTGTTTCCGGGTACTTTCAGAATATCGCGCATAAGGGCCGACCCCGCTGAACATGAACAGTGATACACAGGACCAGAAGCACCTTCCTGTTTGTAAATCAAATTAGCACAGACATTTTCCAGGCCTTCATGACATACATCAGTTTTCTGTTATTTCCGTCACGGCTATTCTCTGCTGGCGTTTGGAAACCCGGACAAACTGCAACGTCTGTTTCAATAGGAAACGGCGTCTTCGCGTCGCCGGTTATCTGCGTTGGAGGCGATCTATCTCATAGCTGACCTAAATCATTTTTTTTGTGCCGAAATCATGATGACATCATGTGCCAGTAACCAACGTTTTTTGTTGCAGTGCTGCGAACCCATAACTGCTGAGGGGATAAGGTGATGGTGTAGACAATCGATCGACTGTAGCGAACGACAGAATTGTTAAACGAGGGTGTCAAAATCATATTTTTTAGCCAGAAATTTATGCAGGAGCCGGATCCGGGTGTCGCGTTAAAAAAGTGCGCCCGGGCCGAGTGGGTGAACGGAATTCCTGCATCGCCTAAATCGAACCAAGGCATTTCTCAAAGTCACGCCCAGGTTGACCCGTCGAAATTATGCATTCCACCAAGAAATGAGAACGAGCGTAAAACGATCTACAAGCCGATCTGGCCGGACTATTTCGCTCGTCGGGGTCAGCACGATGCGACAAATTGGCACTACCAGGGGTACTGGTCAGATACTGCGCGGGTTTGGAGAGCCTATTACAGCTTTGTGTTGTTGCATCCGGTTAAGTCATATCTTGGCATCAGGCACTTTTTTCGAAGTCTCGCGTATCGAGTAATGGGTGAGCGAGGGGGTGCGGCACTGTCGCTGATAATTTCGTTGATGACGCCGATGTTCCTGGTATTTACGCCTATTTTTTCTCTGTTGGCGGTAGGTGTCGCGAAGATTCCTGTTTTCCGGCAGGTCGTCCCCCCGCTGTTTCATCCCTTCACCTATAGGGGATGGGTCAACTACTGCGTTATGCTCACCCTCGTTTTTTCCTGGCATGGCTACAAACAGTGGAAAATCGGGCTCGAACCCAGCCAAGCCGATAGACATTCGTCAAAAATGTTCTGGAATGAATTCTTTTTGCAGAACCTTCCGGACGGACATTATGCAACCGAGGTTCTCGCCACGGTCCAACAGGGAAAAATTGAGGGCGAGCTGCCAGAAGCGGATCTCATAATTAAGCCGTTTTGTGGAGGGGCCGGCCATCGGCTTCGCTCCCTCCGCTGGGATGGCCAATCGGGGGCATATCGATGTGACGACCCCGAGCGAACGGACAATGAGGCTGCCATTTATTCCCCCGACGAACTGGAGCACTATCTCCGGAAAATCGGGGTTGAGATGGTCGTTGAGCGTTGGGAAAAGCCTCGTCATCCGCTTCCCGTATGTAGCCTCAGAATTCTAACGCTTAACCTATCGGGAAAATCAGAACTCATTTGCTCGGCATTTCTGCCGGCGCCGGACGGCTCTGTATCTACAGCGTATTTTGATCTTGATACCTATTTGTTGAATTACGAAGACGACAAAATTGGCGAGCCCCTGCGTGTGACCAGCGATGGGAAGTACAAGGACATTCATATCCCGGAACTCTCCGATGTGATCAAAACGTGCCTCGATATGCATGACAAGTTGCCGGGCCACATAGAAATAAGCTGGGACGTCATGCTCACCGAAGCAGGACCGGTTTATCTCGAAGGCAATGTGTTTCCTCCCGGATGCGATTACAAATTATCGATATTCAAAACGGACGAAAGCTACCGTTATTTAAGAGATCGAGTGCTGGATTCAGCCTGACCAGAGGATACGTGGATCATGAATATTCTGATTCTTGGCGCGACCGGAATGGTTGGCAAAGTGGTTACACGGCATATGACCCGATGCGGTATCAATGTGACCGTCGTAAGCCGAGACCCCGAAAAAGCAATTCAAATATTTGGCAATGCTACGGCGGCAATATCATGGAATGAACTGGCGCCTGATTTTTTCGAGTCGAATTCTATCGACGCGATCATTGATCTGGCTGGCTCACCCATGATCCGAAAATGGACTGATGCAGCGAAATCAGACATCCTGGAAAGCAGGAAGCGCGGCGTGGAAACGATGTTTAGAGTGCTGCGTAGTGTTCCACGTCACCGTAGACCACGCTGTGTCGTCGTAGCATCGTCTGTCGCAATCTATTCCAGCGTGGGGCGAAGTGTTGACGAGGACGTACAACCCGAAACCGACGTTAATTTCTTCCCATCAAGGGTCTGGAGTGAAATAGAAGCTCAGGTTGACGAGCTATCAATCCCTGGAATCCGAACCGTGATTGCACGGATGGGCGTTGTCATTGGTCCACACGATATGCTCAAAGCCCTGTTGCACGCATCGCGCTGGTACATGGGCATGATACTCGGTAGCGGCCAACAGATGATCAGCTGGATTTCGCATGATGATTTGGCACGGATCTTCGAGCGCTTGATCAAAGACATTAGCATCGAAGGGCCTGTCAACGTCGCTTCCCCTAATGCCGTTTCGTCAAAACAATTCAGCTGCGACATCGCGGCGGCTGTAAACCGACCCGTCTGGTTCCGAATATCCGATCGCGCCCTGAAATTTCTGTTAGGCGAGTTATCGGCCATACTTTCATGGCCTCACAGGTCGTCCAGCCAGGCAGACTTGCAAAACTTGGTTATGAATGGCTGTCGCCGGAGTTTATCGATGCCGTTATATCAGCCAAAAAGGACCTCGGTATAGATCAGCACAGCGAAGTAGAGTTGCCTGCAGTCATCGAGCGATAACCACGCGACAGATAATTCTGATGATTCCTTTATTCATCCAATGAAGAGCGACTCTTTTTATCGCTTGGCCGAACCGCTGGACCTGATTGCCGTGTGCCTGCGGCCGGTATCGAACCAGTTATTGTTCGTCATACTGAAATTCGGCGACCGTATCGATGTCGAGCGCATGCAAAAGACCATTTGCGAATTGCTATACACCTATCCGCTTTTGGCTTGCGAGCTCGATATCAGTCCACGCTGGCCGGTGTGGAAAATGCGCAAGGATATCGATCACCTGAAGCTGGTCACCGTCCAGAACGAAGAAGCCGACGAAAGCTTGATGGCTGAACACGTCGGTCGATATCGTGACCCGGGATCGCCGACGATTCACGTGACCTTGTTTCGCGGTCGCACAACCGATGCCTTGTGTTTTGACGTCGATCACACCTTAGCGGATGCGGCCGGTGCCAAGGATCTTGTTTATGCCGCAGCAGAAATCTATAGGCAGCTCGAACAAGGTAGCTACCACAGCGCCCCCACTGCCCGCATTGGCGAGCGTAGCCATAAACCGGTTATGCGAAAATTTAGTCCCTATAAAATGCTCGCGTTACTCGCGAAATGGCGCGCACCGGGTGGGAAATGGAAATTTCCGGTGCCGGAACGGGAATCAGAGGCAGGCTGTGCTTATTCGATTCGTCGCTTGCCGCCCGAAGCCGTAGGTCATCTGAAAAAGTACTGCAAACAACATAAGGCCACCATAAACAATGTGCTGGTGGCCGCCTTGTATTGCGCCTTAAATGATCTCGATGAGAGTAATAAAGTGAGCGTACGGCCAATCCGAATTACGGTTGATCTGCGAAGATATTTAGCGGATAGAACTAAATTGCGTATCGCAAACCTCTCCAGTTCAATCTGCGTCAATCTGGAAAGAGATCCGTGCGACAGCTTTGACGAAACGCTGTCACACATGAGCGACACACTCGGAAAAATCAAGGCGGACAGTCCGGGGATCGGCGCCACATTGGTTCTTGATCTGATATTTTTGATTGGATTCCGCGGAGCCAGAACAATTCTTCAAACATTTTTCAAGTCGGGTATTGAAAGCGGAGAGCGAATCCATTTCTGACCAACCTGGGAATAATCGACGATACGCGCGTAAATTTCGGCGCCACGAAGGCAATCGATGGGTACCTGTTGGGGCCGAGCCTGCTGGTGCCCGGATTGTCGATTTCTGCATCCAGCTTCAAAGAAAATTTGACGATAAACGCCGGATTCCGAGCTGACAACGCAACGAGAGCAATGGTGGAGAGCACGCTTGATCGCATGGTCAGCTATTTGCCTACCCTTCCCGACGAGTCAATCTCCTGACTACAGGATCCATCTATTCCGCAAATTCCCCGGGATATCCTGGACAGGTTGTGTCGCCGGTGCACGGCGGCGTCACCGCTCAGTGAACTCGACCGCGAGATCGACCGGTTGCGCCAGTTCAGCGAGGCCGGGCTGACTGACATCGCTCTCCGGGTATACAAGAATCCGCATGAAGCCATTCGAATCATAGGTGAGCGGGTTATTCCGGCATTGTATTAGGCCCGTGAGAATTGGTGTCTGACGCCGTCACATCCATGATTTTCGGGTCAGCTTTTCCACCTGGAATTAAAGCTGAACGCCACTACGGTGGCTATATTCAAAGGCTGGTCGATCACGAACTGGGCGAACGCTGGGAATGCGACTAAGCTTCATGAGTGGACTCCTCTTTTCCGTTGACTGGTGGTATCGCTTACCAGTGTGGCACTTAGATGCCGTTCAGGGGAGGAGGAGTCCATATATGGACATTCAACTCACATCAGGGCCGTGGCCCGCGCAGTGCCGTCAAGAAATCCGTTCGCGATAACGTCGTCATAATCTTCATTGCATTTTCAAACGACCTAGCACACGGCGCAGTACGCAATTTATTTTTTACCTGGCACGGTTGCGGGAGAATTAATCTCGGATGATGTGTGCGGTTGTGTTTGACCCTGGCTGGCGGTCATCCAGCAACTTAAAGCGATTCCAGGCAATGGTAATAATGTCATTGGGTTTAAGTTGGCAACGATCCACGGGTTCATCGTTGACTAGCGTCCCGTTGGTGCTGCCCAAATCCTCTAAAAGAATGTCTTCGTGGCCTTCCAGCTGCGCGCTCGCCTTAACGTGAATATACGCATGCCTGCCGCTAACGCCATCATCGTCAATCTGGATATCGCTGTCTTGGTCTCTGCCAATAGAGATGACCGGCTTTTCCAACGGGAAAAGCTTCACAACTACATCATCGATCAAGAGTGCAAGCTGGGACAATTTTTGGTCTCCGTGACAGGTCAGTGCATTATCATCACTTCAGATGGGCCTGTCATGAAGCGAGTTCACATTTCGCGGCTGGCTAAGCAACCGCATCGCGTAGCGCCGAGATTACTGATTCCGCGTCCTGGAACCGATCCTTTGCGGCCTTGCTCAACATGATAAGCAGGACCTCGTCGAGCAGATCGGGAATAGCTGGATTGAGCTCGCTAGGCGCCCGTGGTGGCTGGTTGACGTGCTGCGCGAGAATGGAGCTCGTGTCACCCTCGAATGGCACCGTGCCGGTCAGCGCCTGATAGAGCGACACCCCCAAGGAGTAGATGTCACTGCAGTAGCCCACCGGGGCACCGGTAATCTGTTCGGGGCTCATGTAGGCGGGCGATCCGAGAGTCATACCCTCTCGAGTGTGGACGATGGACTCCGTCAATTTTGCACTGCCAAAATCAGTCAGCTTGGGGGTCGCGTCAGCAGCGAACAGAATGTTCATCGGTTTGACGTCCCGATGCACCACGCCGTGGCTGTGAGCGAACGCCAAGCCTGCGGCGACGTCGCCGATGATAGCAACGCAGTCCCCGACGTCCATCGCACTCTGGCCGTCGATCTTGTCCGCGAAACTGCCACCGATCAGGAGTTCCATCACAATCCAGAAATGTCCGCCATCTTCCAGCAGATCGTGGACAGTCACGATGTTCGGATGACTCAGGCTCGCCAGCGCGAGTGCTTCTTGGCGAAAGCGCTCCGTTGTCTCGATGTTCTGCACCAAATGGCCAAACAATTGCTTGAGCGCCACTGGGCGTTTTAGCACAGTATCGTAACCCGCCTGCACAACACCCATGCCACCGCTCCCGATCATCTTGTCCAGACGGTAGCGCTGATTGGCACCGACGTAACGAGTCTTCGTTGGCGGCGCGGCGGATATCATCAGGGTCTTGTCACTACGTCGATTAGGTGGACTCGCGATCGGATCCGGGGACTCGTCCTCTTCGTGCCCATCGATCAGTAATCGTTGCGCACTGCGGCGTAGCCGCGCACTTTCCTGAGGGCTATGAACATCGAGCCGCTGCGCTTCCTCGGACAGAAAAACTGCTCGTCGTTCCCCGATAGTTATCGCAACGGGTATATGGTTAACGAGAAGAATAACCACCAATCCCAGCCCTATGACCCAGACACCGATCAGAAATTGCGTATAACGCGTATCACGAAGCTGGTTGGCAACGATGCCCTTGTGCGGGATAAAACCCAGAATCTTTTTTTCAAATTTGACGGGCGGATAAAGATAATCTGACACTGAGTTCAGTGTCGGTGGCGCCACGAAAACCAACAGAAAAAGCATTACACCGAGCGCGATTTGTGCCCTGCGTGCCGTCGCGAGCCACAGTTGCACGAGTGCCGGCTTCCGGAGCAGAAATGGGAGCACAGCCCTTTGTGATCTGAAGGTGCGCAACTCCGCACCAATATTTTTAGCCCACTGAACGGTATCTATTCGACGTGCCCGGCGAAGCAGCTCGCCAAATTGGCGATCGTCCTCAATACCGATCGGCTGCGGCTTGACGTCCTTGAGCTGCGACATGATAACTCGCCAAATCCATCCTGAGCCCCGATGGTGAGGCTGGCTAACTAGAATACTAGCGATTTCAAAGGACCTGGGCGTGACGGGCGTCACAAGGAATGTGGCGCCGATGATTTATTGAACTTCTGCTCACAGGACCTGCCAGGTTTTGGCTGGTGCGTAGCGCGCCCCTTAAAACGACGTGCAGGTTTCGGTCTGAAAACTGAAACCCCGCTTCGGTGGGGCTTTTCGTGCTGCTTTAATGTCCGCTTCGGGCCGAGGCTGTGTGAAAACGTAAATTTCGAATGTGCAGTGGAAAATCCATACCTATTTTCACAGATTGCTATGTGGGAATGCATTGTGCTATCTAAACAGCAACAAAAGTCATCGTGGTGTGCTGTCCCATTGGTCAATAAAATCGATGCGTTTTCACACAGCCTCGGCCGCGAGCTGCCTAATGTGCGTTCTCTTTTCGGGTGATTTGAGCGTCTGGTGATTGCGCGAAAGCTGCCGTTCAATCTGGCAAATCGAAAATTCTATTCTGGGTGGCGGGTATTGAGCGCGGAGCTGCCGCTCAGATCCCTTGGGGCTGTAGGGCAGGAGACGACCCTTTATAGATACACGGTCCCGCTCTCGGTGATTCTGAGTGTTACGTAAAATCAGGCACAAATTTCGCCTAATTTTGTGAAGAATGGGAGCTTGAGCACTCTTTAGGGGGCAGAGGCAATGAAAGACAACGAACTCTGATAACAATATGTTGATTTATCCTCATCGAGACAATCTCCATAAGATTGTCGTCCTCAACTCGAAGGGCGGTTGCGGCAAGTCAACGCTCGCTACCACCCTCGCGAGTTACTACGCGCTGCATGGGGCATCGCCCACACTGATGGATTGTGATCAGCAGGGTTCGTCAATCCGTTGGCTGGATCTGCGCCCGAAGGATCGTCCTGAAATTCACGGTATCGCGGCGTACAAAAAATCGATGCAGACAACGCGAAGCTGGCAACTGCGAGTTTCTCAAGAGACGACGCATCTCATCGTGGATTCGGCCGCCTCGCTCGGTGACGATGAATTGCGCCAACTTACGCGTGACGCCAACAGTATCCTGATTCCAGTGCTGCCTTCGGCCATCGACATACACGCTGCTGCTTGCTGTATTGCCAACCTCCTGCTGGTCACCAAGATCCGCCGCCGGGACCGTCAGCTGGCAGTGATTGCGAATCGGACCCGTGAAAATACGAAGAGCTATCAGACACTGATGCGTTTTGTTAGCAGTCTGAGCATACCCCTCATCGCCGAGTTGCGTGACACTCAGAATTACGTTCACGCTGCGGGACAGGGATTAGGCATTCATGAAATGCCACGATACAAGGTCAAGAAAGACATCGAGCAAATGTCACTTGTGCTGGATTGGCTCGGCACCTGGCCCGAGCGCCGTCGCGAGGCAGCGAGATGGCGGGCCGAACGGTCGCAAAAGATACGCCTTCGGAAGGCACTTCTAGCGGAGGGCTAAAGGTCCGCTTGTGGCCGTAAGCAGACCCTAAACGCTTGATTCCCAGTCACCCCTGGCTAATGTCTGCTTCCGACCCAAAGCAATGGTATGGACTCCTCCTCTCCTAAACGGCATCTAAGTGCCAAACTGGTAAGCGATACCACCAGCAAACGGAAAGGAGGAGTCCATACCATTGCTTTGGGTCGGAAGCAGACATTAGCCGGGGGTGGCCGGAAAACAGGAGTTTAGGGTCTGCTCACGGCCGGAAGCGGACATTCACAGGAGACCGGAGCTAGCGAACGCTTGTGCTGGTTAGGCAACTTCTGATTCAGATTCTCAGGCTACGCCTTTGAAGCAAGACTGCCAACGCATAACATCCTGCAGCGGCCAAACAGTGCTTGATGGTGTGACCGCTAATAGTTTCAGAAAAAAAATGATAAATGCGGGCATCGAAATACTCGAATACCTTTGCCAGAGTGTAAAAACAAAGCGCAACAGCCAACAACCATGAGTGGCTAAATCGAGACTTGAAAAGCGCCAAAAATACAATCAATACTCCAAGCGGCATAAACTGGACCCACGCATAGAACCTTAAGTCATCAGTTAAGTGCCAAAGAACGACTGAGCCAATGCCAATAAATATAGTTAATATTAATAAGGGACTTATTCGCTTTAAACCGACATATTCTCCGATCAGTGCGGTAAAGAAACCCATAAAACCAAGCGCCATAGATAAGCGATCCCACACAAGCTAATCATTGTGTGGGTCCCAATGATAATAGGCAGATCCGATACTGAGAAATAGAACGCCTGTAAAAAATGTCAACCACGGATAAAATAGTTCACCCAGATCCGACCGTAGAGTTACCTTCAAACCAAGGATGCCAACTATTAGGAATAAAATATTCGAAGCA
>PVMK01117015.1_pt1 | contig 62658 bp, 65 predicted proteins | sample 1853481 | NCBI WGS metagenome assembly PVMK01 (sample SAMN08533507, study PRJNA380276) | Marine sediment metagenome, whole genome shotgun sequencing project.
TTCTCCTTTGAATTCAGGGACTTCCACCAGAATTCTGGGCCTGTCCCAAAATCAACCCGACAGGACGAAGACACGAAAGCGTACGGAGGAGGCTTTTTGTTTGCACTATCTGTTTTAGTGTGGTAAAACGTTGGCATGGAACGAGAACTGAAGAAGGATCCCCGCGTGAAGGAGTTGTTTGAAGTCATTGTGCATCTCGAGGACCCGGTCGAGTGTGCCCGCTTCTTTCGTGATTTGTGTACGTTGACCGAATTGAAAGCCATGGCCGAACGATGGCAGGTCGTCCAACTGGTGTCCGAGGAGATTCCCTATCGGGAGATTAGTGAACGAACAGGTGCCAGTACTGCAACCATTACCCGTATCGCCCGCTGGCTGAAGTACGGGGAGGGTGGATACCGCTTTATGCTGGAACGGGTGAGGGAAAAAAATGAAGTTCGACGGTGAAAACCTGAAGATTGCGGTGCAGAAGAAGGGGCGACTGGCGGAGCCTTCCAGGCAGATTCTCAAGTCCATTGGCTTGGATTTTGAGCACTACGAAGGAAGATTATTCTCCCCCTGTCGGAATTTTCCTCTGGACATCCTGTTTCTGCGTGACGACGACATTCCGGAGTACGTTCAGGACGGGGTAGCGGACCTGGGCATCGTGGGGCTGAATGTCGTCCAGGAAAAGGCTGCCCAGGTGGTGGAACTGGATTCTCTCGGTTTTGGGACTTGCACCCTGTCCATTGCCGTCCCCAGAAACAGCTCCTTCCGCAGTGTCTACGACCTGGAGAATAAACGGATCGCAACTTCTTATCCTCGAGTACTGAAAAGGTTTCTGGAGATGAAGGAGATCAAGGCTCGAATCATTGAGATCAGTGGATCGGTGGAAATCACTCCCAGTCTCGATGTCGCCGATGCCATCTGCGACCTGGTTTCAACGGGAAGCACCTTAAAAATCAATGAGCTGGAGCCGATTGAGATCGTTCTCAAGTCGGAGGCCTTTTTGATTGCCAATCCCCAATCCTTAAAAGATCCTAAACGCCAGGAGCTGACGGAGCGACTTCGGGTGCGCCTTCAGGGAATTCTCCGGGCTCGAAAGAGCAAATACGTCATGATGAACGCTCCCAATGAGGCACTGGAGGAGATCAGGAAGATTTTGCCTGGAATGAAAAGCCCCACCGTCATGCCCTTGGCCGAAGAGGACATGGTGGCCATTCACTCCGTCGTTCCCGAGGATGTGTTCTGGGATGTCATGGAAAAACTGCGAAAAACAGGGGCCTCCGACATTCTCGTTATCCCTATAGAAAAGATGGTCACGGAATGAAGTCCTATCGACTGGAAGAACTCAGCCCGGAGGATCTTGAAGAACTGTGCCGGCGCAATCCTGTCGCGGATCCGGAAATAATGGAAACCTGCCGCACGATCTTCGATGACGTTTCTCGAACCGGTGATGAAGCCGTCGGGGAGTATACGCGTCGCTTTGACGGCGTGGACCTGCCGGAACATCGAGTCTCCCAACAGGAGTTTTCTCAGGCGGCAGAGGGGATCCCGAATCTCGCGGTAAAGGCGCTGGAACGGGCGGCACAAAACATTCAGACCTTTCACGCTTCCCAGCAGGTTGCTGAAGAGCGGATAGAAGTCGAGCAGGGAGTCCGTTGCTGGCGGGAAAATCGTGCGATTGACTCCGTAGGATTCTACGTGCCCGGCGGGAATGCGGTTCTTCCCTCCACGGTTCTCATGCTCGGAATTCCTGCTCGACTGGCCGGTTGTCGAGAAATCTGCCTCTGTGTGCCTCCTCGAAAGGATGGCCGTGTTTCCGCCGAAGTGCTGGTTGCCGCAAAGATCACAGGGATCAGCAAGGTCTTCAAGATCGGAGGGGCTCAAGCCATTGCTGCCCTGGCTTTGGGAACCGAGACCGTTCCCAAGGTGGATAAGATCGTGGGGCCTGGCAATCGCTGGGTCCAAACCGCCAAACTGCTGGCTGTGCTCGAGGGGGTTGCGATTGACATGGTGGCTGGCCCTACCGAGGTTCTGGTCGTTGCCGATGATTTCGCCTCGCCTGAATTGATCGCCAGTGACCTGATTTCTCAGGCTGAACATGGAGGGGACAGTCGGGCAATTCTGGTGTCGACCTCAAAGGAGATCCTTGAGGAAGTGAGCCAGAAAGTGAAGAGCCAGGTTCAGGACCTACCCCGGAGGGACTTCGCCCTGGAGGCACTGGCAGAAAGTTTTTTCATCCAGGTGCCCTCCCTGGAGGAAGCCTTTGAATTTGTCAATCGGTATGCTCCCGAGCACTTGATCTTGCATCTGGAGGGCCCTGAAAAATGGGTGGAGAAGGTGCAGAGTGCGGGGTCCGTGTTTCTGGGTCCCTGGTCCCCTGAGGTTGCCGGGGACTACGCTTCGGGGACCAATCACACGCTGCCCACCTCGGGCTTGGCCCGGGCCTTTTCGGGTGTGTCCCTGGATACCTTTGTCAAGAAAATTACTTTCCAGGAATTGACTCAAAAAGGGCTTCAAGCACTGGCCCCCACTTTGGAGACATTGGCTGCCTTGGAGGGCCTGGAAGGGCACGGGCGAGCCGTTCGCGCCAGACTCAAGACAGCTGACAACTGACAGCAGACAGCAGACAACAGACAACAGACAACAGACAAGGGACAGCAGACGACGGAAATCTCAAATCTGGAAGCTAGACGATGGACATAGCCGGACTCATTAGACCCAATATCCTGACGCTGGAGCCCTATCACTCAGCACGGGAGATGATTCAAGAAGGTGTCTTGCTGGACGCCAACGAGAATCCCTACTCTCAGGAGTGGCAGGGTATTGGATTGAACCGTTATCCAGACCCTTATCAGCGAAAGCTTCGAAAGGCCATCGCCCTATACCTGGGGGTTGCAAGGGATAGCGTGGTGGCAGGAGTGGGCTCCGATGAGATATTCGACTGGATCCTCAAGGTATTTTGCCAACCCGGAAAAGACCGCATTGCCATCGCTGAGCCCACCTATGGAATGTACCAGGTAACGGCCAACATTTTTGGGATTTCCTGTTTTGAGTTCGGCTTCGATGAGGGTTTTACTCTCAATGCAGAGCGGTTCCTGAAAAGGGTCCCCTCCGATGCCAAGGTGCTGTTTCTCTGCTCACCCAATAACCCGACCGGGAACTTGTTGAACCGGGAGCGAATTCTCCAAATCGCTCAAAAATGGCAGAAGATCGTGGTGGTCGACGAAGCCTATATTGAGTTTGCCGATCAGCCCTCGCTGGTGTCTGACCTGAGTGAGGTCCCCAATCTGATTCTTCTTCGGACATTGTCCAAGGCTTTTGGACAAGCAGGCCTGCGCCTGGGCTATACGGTCGCTTCCCCCCAGATCGTCGCCTATTTTTTGAAGGTCAAGGCTCCTTACAATTTGAATGTCCTATCCATGGAAAAGGGATGCCAGGTACTCGGTCAGGTTGAAAGCTATCTGGCCTGCGTTTCAGAGATTCGAAAGGAGCGCAATAGAGTGGCCGCTCAATTGCGGGATATACCCGGGATCGAAAAGGTCTTTCCTTCGCAGGCCAACTTTTTGCTGTTTCGTTGTCCGCAGGCCTCTCTTGTTTGTCAGCGACTGCTGGAGAAAAACATTGTTGTTCGAGACAGGAGTTCGCTCAGGGACCTGGAAAATTGTATTCGAGTCAGTATGGGGACTTCGTCAGAAAATGATTTATTTCTCAATGAATTGCAAAGGATTGTGAAGGGAATGTTATGAGTCAACGCACTGCATCGGTCAAAAGAAAGACGCGTGAAACCAAGATTGAGATTGATTTGAATCTGGATGGCCAGGGGGAGTTTACCTGTAGCCTGGGTCTGGGATTTCTCGAGCACATGCTGGAATTGCTGGCTGCTCATGCCCGCATCGATTTGAAGGTACTGGCTGAAGGTGATCTCCAGGTGGACGACCATCATCTCACCGAGGATTTAGGAATCACTCTGGGTCAGGCCATCGATAGCGCTCTTGGAAAGAAAGAGGGGTTGGAAAGATACGGATTCAGTTTGCTTCCTATGGATGAGGTTTTGGTTGCGGTAGCGGTGGATGTGGGAGGACGCTTTGCTTTCTGCTGTGACTACCAACCCCAAAGAGAGAGGGTTGGTGATCTGTCCACGGAGTTGATCCCTCACTTCTTTAAATCCCTGGCCATCGCTGCAAGATGCAATGTGCACTTCAAGTTTTTGAATGCGGGGGAGAATGAGCACCATCGTATCGAAGCCATGTTCAAGGGCTTTGCCCGATCACTGAGGATGGCCGTTCGAATCGACCCGGAAGCGAGAGGGAAGGTTCCCTCGACGAAAGGAGTGATGTAATACAGATACGTTCCGCCCGTTTACCTAGTTTTCGACGGAGGCCCGCAGGCTGAAGCCTGCGGCTCTGTTGGAGCCAACGAGAGCAGTCAGAGCCGTGGGCTTTAGCCCACGGGCCAAACTAGGCAAACACGTGACACGTCACCATCAACCATGATCGTCGTTATTGATTACAAGGCCGGCAATCTCTACAACGTGGGAAATGCCTTGAAGTATCTGAAAGCGGACTTCACGGTGTCGGGAGATCCGGACGTGGTGAGCCAGGCAGAAAGGGTCATTCTCCCCGGGGTGGGATCGGCTCGAGCCGCCATGGACTCTTTGGCTGAGCAGGATTTGGTGGAGGTTCTCCAGGGTCTTCGAGTTCCTTTCCTGGGGATTTGCCTGGGACTTCAACTCCTGTTTGAGGTTTCTGAAGAGGACAACACGCCCTGTCTGGGTCTTCTTCCAGGTGCGGTCCGCCGATTCGACAGCTCCCAAATCAAGGTTCCGCACATCGGCTGGAACCAGGTCAGTGGCATGGATGTCTCCTCACAGCCGCCTTCGATTCTGCTTGAAGGTATTCCCGGGGAGAGTTTCTTTTATTTCGTGCACAGCTATTTCGCTCCCCTGGAGAGTCCGTTTACCCTGGGTAAAACCGATTACGGGAGCTGGTTTGGTTCAGTGGCGGCACGAGAGAATTTTTACGGAGTGCAGTTTCATCCCGAAAGATCGGGAGAAATCGGCCTTAAGGTGCTCCAGAATTTTCTGGAGGTGCAGTCCTCATGATCGTGATTCCAGCTATCGACTTGATCGCCGGAAAATGCGTGCGCCTCTATCAAGGAGACTTTGACCAACAAACGACCTATGACAACGATCCGATTGACCAGGCCCGGGAGTTTCAATCGGCTGGTTTTACTCGGTTGCACGTGGTGGACCTAGAAGGGGCGCGTTCAGGATCGGGTCAGAATCGGCAGGTTATTCGTCATCTTGTTGAGGCGGTGGATCTTCCCATCCAGATTGGCGGCGGAGTTCGTACCAGCGAGGATGTCTTCGAATTGCTCGAGTTTGGCGTACGATACCTGATCTTGGGAACGGCGGCCTTGACCGACCCGGAGCGTGTAACTCAATGGGTGGAACGATGGGGGCCGGCTCCCTTTATGATCAGTTTGGACTTAAAAGGGAAGGGTTTGCGCAGCCAGGGCTGGGTAGAGCGAAGTGGTGTTGAGCTGGCGGAGGCACTGGATCGAATTTCTGGATGGGAGATTCCGCAAGTCATCTGCACCGATGTGGAGAGCGACGGTACGCTCACACAGCCCAACTATTCGACCTATGAGAAATTACGGGCCCAGTTGCCCGGCGATATCACTCTCATTGCGGCCGGAGGAATCAGCCGCCCGGAACACGTTTCCAGGCTCAAGGAGATGGGTGTCGATGGGGTTGTGGTGGGACGCGCTTTGTACGAAGGAGACAGGGTATGGGAGAAGCTGATTGATGCTGGCTAAGAGGATCATCCCCTGTTTGGATGTGGCCGAAGGACGTGTCGTCAAGGGAGTTCACTTCGTTGACCTGAAAGATGCCGGAGATCCCGTCGAGTTGGGAGGGCGTTATTACCGAGAAGGCGCAGATGAACTGGTTTTCCTGGACATCACGGCCACGGTGGAGGAGCGAAAAACAGTCGTGGACTGGGTGAAGCGGGTGGCTGATTCAATCTTTATCCCCTTTACCGTGGGAGGAGGAATCAGTACCGTTGCTCAGGTTCATGACCTGTTGCGGGCAGGAGCCGATAAGGTGTCCATCAACAGTGCCGCAGTCAAGAATCCAGAGTTGTTGAGTGAGGCCTCCCGGGCCTTTGGGTCTCAGTGCATTGTCCTGGCCGTGGATGCCAAGTGGACCGGAGCGGGTTGGAAGGTTTTTGTGAGCGGGGGACGAACCGAAACAGATCGCGATGCACTCGAATGGATTCGTCTGGGAGAAGAACTGGGAGTGGGAGAAATTCTCCTCACTTCCATGGACTCTGATGGCACCCAGGAAGGGTACGACCTGAAACTCCTGAAAGCTGTCTCTCAGAGCATTCGGATACCCGTTATTGCCTCGGGGGGAGCCGGTTCACCCGAACATCTTTTGGAGGCTTTGAGAGTGGGCGCGGATGCGGTCTTGGCAGCCAGTATCTTTCATTATGATCGCTATAGCATCTCTGAGGTGAAGGACTACCTGGAAGAAAACTCGATTCCTATGAGAAGAAATTAAACATGGATATCAAGCAGGTGGATTGGAACAAACTGAAAGGCCTGATCCCGGCCATTGTCCAGGATGGGTCAACGGGCCGAGTCCTCATGTTGGGCTTTATGAATGAGGAAGCTCTGGAAAAGACGCTGGAGACTCGACGGGTGACTTTCTGGAGTCGCAGCCGGAAATGCCTCTGGACTAAAGGAGAGACCTCGGGGAATTACCTGGAGTTGGAGGAGATTCGGCAGGATTGCGACAACGATACTCTCCTTGTGGTGGCGAAACCGCAGGGGCCTTGTTGTCACCGCGGCACGCTTTCCTGCTTTGCCGGGGACGATGAATTCAGCGGCCCTGAGTTTTTGGGATATCTGGAACGGTTGATTGCAAAGCGGAGAAAGGAAATGCCGGAGGGTTCCTACACCACCAGACTATTTGCCAAGGGACTCCCTGAAATAGCAAAAAAGGTGGGGGAAGAGGCGGTTGAGGTGGTCCTCTCAGCCAGTCAGGAAAAGCTGCGATCGATTGAGGAATCCGCTGATTTGCTCTACCACCTTCTGGTTTTTCTGAACCAAAGGGAAGTCACGCTCGGGGACGTCATGGAGGAGTTGAGAAGCCGGCATGTCGGGACCACCTGACCGCCTGACCTCCTACAGCCGGCAAGCCGGCTGAAATTCCAAATTCCAAATTCCAAACCTGAAACCTGAAACCTGGAACCTGGAACGCGCACGAAGTGCGCTCCGATGCTCATTCTCTTTCCTCGTCTCTTCTGTCTTCTGTCTCCTTTCTCCTGTTTCCTGTCTCAGGGACATCCCCATTGTGTCTTCGCCCTTCGTCGAATCGCTTCCCGGCGATAAAGGCTTGAATATAGGGGTCGGGAGAGGAATGAAAGGCTTCCTGGTCGCCTTCAAAGTGAATGACCCCGTCCTTGAGCATGATGATTCGGTCCGCTACCATCTCGATGCACTTCAGGTCGTGGGTCACGACGATGGAAGTCAGGTGCTCCTGTTTGTTGAGTTTGCGAATCAACCGATTCACAGATTTCTTGACAATGGGGTCAATACCGGTCGTGGGTTCGTCGTAGAGAATAACTTCAGGGTCGTTAGCAATGGCTCGGGCAATGGCCACCTGCTTTTTGGCGCCGATGCTGAGTTCGGGTTTTTGAAGATTCCCCATATTTCCCAGTTCTACCGCCTCCAGCAGATAGTCCACCCGCTCCTTAATTTTCTTTTCGTCCTTCATTCCCCTTTCGCGGAGGGGGTAGGCGATGTTTTCTCCCACGTTGAGAAAATCAAACACAGCACCGCCTTGGAAAACATAGGAAACCCTCTTGCGCAGTTCCAGGAGCTCCCTCTCGTTCATGCCGGTGATATCTTTTCCGTGAAAGAGAATACGACCCACGTCGGGCTTGAGCAGACCTGCGATCAGCTTGAGTGTGACGCTTTTTCCACTTCCGCTTTTTCCCAGCACACCCAGAGTTTCCCCTTGCCGTATTTTGAAGCTGATTCCCTTGAGGACGGGATAGTCAAAGGATTTACCCACATTCTCTAATTCCACAATCAGTTCAGTGGTGTCTTCAGACGCAGTGTCTTTTCGGAGGAGCGGGGTACTGCGGGCAGACGGAAAGAAGCGATGGCCCAAGATCAGACTCATTAGAGCCAGGTAGGACAAAAGGACCATGACCAGGAAGAGTTTCAGAAACATCGATCTACAGCCTGAGCGGTGCGCACGCTCACAGGCGAATCCGACCTAAGTTTATGAAATAGAGGGACTGCCAAGTGCGAACGGTAGTTTATGGGTGGCGGAGCACACTGGCAAGGGACTATCGTCAATGACGGATTTGAAATCGGATGAGCTTCTTGGCCATTTCCTTCCTGCGGTTACGACCACTGCGTCTATAATCCTGGAGCCACCCTCGCAGGTCTTTCTGGTTCATCTCTAAAACTTCACAAACCCAGAGCAAACTTCCTGGGTGTGTGGTGTTTGAGTAGAACCAATCCAAGGCGTCCTGTTTCCACGCCTTCCAATCCTTGTTGGACGTTTTCTTGGGAGACACGATGTCACGGAAAGCCTGGAGCAGAATCCCCAAGGCCAGATTACGCATGGAAGGATCCGGCTTTTTCTTTTGCGGGTATAACCCTTCACTTTCAAGAAACGTTGCTTTCATGTTCCTACATCTAACGTTGTTGTCTACCTGCTCGGTAGTTTCCAACGTCATCTTTCTTGCCGCTATTCTATTCTAAGCAAGTGACTTTTCTTCATCTGCTGATAGTTTGGATGCCCGATTCGGGAAAAAGTTTCATTTTTGATGAGAAACTGTATGGCTGTGGGGCAGAGAGTCGCTATAATGCCGGGAAGATGGAACGAAGTGGGGAATCTGCAGGAGAGCGAGTTCTGGCATTCTTAAAGCGAGCAGGGAAGGGACTTTCCGTCAAGGAACTGTGCCAAAGACTCGAGCTTTCTTCCATGGCTGTTCGACGGCAGTTGACATTATTGGAAGGTCACAAACTGATTTTGTCCGAAAGGGAAAAGCAAAAGATAGGTCGGCCCTCCTATCGCTATTACTTGACGGAAAAAGGTCATGAGGAGTTCGAGAGAGACTACGCCAATCTGGTGATTGACCTTTTGGGGAGTATCCGTTCTATTGACGGACCTGAAAAGATCAACCAGGTACTTGAGGAGCGGAAGCGCGGATATGTGGAAAGATGTCGGGGAAGGGTTCTGGGAAAGACCTTGGAGGCTCGTGTTCATCAGGTGACCCGATTACTCAGCGAAGATGGTTATATGGCCAGCTGGGAAAGACTGGGTCCCAATAAGTATCTGATTAAAGAAATGAACTGTGCTGTTGCGCAGGTGGCTAAAAAGTTTCCAGAGACCTGTATTTTTGAAGAAGGGTTCCTGGCTGAGTTGCTGTTAGCCAAGGTGACTCGCAAACACCACATACTCCAGAAAGACCATTTTTGTTCCTATCTCGTCGAAGGCTAGTGGGGGGGAGGGCAGGTTCCAGGTTTCTGGACTTCCACTTCGGCTTTCGGCTGACACTATTACATTGCTGATTAGGGAAGGAGACGCGAATGACTGCTGAAAGAGCCAATGCTGTGACGTTGAAGGGAACCCCCTTCACTTTGGTAGGACCTGAGTTGAAGGTGGGTGACAAGGCCCCCGATTTTGAAACTGTTGGAAAGGACCTGAAACCGGTGGGCCTGGCCGATACCAGGGGTTCGGTGCGAATCTTCAGTGTGGTTCCCTCCTTGGATACCCCGGTTTGTGATGCTCAGACTCGCCGCTTCAATGAAGAGGCCGCGCAGTTATCCGATGTACAGATCTACACCATCAGTATGGACCTTCCTTTCGCTCAAGGTCGATGGTGTGCAGCCAGTGGCGTCGAGAAGCTGACCATGCTCTCAGACCATCGAAGTGCCCAGTTCGGAACTCACTACGGTACCCTTATTAAAGAGCTGCGCTTGAATTGCAGAGCGATCTTCGTGCTTGATGAAGAGGACACCCTGCGCCACGTGGAGTATGTGAAGGAGGTGGCCGACTACCCCAACTACGAAGCTGCTCTCGAAGCCATCGGTTCGATAACCACGGGTTAGAGCCTCTCAGTAGTTTCTTTCGTTCAGTTGCGGAGGAGGCGAGGAATGGGCTGCAGCCCAGCTGCACAGAAAAACCAGACGAACAACCTTCTCCATCTTGGCATAGTTGATTTTCTCCGGGGTATCGGTGGGGCGATGATAGTCTGGATGGAGGCCGGTATGAAAAAAGAGTACCGGTACGTCATTGGAGAGAAAGGGCCAATGATCGCTTCGTCTAAGCAAATTGGCAGGGGAATCGTCGTATTGGAACTTGAGTTCTAGTCCGATCCTTCCGTTGGATCGGGTTACCAAACGGCGCAAATCTTCACTGCGACTATAACCCATGACATGCACACTATTGGTGTTGCTCTCAGCACTTTGCTTTGGCAGCCCCAGAAATCGGGGATTATTGGGGTCAGGAATCTCTTCGTTGCGGCCAATCATATCCATTTGAAACAGTGCGGTGGTGTTCTCCAAGAGAAGGGCAGGCCGTTCAACATAGTAACGGGAGCCCAGAAGCCCCCGCTCTTCCGCGTTCCAGGCCGCAAAGAGGACCGATCGTGCCGGTTTTTCAGGGCTCAGGGTATAGGCCTCAGCAATCTCCAGCAAACCCGCCGTACCACTGGCATCGTCATCGGCTCCCTGGAAGATTTCGCCATCGTGATATCCCATATGATCGAAATGAGCGCTGATGATCACCACCTCATCCTTCAGATTTGGATCCGAACCGGGTAGGTAAGCCAGAACATTGCGGATACGAGTTTGGCTGCGGACGATTGCAGTCTCTAGTGTGGCCTCCAGGCCTGGCAGTGGAACACCTTGGGATTGGAATTCTTCATCAATCTTTCTTAGGATCTCCTGCAGGTCAACTCGAGTATTCCGTAGAAGCTCGCGGGCAAGCTGACTCGAAAGATGGATTACCGGGATCTTTACCTGTTCTTCCCACACTTTCAGGTCATATCTCGCTCGGGAGGGATCTTCCGGCCAGGTGAACTGGGCATGGCGTGAAAAGTTGCCTCTCCGAGAGCGATCTCTCCCGTTTTGGACGATGATGAGTCCTGCAGCGTCGTGAGCCTGAGCATTCCTGATCTTGTAAAACTCTTCGCTGTATCTGGAATCCAATATCCCATCAAAGGGGCTGTCGGGGTCCATTCCACCCGGCTCACCATCCAACACGACTACGATCTTCCCCTGGACCTCGAGTTCCTGATAGTCGTCATAACGATGCTCGGGAGCCGTGATCCCATAACCTGCCAGGACCAACGGTGCGCTTATGTGGCCATTGGCTGACAAAGGGGATGGGAAGAAATCTTCCTGAACGACGGCCACGGTGGAGGAAGACGAGTCGGAGCTCCGGATCTCCAGGGTGTTGCCGTCCAGGAGTTCGGCCTGGACTATGTTGAAATATTGGAAATAGCCATCAGGGGAGACTGGCTCCAATCCCATCAATTCGAATCGATGAGCCAGATAGTTTGAGGTGATCTTGTTAAACAAGGTATTCAACTCACGGCCTTGCATTTCCTTGGAGGCCAAGAAATAAAGGGTGGACTTGAGGTCGGCTTCGGTGATGGTTTCTGTGGCAGCGGGTGGCGCGCTATCGGGTGTGGCTCTCGCCGGCAAGGCGGAAATGCTCAGGAAGTAAATCAATACCGCGGTGGCACTTCTCCTGGCGCGCATTACCCTATTCTAGCGGATGCCCGCTTCGCTCGCAGAGAAAAGCGCACTTCGCACGCTTTCGTGCCTTCGTGCTGTCTGTTGTCAGCTGTCAGCTGTCAGCCGTCAGCGGTAGCTGATCTGGGGAAATCCACCCGTTGGACTGGGGTGGACCTCAATATCGGCTTGATAGACACTGCGAATCGTCTCGGTGGTGATGACTTCCTGGGGTGTTCCCGTCTTCACAAGCTTTCCTTCACTGAGAAGAGCGACGGTGCGGCAAAAGGTTGAAGCAGCCGTCAGATCATGTAAAACGACCACCACGGTCATGGAATGCTCCTGATTAAGATGTTGAAGCAGGCGGAAGACCCCAATTTGGTGGTGAATGTCTAGATGGGTGTTGGGTTCATCCAACATCAAGATAGCGGGGCTCTGGGCGATTGCCCGGGCCAGCAGGACGCGCTGGCGCTCGCCGCTGGAGAGCTGAGAGATGGGACGATCTTTCAGGTGTCCAATTTCCGTTCTTTGAAGTGCCTCTTCCACAATTTGGCGATCGCGGTCGGTCAGTTTCTGGAGCCTTCCCAGATAGGGGAAACGGCCCATAGCGACGATCTCGGCCACCGGAAAGGGAAATGCAAAGTATTGATCCGAGGCAATCACGGCAATTTGTCTGGCTAATTCTCGCCGCCTCAACGTGTTCAGGGGGCGGTCCTGCAAACGGATTTGACCACTCTTGGCCTGGAGCAGGCCAGACATGAGCTGCAGCAAAGTTGTCTTGCCACTCCCATTGGGTCCGATCAGGGCCAGAAAGGACTTCTCAGGAAGCGAGAGATCAATGTCCTGAAGTGCGAAGCCGCCCGGGTAATGGAAACTGACCTGTTTGAGCAGGAGTGTGGACACTAGAACTCTCCGGCGTTTTGTCGGGTGCGCAGCAGGTAGACAAAATAAGGGGCTCCCAGCAAGGCCGTCAGAGCCCCCACGGGAATTTCCAACGGTGGCATGATGGTGCGAGCCAGGGCATCGGCCAAAATCAGAAAAATGGCACCCCCGAGAGCAGAGGCCGGGATGAGCAGGCGATGGTCCGGACCCACGATCATGCGCATCATGTGAGGGACGATTAAACCCACAAACCCGATCATGCCGGCCACCGCAACGGAGGCGGCCACCAGGGTCGAGGCAGCCACAAAAAGAAGCTTCTTGGCGGTCTCCACATCGACTCCCAGGTGAAAGGCGGTGGTTTCTCCCTGGGTGAGCATGTTGAGTTCCCGTGAAAAAAGCCAGGTCAGGCCAAGCCCGACGGTGATGATGGCTGCCGAGATTCCAATCAGCGTCCAACTTCCTTCCGTCAGTGTTCCCAGCAGGTAAAACAACATGGTGAACGATTCGCGATAAAAAATAGAGAAAAAGAGAAACACAGCCGCATTAAAGAACAGGCTCACGATGACTCCGGCCAGGATGATGGTTTGGATGGGAGCCCTACCATCGATTTGGGCAATCCGGTAAACGACAAAGATGGAAGCCAGAGCGAAGCCGATGGACATGAAGTAGAGCATGGAATAGTGCTGGAAACCCAGCACTGCAGCTAAAACAACCCCGGCAGCGGCGGCACTGGAGGTGCCTAAAATGAAGGGATCTGCCAGAGGATTTCGAAGAACCCCCTGTAAAACGGCGCCTGCCCCGGCCAAACCCGCTCCTACAATGATGGCCAAGAGCACCCGGGGAAACCGAATTCCCTGAATGATGGCCCAGGAAGGATTGGAGACGGGACCTATAAAGAGAGCAGCTCCAGCCAGGAGGATCGTGAGCACCAGCAGGATCAGCAAAGAGTGTGTGCCCTTCATGGTTCACTCATCATGGTCAGGATACGAGCTTGAAACTTCTCCATTCCTTCGATCAGGCGATGGTTGCCATGGGAAAGGAGAGCCCGGTCAAAGTCGTCCAGAATTCTCCCATTTTGAACCGCTTTGATTTGATCCCAACCGGGTCTTTGGCTGATTAGGGAAGCACTGACCGTGTAGGTCAGGATAATGTCCGGATTGCGAGCGATGATGGTCTCTTTCGACGCTTGTAGAGCTCTTTTTTCCACGTCGTCAAATAAGTTACGAGCCCCACAAAGGTGAAAGGCTTCAGTGATGAAACTCCTTTTCCCAATGGTCCAGGTGGGGAGATCCACTTCGATATAGACCGAGGGTCGATCGCTCAGTTGAACAGCACGCTCCTTCACCACTCGGAGTCGTTTTTTCATACTTTGGATGAGGGTCTCAGCCGGCTGGGATCGATCAACAACTTTTCCGACTTCCCGAATGATTTGGTAAATCTCCTCCAATGAGGTCGGGCTGATCGTTTCCAACACAGGCAATCCAAATTCTTTGAGGCGAGGAACCGTTCGTGAGGAGGGCCAATGTTCGGCGATCACCAGGGTGGGCTTCAGAGAGACAATTTTCTCCAGATTGGGATTGAAGAAATCACCGATTTCTTCCTTCTGTTGTCCCTGGGAAGAATCGGAAAAATATTTGGTGACTCCAACGACCTGTTCTCCTACCCCCAGTTCGAAGAGGATCTCCGTCAAGTTGGGAGCCAGAGAGACGATCCGAACATCCTCTTGAGGGACGCTTTGACTTGAGGGAGCCCGCCGCGATGCCTGGAGGGCAAAGAGGATCAGAAGAATCAGCAGGACGGCGCCGACAAATTTTTTCATCGCAAATCAGTTCTTGAAGAAATTAGCCCGGATTATGATAGTGGCTCGCTTCCTAAATAGCATAGCAATCGCCGATGAGGCTTTCGCGCCGAAATCGCGAAGCGAGGAGGAGTCGATGTGTTAACATCGGCGACGACGAGAGACAAAGAGTTCGGCCGCAACCCCATCGGCCCGAAGGGTTGCGGCGGGACGGCCCCGCTTCCATTGTCGCTCCTTCTCGCCAATGCACACACATTGACTCGTCGTCGCTTCGCGGAGATCGGAGCCGTCGCGCTCGCAACGATTGCTATGTTATTTAGGAAACGAGCCACTAGTGTCTCTCCTTCTGCACGGTTTCTTTCAGAAAATCAATGATATCGGAAGTATGAGCGTTGGGTTGGAAGATTCGGTCCACCCCGATCTTTTTGAGTTTAGGAATATCATCGTCAGGAATGATGCCCCCTCCGAAGACCAAAATATCCTCCGCTTGGTTCTCCTTAAGGAGTCCTACAACTCGGCTAAAGAGTGTCATATGAGCACCGGAGAGGATGGACAAGCCCACGGCATCCACATCCTCCTGTAGGGCCGCCTGGACGATTTGTTCAGGGGTCTGGCGCAGGCCAGAGTAGATGACTTCCATCCCCGAGTCTCGCAGGGCTCGGGCCACCACTTTTGCTCCTCGGTCATGGCCGTCCAGCCCTGGCTTAGCGATTAAGACTCGGATTTTCTGTCCCGGCATGCGTCTCTCGTTTCATTCATTCGGTGACGTCTGTGGTGAGTGCGACGGCACCTTTAAAAATCAGGTTCCTGATAAGCACCAAAAATTTCCTTCAGAGTATCGCAGATCTCGCCCAGGGTTGCGTATTCCTTGACGCAGCGGATTAGAAAAGGCATCAGGTTCTGATCGGACTGGGCGGCTCCTTTGAGTTCAGAAAGCGTCTGTTTTACGGCCTGATGGTTTCTTTGTTGTCGAAGTGTCTGAAGGCGTTGAACCTGGTGTTCCCGAAGTGCAGGACCGATGTGCAGGGTCTTGATCCGCTGGGGGGTGTCGTCGCCGACACACTCGTTCACGCCGACGACGATCTCTTCCTTGCTTTCCACGGCCTTCTGATGGCGATAGGAGGCTTCTTGGATCTCCTTTTGGGGAAAACCCTTCTCAATGGCCTGGATCATTCCGCCCATGGCATCAATTTTATCGAAGTATCCCCAAGCCCCCTCTTCCAATTGACTGGTTAAGGTTTCCACGAAATAGGAACCTCCCAGCGGATCGGCTGTGTCGGGAACGCCACTTTCGTGGGCAAGGATCTGTTGGGTGCGCAGAGCGATTCGAGCCGCCTCCTCCGTGGGTAATGCCAGAGCTTCATCGCGCGAGCTGGTGTGCAGGGAATTGGTTCCTCCCAACACGGCTGCAAGAGCCTGAAAGGTGGTTCGAACAACATTGTTGGCGGGTTGCTGGGCCGTCAAACTGTAGCCGGAGGTATGGGTATGAAAACGACACATCCAGGACTGTTCTTTTTTTGCTCCGAAGCGGTCGCGCATAACGTGAGCCCAAAGTCGGCGTGCCGCCCGAAACTTGGCGATTTCCTCAAAGAAGTTATTGTGGGAGTCAAAAAAGAACGACAATCGAGGTGCGAAATCATCGACAGCCATGCCGGCTGCAAGACACGCTTCCACATACTCAATGCCATCGCGAAGCGTGAAGGCCAGTTCCTGCAGCGCGGTCGAGCCTGCTTCCCGGATGTGATAGCCGCTAATAGAGATACTGTTATAGGCAGGAAGATGTCTGGTGCAAAACTCGATGGAATCCACCACCAAACGCATCGAGGGCTGGGGTGGATAAATCCATTCCTTCTGAGCTATAAACTCTTTCAAGATATCATTTTGAGCTGTACCTCTAATCTTGGCCCGGTCCACTCCCTGTTTGTCGGCCACCGCCACATACATGGCCAATAGTATGGCGGCGGGAGCGTTGACGGTCATGGAAGTGGTGACCTGGTCCAGGCGGATGCCCTCAAATAGGATCTCCATGTCTTCCAGGGAATCGATGGCCACTCCACATTTCCCGACTTCTCCCTCCGAAAGGGGATCGTCCGAGTCAATCCCCATCAAGGTGGGTAAATCAAAGGCAATGGAGAGGCCCGTTTGACCCTGTTCCAGGAGAAATTTGCAACGGTGATTCGTTTCCTCTGCGCTGCCGTATCCGGAGAACTGACGCATGGTCCAGAGCTTGCCCCGGTACATGTTTGGGTAGACACCGCGAGTGTAAGGAAACTCACCTGGATCGCCTAGATCACGCTGGTAATCCAGTTTTGATAGATGCTCCGGTGTGTAGACTCGCTGGGCCTTTTTACCGGTAAGGTTGGACGGAGATCTGTGGTCCCTGACTGTTTTCTTATTGGCTTTATCCGTGTCCGCGCCGTCCATGATCCGTTCATTTCCTCGCTTCCTGACGAGAACCTATACACAGTTCCGGCTTGATTCTATCGCAACGCAGCAGACCGGGCTAGATTCGCAGCCGCAAGTGGATGGAGTGTGAGAAAGGGAGTACTAACTAAGGTGCGGATTTGGTCAATTCAATGGCCTTCTCAAAGAATTCCATGGCCTCATCGTCTTTTCCTTCCTTGGTGCACAGGTAGGCCTTTTCTTTATACAGAAGAGCCTTGGAACTGTTCGAGTTGACGGCCCGAAGAGCCTGGTCCAGCAGAGCTTGGGCCAGTTCATGTTGTTGATGATCGTATAAGGCACCGGAGAGGATTCGACCCTCTGTGACAAAGAGATGCTCCTGGTTGTAAGGAAACCTCAAGGAAAAGATCTCCTGGGATGCCTGCAATACCTTATCGAATGCCTTCCCCTTGATCAGGAGCATCACGATCTCATGCTGAGCCTCGGCAACGCTACGGGAACGTTCCCAGCTTTGGGAGTCCACAAGATTGGCCTGTAGGCCTAAGGAAAGGATGAGTAGAGCAAACAGGTGGGGCATCGATAGCTACTCCAGTTTGAAAGGGTTGTCCTGAGGCCGGCGATCATCAACGATGAAAGGATTGGGATAAGCGGTGCGTAATTCCAGGCTCGATGCGTTTTGGGAGACACGGACCCGGGGAACTTCCAATTGTTCTCGTTCCCTAACATACTCGCGAAATGCCTGCTGTACTTCCGGATCGGGCTGATTGATGAGAAAAAGTGAAAGAAATGCCACCCCCAACGTTCCTGCGGCAATCGGTACCCAGCGAATGCCAAAGAGAGATCGAAGGCTTGCAAGCCAGGTGGACTCTGAAGGGCTAACGTCGGTGATTTCTGAGTGAATTCGTGTCCATAAATCGGGATCCAAGTCCAGGAGGCCGACTTGTTCCACCAGCTGATAGGTGTGAAGGAGGGACTGGTAATCGTCATGACATGGAGTGCATTGAGTGACGTGAATTTCTACGTTCTTTGCCAGGTCAGGGCTCAATTCCCCGTCCATAAAAGCCGTTAAGGACTCAGTGCAGGTTAGACATTCCATGGTCTTCTCTCAAGTATTGCCTAATTTTCTCTCTAACGCCAACACGAGCACGGTGAATGTCCGATTTGACCGAAGCCAGCGAGCGGTCGACGATCTCACTGATTTCCTGGTAGCTAAGCTTATGAATAGCGGAAAGAATAAAAACCTTCTTATGTTTGTCGGGCAGTTGGTTGATCACTTCCTCGATAACCTGTTCGAGTTCACCCGACAAGAGACGCTCCTCGGGACTTTTGTGCGGGGTAATCAGCTTCTGTGCAACAGAGGACTCAGGTGCTTCGATTTCATCCAGAGAATCGAATTGGGGTCTCGTTCCCCGGTATTTTTGGTAGACGTTGTTCTGTGCGATCCGGAACAGCCAGCTTTGAAACTTACCGTCTTCCTTAAGAGAGGTTAATTTCTTGTAGGCCAAGACAAAGGTATCCTGGGTCAAGTCTTCTGCTTCTTCGCGCGAACCGGTTAGACGATAGGTATAGTTCAAGATCTTCCTGCTATAAAGACCGTAGAGCTCCTGGAATGCCTCAACACTCCCCTTTTTTGCTCTGGAAACAAGATCTCCTAACTCCTCTCCAGAGATCGAGGGGGTCTGAGCGTTTTTCTTAGATGAAAGCCCCTTGGTTCGCTCTTCGTTCACTAGGATTGACTACTCGTTTAAAAGTTGCAAATTAATCGTGTAATTCTGGACGTCGCTCCAAATATGCATAATGCGGGCTAGATCTTATCAAACTTCTGATGAAAATTTTGGTGGCGATCAGGTGTCAGAAATGCTGGCAGGAATTTACGAATACTTTCTCATAATGCCGACCACCACTCCTTGAATCCTTATTCGGTCCTCTTTGACCCAAATGGGTTCAAGGGCGGGATTGGCCGGTTGAAGACGAATCTGGTCGCCTTCTCGATAGAACTTCTTCAGCGTGGCGTTTTCCCCATCGATCAAGGCGATGACCATTTCGCCATTGTGAGCCTCTTCCCGCTGTTCAATGACGACATAATCACCATCCTGGATGTGCTCATCAATCATGGAATTTCCTCGAACCTGCAACACATAGTTCTTTCTCCGGGTGAGAAAACTCTCGGGAACAGAGATCTCCTCTGCGTTCACCACTGCTTCCACTGGCTGACCAGCGGTAACGTACCCCAGAAGGGGCAGGGTGGTGGGTGAAGAGGGTTCCGGGTTCAGAAGCTGAATGGAACGGGCTTGGTTGGATAGACGCCGAATGAAGCCCCTCTCCTGGAGTGCCTGAAGATGCTTATAGACTCCGTTCAGCGAGGCCAGGTTAAAGTAAGTGGCGATCTCTTCCAGTGTGGGCGAGTATCCGTGTCGCTCCAAAAATAGGCTCACGAAATCCAGAATCTCCTTTTGTCTCTTCGTCAGCGGCATGGTTCTTATTATAGGGCATCATGGTGAATAAAAGGTGAATTATCAAGAGAAACAGACAACAGACAACAGACAACAGACAACAGACAACAGATAAGAAGACCGCGGGTTCTGGAACTTGAAACCTGGAACCTGGAACGCGTGCGAAGCACGCCCTGACCCACACCACAGCACGACAGAACGAACGCGCGCGGAGCGCGTTCAGCGGGTTCAATTTTCCATCCCTCAGTGATAAAGTATCGGATATGGTCTTTGATGATCGGGAGCATCTGATTCAAGAGGAGAAGAAAAACATTCGTCGATTGAGGGTGTTGGTTGATTTGACCACCAGTGTTCTATACCAGGATGTCGCTATGACTCTGGAAGAGGCCAACCAACTGGTGGAGGGCGCAGAGAAAGCTATTTTGAAGATGTTCCCGGATAAACAACAGACCTTTGACATTGTGCTTCGCCCTCGTTTCGAACGGATACTGCGGGAACGTTGGGGGAGGGAATCAGATGCGGGCCGTGATACAGCGAGTTGAAGAGGCTGAGGTCACGGTTGAGGGCGCAACCGTTGGTGAGATTTCCAAAGGGTTGCTTGTTTTGTTGGCTATCGAAGCGGGTGATGGGCTGACAGACTTGGCCTTTCTCAAAAAGAAGATCCTCAACCTTCGCGTCTTGAAGGATGAGCAGGGCAAGATGAACCTTTCGCTGCTGGATGCAGGCGGAAGCGTGCTGATGGTTTCACAGTTCACTTTATACGGAGATTCTCGCAAGGGAAATCGACCCAGCTACTCGCGAGCCGCTCCTCCCACTCTGGCAAAGGAACTTTACGACGAACTCATCAAGCAACTTCGCCAGGAAGGAGTGACGGTGGAAACGGGTAAATTTCAAGCCGCGATGAAGGTGGCTCTCGTGAATGACGGTCCGGTCACTCTCATCGTGGATTCGAATAAACAATTTTACTAGACCACAGACCGCTGACTGCGGTCAGCGGAAACTCCAAATCCAAAATTCCAAATCCCAAACAAATTCCAAATTCCAAACCTGAAAAGAAGAATCCAGAAGTGCGGAGCGCGCTCACTTGTCGGTCGGCTCTATCGTGATTGGCTGAAGTTCCCACTCGGTCAGGAGTTCCTGGGGGAGATTGGGAGAGGAGGGAGTCGCTCGAAAGAGGAGAACGCTGACCTGAGCCTTGCCCCGCAAATTTTTCACCCATCGGTCCATCTCCTGGTTGGTTTTCTCCAGGATTAGAATTTCCCGAATTTGCTCCTGGACTAGCTCAAGGGCAGGGAGAGGGGCGCCTGTCTGTGCTAATTCGGGCACCAGAATCTCATCGTAGTACTTCTGGATTTGGGCTGGCATGACGATAATGAAGGGCTCGAATCGGGTCTGAACAAACTTCCAGACCGTCAGTTCACGCCGTATCAAGTTTCGCAGGGTAGACTCGGTCATCTCCATCGATTCGAGCTGCTCCTGGAATTGATCCTGTGAAGAGAAGCGACGCCGATAGGCTTGCAATTGGCGAGCAACGTCGTCCTCTGATATTTGTATTCCAGGAGTGTGTTGGGCTTCGCGTGATATCAGTTTTTGATTAATGATTTGATCCAAAACGGTTAGATACAAGTTTCTTCTTTCATCAGGCTCTTCCGATATCTGCCAACCCTTGTATTGCACCAGTTGCTGGACCTCGGAAAGGGTAATCACCTCCCCTTCGACGAGAGCCGCAACCTGATCCACGACTTCGCCCCCAACACTGAGCGGGAAAAATAGAAAAAGTAAAAGGGCAGGTGCTCCGATCATTAGAAGGGTTGCCCCAAGGTGATGTGGAAGTTCCAGTGGTGGAATCCCGTGACGTCAGGAGGATTGAGCGAGTACCCGAGGTCGAATCGGATGGCTCCTACTGGGGTGTTGACTTGAACCCCAGTCCCAACCGCGTGATTGAATCCGGAACCCGGATGGCCAGGACTGCGGAAAACGTTACCGAAGTCGTAGAAAAGCGTTCCCGAAAACAGAGCCACGAGAGGAAACCTCAGCTCCAGATTGGTGATCAAAAGGGCATTCCCTCCTAAGGGCACGGGGCGTCCATTGGGATCGGGTTCTCCGCGAGAGTTGACGAGTATGACCTCTCCTGTGGCCGGGTTCGTCAAAAGAGGTCCGGCTAGATCCTGGGGGAGTCCTCGGATCGTTGTCGACCCTCCCGAGAAGAAGCGCTCACTAATGGGAATCGGATTCTCGATGAATTGGGCGGATGTTCCACCGAAGGGAAGGATTACACCCAGTCTCAGGGAGGTGGCCAGGATGAGATCGGGAAAAAGTTTCCGATAATATTGCCCCCGGCCAAAGAGGCGCAAAAAGTCCTCGTCGGAGCCGATGAGCCGAGCTGAGAGTCGTGAATCCCCGCTCACAAGAAATCCGGTGCGCGGGTCGGTCGGATCATCCCGCGACTCATTGAGATAAGATAAGGAAACACTGGAGAGCAGGAGTTCTTCTTCTTGTCGAAAGAATTGCAGGGGACCGGGAAGGCTTGGGGGAAGGGTGATCTGGACCTTCTCAAGATTGTAGCGAAAGAATAGAGCGTCTCGGTGGCTCAAGCGGCGCTGAGTCTGGGTAGAGGCAATTAAGCGGAACTCATCAAAGGGTCTTCCGCGGAAGGCTTCCTGCCCTCCTTCAATGCTTTCCGTGAGGGCTTTGGAGTTGGTTGCGGTTAAGGAAATAACGGATGGGAACCTCCGTTCGAAAAGCTGGGATAGGTTGTAGGATATGTTGGCACGTTGACGCTGGGCCCCCACACGAAGACCCATAGAGAGGGTGCTGGCTTGGCCAAGAAAATTACTGTTGGCGAGGCCCAAGGTACCCCTCACTCCTTCGTATGAGCTGTAACCGATACCATACAAAAGTGTATATCTCTTTGCTTCTTCAACGTGGATCATCACATTCTTGTGGAGCGGATCTTGGTATGAAGGGACCTCTCGGACCTGTACTTTGTTGAAGATTGCCAGATTATATAAATTGCTCTCGGTCGCCAGGATGCGATCCAGGGACAGGGGCTCCCCGGAAGCTATTTCCACTTCTCTTTGAATCAGATTCTCGCGGGTGCTGTGGTTCCCGGTCAAGATGACTTGCTCGGTAAAGGAACGAGGACTTTCCTGGAGAAAGTAGGTAATGCTCACTCGTCCCCGGTTCGGGGTAGTTGATCTCGGAGCGGAAACCCACTTGCCGGTATCCCCGATTGGCGTAGGCTGCCATGATGTTGGCACGATCCTGGGCGACTAAGAAGGGGGAGAAGGGTGTTCCGGGGTGGCCTTGAATCTCCTCGAAAAGAGTCTTGGTATTGAGGTACTCGTTGCCAATAAAATGAACCGTTTCAATGAGATAAAGTGGACCTTCCTGAATCTTGTAAACCAACGTGAGATCACGAGAGTCAGAACCGTCCGGAAGCAGGGCATGAGCAACCTGCACATCCTTATAGCCGCGTCGCTGATAGTATCTTTGAATGCTGCTCGCATCTTCTTCCGCCATCTCGGTCGAGAACTTCCCTCGACTAAAGACTCCTTCTTGCTCCACGTTGAGGAGCTTTTTGAGAGATCCCGCTGCGGCGAACTGATTTCCTTCGAATCGGATCTTCTTGAGATTAAATCTCTGGCCTCTATCGACCTTGATCACGACCTGGCTGGGCTCCCGTCCGGACCCTGAGGTTTCGTACTCTACCTGGGCCAGGAAGTACCCTTCTTCTTGATATTTCTGACGAAGTTCCTTTCGAGTTGCCTCCAGGAAGAACGGTGCTGTCCCTGTTGGGCTGAAGATGGGCAGAAAGGCCAGTTCCTCCCGTTCGACCTCGATGCCTTGAAACTCAATCTGAGTGTGTTCTCGAGTGGCAATGAAGACAGCCAGCGATACCCCATTTTCATCATCCGGGTAGCGAACGGTTTCGCTCACGGAACATCGCAGATATCCTCGCAAGATGAGATGGTCCTCGATGGCCTTCAGGTCTTCCTCCAGCTGAACCCGGGAAAAGGGTTTTCCTTCACGAGTTTTGACCCAAGAGAGGATCTGTTCCTCAGCCAGATCTCCCTCAACACGAAGATCCAGTTGATTGACCAGTTCCTGATCACCAGCCTCGATCTGGAACGTCAGACTCAGGCGCGCCGTTGGGTGATGGAGTTCAAACCGGGGCTGGATTCGAGTGCGGTAGTATCCGTGTCTCCGGTAGAGCTCCCCCAGACGGGCAAGGGTCTTTGCTACCGCTTCTGCGGAATAGGCTTCACCGGATCGGATGGCAAGCTCCCGACGCAGCCGCTGCCTGTCCAGTTTCACGTCTCCCTCGAGCTTGATTTCCTGGATCAAGTATCTTCGAATTAGGAGAATCTTGACCCCTACTCGATCACCAGCGGGTTCGACGCTGATCTGCACATCGTGAAACATTTCGGTGGAGAAGAGGCGTTGGATCGAGCGTTCGGCTTGAGAGGCGCTGTAGGAATCCCCTTCGCGCAGTTCCAGCAAGTTGAAGAGGTTGGTGTAAGAGATGTCATTCAAAGGGCCATCCGATTGAATCTCGATACTATGAATGACCTTGCCGTCGAATGGGGAATCCGCTCGAAGAAAACCTGGGAGAATAGAATAGAAGATCAGACTCAGAAAGAGAGCTACTATTGTTGTGTGAACTCTAGACACAAATCCCCTCAAAATCGTTTCTTCAGCTTGAAGTCGACGGCGATGGATCCGTCTTGGTCCCGGGTTCCAACCGTGGTCAACCAATCGGTTACCTTGTATTCGAAGACCACGATCTGACCCTGTTGATTGCTGCTCAAATCGGTGCTGTAGTTGACGGAGAGATCCTTCGTTAACTGCTTGCCCAGGGTAATCCGAGCTCCCGGAGAGCGCTCGCTGCCGAAGAGAAATGGATCTATGGAAAATTTTTCTATGCCGAAGAGCCGACTGGTTCGAGTTTCCAGTTTTTCTCCGAAACTTCTACTGAGAATAGCTCCCGCTCCGTAGACAGCAAGAGTCCCCACTTGGCTCTGGCTTTCTCCTTCAAACCCCAGGATTTCTTCCTGGGTCTGGCCAATGGCGAGAAGGGAAAGGATGCTCGGCGTGGGCAAGGGAGGATCTGCGCGAAAGGTAAACTCCAGCTGATCGACAGGGCCCAGGATAACGACCGAGATGGTGAACTCCCTAATCTCGGTCTGAGCTTCCAAATTGACAAAGGGTCGGGTCCGTCTCGGATTGTTGAAATTGACAATCCCTCGAGAGATCTCGTACTCATTGTTCTCTAGGAAAACGAGGCCACTGTCGATGGTGACCGTTCCCAGAATGACCGGATTTTGTAAGGTTCCCCGCGCGTTTAAGTCCGCACTGGCCACCACGTCGGCCAGGTTGTTGGTGGCACGTATACTCTGGTAAGCCTCAACCGTGATGTCCAGGGCCACTTCCGGAGCCCCTGTGGTGGGAAGGGAATCGATGTCGCTTCGAGCATATTCGACCATGAGTTCGGGAATAGAGATATCTTCGGAGTACTCCGCAGCCCGCACATAGACCGCACCCGAGATCAATTGGGAGGTGTCGCTTTTCAGGAGGTCCAAATCCACATCCAGGGTTGAAATAAGGTTACGTGGGTATTCCAGGCGGAGGTCGTTGCCAGAGACGTTGATTTGCCAACGTGTAGGCTGAAGCCCCTCCAGGAAGATTCCTCCTTCCGCGTTCACGGTGCCGTAGATGGTTCGGGCCGAAAAGCTGTCCAATGCAACCTGATCGGCAGTGAACCTGAGGCTGCCTTCCGCATCAAAGAGGGTGGTCGGCAGTTGGGGATGAACCAGAAAACCCTCTTTCAGATCGGCAACACCCACGATGCGGGGTTGGCTCAAAGAGCCCCCGATGACGGTTTCCAACTGAACCTGTCCGGCCATTGCCCCGGTAGGCAAGAAACTGTTCATCACCAGCAGATTCATTGCCCCTTCCATTTTGAGATTGATGTTTTGGATTCCTCTCAGGTCAACCGTTCCTTCAATCTCAAGCTCGGTATCCGCGCCCCTCAAACTGAGTTGATCGATGGTGGCCAGTCCGGCATCATAGGAAAATAGTAAGGGACCGACGTTGTGCAGCTCGTAACCCGCCATGGAAAGGTTGAATTGTGGGAATGCCACCTCAACCTTGAGCTGTGCGGGATCCAATAAGGGGCCAGCCAGGCTGAGGCGGCCGCTGATCACACCCTCGACATCAGGTAGCCCCTGGACAGGAAGAAGTTTGAGATAAGGACCCAGAGGGAGTTGTCTCAACTCCGATGTGGCCTGGACCCTATAGGGATCAGCCAGTTCGAGATCCCCCTCAAAGAGGAAGGGATTTCCCAGGTAATGATGCTGGACACGGAACTTGAGAGCCTCTCCCTGGCTTTTTGCCTGCAGCGAGACGTTCTCCAGAACGTGCTCTTTGAGGACAATTCGAGGTCCCTCCAAGAGAAGTTCCAGGTTGGGCTCACTGAAGGTTCCCTTTCCTTTGAGGTTGAAGTTGATGGACCCCTTCGAGGCAATCTTTTTCTGCAGCCAAGCCATGTCATCGAGTGGGAATTGACTGCCCTTGATGTCGACCCGATAGGTTTCCTCGTCCAAATTCACAGCTATCTGGCCGGAGATCGTGCCTTGCCGGATGGAGCCCTGAAATTGCCGCAGGAGAATCTTTCTTCCGTCAACTTCGACCTGTGCACTGAAACGGTCGAGTCGCTCGCCGTAGATTCTGGGCTGTGTGACGGTGATCCTTCCGCTGCCCCTGTAATCACTCAAGTCGATTTGTTCCAAGTTAAGTTGACCGCTGATGGCTCCCTCAATAGGGACCGCTTGATCGGTGGCGGCGAGGAAACGCTCGATCGGGACATCACTCAATTCAAGTTCGAGAGCCTTCAAGGGCCGAACTTCAGTGGGGTCGAGGACCAGAAGCAATGAAGCCCGAAGATCAAATCCGGGACCCTGGAGCCTAGCATCCTCAAGCTGTAAGGTATCCTCGGATAAACGCACCTGGGATTCGAAGTCTCCCAGCAGTTCGTCTCTGAAAAAGATCCGCTCACTGCGGACGGTTCCTCTCAGCCCAAACGGATTCTCCCCGCCTTCGAGTGTTCCCGAAATACGGGTGGGCCCCCTCAAATCGATGGAATCCTGGGCGAGGAATTGCTTTGGGATTTCTGTGTACCCTGCCAGAGTGAAGAGTTCACCACTCTGCTGGGACAGGAGATCGAGTTCCAATCGATAAGCTCCCGAGAAGCTCACAGAACCGCTATAGGTGATGACGCTGGCGGGAGTACGCAGGACACCCTCCTTGAGGTGCAGTTCCTGTTGTTCAAAGGAAATCGAGGAATCTCCCTGGAAGGAAAGAGCGGGGACCATCGGATGGTCCTTCGAAACTTGAGGAGGGAGTGCTCCCTGGTAGGAAAGGTGACCCTGTCCACTCGCTTCTCCCCACTGCAGTCCGGGCCAACTGATTTGGCCGGTGAAACCTGCGAAGCCGTTGACCTGGATATTCTCCTGACCCAAATCGGAAAGGAGAGGAGCCATCGTGACTTGAGATGCGTCAACCTGCACAGCAGAGGTGCCGTCACCCTTCCAATTCAGCTTTCCCTCTCCTCGCACGCTGCCGCCATAGAATTGAGCATCCAACCCCTGGAGGGTCACCGCTTCAGAATCCACCAGGACACCGGCTGTAACTTTCTGAAAGAGAAGATCGTCCCATTGAACCAAATCAGAGCTCGCTTCCCCCAGGAATAAGAAGTCTCCTTCCCTGTCCGAGAGAGTCCCCCTCAGAGAGAGACGACCTTCCTGGATGTGAGAGTCGAAGAGGGACTTTTCCAGTTGGGCGAGATCAACGGAAACATCGGTGTCAAAATGATAGACCCCATTTTGGATATCACTGATGTTGCCTTCAGCACGGACTTCCAGCTCCTCAGAATCCAACAACAGCGAAAGGACTCGAAGTTGGTTTTCCAGGAATTCGAAGTCCAGGGACAGGGATAAGTCGGTGACACTGAGTCCTTCGAGCGTTAGATCCAAGTTTTCAAAGCTGGTGTGACCGAGATATTTCTGTTGATCGGGCACATAGCGCAGGGTGGCGGCCAGTCCGCCTTCTGCGGAATCCAGGAAGAAAGGTTGGTTCTTGTAGAAAATCAATCCCCGATTCAATGCCATTTGCTTGATTTCCAATGTTGGAAGAGAGAACTCGTCCTGCTGTGCCTGAAGGTCTGGAGACAAGAAAATGTTTGAAAAATTGAGCCTCTGATTGGGGTCCTCAGCCAGGTGGATGTGGGGATAATCGAGAATCAGATTGTCCAGGGCGATAGAAGAAGAAAAGAAGCCGGTAATAGAGAAGTCCAGCAGGATACGGTCAACGTCGATGGCCGGTTCTCGACCGGGGTAGGTTCGGTTAAACAGTTGGAAATTAAGAAGTTCAACCTGGGCCCCGAATGGCCAAACGTCAACGCTTCCAATTTCAACGCGAACCTGGAATCGCTCCTGGAGAGTCTCGATGATCTGGCTTTTCATCCACTCTTCAAAAGCATCGCTGCGGACATTCACCACGATAGCCGTTGCTGCCGCCACCAGGAGGAAGAGGAGGAAGAGTAAACTTAACTTGTATAATCGCCGCATCAGACTACCCAGAAGTGGCTAGACCCTACCTCGTTCGTAACGAAAACCTATGAATAATCCCGGCTCGCGCACTCCCGCCACTCATCAAATGACTAGATTAAATTTTAACAAAAAAGGTGCACCCAGAGATGTTGCACCGGTTGGGGACAAGCCCGGATTATGCAGGGGTTCTCTATTGCACCGACTCCGGAATTCGGGGACAGTCCCCGAATTCCGGAGCGCTTCGGGACGATCAGGTGTGAGAAATACGGGCTATGGAGAGGTCGAACCTAAATTCTCAATCCAGGATGGGCAGGTTCTTGGCAATGTCGTTGAAGATCACAATCCCCATGAGCAGGATGAGAAAGACAAAGCCCACCTGAAAGATGCGTTCCTTGACACGCATACTGAGGTCACGCCGAATGAGCCCTTCTATGCCCAGCAGTGCAATCACACCACCGTCCAAAATAGGTATCGGCATCAGATTGAAAATTCCCAATTGCAGTGAGACCAGAGCCATGAAGTTGAGGAGTTGGATGACACCCATGGCTGCAGCCATTCCGGAAAAGCGAGCAATCTCGATGGGCCCGGACATGGCTCGCAAAGAGGTCCTTCCGGTAAAGATCCTTCCCACCACCTCGAAGGTCAACAAGGTCAATTTGAGGTTCCGCTGGAAGGAATTTTCCACTGCCTCCAGGAATCCGTACTGCTCCAATTGCATGACCTGCACTGCCGTGCCAATACGCCAGCGATCCTCCATTTGAACGGCAGCAAAGGTCGTCTCAAAGACCTGGTCGTCTCTGAGGACTTCAAATGTTAGAGGGCTTCCTTCGGAGGCGTTGATCATTTGGGCGCTTTCGTCAAATCCCACTGTGGTCTTGTTCCCCATTGTGAGACTGACGATCTCATCTCCGGGGCGGAGTCCGGCCTCTTCCGCAGGGCTCCCGGGTTCAACGTCGCTGATGATGTAGGAAATGAAGGGACCCACTCCAATGGTCCCTATTTCGAGTCCTTCCCTCAGGGAAGGGGTGATGTTTTTGGTCAGAACCTGCCCTTCACGTTCAACTTCCAGGACGAGGTCCTGATTGGGACTGAGGCTGATGCCTATTTCCAAGTCTTGCCAAGTGGGGATCGGGTCACCGTCAATGGCCACGATGATGTCCAGAGGTTGCAGGCCAGCCTGCTCGGCCGCCGATCCCTCCTGGACGCTGCCAATCACGGCCGGTTGGCGCAGGTACTTTGCAACGGGAATCCCAAACAAGAGAGTGGTGGTGACCAGGACAAGAGCCAGAATGATATTCATAGCCGGTCCTGCTATAGCTACCAGGAAACGATGCATTTTGGGATGGGCCATGAACTCCCCAGGATCACCGGTGGGTTCCTCGTCGTAGTTCTCTCCGGCCATTTTCACGTAACCTCCAAGGGGCAGGAGGCTAACTCGATAATCGGTGTCTCCCCGTTTAAAGCCGAACAGTCGCCGGCCAAACCCGAGGGAAAAGACATCCACCCGGATTCCCAGTAGTTTTGCCGCTATGTGGTGTCCCAGCTCATGAATGAAAATCATCACTCCCAGCACGAAGAGGAAGGCGATGATGCTAAAGCCGATAGAAGTTATAATAGCCAAAATATTCTGATCTCCTAGTTAGTGCCTCGTTCCATAAATACGGTGACGTTTGTGGAGCGAGGCACATATAATTGTCCGTCGCGGTCTGGACGCTTGTCAAATGAGTCTTCTTGGTTCGACTGGGATTCTCGTCACGAAGCGGCGCAGAGGGGAGCCAAGAACTCATGAATAAACCGAATCTATTGTCTCCTGTGCCATTTCGCGAGCCTCCCGATCCGCCTCCAGTACGGTCTCCAAATCCTTGACGGCACGAGGGACGTGCCGGTTGAGCACCTTGTCGATCACCTCGGGGATGGACGAGAAAGGCAGAGACTGATCCAAAAAGCAGCGAACGGCGACTTCGTTGGAGGCATTGAGGGCGGTGGGGTAAGTTTGCCCATCATTCAGTGCCTGGTAGGCCAGACGGATACAGGGGAACTTATCCGTGTCTGGAGCATGGAACTCGAGTGCAGCAAGGGAAAGCAGGTCCAATCGAGGTAAGTTCGAGTTCCAACGATCCGGGTAGGCCAGGGCGTACAGAATGGCCGCCCTCATGTCGGTGATGCTCATCTGGGCCAGAACTGTGCCATCGATGAATTCAACCATAGAATGGATGATCGACTGAGGATGGATCACGATGGAGATTCGATCGGGTTCTACGTCAAAAAGGTGATGGGCTTCAATGACTTCTAATCCCTTGTTCATCAAGGTGGCGGAATCTACGGTGATCTTGGGCCCCATACTCCAGGTGGGGTGATTCAAGGCTTCTTCGACAGTGACCTGTTCCAGTTGTTGCTTGTTTTTGTGAAGAAAAGGTCCACCTGAGGCCGTTAGAACCAATCGATGAACCTCTCGCTTTTCTGAGCCTCTCAAGCATTGATGGAGAGCACAGTGCTCGCTGTCCACAGGGAGCAGGTTCACCTGGGTGCTTTTGACGATGGGCATGATCAACTCACCCGCCATTACCAGGATTTCCTTGTTGGCCAGGGCCACGTCCTTTTTCTTGAGCAGTGCTTCGTAAGTCGGAATCAGACCTGCCGCGCCCGCGATGCCTGCCAGCACAACATCCACATGGGGATGGGTGGCGGCTTCGATCACGCCTTCGACACCCGAGAGGACCTTCATGTCGGGAAGGCGCTGCTGCAGATCTTTCGCCGCTTCGCGATCATACAGAGCGACAATTTCGGGCCGATACTTCAGGCATTGCTGATGGAGAAGCTCCACGCTTTTTTGTGCGGCCAGCGTGACAATTTGAAAACGTTCCGGATAGAGATCAACCAGATCCAGAGCGCTCTTTCCGATTGACCCGGTCGATCCTAAAATAGCCAGTCTTTTCACAGCTTCTCTCTCAGATCGGCTCATTTTATCAGAACCAGGAGGGTGTAATAGGCGGGAAGGGCAAAAAGCAAGCTGTCGATTCGATCAAGGACTCCTCCGTGTCCCGGCAGTAAATTGGAGCTATCCTTGATCTCGGCTCCGCGTTTGAGCATGGACTCGAACAGGTCTCCCACCGTACTCACCAACCCTATGAAGGCGCCGATTAAGACGAGATAAGCGGTGGACCAGGAAGGGATAAAGAAGTGCCCGAACGCTATTGCGGCCAACACCGAAAAGAGGAGTCCGGCGACATATCCTTCCAAAGATTTGTGGGGACTCACTCGGGATGTCACCTTATGCTTCCCCCACCTTTTTCCGACCCCATAGGCCAAGATGTCCCCTGCCCAGACAACAGAAAGGACCATCAAGAGCTGCAGCTTCTGAGAACTTTGAAAACTTCCTGCAATGGCTAGAGGGACGCCGAGGTAAAGGATAGCCATCAAATTGCCTGACATGGACAAGAATCCCGCTTTCATCTCTCGCGTCTGGAATACACTGTAGCCCATGCAGATCAGACCGCTGACCACTAGATAGTTCAGTACCCATTCAGGAGAAGAATAAGTCCATACCCATGGCAGGAGCAGGGTCAGAGGGTAGGTGAACCAATAAGTCTCGACTCCATACCGGGCCAGCAGCCGAAGTAATTCGAAGACACCCAGACCCAGGAGCAGGTCAATCACCAGGAGGAACAGGCTGGATGGAAGATAAAGAATGGACAGGAGGACCAGGGGAAGGAGAAAGACTGCCGTGGCCACGCGTTGCATCATTGGACATTGTGAAACGAGGTGAAGCGAAGGCCTCCGTAGCGCCGCTCACGTTGCTGAAATTCAAGAATTGCCTTGAGCAAGTGAATCTCACGAAAATCCGGCCACAGCACCTCGGTGACATAAATCTCAGCATAGGCGATTTGCCACAGAAGGAAGTTGCTCACCCGCATCTCTCCACTGGTACGGATCATCAGGTCCGGCTCCGGCAGCCCCACTGTATAGAGGCTCTTTTCGATGTTGTCTTCGCTGATCGGATAGGGTGCTCCCTCCTTCAGGAGTTGATTGAAGGCATCGACCAGCTCGAGACGACCACTATAATTGAGGGCGACGACCATTTTGGTGCCTTTGTTGTCTCGGGTTTCTTCCTCTGCAAATCGTAACTCTTTTTGAACCGAATGGGGGCAATTCATTGATGCGCCCGATGGTCAGGAAGCGGATGCCGTTTTTTTGAATGGTCGAGAGTTCTTTACGGATATAGTCCTTGAGAAGAGTCATCAGCGTGCTGACTTCGCTGCGAGGACGCTTCCAGTTTTCGGCTGAGAAGGCGTAAAGCGTGAGCACCGAAATGGGCAGCCGCGCAGCCGCCTCTACCACCGCCCTGACGGCGTTGATTCCCGCCCGATGACCCGCCACACGTGGTAATTTCCGCTGTTTGGCCCATCGACCATTGCCATCCATAATCACAGCGATATGGCGAGGGAGCTTATTCGGATCAATTTGCTCAAGGAGTTCCGCTTCAGGGCTAGAAGGGTCAAAAATAGATTTAAATTTTTTGACCAGGCCGTTCATAAAATCGCCTCGTACTCTACCATACCGCTGACCCGGCGAAAACCTAAATTCAGTATGAAACGTGCATTAAATAAAGGCCGTGAGCGGGTGCTGTAGGTCCGGCCAGCCGGCGATCTTTGGAAACCAGGATTCTACAGATGTCATCAGGAGGTCTCTTTCCCATTCCGACTTCCAGGAGAGTACCCGCGATATTGCGCACCATGTGGTGTAAAAAGCCATTGCCTTCGATCTGATAGGTGAGGTGACATCCCTGCTCTTGGATTTGAGAGAGAAAAACGGTGCGAACGGTGCTTTTCACCCTTGTCGAAGAGGCCGCGAAGCCTCTGAAGTCTTGCGACCGGCACAAGTGTTCCGCTGCCCTCTGCATGTCTGAGGCATTCAAAGGGCGGGTCATGTGATGGGCATAACCATGGAGAAAAGGAGGAAGAACAGGCCCAGTGTAAATACGATATTCGTAGCGTTTCTTTATGGCGTCCTTCTGAGCGTGAAAGTCCTGGGGAGCCGCATCGATACTCATGACTCGAATGTCCCAGGGTAAAATTCCATTGAGTCCCCGAAGAAGTTTCTCTGTCTCCATCTCTTCAGAAAGTCTGAGGTGGGCCACCTGTTCCTTCGCGTGTACCCCTGAATCGGTTCGACCCGCCCCCACCACACTGATCTCTTCGCCGGTCAACTGGTGCACTGCGTTCTTTAACTTGCCCTGGATCGTGTGCTGATCCTTCTGGATTTGCCAACCTGCGTATTGGGTTCCGACGTATTGGAGGACGACCTTGTACTTTGTCATTATTTGCTCATCCTAATGTCAGTTGTCAGCTGTCAGCTTCCCCATGTCCATGCTACAATACGACTGATCCTCAAATCATACAATCGATTCAAATAGGGGATTTACAAGCATGTCAGGACATTCAAAATGGCATTCCATCAAGCACAAGAAGGCGAGTGCCGATGCCAAGAGGGGAAAGCTCTTTACTCGACTGATTAAGGAAATTAGTGTGGCTGCTCGGCTTGGCGGGGGTGATGTTGAGGCCAATCCTCGTCTGCGAGGGGCCGTGCAGACCGCCAAGGGTGCCAACATGCCCCAGGACAACATCAAGCGTGCCATTATGAAGGGAACGGGAGAGCTTCCCGGCCAGATTTACGAGTCCTTTTCCTACGAAGGCTATGGTCCGGGAGGAGTGGCGGTGCTGATCGAGGTCCTGACCGACAACAAGAATAGAACGGTAGCGGAGCTTCGCAGTATCTTTTCCAAGCAGGGGGGGAATTTGGCTGAGACAGGCAGTGTGCAGTGGATGTTTGAGAGGAAGGGGTCGATTGCCATTAACCAGAAAGAGGTTTCGGAGGAGAAACTCCTGGAAATCGTTCTGGAGGCTGGAGCTGAAGATCTTGAGAGCCAGGAGGAACTCTTTAACATTTACACCTCTATTGAGAATTTAGAGGCGGTCAAACAAGCCTTGCAAGCAGCCGGGGTCAAAATGGAGTCTGCCGAAGTGACCATGATCACGCAGACCGACGTGCGTCTCGAGAACAAGCAAGCAGAACAGATGCTCAGATTAATGGACGCATTGGAGGATTTTGAGGATGTGGGAAATGTGTGGGCCAACTTCGACATCGATGATCAGCAGATGGAGTCGCTGGTGAGCCACTGACCGCAGACCACAGACACAGACCACAGACCAAACAGACAAACCAGACCGCCTGACCCACACGACAGGACGACAGCACGAACGCGCGTTTCGCGCTCCCACCGCAGACCCCGGTAGTATCATGCTTCCGTGGTGATACTAGGCGTTGACCCCGGGAGTCGAATGACGGGATTTGGGGTGATCAACATCGAAGGGAATCATCCGTGTTGCCTGGAATACGGGGGGATTTCGGGCCTCACCAAGGGTGAATCGAACCTTTTCCCGGATCGGTTAAGGCGTATTCACACCAAGCTATATTCATTGTTGGAGCACCATGCACCGGACGTGGTTGCGGTCGAGGATGTCTTCTATGCCGTCAACGCAAAGAGTGCACTCAAACTCGGGCAGGCTCGGGGCGTGGTTTTGTTGGCCGCAGGCCAGTTTAGGATTCCTCTTGTCGAGTATTCACCTTTGGAAATCAAAAAGGCGGTTGTCGGTTACGGAAGGGCCGATAAGGCACAAATCCAGGTCATGGTTCGGACCTTGCTGAATCTCAAGGAAGAACCTCAACCCCACGATGCTGCTGATGCGCTCGCCATAGCACTGTGTCATGCTTTCAATGGATCACAATCCCGCCATACCCAGCGACGCTGGAAGAGTATCCGGGGTTAGCCGGTGGCTGATCTGGTTGCTCTGTCAGAGCCGCAGGCTTCAGCCTGCGGGCCCGCGGGCTAAAGCCCACGGCTCCGACTGCGTTTTACCACGAGCGGGTTACTCGTTCGGGCGATCCACCGGCTTGCCCCTACGGGATTCTGTATCGGCCTGATATTGCCCGATCCGCACCCGGGCAGGACGCAGCACTTGCTCACCCCAGCGAAAGCCACGTTGTACAACCTCGACGATCTGTTGATCCAGGTCGGAATCATCCACCGCAACCACGCCCACCGCTTCCGCCTCATGCGGATCGAAGGGCTGGTGAAGGAGATCCATGGGTTCAATACCCAGCGACTTGAGCTTACTCAGGAAGAGTTCCAGATTCAGCTGAACACCCTCTCTCAGAGCCTCAAAACTGAGGGTCTCCTGGGCCGCCTTGAGGGCCCGCTCGAAGTTGTCAATCAACTCCAGAAAATTGCCGAAGAGCTCCAGCTTTTCCTGATCCATCCGCCGGTCCATGTCTTTGGCCAGGCGGACGCGAAAAGCTTCGTTCTCCTGATCCAGGGTTTCGATTCTCTCCCTGAGCTTTTGCTCGGCCAGTTCCGCCCGTGCCTTCAGCTCTTCGACGACACTCGGATATTGTTTGGTTGGAACAGAAGCCTTGTCTTCGGCTGATTCATCCTGGACCCAGAAGCGCCGGTCGTTCACTTGAATTTTCGATTCTTCTTTGCCTTTCTCCATCATTTTCTTCTCGTGGTCACCCATCTGTGACTATCATAAGATCTCCATCAACCGCCGTCAAAGTCGGATCGTGTCCTCCCTCACAAACTTGTCAAAGTACTTTTTCGATCTTATATAAGGGATGAGAATTACGGGAAAAGATTACAGGGAAAGGAGTTTCATGGATATCAGTCGTTTAACGGAAAAAGTTCAGGAAGCCCTGAGAGATGCTCAGGTTAAGGCTCTGCAACTCGGTCACCAGCACGTTGAAGTGGAGCATCTTTTACTGGCCGTCCTGGAGCAAGAACAGGGGCTCGCCACTTCGATTTTCAATCGAGCGGAAATCAGTGGAGAAGATCTCAGGAAGAATCTTCAAGAGGAACTCGACGCCCTTCCAAAAATTTCTAATCCTTCGGGGCCCCCCGATCAAGTGTATGTTACGGGACGTCTCAGTTTGCTGCTGGAACAGGCCAAGGAGGAAGCCAAGACGCTTGGGGACGAATATGTCTCGGTGGAGCATCTGTTGCTGGCTTTGACCGCGGATAAAGGTGCTGCAGGAAGAATCTTCAGTGAGTTGGGAGTGACTCGAGAAAGACTGATGCAGTCCCTGTACCAAATTCGAGGAAGTCAAAGGGTTACTACACCCAACCCCGAAGTGACTTATGAGGCGCTTGAGCGATATGGCTGCGATCTGACTCAAATGGCAACCCAGGGCAAACTGGACCCGGTCATCGGGCGCGATGAGGAAATACGCCGCATCATGCAGGTCTTGTCCCGTCGTACCAAGAACAATCCCGTGCTCATTGGAGAGCCAGGGGTTGGCAAGACCGCGATTGTGGAGGGGCTGGCTCAGCGAATCGTTCGAGGTGACGTTCCGGAAGGCTTGAAGAACAAGAGGATTGTAACTCTGGACATGGGCGCTCTGATTGCAGGGGCCAAATACCGGGGAGAGTTTGAGGAAAGGCTTAAGGCTGTTCTAAAGGAAGTCCAGGACTCACAGGGCGAAGTCATTCTTTTCATTGACGAACTGCACACGGTGGTCGGTGCCGGTCGGGTGGAAGGCGCTATGGATGCGGGAAACCTCCTGAAGCCGATGCTGGCTCGTGGCGAACTGCACTGCATCGGGGCCACTACGCTGGACGAATATCGTAAGCATGTCGAAAAAGATGCTGCGCTGGAGCGGCGGTTTCAAGTTGTTCTGGTCAGTCAACCGTCTGTGGAGGACACGGTTTCGATCCTGCGAGGATTGAGCGAGCGATACGAAGTACATCATGGAGTTCGAATCAAGGATGCGGCATTGGTTGCCGCAGCGGTGCTTTCCAACCGGTACATTTCAGATCGGTTCTTGCCCGACAAGGCCATTGATCTGGTCGATGAGGCGGCAGCAAAGTTGCGCATCGAATTGGATACCATGCCTTCTGAGCTCGATGAGCTGCGACGCCGGGTCATGCAGCTCGAGATCGAGCGACAAGCATTGAAAAAGGAAACCGATAAAGCCTCCAAGGAACGCCTGGCTAAATTGGAGAAGGGACTCGCGGATATGAAGGTCCAGGTCGACGTACTCCAGGCCCAATGGCAGATAGAAACAGAAAGGCTGCAGCGCTCGAGAAACCTCCGTGAACAGATTGAAGGGACCAAGATTGAAATCGAGCAAGCTGAACGAGAGTATGATCTCAATCGGGCGGCGGAGCTGAAGTACGGTAAGTTGGCAGAGCTGGAGCGCCAACTGGAGGAGGAAGAGGAAAGCTTGGCAAAGGAGCCTGATGCTGACCACGTCTTGAAGGAGGAAGTTGATGAGGAGGACATTGCCGAAGTAGTGAGCCGCTGGACCGGCATCCCCATGTCGAGGCTGCTTGAAGGAGAAGTACAAAAACTACTCCATCTGGAAGATGCTCTCCATTTGCGTGTTGTGGGCCAGGAAGATGGAACGGCTGCGGTGGCTGAGGCGGTCATTCGAGCCCGTTCGGGTCTGAAAGATCCAAACCGTCCTGTGGGGAGCTTCATTTTCTCGGGTCCGACAGGGGTCGGGAAGACAGAGCTGGCCCGCGCTTTGGCAGAGTTCCTGTTCGATGACGAGGGCGCCATGATTCGGATCGATATGTCCGAGTATCAGGAGAAGCATTCGGTGGCCCGACTGATCGGAGCACCGCCCGGGTATGTGGGATACGAGGAGGGCGGCCAGCTCACGGAAGCGGTACGGCGTCGACCCTATTCGGTGATTCTTCTGGACGAAATTGAGAAGGCTCACTGCGATGTCTTTAATACTCTGCTGCAAATCCTGGATGACGGAAGACTCACCGATGGGCAAGGTAGGACTGTTGATTTCAAAAACACCATCGTGATCATGACCTCCAATATTGGGAGCCATCGCATTCTTGAATATTCCCATGCATTTGAAGGGCGTGAATATGAAGAGATGAAGGGAGCTGTATTGGAGGAATTGAGTCGTCACTTTAGACCGGAGTTCCTCAACCGGGTGGATGAAATGATCGTCTTTCATGCTTTGTCCAAGGAACACTTGAAAGAGATTGTGAAAATCCAGCTCCAGAATTTGGTCCATCGGCTCGCGGACCGAAATATCCAGATTGAGGTGACCCCGGAAGGGCGCGAATTTTTGGTTCGAGTCGGCTATGATCCGAACTACGGTGCTCGTCCGTTAAAGCGGAGCATTCAGAAGGAGCTGGAGAACCCGCTCGGCCGCTTGATCCTTCAAGGGACAGTCGAAGATGGGGGCGGGGTGCTGGTCGATTATGATTCCTCCGAGGACGGCTTGACCTTTACACCCCAAGAGGTGAAAGCTGAGGAGGAGGTTGAGGTAGCGGCCCTGTAATTAGGATAAGGCTCGTAGGGGCGCACAGATGTGCGCCCAGAAACCCAGTTTTATCAACGGCTTAGAGGGCGCACAGACGTGCGCCCCTACCCAAGAAATCTGGATCAACTACGAATATCTCGGACTAGGGAATCAGCAAGACTTGTCCCAGGAAGATCAAGTGAGGGTCGTCGATCAGATTCATGCTTTGCAGCTGCCTAAGAGAGGTGTCGAATTTGATGGCAATCTCAATCAGGGTATCGCCTGGACGGACCCGGTACTGTGTGGGTCGCGCAGACGCCTCAGAGACGAGAAGAAACTGTCCCGGATAGATTCGGTCTGGATTCGAGAGGTTGTTGGCAAGCTGAAGCGTGGAGACGGAACTGCCCACTCGGTTCGCTATGACAAGGAGCGTGTCGCCATCCTGCACCCGGTAACCCATCGCGCCGTTGTCGGCCACCAGAATCGGGCCGGAGGCGGCAGGAACAGTTTCAAGAACTGCCGCAATCGTTTCTCCCTGACCATGAGGAAGATGGATCTCGAGTCCGGCCGGCAGAATCTTCGATCTTTGCCAGACATCTGCCATGATGTGCGGATTATAGTCCCGAAGAATTTCTTCCGTGAGTCCCTGGATCTGAGTGAAATGGCTGAGCCGGTGGGACCTTTTCAAAGAGAGGGTGTCATAGAGTCTGGGAGAGGCAAACTCCAGGGGGCCGAAGTAGTCCGAATAGTTGCGGGCCACTGAAACGGCCGCCAAAAACTCGACATAAAAGTTCTTGCTGGCGAACCCGAAGGACCGGGATTGGTATTCCTGGATAATCTTACCCATATCGGCGCCAACGCTTCTTTTGGCCCGCGCCATTCCGTTGGTGCCATGGTTGAAGGCGGTCACGGCCAGGGGCCAACTCTCCAGGGTGTCGTAGTTCTCTCGAAACAGGCGGGCCGCCGCTTCACTCGATTTCAAAGGATCGAGTCGTTCATCCACAGAACGGTTGATTTTCATGTAACGGCGTCCCGTTCCGCGTATAAACTGCCAAATGCCGGCCGCGCCTCGTTTGGAATAAGCGCCATAGTCAAAGGAGGACTCGACATGGGGCAAAAGCGCGAGCTCGGTGGGGAGACCGTGCGCCTGAAAGATAGTTTCAATTTTGCTGAGATACTGCCCGGAACGGATCAATCCTTCCCTGAATTTTTCCTTGATGCCCCTTTGGGAGCGGATGTTCCTACCCAACTCTCTCAAGAGCTGGGAAGAAGGAGAGTAGCCGTGAGATTCAAGAAGGCGGATAATTTTCTTGTGCTTTCCGGTCAGCTTCTCTGAATCGGAGCCGTATCGCCGGATCTCCTCAAAGAGCTGCTGCCATTGCTTTTCCCTCTTTTCCAGCTCTTTGTGCTGACGTTTGTACTCAACGTCATCGTCCCGAACTCCTTTCGCAAAGCGGACCACCTCGTAGATCAGGCGAACATCGTTTTGGTCATGGATCAGGACTTCTCGGTCCCCGTACTCGGTAAAGATTTCCTTCCAGAACTCGACTTCGTCTTCAAAGCCCTTGGAAGGGAAAGAGCTGGAGATTTGATCCAGGGAGAACGAACCGGCAGCCAGGAGGCTTGATGAAAAAAGCAGGAAGAAACAAAACCGTTGCACCATTATTGTTTCGCTATGTTAGCAAAGCCGTGCGACCTGGGAAAGGATTATCTGATCTCACTCAGATGGCCCTCTATCTCAGCGCAGATTTGTTGGGGTGACTTGCCTTTAACATCCACCGAGAGGTCTGCTCGTTGATAGATTTTCTCGCGACGGCGAAACAGGGATTCCCATTGCTCAGGGTTTCTCGCCAAGGGGCGATGTTGAGAGTTCCTGCATCGTCTTTTTGCCAGGTTAAGGGGAATCTTGAGCCACACGGAGATTCCGTGTTTGGAGATATAATCACGATTGATCCTGTTGACGAAGGTTCCTCCTCCAAGAGCCATCACACAGGGCTCTGAAGGTGGGTTTTGGACCAAGGTTTCCGACTCCAATTTCCGGAAATACTCCTCTCCCTGAGAGTCGAAGATTTCGGAAATCGTCCTCTCCTGCTCCTTTTCGATCAGGTTATCCAGATCATGAAAGGGACGATCCATCCTTCCTGCCAGGACCGGGACCGATGGTCGACTTTCCACTTCCCATGAATCCAACGAGATAAATGTGTTTGTCCATTTTCGGCTATTCGTAGGAACTTAGAGATTGAAGTCTCTCGAAAAATTCCGGGAAGGATACGGATACACAGGACGGGTGATCGAGTTCGACCGGTCGTGTCGCGATGAGTCCGGCCACGGCAAAGGCCATCGCTATGCGATGATCTCCGAAGGTCTGGACCCTTCCGCCCTGAATTTGCTGGTTTGGTGGAACAAAGAAACCGTCGGGGTACTCTTCAACCTGCACACCCAGATTTCTCAGATTTACAACCACAGATTTTATTCGGTCGGACTCCTTCTTGCGCAGTTCTTCGCCTCCCCGGACCCGGAGTCCCCGTTCCAGGCGCGTGGCCAGGACAGCTAGAGCCGGAATTTCGTCGATCATGTTGGGGAGCCACTTACCGCTGATCTCGGCGGGAAATCTCCTGAGTGGCTCATGGCTGAAACAAATCTTCAGATCACAAACAGGTTCAGCGTTGAATTCCCGAGGATTTGTTCTTTCAATCCGGGCTCCCGAATCTTCCAGCAGAGTGAGCAGACCCGTGCGAGAAGGATTGACACCGACCCTTCTCAGGTAGATCTCAGCATCGGGAACGAGAAGAGCGGCCACGATGAAAAAGACAGCCGCTGAAAAATCGCCGGGGATTTCCATTTGAACCGCCTTTAAAGATACTGGCCCTTTCACTTTCAATTGCTGTTCCGCTTCCGTCAAGACGACGTCAAAGAATGGGAGTGCACGCTCCGTGTGATCACGTGAGGGAACGCCTTCCACTACTGTGGTCTCCCCTTGGGCCATCAGTCCGGCCAGAAGAACACACGATTTCACCTGAGCACTGGCCATTGGCAAACGGTAATGAATTCCCCGCAGTTGTGAACCGGTAATGCGCAAGGGTGGGTATTCATCCTGGACCGCCTCAATCCTTGCGCCCATTTGGGTGAGGGGGCGGATGATCCGCTCCATGGGCCGACGATTCAAAGAGTCATCTCCCTGGATCGTGGAAACGAATGGAGAAGCAGAAAGCAGGGCGGAAAGAAGGCGAACGGTGGTTCCACTGTTTCCGGCGTCGAGAAGCTCCTTGGGCTTCTGAAACCGCTTCCATCCTTCACTTTGGATTTCGACCTCCCTTTCGGATTGCCGGATCCCCAAGCCTAGTGTTTTGAGACAGCGAAGTGTCGATTGACAGTCCTCGCTCTGTGAAAATTGGGAGATGCGGGTAGTCCCGTTGGCCATGGCTCCTAGAATGGCATAGCGGTGGGAAATCGATTTGTCCCCTGGTAGGGTAAGCTCTCCCCGCAAACAGGAGACGGGTTGAATAATCATTTCTTCTGTTTGTCCGACGGCTGACTAAGAAATCCCAGTTGTAGATCGATTTCTTTCAAGCGCTTGATCTTGTCTCTGTATTCAGCTGCTTTTTCAAACTCAAAGCGCTCGGCGGCAGCCCTCATTTGGGTCTCTAGTTGCGTCATCTCTGCCCTGATCTCTTCTGCCGAAGAATACTCCTCGATTTCTTCTGCCACCAGGGAGACCTGAGAGTAATCCAGCCGTGTCATCTGCAGAAAGCTGTCGTCCACGGGTTTGAGAATGGTTTGAGGGGTGATGCCATTTTGTTGATTGTATTCTTGTTGGATCTCCCGACGCCGTCCAGTTTCTTCAATGGCTTTGGACATCGATTGGGTGACGACATCGGCGTACATGATGACCTTTCCATGAACGTTGCGGGCGGCACGGCCTGAGGTTTGAATCAGAGAGGTGCCACTGCGCAAAAATCCTTCCTTATCCGCATCCAAAATAGCAACCAGGGACACTTCGGGCAGATCCAGACCCTCCCTAAGGAGGTTGACTCCGATCAAGACATCAAACTTGCCCAGCCGAAGGTCCCTCAGAATCTTCACCCGATCCAGGGTGTTGATCTCCGAGTGAAGATAGCATACGGCAACACCGAGTTCGGTGTAGTATTCGGACAGTTCCTCAGCCATTCGTTTGGTAAGGGTGGTCACCAAGACCCGTTCCTTTTTTTCCGCTCGTTGACGAATTTCCTCCAGCAAGTCCTCGATCTGGCCTTTGACTGGCCGCACATCTATGGGTGGGTCCATGAGGCCCGTGGGCCGGATAATCTGCTCGACGATGTCTCCACCGCATCGCTGCAGTTCGTACGGTCCCGGGGTGGCCGATACGTAAACCGATTGAGGCAAACGGGATTGTATCTCGGTAAAATTGAGAGGTCGGTTGTCCAAGGCGGAGGGCAACCGGAAGCCGTACTTCACCAAATTGAGCTTTCGTGAACGGTCACCCTCGTACATACCCCGTAACTGTGGGACCGTAACGTGGCTTTCATCAATAAAGACAATGGCATCCGAAGGGAAGTAGTCCATGAGAGTCGGAGGTGGCTCTCCGGGCAGCCGACCCGTCAAGTGACGAGAATAGTTCTCGATTCCCCGACAGTATCCCACTGTCTTGATGATCTCCAGATCAAACATGGTGCGCTGATGAACCCGTTGAGCCTCGATCAGCAGGCCTTCCTTTTCTAACCGAGTCCGATGTTCCTCCAACTCCATTCGGATACTCTCCACTGCAGTCTTCCACTGACTTCGAGGCATGACGTAGTGAGATTTGGGATAGATGGGAACCCGTTGATGTTCCTTGATGATCTCTCCCGTGAGGGGATCAAATCGGTAGATGGCGTCAATTTCATCTCCGAAAAGTTCGATCCGAACTCCATAATCCCCGTAGGCAGGAATGACTTCAACCACGTCGCCGCGAACTCGAAAGGTACCTCTCTTCAGCTCCAGATCGTTACGCTCATACTGGATCTCGACCAGTTTGTGCAGAATCTCCCGACGACTGATCTGCTGGCCCTTGCTCAACATGGCGACCATCCCGTAGTAGGCCTCGGGTGATCCCAAACCATAAATACAGCTGACGCTTGCCACGATAATGCAGTCGCGCCGTTCGAACAGCGATCGGGTTGCCGAATGACGCAGTCGATCGATTTCGTCGTTGATCAGTACTTCCTTTTCGATGTACGTATCGCTTGAAGGGATGTAGGCTTCGGGCTGGTAGTAGTCGTAGTAACTGACGAAGTACTCGACGGCGTTGTGCCGGAAAAATCTCTTGAATTCCTGATAAAGCTGGGCAGCCAGTGTTTTGTTGTGGCTCAAGATCAGGGTGGGTCGATTGACCTCTTCGATGACCTTGGCCATGGTGAAGGTCTTTCCTGATCCGGTGACCCCCAGCAAGACTTGATCCTGTCGGCCTTCTTCGATCTTACCCACAAGTTCACGGACGGCTCTGTCCTGGTCTCTGCTGGGACGAAACGGACTTTCCAGCTTGAATTCAGCCGATTCGGCCCAGGCCTGCCCGTAAGAAATACCTGAGTAGGAGAGTTCCTTTGAGTCCGACACAACCGATCATTATAATTCAATCAGAGATAATGAGATTAGGAGATTAGGGACAGGCCCCCGGAGGCCTGTCCCTAATCTCCTAATCTTTCTGACAGGGGCGCTAGCTAGAATCGACACTCGGCTTCTTGTGCTCTTCGAATGTTAAACTAAAGAGTGGATTTGGAGCCTGAAGAAGAACACTCAAAGACTTCTCGCCGAACGGTGGGGAAAGGGTGCGCTGTAGTGTCGAGAGAACGCGGGGAGACCAAGCTTGGCTGCCTGGTGCTGATCGTGCTGGTAGCCATGCTGGGTTACTTGTGCTATCGAGTTGTCCCTGTGTACATAGAGCGGGATGGATTTCATGATTCCTTGCTCACCATCGCCGGAAGAGCCACCCTTCAAGGATGGGTCAATCGCAGAATCATCAACCGAGTGTTGCAGCTAGGCGTGGACAGCAACTTCACGGTCGAACAAAAGGACATTCAAGTCCAGCATATCCGTGGCCGACCAGAGGTGGTTCTTGTGGTGAACTATAGTAGAACCGAGGAATTTCCCGGGGGTTATGTGTATAAGTTTTATTTTCGCTCCGTCGCCCCGGGTTCCCTTGGGTTCTAGTGCAAATGTCGGGGATTCCAGATCCCCGATCGAAGTTTCACGCTTCGGGTGGACTTGCATCTGACACGTAAACCCTCTAACTTCACAGATTGATGCGTATTCTGGTCACGGGTGGAGCGGGTTTTATAGGCAGTTTCTTGTGCGAGTCTCTGCTCGATGAAGGGCACGAGGTGATCTGTCTGGACAACCTCTTTTCTGGATTCAGGCGTAATATCCAACCTTTTCGAACCAACCCATCTTTCGAATTCATTCGGCACGACGTGGTTGAACCGATACTCTTGGAAGTGGACCAAATCTACAACCTGGCTTGTCCGGCATCGCCGGTTCATTACCAGTACAATCCGGTCAAGACTGTTAAAACCAATGTGATGGGAACCATCAACATGCTCGGTATGGCCAAGCGGGTGAAGGCTCGTATCCTGCAGGCCAGCACATCAGAAGTGTATGGAGACCCGCAGGTGCACCCGCAACCGGAAGAGTACTGGGGTAATGTCAATCCCGTCGGATCGCGCAGTTGTTACGATGAGGGGAAGAGAGTGGCTGAGACATTGATGATGGACTACCATTGCCAAAATGGAGTGGATATCCGAATTGCACGGATCTTCAATACTTACGGTCCTCGAATGTCCATAGACGACGGACGTGTCGTGAGTAATCTGATTGTGCAGGCGCTTCGGGGTGAGCCGATGACCGTTTATGGAGATGGATCCCAGACTCGATCCTTCTGCTATGTCTCTGATCTGGTGCGGGGATTAAGGAAGCTGATGGACAAGGAAGATGTCCACCGTCCGGTCAACCTTGGAAATCCGGTGGAAGTCTCTATTCTTACCTTCGCCGAACGGGTTCGTGAGCAGACGGGAACAGCCTCGGAGATCCGCTTCGAGCCTTTACCCTCGGATGATCCGGTGCGGCGAAGACCTGAAATTGCTCAAGCCCGCAAATTGCTCGACTGGGAACCGGAGGTGGACCTGGAAGAAGGATTGAGACTCACGGTGGATTATTTTGACGACTTGCTCCACGAGTGAGTTCTGTTAGATACTCTGCCAGAATCGGCCCGGTTTTTTAGGCTAAAGGAGCCTGTCCGAGTAACAGGTGAGGTTCCTAAGAGGGAGTGTTGAAGTGCTGGCTAGTTACGTTCCAATTCTCATTTTCATCCTGGTTGCTCTGTCACTTCCGGTGGTGGGGCTGGTGGTGGGGAAATTGATTCGTCCCTACAGACCTCATGCCACAAAACTCATGCCCTACGAGTGTGGGGTGGATCCGGAGGGAGATGCGCGGGATCGATTCTCGATTCGCTTCTACATCATTGCCATTTTGTTCGTTATTTTCGATGTCGAAACCGTCTTTTTATTTCCTTGGGCCATCATCTATCATCGCCTGGCTCTTTTTGGATTTATCGAAATGATCGTCTTCTTGGGGATTCTGATTGTGGGCTATTTTTACGTTTGGAAAAAAGGAGCCTTAGAGTGGGTATAATCGAAAATCGAATGGAGAAAAACATCGTGACGACGACGGTGGATTCGGTCTTCAACTGGGCTAGGAAGTCCTCTCTTTGGCCTATGACGTTCGGGCTGGCCTGCTGTGCCATTGAAATGATGGCCACAGGGGCTTCTCGTTTTGATATGGACCGATTCGGTGCTGGGATTTTTCGGCCTTCCCCCCGCCAATCGGATCTCATTATCGTTGCAGGCACGGTGACTTTGAAGATGGCTGAGGTCGTTCAGCGACTGTACGACCAAATGCCGGAACCGAAGTGGGTCATCTCCATGGGAGCCTGTTCCAGCGCAGGTGGGCCCTTTGATACCTATTCAACTCTTCAAGGCGTGGATAAGGTTATTCCGGTGGATGTCTACATCCCCGGATGTCCACCCCGGCCTGAAGCACTGCTTTATGGATTGATGCGACTTCAGGACAAAATCGATCAGATGACCATTGCCAAAGAGGGAAAGCAGCTTCAGGCCAGCTAATCACTGAACTTTCAGCTAGTCTTTCAGCGAATTGAGCGAGAATGAGCCGATTGAGTTTCTTGGTGTGAGATGAGCGAAGAGGACAAACCGAAGCAACCGCAAGAGCCAGAAAGCCCGGAGGCTTCAGCTCCCGAGGCCGAGGAGAAGGAAACCCCGGCGCCTGCAGAGCCCAGCCCAAAGTCGGCTGTACCCGAGACGCCAGAAAGCCCGGAGGCTTCAGCTCCCAAGGCCGAGAAGAAGGAAACCCCGGCGCCTGCAAAGCCCGGCCCAAAAACAGCTGCACCTGAGAAAGCTGCTAAGCCTGCTCCCCCCAAAGCGGCCAGGAAGAAGGTTCTCTCTTATGAAGATCTGGAAGGGGATAACCTCCTTCAGAGGCTGAAAGAGAAGTTTTCCGAAGGGATTGTTTCGGGACAGTCGTTTCTCAATCAACCTACTTACACGGTTTCTGTGGACTGTCTGTATGACGTCATGGTCGAGCTCAAGGACAGTGATGATTTGGACTTCGACTATCTCATCGATCTGACCGCTTTGGATTACCTGGGAGACGAACAGCGGTTTTGTATGGTCTATCATCTCTATTCCTACAAGCACGATAGGCTGATTCGAATCAAAGCCCGCATATCGGAGGAGGAGGTCGTGCCTTCAGTGACTTCTGTCTGGAAAACCGCTGATTGGATGGAGCGGGAAGTCTACGACATGTTTGGCATCGAGTTTTCCGGACATGAAAATCTGAAGCGCATTCTCCTACCCGATGATTGGCACGGTCATCCATTGCGCAAGGATTACGATATAAAATTACAGGACCAGGCCTGGATCAAGAAGCACCTACACATCATCAAAACTCCCGCATGAAGACAACAGTGGAAGAATCGACCGTTCTCGACGCTAAGGTCCTGGAGCTGAACATGGGCCCTCAGCACCCGTCTACTCACGGTGTGCTTCGAGTGAAATTGAAACTGGACGGTGAGCGGGTGCTGGATGCGGAGTGCATCATTGGTTATTTGCACCGGGGTGTGGAGAAGATCAGCGAGAATCGATCCTACATCAAGTGCGTACCCTACTACGATAGAACGGATTACATTGCTGCGGTTTCCAACGTCTATGGCTATCTCCTGGGTGTGGAAGCGATGATGCAGATCGAGGTGCCGAAACGTGCCCAGTATATCCGCATCATGATGACGGAGTTTAGCCGTATTTCGAGCCATCTGCTCTGGCTGGCCACTCATGCTATTGATATCGGGGCCATGACGGTGTTTTTGTATTGTTTCCGGGAACGGGAGGAAATTCTCAAACTGTTCGAGGCCCTCTTCGGTGCCCGGTTGACCACCCACGCCTTCCGAGTGGGTGGCCTTTGGAAGGACCTGCCCGCAGGTTTTGAAGAGGCAGCGCGCAAATTCATCGATGAGTTCCCCGACAGAGTGGACGAATATGAGCAGTTGCTCACCAAGAACCGAATCTGGCTGGCTCGGACCCAGGGAATTGGAGTGATTTCCGGTAAAGAAGCCATCGACTGGGGCTTGACGGGTCCCGTGTTGCGCGGTTCCGGGATGAAGCACGATGTCCGGAAGGATCGTCCTTATGGAGGATACGAAGAGTTCGATTTCGATGTTCCGGTGGGTGAAAACGGAGATACCTACGATCGCTACCTGGTTCGCCTGGAGGAGATGCACCAGAGCCGGCGAATCATTCAGCAGGTATTGGATCGGCTGCCCGATGGACCCGTTCGCGGGAAGGCACCCAAGATTGTCAAACCGCCCGTGGGCGAGTACTATTCGGGCATTGACGGCCCTCGGGGAGAGCTGGGTTACTATATTGTCAGTGACGGCTCGGCACAGCCCTTTCGAGTGAGAATCCGTCCCCCTACCTTTATTAGCCTGCAGGCCTTGCGCCGGTTAGTGAGGGGGCATTTGATGGCAGATGTGGTTGCCATCATCGGCACCTTGGACATTGTATTGGGTGAGGTCGACCGATGATCGAGATCTTGCTCATTTACGCCATTATTCCCTTGATCAAGATTGGCGTGATCGTGTTGTTCCTTTCCGGGGCGATCGCCTACCTGACGCTGCTGGAACGCAAATTGATTGCCCACATCCAGGTTCGTCTCGGCCCCATGAGGGTGGGATGGCACGGTCTTCTTCAGCCCATTGCCGATGGTCTGAAGTTTCTTCTCAAAGAGGACATCGTGCCAACCAAAGCCGACGCTCTTATTTTCACCATTGCACCGGCGATTTCCTTGCTTCCCGCCTTTCTGGTCTTTGCAGTGGTACCTTTCGGGCCTCCTGACATGTTAGAGGGGCCGTTGCGCTGGATTCTGGGCTGGTTTATTGACGATACGGCAACGATTACAAGGATCGCCGAAAACGCCATTGCTTCCGGGGGATACGTGACCGACATCAACATCGCTCTCCTCTTTGTTTTGTCGGTCTCCTCGGTCGGTATTTTGGGGGTCATTCTGGGAGGATGGGCTTCCAACAGTAAGTTTCCCCTGCTGGGGGCACTGAGGTCCTCCGCTCAGATGGTCAGCTATGAAGTGGCCCTGGGATTTGCCATCATTGGAGTTCTCCTGGTGGCGGGTTCTCTGAGCCTGGTTGAGATTGTTCAGAATCAGCAGCAACAGCAGGTCTGGTATATCTTTTACCAACCCGTTGCCTTTGTCCTCTTTTTCATCTGTGGGCTGGCGGAAACCAATCGCCTGCCCTTTGATCTCCCTGAGGCCGAAACCGAGCTCGTTGGAGGTTTTCATACCGAGTACAGCGGATTTCGGTTTTCACTGTTTTTCCTGGCAGAGTACGCCAATATGATTGCCGTTTCCGCCATAGGCGTGATCCTGTTTTTGGGGGGATGGCTGCGGCCCTTTCCGAACTCTGACTGGTTGAGTTTCCTCGATTTTATCCCAGGCGTGTTATGGTTCCTGGGCAAAGTATTCTTGTTTCTTTATGTTTTCATCTGGTTGCGGGGAACCTTGCCCCGCTTCCGGTTTGATCAACTGATGCAATATGGCTGGAAAATATTTTTACCCGTTGCACTGGGCAATGTGGTTGTCACGGCGGGAGTTCTTCTTGCCTTTTTGTGAGACTGAAGAATGATGGACTTTTTGAGGCGCATCTTTTTCGTCGATATCTTGAAAGGTTTGGCGTTGACTTTCAAGTACACCTACCGGAAGGTCTATACGGAACAGTACCCGCTTGAAAAGCCGAAGCTGGCGGGAAGGTATAAGGGAGCACCCCGTCTCAACAATGATCCCGTGACCGGAGAGACCCTTTGTATCGCCTGCGATCTTTGTGCCGAAATTTGTCCCGAAGATCTCATCGTCGTGGGTTCACAGCGCGATCCTGAAAGTCGAAAAAAAGTTCTCACCCATTACACGTTTGATACATCGCGTTGCCTTTTTTGTGGGCTGTGTCAGGAGGTGTGTCCGACCAACGCCATCGAATTGACCCAGGATTTCGAACTTGCGGCCTATGATCGAAGATCCATGGTCTGGGATCGAAAGCAGCTGGAAAAAAGATGGGATCGGATCGATTTCGGAAAGGATTACCACAAATGAGAACAGACAACAGACAGAAAATGAGGAGCCAGAAGTCAGAAGCCAGGTATCAACGGTCTGTGGTCTGTGGTCTGTCGTTCTTAACGGTCTGTTGTCTGTTGTCTGTTGTCTATTCTCTGTAGTCTGCCATGGAAGCTACTCTTTTCTACATACTGGCCACCCTGCTGGTGGGCTTTGCCATCCTGACGGTAACGGCGGTCAATCCCGTTCGCAGTGCCGTTTATCTGATCTCCGCTCTGTTGAGCATGGCTGGGTTTTTCTTTCTCCTTGAAGCCGAGTTCGTTGGAGCGGTTCAGATTCTGGTGTATGTGGGTGGAATCATGGTGTTGTTTCTTTTTGTCATCATGCTTGTCAGTGTTCGGGATATGGAGAGTCAAAGGAGGATGAGTCGTCAGTGGAAAACTGCGCTGGTCCTGGGCATCGTGCTTTCCTGTGAACTGGTGTTTTTCGTGGTGCAAGGCGCCCAGGTCTTTAGTGCCGATACCATCGATCAGCAATTTTTGAATCTAGAATCTCAGACTAGGAATACGGAGACGGTGGGCGGCCTGCTTTACAGTACCTATCTTCTACCTTTTGAAATAGCCTCCATATTGTTGCTGGTGTCGATGATCGCGGCAGTCGTGTTGACGCAGAAGCGGCTTTGATATGGTGGATATAACACACTATCTGGTTCTCAGTACCATCGTTTTTTCGATTGGTGTGGTGGGGGTTCTCACCCGCAGGAATGTCATCATCATTTTGATGTCGATTGAACTGATGCTCAACTCGGTCAACTTGAACCTGGTTGCTTTTTCCGACCGGCTTCAGGATCCCTCGGGCCAGGTTTTCGCTGTTTTTGTCATCACCGTAGCCGCAGCAGAGGCGGCTGTTGGTCTGGGCATTATCATTGCTCTGTTCCGCAACAAAGAAACGGTGAATGTGGACGAGATCGACCTGATGAGAGGATAGCTGATGCGCAACTATTTCTGGCTCATTCCTCTATTTCCGCTCCTCGGGTTTATCCTTAATGGCGGTTTCGGTCTCTGGAAGGTGGCTCGAACCGGAACCCGTCCCGCGAAACCTTTCGTTTACTGTGTGGCCTGTGGAAGTATCCTGCTGTCTCTGCTTCTTTCGCTGACTTGTTTTATTGCCCTCCTGCAGCTCGACCCTCACGATCGTGTTTGGGAGTTTGAGCTCTTCAGCTGGATCCATGGGCCGGCCCTCCAAACGGTCACCGGTGATCTGGCCAACTTTCATGTCTCCTGGGGATTCCAGCTGGATCCGCTCTCGGCGGTGATGATTCTTGTGGTTACGGGCGTGGGCTTTCTCATCCACGTGTATTCCATCGGCTACATGGCGGAGGAGGAAGAGGGTTTTTATCGCTTCTTTGCCTACATGAACCTTTTTATGTTCATGATGCTGACCCTGGTTCTCGCCAACAACTACTTGTTGATGTTTGTGGGGTGGGAAGGGGTTGGCCTCTGCTCCTATCTGTTGATTGGCTACTACATTGAGAAAAAGAGTGCCGGGGACGCGGCCAAAAAAGCCTTTGTGGTCAACCGGATCGGCGATTTTGCCTTCATCATCGGCATGCTCATGATCTTCACCTATTTCGGCTCCCTGGATTTCACCGAGGTGTTTCATGGGGTAGAGGAAATGTTTCCTACGCCGGAAACCCTGTGGGGCCCTCTGTGCTGGATTGCCTTGCTTCTATTCATTGGTGCTACCGGAAAGAGTGCACAGATTCCACTTTTCGTGTGGTTGCCCGACGCCATGGAGGGACCCACACCGGTGAGTGCTCTCATCCATGCAGCGACCATGGTGACCGCGGGAGTCTACATGGTGGCCCGTTCCAGTGCCATCTACAGTCGCGCGCCTGATGTGCTCTTCATTGTGGCCGTGGTGGGGATTTGTACGGCCTTATTGGCAGCCTCCATCGCCATGTTCCAGAACGACATCAAGAGGGTCCTTGCCTACTCGACCGTGAGTCAGCTGGGCTATATGTTCGCCGCCCTGGGTGTGGGAGCCGCAGCGGCGGGTATCTTTCACCTGATGACCCATGCTTTTTTCAAAGCCCTGCTCTTTTTGGGATCAGGAAGCGTCATTGCGGCTCTGCATCACGAGCAGGATATGAGAAAAATGGGAGGTCTGAGAAAGCACCTCCCCAGAACCTGGTGGACTATGGGGATCGCCACTCTGGCTATCGCGGGTGTCCCCGGCCTGGCCGGTTTCTTTTCCAAAGATGAAATCCTGTGGCGATCCTTCAGCAACCCGGAGGGCCACCTGGTCTTTTGGTTGGTAGGAGTCCTGGTGGCGGGGATGACGGCCTTTTATATGATGCGAATGATGTTTCTCACCTTTCACGGGGAGGAGAGGCTCTCGCCGGAGGTGGCAGGCCACGTCCACGAATCTCCCAACGTGATGACCGTGCCCTTGGTCATTCTGGCCGTGGGTTCTGTTTTTGTGGGATATTTGGGTCTACCCGCCTGGCTGGGTCCCAATGTGTTTGAGCATTTTCTCGAGCCTGCCTTTGAAACCAGTTATCATGCCGCAGGCGAATCGGTTCACGCGGCACACTCCACCGAGATTCTCGTGACCTTGGTTTCCGTTGCCTTGGCTGGACTGGGAATCTATCTGGCCTATCAGTTCTTTCCTGAAACACAAAGATAAAGCGGCCCGGTTGCGGGAAAGATTCAGTGGCCTTCACAGCATCATTTACAACAAGTACTACGTGGACGAGGCCTATGATGTCCTGTTCGTCAGTGGGGGCACGGGTTGGGGCCGATTCTTTGGAGCGAAGAATTGGGGGCGGCTCCTGTCGGCCTTCGACAACAACGTGGTGGACGGGGCCGTCAATAACAGTGCAGCAATGACCAAATTTGTAGCTTGGGGCTCAGGACTGGTGGACATCCACTTCGTGGATCGTATCGTCAATCTTGTAGGGCGAAACTTTTGAGTTCTTCAGTACCGTGCTACGTAAGATTCAAACCGGGCTGGTGCAGCGATATGCCCTGTTCTTTGTGATCGGAATTATCCTGGTGATCAGCTTTTACCTCTACATGGGAGTCTAGTCGATGAGTTTTTTTATGGAGAACATCCTCACAATCGTGTGTTTTTTCCCTCTCCTTGGAGTGGTGCTTATTGTCTTGTGGCCAAGAAAAAAGGGACAGGAGGATGCGGTGAGGTGGATTGCCAATATCGTGGCCTTCATCGGTTTTCTCATCTCTTTGCCGCTCATCACCCTGTTTAACGATGCCCAGTACATTGATGCCGATACCGGCATGAGATTTGGGATCCGGGCCAACTGGATTGATGCCATTGGTGCCCAGTACTCCTTGGGTATTGATGGAATCAGCATGCTGTTGATCCTGCTGACGACACTCATGGGATTTATTGCCATTCTCTCCTCCTGGTCAGCGATCACGGAGCGGGTTAGAGAATACTATTGCTATTTTCTACTGCTGCAAGTGGGGATGTTAGGGGTGTTCATGGCGCTGGATTTCTTCCTTTTCTATGTTTTCTGGGAAGTCATGCTGGTGCCCATGTATTTCATCATTGGGGTGTGGGGAGGACCTCGGAAGCTGTACGCGGCCATCAAGTTCTTCCTTTACACATTGGCCGGCTCGGTCCTTTTGCTTTTGGGTATCCTGGCCCTCTACTTCTATCACCACAGCGTGACGGGAGTGTGGTCTTTCGACATTCTGGCCATGCAGCAGCTGGGAATTCCTGCCGATCTACAGTGGTGGATCTTCCTGGCTCTTTTCCTTGGTTTTGCCATTAAGGTCCCCATGTTCCCCTTCCATACCTGGCTTCCTGATGCTCACGTCGAAGCTCCTACCGCCGGGTCCGTTATTCTGGCTGCCATACTCCTGAAGATGGGCACCTACGGGTTTGTGCGCCTCAGCCTACCGATTCTTCCCCAGGCCAGCATGACCTTCTTAAATTTTTTGTTGGTGCTCTGTGTGATTGGCATTATCTACGGTGCCCTGGTGGCCATGATGCAGCAGGATATGAAGAAGCTGGTGGCCTACTCTTCGGTCAGCCATCTGGGATTTTGTATGTTAGGTGTTTTCATTGCCACTCCGGTGGCTCTGGAGGGCGGAATTCTGCAGATGATCAACCATGGAATTTCCACGGGAGCTCTCTTTTTGATCGTAGGCGTCATCTATGAGAGGCGTCATACCCGGATGATCGCCGATTTCGGGGGGCTATCCCAGAACATGCCGGTTTTCGCCGTTGTTTTCCTGATCATGACCCTCTCCTCCATCGGTATGCCTGCTCTCAACGGATTCATTGGCGAGTATATGGTCCTTCAAGGGGTATTTGCAGACCCGGTCTACAGACTCTGGGCCGTGTTTGGAGCTGTGGGCATCGTTCTGGGAGCGGCCTACATGTTGTGGCTTTACCAGCGTGTGATGTTCGGTCCCCTGGACAATCCGGAAAACCAGAGTCTTCCGGATTTGAACTTGCGGGAAGTGGCAACCTTTGTGCCCTTGATTATTCTGGCCTTCTGGATCGGTCTTTACCCGAATACATTCCTGGATTATCTCCATGAGCCGGTCAATCAGATCGTTGAGAGAGTACGCCCGGGCGAGTTCAGTCCTCTGCCAGCTCAGGCGGTGGTAAGGGAGTAATCGATGCCTGAAGTTCCACAGAATCCTCTCGAATTCTTCCTGCAGAACGCTGCCGCTATAGGGCCTCAACTCCATTTGATCCTCTGGGGAATGGTGATCTTATGCTGGGGCTTTTGGAGCCTTCCTCGCAATGGGAGTGGCGGCCTTCTCAATCGATTTTTGCATCTGTTTCAACACCCTGCCGTCCTGGCCGTTGGTGGGTTGATCATGGCCTCTCTTCAACTTTACCGGCTTTGGGGAGTGAATTCAGGTCCCGCCTTTTACAAGATGATCACGCTCGATTCCTTTGCCCAGTACTTCGATATGCTGTTTCTGGTGGCCGCTCTTCTGGTCGTGATCATGTCCTATAAATACCTGGACATTGAAGAGGAACAGCACACGGAGTACTACGCACTGATTCTTTTCGCCACTGCCGGGATGATGTTTATGGCCGGAGCCATCGATCTGGTCAGTCTTTTTCTCGGTCTCGAGCTGATGTCCATTTCCACCTATGTCCTGGTTGGCTTTCTGCGAGGCAAAAAGCGATCCAATGAAGCATCACTCAAGTACTTCCTGCTGGGGGCTTTTTCTACGGGTTTTATTCTCTATGGCATGTCACTGGTTTACGGGCTGGGTGGCAGTACAAACCTGAATGAAATCGGACGGCAGATCGCCCAGCTGGAGGACAACAGCCTTCTGACGCTGTCCCTCCTGATGCTGATGGCGGGCTTATGCTTTAAGATCGCCGCGGTACCGTTTCACATGTGGGTTCCCGATGCCTATGAGGGAGCACCCACTCCCATCACGGCCTTCATGTCGGTGGCGGTGAAAGCGGCAGGTTTTGCCATCTTCTTTCGAATCCTTTTCGTCGCTTTTGAAGGTTTCTGGGAACTCTATGTATTCCCGTTAGCAATCATTTCCATGGTGACCATTACCCTGGGAAACGTGGCTGCCCTCACCCAGGAGAACGTCAAGAGATTGTTGGCCTACTCCAGTATTTCTCATGCCGGTTTCGTTCTCATGGGAGTGGTAGCGGGCACTGAGCGCGGAATCACCGCCTCGGCAATTTATCTGCTGGCCTATACCTTTATGAACTTGGGGATCTGGGCAGGGGTGATCCTGTTGCGGCGCAAGGATATCCCTGGGGAGAGAGTGGAGGATTTCGACGGTCTCTTCTTCAGACACCCGGCACTTGCGGTTTTGATGTTGGTTTTCTTCCTGTCCCTGGCAGGCATTCCTCCTTTGGCAGGATTTATCGCCAAGTACTACGTTTTTACTGCAGTACTGGAGGTCGCCTTCACCCAGGGTGAACCCTACTCGTCCTTGATGGTCTGGCTGGCAGTGGTGGGTGCTCTGAACGTGGTGGTCTCAATCTTCTATTATCTCCGGATTGTGGTCTCGATGTTCATGAAGACGGAGTATCTGCCTGTTCCCCTGAGCTTTTCGAAGGGATTGGTGGTGGTGCTGGTGATTACGGGATTCTTCACCCTTCTGATCGGGGTCTACCCCGAGCCCTTTATCCAACTCGCTCAATTCGTCAACCTGCCGCTGATCTAGGGGTCAGCTGGGCAGCATCTTCCAGGAGGTCAGGTGTTCTCCCCCTTCATTGATCTAGCCCATCTTCTTTGCTATGATCCATTTTTTTTCGAGCTGGGGGGCATCATGTCCGGTCAGCGTGATCATTTTCTGGCAAAATCTCTGGAGTCCTTGCAGGAAAATATCCGCCGATCAGGACCGGCTGCGACAGCCAGTTATACCCTGGTGGGAGCGGTGCTTCTCCTGGGTGGTATCGGTTATCTGCTGGACCAGTGGCTCATGACCTCGCCCTGGTTTTTGCTGGGTGGCTTATTATTGGGCATGGTCGTCGGTTTTTACGAGATAGCGAAGGCGGTCTGGAAACGGTGAAAATCCAGGTGTGCATCATTTTCTCCTGTATAGGCTCCTGGGCACTTGTCTCGTTGATGGTTCCTCAGGCGGCAGTAGAGATTCTCCTGGGAATGCTTGGTCCGCTGCTGTTGGCGATAGGAACCCTCATACTGGTGGAGAGAACCTACCGAAAGGCTCCCCGAAAGCTGACCTCACTGATGACCCAGGCTTTTTTTGGCAAGATGTTGTTCTATGGGGTGTACGTCGGTGTAATTGTGGGCTTTTATTCGTTTCAGGCCCTGCCCTTTGCGGTCAGTTTCACCGTCTATTTCATAGGACTCCATCTAACCGAAGCACTATACTTTCAAGCCCTGTTTCGAGCAGAGAGTAGGCCCAGGGCGGTGGAGAACGGATGGTAGAGAAGCAATGATGATTCCGGATGAAGGGAGCGAATCCGTAGGCTTCAATCCCGGAGAGGTGATTATTGAGCACGTTGCAAACAGCAGCCTTGATCATCCCATTTTTGAACTGCCAACGGTATTGGGCATCAACTTCTCGGTGACCAAGCATGTCTTGATGCTTTGGATCGTGGCGGTCCTCCTCTTTGTTCTCATCACCTGGTCTACCCGAAAGTATTTGAAGCAGGACCGTCCGATTCCAGCCGGATTCATGAATGCCCTGGAGGCAGTGGTTCAGTTCATTCGGGACTCGATCGTTCTCCCCAATGTGGGAAAGAAATTCGTGAATACCTGGACACCCCTGGTCCTGACCTTCTTCTTTTTCATCGTGACGGCGAACGCCTTTGGGATGATTCCGATGTTTGAGGTGTTGGGCGTGGTTGATCGCTTTATTCTTCATACCGACCACGAGTCGATCCTCAATAGGGTGCTCCATGGTGGTGCTACGGCCACTGGAAATTACAATGTGACGGCGGCTCTGGCCTTGATTACCTTCCTGGCCATCATTGTGGCTGGAACGAAAGCCCACGGTTTCATCAAGCACTGGAAGAACGTAGTGCCTTCCGGGTTGGCGTGGCCTGTGTATATTATCTTGATTCCCATCGAACTTATGGGGATGCTGGTCAAGCCCTTCGCTTTGACCATGCGGTTGGCCGCGAACATGATGGGGGGACACATTGCCATCCTCGCGATCCTCTCCTTTGTGTTCATTTTCAGTGAGATGTTTCAGAGTGTCTTGGCGGGTGTAGGCGTGGGTCTGGTGGTGTCCCTGCCCTTGGTGGTGGGCGTCTCCGCGTTAGAAATCATCATTGTGCTGGTACAGGCGTATGTCTTTAGCCTGTTGACGGCCGTGTTTATTGGTATGGCCATAAACGTTCATCATTAATCGTACGAAACGGAGGTACCTTTCATGGAAAACCTGCACTACTTTGGTGCGGCACTGGGTCTTGGGATGATTGTCATTGGAGCTGGATTGGGAATTGGTCGTTTTACTGCTGCTGCGGCTGAAAGCATAGCTCGCCAGCCTGCTGCGGCTGACAAGATTACCGCTGCCGTCAATTTGCCCCTTTTCCTGCTTGAAGGTGTGGCAATTCTGGCCGAGGTGTTCGTGCTCCTGATAGTCTTGACGAAATAAGAGTGGTTGAGACAACAATGAGCGGAGTTCGTTTATGGATAACCCTTTAGTCCAGCCAGATCCGGGATTGTTTCTCTGGACGATTCTCACTTTTCTGGTCCTTTTGGTCCTGTTGGCCAAGTTCGCCTGGAAGCCGCTTCTAGCTCTGTTGGACAGACGTGAGGAAATGATCCGGCAGTCCTTGGATGATGCGGAGAAGGCAAAACACGAGCTGCAGCGACTTCAGCAGGAATCGAAAGAGATTCTTTCCAAGGCCAGAGTGGAAGCTCAGTCCATTCTGGCGAAAAGTCGTTCCGAAGCGGAGAAGCTGAAGGGAGAGCTCAGACAAGAGGCGAAGGTTCAGGCAGATTCGATTCTTCGTGATGCCGAGAAGCAGATCCAGGTGGAGACGGAAAAGGCCATCTCTGGCATTAAGAACGAGGTTGTCGATCTGTCCCTCCTGGTAGCATCCAAGTTGATCAAAAAAAATCTCTCGAAAGAGGATAATCAGTCCCTGATTGAAGAGTCCCTGAAGCAGGTCGAATCCTTATAGCATAGGTTGTCGTCACGAAAACCTATGCATAATCCGGGCTAGCCCCTGATTTGGCGGTTTTGCCCTTCTCCATTGCTTTCAGAGCTGCTAAGATTGCAGGGTCCTCATTTTGCTGGGGAAGAAGGGAACGATCACATGCCTCGTCTGAAATTTATCGTAGTGGGAGCGCTTATTCTGGGAGCCATCTCCTATTTGATGTTCAGTGGAATCAGCGATTCCATGGTCTACTATTACACTGTTTCAGAGGCTCTCGACTTGGAGCAGGAGCTTTCCAATCGAGGAATTCGCGTCAGTGGTTATGTCCAGGCTGGAAGTATTCAAAAGGACAATAGCCAATCCCAAGTCGAGTTTCTGGTGTTTGAAAAGGAAAGTGATCAGACCCTCCCTGTGATCTATCAGGGAATCATCCCCGACACCTTCAAGGACAACGCCGAGGTACTGGTTGAAGGAATGTATCGCTCTGAGGAGGGAAGGTTTCATGCCAACGTTCTTCTGGCAAAATGTCCTTCCAAATATGAAGCCCTCGGTCCGGAGCATCCCCAAGATATCCCCATTGGAGGGGACAGTGACTAGGTGCCTCGCCTCCCAAATATGACAACCTTTCCAGTGAGTCACTAAGAGCGATGATCGAGCTGGGTCATTATTGCCTCATTGCCTCTCTCGTGGTCTGCGCCTTCGGAATGATTGCAGCTATCGTGGGAGGGGTTCAGAAAAACCTTCCCCTCGTGCGTAGCGCCGAAAACTGCCTGATCGCCAACTTCGTTGTCCTGGGAGTGGCTTCTCTCTGCCTCTGGTACCTGCTTTTGACCGATCAGTTTCTGGTGGAGTATGTAGCCAACTACAGCGCGACGGATATCCCGACTCGTTTTAAGTTCACAGCTTTTTGGGGCGGACAGAAAGGGAGTCTTTTGCTGTGGGCCCTTGTGCTTTCCTTCTTTTCTTTTCTAGTAACGGTTCAGAATCGTCACCGGAATCGCGATTTGATGCCCTACACCGCTGCTGTGCTTCTGGGGACCATTGGCTTTTTCATGGTCCTGTTGAATTTTTCCACCAATCCTTTTGAGACCTTGAATTTTATACCGGAGGATGGACAGGGATTGAATCCTCTGCTGCAGAATTACTATATGATTATCCACCCACCCGTGCTCTTTATGGGCTACGTCGGTTTGGCCATTCCCTTTGCTTTGGCCATGGGGGCCTTAATCAGTGGACGACTCGATAATTCCTGGATTCCCACCGTTCGCCGCTGGACCTTGGTGTCCTGGATTTTTCTCCTCTTTGGCTTGACGCTAGGTGGGATGTGGGCTTACGAAGAACTGGGTTGGGGAGGGTACTGGGCCTGGGATCCCGTGGAAAATGCTTCATTCATGCCCTGGCTCATCGCCACGGCTTTCCTGCACTCGGTGATGATCACGGAAAAGAAAGGGATGCTCAAGATCTGGAACTTTGTGCTGATTTTGCTGGCATTTGAGTTATCCATCTTCGGAACTTTCATCACTCGAAGTGGAGTGGTTTCATCAGTTCACTCCTTTGCCCTGTCCAGTGTAGGACCCTTTTTCGTGACTTATTTAGCCCTCAGCACGGGCCTGGGACTGTTTTGGATTTTTTATCGGTCCAAGGAGTTGCACAGTGAGAAGAGGATGAGATCTTTCTTGTCGCGTGAAGCTTCCTTTTTGCTTAACAACCTACTGTTTGTGGCCATCTGTTTTGCTATTTTCTGGGGCACGATTTTCCCCATTCTTTCCGAATGGGTAACGGGCGAAAAGATTACAGTTTCCATGCCCTTCTTTAATATGGTGAACCTGCCCTTGGGTTTGGCTCTGTTGATTCTGACCGGTGTGTGCCCTCTAATCGCCTGGCGCAAGTCTTCGGCAAAGAACTTCAAAAGAAACTTTTTAACACCTCTTGGGGTGGGTTTTCTCAGCGGTGTGGTGGCGATCCTTGTCGGTGTGCGTGGTCTCATTCCTCTGGTCTTCTTTTCGGCCTGTGGGTTCGTGCTCATGACGGTGATCTACGAGTTTTATAAGGGAGCTCGTGCTCGCCAGACCATTCGGCCTTCAGGGTTTCTGGTTGCCCTCAGGGATCTTACTTTGATGAACAAGCGTCGGTATGGTGGATTTATCATCCATGTGGGTGTGGTGGTTGTGTTCGCAGGGATCATCGGCAGTTCGTTTTTCAAAAGTGAGCAGCTGTTCACGGTGGCAACAGGCGAGGAGTTTATCCTAGGGGACTATACCCTGAGATTCGAGCAACTGACCTCCAGAGAGGATCCGGAAAAAGACGTGGTCTTCGCTCATATTGCTGTTTTTAAAGGTGGAGAGAAGATCGACGATCTGTATCCTGCAAAGGACTTCCATCACAAGAGCGAGCAACCCATGACCGAGGTGAAAATTCGTTCCACGCTCAAAGAAGACCTGTACCTGGTTCTGTCCGGGTGGGAAGAGGGGGGAGAGGCTACCTTTCATGTTTTTATCAATCCTCTGGTGCAACTCATCTGGATTGGAATCGGAGTCATGGTCCTGGGGGGAATGTTTGTTCTCGTTCCCAACAAGAATCTGGGGCCGGCGGTGGCTCTGAAGAAGCCCTCTTCGAAGGAGGTGCGAGATAAGGCTGCCTAGTTTAGCCCCGACTATGAATAAATTCTCTACTGCAGCGACGACAAAATTCGGGCTTAAGTTAGCTTTTTTGCTTCTGTTTTTGAGTTCGTTCACTTTTGGACAGATCTTCTCCCCGGATGAAACCGTTTCCCGGATTACCGACAACCTGATGTGCACCTGCGGGTGTCCTCATATTATCGGTCAATGCGGCGATGAATGCTCCGTGGCCCCCCAACTGGTGCATGAAATTTCACAGCTGGTGACCGCAGGCAACACAGAGGAGGAAGTCTACAAAATCTTCGAGGAGAAATACGGGCTCAGGGTGCGGGCAGTGCCCAAGGCGGAAGGGTTCAATCTGCTGGTTTGGGTGATGCCCTTTGTGGGATTGTTGGCGGGAGTCGTGGTCATCTTTTTCGTCATCAACCGTCTCAAATCCGACCACTCGAACCAGGAAACTGAAAGGGTTCACCCTGAAATCGATGACAAATATCGAAAGCTCATCGATCGGGAATTGGAGCGGTAAATGGCCCTGCTTATTGCGCCGATCCTGCTCATCGGCGTCGTCCTCTATATTGCCTATCCGCTTCTTCAAGAAGAGAAGAAGGAGTCAGCGCCTGAGGATGAAGTCACTGACCAGGAGAAGGCTCTACGGGAGAAGGAAGACATCATAGAGAGCCTGAAGGACATTGATATGGACTTCCGCATGGGCAAGTTATCGAACCAGGACTATCAAGCCCTCAAGCGAGATTTTGAAGAGCGGGCCGTGGAAAGCTTCCAGCGAGTCCAATCCCTTCATGCGGAGAGTGGCAAAATCGGGAAGAAAAAAAGATCCTGACGATGCCCGAACCATCCGTCCCTCTTTTACGCCTTTCTAAAATCACAAAGCGATTCGGCGCGATTCGGGCGGTCTGGAATGTGGATCTGGAGGTAAGCCCGGGAGATTCTCTGGCAATTTTCGGTCCCAACGGGGCAGGCAAAACAACCTTGCTTCGAGTCATTGCCTCCTTGACACAGCCCACAAGTGGAGAGATTGAATTCGCCTTCAAAGGTGACAACCAGTCCCGGAACAGGGTGGGATATGTCTCTCACCTCAGCCTTCTCTACAACGAACTGACCGGATTCGAAAACCTGCTGTTTTATGCGCGCCTGTATGGAATCAAGGAGGCTCACGATCGGGCCGATGAGATGTTGGCCAAGATGGGCCTCGAGGAGGCGCGCAATCAGCGCACTGGAGAGTATTCCCGGGGTATGAAGCAGCGGTTGACCTTGGCTCGGGCGCTCTTACACGAACCCCAATTACTCCTCCTGGATGAGCCCTACACCGGACTGGATCAACACGGCAGTCGTCTTTTCACGGAAGTTCTGAGAGCACTAAAACAGGAGGGTAGAACCATCTTGTTGGTGACCCATAATCTCGGCGAAGGGCTTGAGTTGTGCGATCGAGTGATGATTCAGAACCGGGGGGAAATGGTCTTTCAGGGCCTGGGTGAACATCTGGATAAAGCTGGATTTGAAAAGCTTTATTTTCAAGCCGTTGAAGAAGCTGACCACAGACCACAGACCGGAAG
>PVMK01157280.1_pt1 | contig 62624 bp, 56 predicted proteins | sample 1853481 | NCBI WGS metagenome assembly PVMK01 (sample SAMN08533507, study PRJNA380276) | Marine sediment metagenome, whole genome shotgun sequencing project.
CGGATTATCGGTCTCAATCACGGTGCAGAAGCGCTGCTCAACCTGAAAGAGAAAGACGCGCTTCGAGAAACACTGGACAAGGTTTCTCGCGAAGACGCTACCGAAGTACATGCGGCGCTTGAAACCGGCATGCCGCAAAAAATGCTGACTAACTCCGGTCGTTTTTTGCACTTGCAGGTGACACCCATTTCGACCAACAAAGCAGAGACGCGCTCGGGGCGCGTCCTGATGTTCCGTGATGTCAGCGATGTAGAAAAGGCACAACGGGAAGTTCAGAGCAGCGAGAAATTACTACGCACATTGATTGACCACTCCGTAAACGGGGTCATTCGCATGCGCTGGATTGCGAGTGATGACTTCAGGAAAGACAAAGAATTGCGCTGCATTTTCGCCAATGCTGCCGCAGGACGTTTCCTGCAAATCGACCCGAAAAAGATGATTGATCGTACAGCAGATGAGTTGCTCAAGATGGCAAGTACCGGCATGGATCCTCATGATGCGGAGACGCTGCTAAAAGAATTTGCTGCGGCAGCAGAAAAAGGCGAACAGCTTGATACGGAAAGCAAGATCGGGGTCGATCGCACCAGCAAGTGGCTGCGGGTGATTGGCGAGCCGGTCGGCGAGGACGTCGCCATTACCTTCGTGGACATCACCGATCGACGGGCGAAGGAAATGCAGATGGAGTCAATCGCCTTGTCTGATCCATTGACTGGTGTATTGAATCGGCGTGGTTTCGAAAAGGATGCGACGCGGCGCTTGTCGGACAGCGATGATAACGCGACCGGGGCGTTGCTCTTTATCGACCTGAATGATTTCAAACAGATCAACGACGAATACGGCCACGAGATCGGCGATCAGCTACTAACTATCGCAGCAGAGCGATTGCGCACCAGCCTGCGGTCCTGCGACATTATCGGTCGTCCTGGCGGTGACGAGTTCGTGGCGTTGGTACCAGATGTCGTGGGTGACGTTGCCGAGAAGCTGGCGACGCGCCTGACAAATTCTCTGGAGCAAACCTACCTGATCGGCGCGCTGAAGCTCGATTGTGCTGCCAGCATAGGTCTCGCACTTTATCCTGAACATGCCAGCACGCTCACCGGCCTGTTGCGTGCCGCGGACCAGGCAATGTACCGCGCCAAAGCGCGCTGTCGTGGTGTCGTCGATCTGGAAAGCACGGCCTTACTCGAAAAGGCGATCTAAACCTCATTCCGCCTGGTTTCCCTGCCATACTCACGCTCGTAATAATAATCGTGATGCCACGGTCTGTTACTTGTAGTTAATAGGGAGAAACTGCATGCTTTTTAGCCGGAAAATCGTCTACCTGACCTTCCTGGTCCTGTTAATGACAACATTTGTTCTTTCGCACGCCAACCGGGTGGTCGCTGCGGAATACGCTGCGTTGCCAGCGAGTGCTGAGGAGACAACGCCACTCAGGACCGGCGATCGGGCACCTGAATTTACGGTACGAACGGTGGATGATGAGCCGTTCGTGTTTGACCCGGACAATCTCGAACGGCCGGTGATTCTTATCTCGTTCCGCGGCGGCTGGTGTCCTTATTGCAATATGCATCTTTCCGAGCTGCGCACTGTCATTCCTGAGTTGAAGAAAAATGGCATAGACGTGCTGTTTCTAAGCAATGACCGACCTGAGTTGTTGTATTCCAGCTTGAAAATGGAAACTCAGGAGGACATAGACGGCCTCGATTACGTGATTCTGTCGGATGCGAATATCAATGCAGCGATGGCGCTTGGCACCGCATTTCGGACCGAAAAGGGTTTGACTGACTACCTGGATAAAAAAGATCGTGATTATGCAGGCTCGTCGATCGGTATGCACAACGCACTTGCGGTGCCGGCAGTTTATGTGGTCGATCAGTCAGGTGAGATTGTTTTCGATTTCGTCAATCCTAACTATAAAGTTCGCTTGCCTGCTGATGAATTGCTGGAAACGGCTAATAAGCTACTCGGCAAATAGTCACATAGCAGCAGATTGAATAACACAGCCGGTCCCCAGGGTGGCCGGCTGTGTCCTTTCTGTGGCAGTCTAGCGACTGTTACGAGGGGGTAGCTCAATGACGACCGAGAGCAACGGGCCGATTGCACGTATTGTGCGGGCGACGACGAAAGTTGAGCCAAATGAAATCCGGGCAACCGTTCTCTCGTTTGCCTTCCTGTTTATGCTCATGCTGGCATACAACATTCTAAAGCCGGTCCGTGACGCCATGGCCAGCGACTGGTCCGATCCTGAAGTCGCCACGCTCTGGACCATCAATTTTTTCATCAGTGCATTGGCCGTCAGTATTTATGGACTGGCTGTCGCGCGGCTTCGATTCAAGTACCTGGTGCCAGGCTTGTACGGCTTCTTCGCGTTTTCCTTTCTCGCATTTTATGCTGGTAGCTCCGCGGTAGAGGATGCTGTTCTTATCGAAAAATCCTTTTACGTGTGGATCAGCGTTTTCTCACTTTTTCATATATCTGTTTTTTGGAGTTTGATGTCCGATGTTTTCTCCAAAGCCCAGGCACCACGTTTGTTTGCGTTCATTGCGAGTGGGGCCAGCATTGGCACACTGGCTGGATCATCGATACCGCTTTTCCTGGCAAGCGTCATTGGCACGCAAAACCTGATGCTGATCGCCGCAGCGGTTTTGGTCGGGATAATTCCTGCGCTTGGTTACTTGCAGAAACTGAAGATCACCGAGCTGGGCAATGAAAACGTCCAGGTTGATCTCAACGAGCAACAATCGATTGGCGGTAACCCGTTCGCGGGATTCACGCTGCTGTTCAGGAATCCGTATTTGCTGGGCATCGCGGTTTTCATACTGCTCTACACAGCCGTTGGCTCGTTCGTCTATTTCGAGCTGAAGAATGTTCTCGAAGTCTTTACCCGGGACGAGCGTACGACGATCTGGGCCGGTATCAACACCTCAATCAACGTAATAGCGATTGCGACGGCCTGGTTTGCCACCGGTCGAATCACAACGAAACTAGGCCTGGCGAAGACGCTTGCGTTAATCCCTGTGCTCGTCGCCATTGGTTTACTGGTCGTTGCCGTCAACCCGATTATGGCAGCGATTATTGCCGCACAAATCGTCCTCAAGGGTGGCAACTATTCCGTCACACGTCCCGGGCGTGAAATGTTGTACACCGTTGTCGATCGCGAGACGCGCTTCAAGGCCAAGCCCGTTATCGATATCGTCGTCTATCGCGGTGGCGATACCATTACAGGATGGGCATTTGCCGGACTAACCGCAGGGCTCGGGCTCGGCCTGGGCGTTGTCGCTGCCATCGGTGCGGGAATTGCATTGCTCTGGGCAATCACGGGCGTGTATCTTGGGCGGAAATTTGAAAAAAGCACCGATGCGGTGGCAGCAACGGGAGAGAGCAGCTGACTAACATGAAAAGTGCCTGGATTTGCGACGCCGTTCGCACCCCAATCGGTCGCTACGGTGGCGCGTTATCGAGTGTCCGTGCTGATGACCTCGGAGCGATCCCGATCAGGGCTTTGACAGAGCGCAACCCGGCCTCGACCCGGAGCAAATTGATGATCTGATTTTTGGCTGCGCCAACCAGGCAGGCGAAGACAATCGCAATGTTGCACGAATGTCTGCGTTGCTGGCAGGACTGCCACCATCGGTGCCGGCCGCGACAGTCAATCGCCTGTGCGGTTCGGGCATGAATGCCGTAGGCAACGCTGCGCACGCGATCCAGGCAGGTCAGGCAGATCTCATCATTGCCGGTGGCGTTGAATCAATGTCCAGGGCGCCGTTCGTATTGGCCAAATCAACCGCAGCATTCAGCCGCAATGCCGAAATGTACGACACAACGCTGGGCTGGCGTTTCATTAACAAAAAACTCGAGCAGCAATACGGCAGCGACTCAATGGCAGAGACGGCAGAAAACGTTGCTGCGGATTTCGATGTATCACGAGCGGACCAGGATCAGTTTGCACTGCGTAGCCAGCAGAAAGCAGAAGAGGCGATCGCCGCAGGACGACTGAGTGAAGAAATCACGCCGGTCAGCATCCCACAACGTCGCGGCGATCCTGTTGTTTTCGACACAGATGAACATCCGCGCGCCAACTCCACTATCGATGGACTGGATAAACTGAAACCATTCGTGCGCAGCGATGGCACGGTAACCGCAGGAAACGCGTCCGGCATCAACGATGGCGCCTGCGCGCTGCTAATAGCGTCCGATGACGCAGTAAAAACACATGACCTCAAACCGCTGGCCAGTGTCGTTGCCTGGACCGCAGTTGGCGTGGAGCCAAGAGTTATGGGTATCGGTCCTGCACCCGCATGCAGAAAAGTTCTGCAGCTGGCAGACCTGTACCTGGACAAGATGGACGTCATAGAACTCAACGAGGCATTCGCCGCACAGGGACTGGCCGTGCTCCGCGAACTTGGCATCGACGATGACGCAGAACACGTAAACCCGAATGGCGGCGCAATAGCACTGGGACACCCATTGGGCATGTCAGGCGCAAGGCTGGTAACGACGGCGGCCTACCAGCTACAACGCACTAAGGGCACCTATGCACTTTGCACGATGTGCATAGGCGTAGGGCAGGGCATAGCGATGATAATCAAAAGAGCATAAAACCCGATGGCCGAAATAGTGCCGGATGGCGAATCAAGAAATCTCCGCGTCCTCGCGGAACGCATCCGTTCACGCCGCACCACCAAACTGTTCCTGCGCCAGAAAGTCAGCAAACAATTAGTGCTGGATGCAATAGAACTGGCCCGCTGGGCCCCGAACCACCACCTGACCGAACCCTGGCATTTCTACATGCTGGGCGAGAAGACCACTACGGCAAGCGTCGAACTAATCCGCACAATCGTCACAGAAACCAAATCCGCAGAACTCGCCGACTTCAAAGCAAAATCGGCAGCAGCAATTCCGGGCTGGCTGGTAATCACCTGCAAAAAATCTCAGGACGAACTGTTACAGCAAGAAGACTACGCAAGCTGCTGCTGCGCCATCCAGAACCTGACCCTCTATCTGTCCGAAGCCGGCATAGCCTCGAAATGGACCACGGGCCTGATCACACGAGACCAGCGTTTTTTCGACCTGCTGGAAATAAACGCCGATAAAGAATTCATCGTTAGCCTGCTCTGGTACGGCTACCCAAAAGTCCTGCCAACCCAATCCAGAAAAGAAGTCACTGAAATCACCACCGAGAAACCCTGACGGGATCACCGCTACCGCAAACGAGCCGTGCCAAGCTGTGGTTATCAGGCACAGGACATGATTGATGACGATACCGGTGCCAACATCAGTGAACTTTCCAGTGTGATCAACAATCCCTCCGCGGAGGGAATTCTTGCCACGGTGAACGCTGCCTTCCCAACCAGCGCAAGTGCCGTTTGTGGCCGAACTGAGTCAGTTACGATGTCTCGCGGTGAATGATTGCTCACGGAAGGACCTGACATTCAGTCTCAGGTATCTGTCGCAATCGTCATCGAAGGGCAACTTTACGTCCGGGAGGAGCCGGTCGGTTATCATGAGCTACAAAGACAGCTGATGACCCAATGCGGACATGACGACCGAATATCCGGACCTTACGTATCTTCCGATATATCGCGGCTCCGTATGGAGCGTATCCTCCCCGGACGCAGGTAATAGTTAAATATTGAGTGGGAGAGCAATGATGACAAAGTTCTTATATCCCGGGCTCATTATCGCGACCCTTCTTGCAGTATCAAGCTGTGAAAGGCGGCAGGAGTCCACTCAAGAGCAAGCGCCTCTCAAGAAACCCAATATATTGGTCATCGTCGCTGACGACATGGGCTACTCAGATATTGGAGCCTTCGGCGGTGAGATCATCACTCCCACATTGGACCAACTCGCCAGCGACGGGCTGCGATTGTCGAACTTTCACGTTCTACCCACATGCTCGCCGTCGCGATCAGTTCTGCTCTCGGGGATAGACAACCATCTGGCCGGTATAGGTACGATGGGAGAAATACGTACGGCGGAAATGGAGGGCCGACCTGGATATGCTGGATACCTCAATTTTGAAGTCGCAGCCTTGCCGGAAGTGTTGCAAGCCGACGGGTACCACACCTATATGGCGGGCAAATGGCACCTCGGAGACGAAAAGGAAACCACACCGCATGCCAGAGGATTTGAGGAGACGTTCGCTCTCTTACCTGGCGGCGGGAGCCACTGGAGTGACCAAAAGCCGTTGTCGCCGCCACAGACGATGATATACAGCCGTAATGGCCAGACAGTGGAGTCATTGCCCGACGATTTTTACTCGACCCAGTATTACACCGATGTCCTGTTGGAATTTCTGCAAGGGGACCGTGGCGACGGTAAGCCGTTTTTTGCCTACTTGTCCTACACCGCACCGCACGATCCACTTCACGCGCCGAAGAAATACATTGAAAAGTACAAAGGCGCTTACGATTCAGGTTGGGACGAATTACGCCAGAAGAGGCTTCAGGCATTGAAGGATCTTGGGATTATTCAGAACGACGCCAGACCGTTCCCACGTCTTCCCTCTGTCCCGGCGTGGTCCGAGATGTCAGTCCACGAGCGACAACAGGCAGCCCGCGATATGGAGGTCTACGCAGCGATGGTTGACTACATGGACGAGCAAATATTGCGAGTGTTCGACTACCTGAAGGAGACCGGCGAATACGACAACACGATGATCCTCTTCATGTCGGACAACGGGGCCAACGGGGCACTCCCGACAGTGTATCCCGGCCAGACCGAGGAACATCTCGGTTCCTTTGACAACAGCCTGGACAATCGTGGGTTGGTCAACTCCTTCATCGAAACCGGTCCAGGTTGGGCCCAGGCAAGCATGTCTCCAAGCCGTATGTTCAAAGCATTCACCAGCGAGGGTGGGATCAAGGCTCCACTGATCGTGAAATTACCTGGCACGATGAGTAACGCGGGAGCGATGTCGAACGCATTTGTGCATGTGCGCGACATCATGCCGACCATTCTCGACATTGCCGATGTTTCTCATTCGAAGGAGTTCCAGGGTCGTTCAGTGCTGCCCCTGCAGGGACAGTCTGTGCTGGATTTTTTCGCTGGAGAGGCTGACACAACATATCCTGGTGCGGCCCGGGTTGGCTATGAGCTTTTTGGCCTTAAGGCATTCATTGACGGCGACTGGAAAGTCCTCCGAATGCCGCCCCCGTTCGCCAGCGGCGAGTGGGAGCTTTACGACCTGAAGCAAGATCCCGGGGAGATCGAGGACCTGAGTAGCAAGTATCCAGAGAAAGTGGAGGAGATGGTCGCATTGTGGGAGCAGTACAGCGAAGACAATTCAATACTCGACATCTCCTACGATCTTTCAGACGCGGTCGAGTAACCGAAGGAATTTATGGGGCATATTCAAATGAATCCGTTGAATACAAGTTTGTTTTTGGCCCCACTCCGACCAGGCCTGCTGGTCGCAATAGCTATTATTGCAGTCTCAGGACTTTTGCCGCAGCAATCAAACGCGGAAGGAATTGACTGGACGATCGCGCCCTATTTCTGGGGTAGCGGCGTCGGGCTGGATGTCACAGTCAACGACGATCCAGTCATTGGTACCGATGTGCCGCTGAGTGATCTGATCGACAAGCTGGATGGTGTGTTCATGGGCCACTTCGAGGGTCGGGGTGAGCGTTTTGGCGTGTTTGTCGACACGATTTATCTCAGCCTTGCCGACAGCAACGTCATTCCGATCGGCCCGGGCGGACCGATTCTTGGGGATTTAACCACCGACATGCAGTCTCACGCTCAAACTCTACGAGCTCGGCGGTGCTTACAGGATAGGAGATGACAGCCCGGGTTCGACAGCGTTTGATATATTGCTGGGTGCACGTTTGGTCGATGTTGAGCAGAATCTTGATCTGATTTTGCCAGGTCCCGGAGCGACTCCAGTCAACCTGTCAATAGCAACCTCGGAGACCGACGTATTTTTCGGTGGTCGCTTCGTTGGCAAGTTCACCGACAAATGGCATTACAAAGCACGCGCAGACATCGGTGGTGGTGGCACAGACGGCACGTTCAATATACTGGGGGCGGTCGGCTATACCTTTGGTCAGACTGGTTTATTCTCGCTTGATCTTGGATACCGTTATATGACCATCAAACTAAAAAATGACCAGAACGGAACGCGTACCGAAACCGACATTACTATGTCGGGTCCATTGCTTGGATTTATTTTTAACTTTTAGACGTTGATAACGGACAGCCATGTCCGCTGCTGGCCGACTGCTGTCTGTCGCCCAGCTTGACTTAGATGCTATTGAACGTCCGCAACAGGCGAAAGCGGACCACCAGCTGGTGAGTCGATCCAACATTGTCTCTACGATCCGACGCCGTCTATTACAACGGGTCTGTGTCTTTACAAAGCCATAGCTTCAGGCAACAAAAAGTGGCCGATCCCCAAGCACCAAATGCCGCAACAAAAACGTCACACAAGTAGCAACCCCAAACACCCCCATAAACAAAACCATATTAAGAATAGTCCCGTCATACAACGCACTACTGACAATGGCACTGGTGGCCCCCGCCATATTCTGAACCGTACCCAGAATAGAAGCCGCGACACCGGCAACCCTGGGCACCGGATCAAGCGCAAGCGCAGTAGCATTCGGCATTAGAAACCCGGTACCCACCATAAACAGACAAACGGTACCCCAGAGCCACCAGAAATTCGGCTGCCCGAGCCAGGCAAAGACCAGCATCTGCACCCCGGCGACACCAATCAACCCGGCCCCAAGCGCCATCATTTGCATGCCACTGAAGTGGTGCAAAAAATGCCGGTTCAACATCGAACCCGCCAGTATCGCAATCCCTGCGAGTGCAAAAATATAACCGAAGTATTTCACGTCAAAAGCATAGACTTCGATGATCAGCGCTGCAGATCCGGTAATAAGCGCCATGAATCCGGCAGCAGGCAGCAGCACCAGCAATACACCAAGAATACTTTGCCGATGCCGGAAGAACTCGCGGATACTCATGACAAGGTGACGGATGATGTGATGCTCTCTGCTCGGCACATGCGTTTCACGCAACACCGAACTGACGCTAAAGAATATGATCGCACCAAAAATCGTGACGGCCACGAAGGGCATGCGCCATCCATAGTGCGTGACGAGCCAGGCACCAATAACGGGCGCTAGCATCGGCGCCGCCGTGAAAATCATAACCATGACGGATAACATTCGCGCCGCCTGCTTGCCACTGGTGATGTCGCGAACAATAGCGCGCGAGACGACCACGCCGACGGAGGCACCAATTCCCTGGACAAATCGAGCGATAAGGATGAGCTCAATGTCGCTGGCAATCGCGCTGGCGATTCCGGCTAAAATAAAAGTACCAACACCCGCATACAGCACCGGCATACGACCATAACGGTCCGACATCAATCCGGCGGGAAACTGTCCCAGCGCGATTCCGGCGAGAAACAGCCCGACGATCTGCTGGCCGGTTGGCATGTCGGTCCCAAGGCTGCGCACCATTTCGGGAATGGCCGGCAGGCTCATATCGATCGATACGGCAGCGAGACCGGTCAACAGACCAAGCACCAGAACGAATCTTCGCTTTGTAACCAGCTCGGTGTTCATGGATAAGTAATCTGCATTCGGCTTGAGAATTAACTGTGATCGCGCAGAATAGGTGCTTCGACGCCGAAATCACAGTGCAGTGGAGAAGATGGTCTGATGAAAGAATGGCTGGCGATAGCGTTTAAAAGGGATGTGGTGCGTCGGGGCCTGAAGGTTTCCCTTATCGTGGGCACGATTCTGGTTGCGGTTAATCAGGGCGACGCGATTATCGGCGGCAACCTGAATTCAGCGGCTGCATGGAGGATACCGATGACCTACCTGGTGCCTTACTGTGTTTCTACTTATGTAGCTGTTTCATCGATTATTGAGCAGCGCAACCAGAAACCATCTTCATAAAGCCTGGCCGGCAACCAGCAATTCTTCCAGCTCGTTCACGCCAATCCAATAAGACAATTCTCGCGGATGACCGATATCCCATACCGCGATGTCGGCTCGTTTACCATTCTCGAGTGTGCCCCGATCGTCACTGAGGCCGAGCGCAGCAGCAGCGTCTCTGGTTACGCCGGCGAGACGTTCCTCCGGAGTCAGTCGAAACAAACTGGTTGCGAGCGTCATGGTTGTGCGCAATGAACAAAGCGGCGAAGTGCCGGGATTGCAGTCTGTTGCAATTGCAATTGCAACGTTGTTGCCACGCAGCTGATCCACTGCGGGCAGCTGCGTCTCCCGCAGCGTGAGAAAGGCGCCGGGCAACAAGACCGCGACAGTGCCTGCATCCGCCAATGCCCGGATGCCTTTGTCGGGCGTGTACTCCAGATGATCCGCGGAAAGCGCACTAAAGCTTGCCGCGAGCTCTGCACCGCCACCATCACTCAACTGATCGGCATGTAGCTTAATGGCGAGACCCAGGTCAGTTGCTGCTGCGAATATTCGCGCCACCTGCTCAGTGGAAAATGCAATGCGCTCGCAATAGGCATCAACAGCATCCGCCAGCCGGTCCTGACTGACGGCAGGCAACATTTCGTTAACGACCAGGTCAACATACTGATCTGTATTGCCTTTGTATTCGGGTGGCACCGCATGTGCGCCAAGAAAAGTGCTGCGAATAGTTAATCCGGATTCTTCTCCGAGTTGGCGAATGACTTTGAGAAGTCGCAACTCGTTTTCAACATCCAGCCCGTAGCCGGATTTGACTTCGACGGTCGCCACACCTTCGGCTTGCAAGGCCTGAATCCGTTTCCGGGCTGAGCCAAGGAGATCATCAGAGTCCGCCGCTCGTGTTGCGTTGACGGTGGACATGATGCCGCCACCGGCGCGCGCAATTTCCTCGTAGGGAATTCCCTGCAAGCGCTGTTCGAATTCGCTGGCCCGGTTGCCACCAAAGACCAGGTGCGTGTGACAGTCGATCAAAGCCGGGGTCAGCCAGCGACCACCGAGTGACCTGGTCTCCTTGATATCTGCTGCCGGTACATCGTCTGCACTGCCGAGCCAGGCAATCTTGCCGGTTGCAATGGCCAGCGCCGCATTCTCGATAATGCCGTATGGCTCACCGTTGGCGGCCATCGTCGCAACGTGCACGTCGGTCAGCAATAAATCCCAGTCATGCACACTGCTGTCCCATAAAGACGAGTTTGCTGGCCGTGGGCTGAAGCGTTGGCGCGATGTTCAGGAATTCTCGCGGATTTGGGGCATCGCCCGCTGGGCGGGCTCCTACATTGCTAATTAGCAATGTAGGAGCCCGCCGTACGATAGATACACGTTCTGGATCCACGTGATTATCCATCTATCGGCACGGGCGATTGCGTGATACTCAAGCCAACCTGATGCTTCATCCGGGCACCGATTTTGAGTCTATGGGACAGCAGTGAGTCATACACCGATATTCTCCGAACCAATTGCATCGGACCGTAGCATGCACTAGCCTGTATATACAACCTTCGATCGAGACGATAATGACCCGACTATTTGCCAGGAAAGCGCTGCTCGGAGGAGGCTGGGCGGAGAATGTCCGGCTTGAGATCGCTGCCGGCATAATTTCGTCCATAACGACCGACACCCGCGTCGGAAAGGACGACCTCGAGGTTGGCATTATCATCCCGGGGCTGGTGAACGCGCACAGCCACGCTTTCCAGCGCCTGCTGGCCGGTCACACCGAGCAACGCGGCCCGGCAGGTACGGATAATTTCTGGACCTGGCGAACACGCATGTATGCGCTGGCCGGCCTTGTCGACGCCGAAGCGCTGTTCGCAATTGCGCGCCAGGTGTACACGGAAATGGTCACGACCGGTTACACCGCCGTGGCGGAGTTTCACTACCTGCACAATGAACCCGGTGACAAAGGCGCAGCGGACGCCATGTTCGCGGCGATTGTTGCCGCGGCCAGGGAAAGCGGCATCCGGCTTACATTCGTTCCGGTTCTCTACGAAAGAGCCGGCTTTGATGAGCCGCTGCCAACTGCACAGCAAGAACGATTTGCACGAACAGTGGATGAGTTCATCGTGCACTACGAATCTGCCGGCAGCGAGGCGCGAAAATCAGACGGCGATGGATTTCGGGTCGGTATTGGCGCGCATAGCCTGCGTGCGGTGACCGCCGAGTCGCTCAGCAAGATAGCCGCTGTTGCGAAAGCCGACTCAGTACCAATGCACATCCACATCGCAGAACAGCAACGCGAAGTGGATCAGTGTCTCGATGCACACAATGCGCGACCGGTTGAATGGCTGTACGACAATCACGACGTCAACGAAAACTGGTGCCTGGTGCATGCCACGCATATCGATGAGCGGGAAATTCAGTCGATTACCGATTCCGGCGCGGTGGTTTGTTTGTGCCCGAGTACGGAAGCTAACCTCGGCGATGGTCTCTTCCCGCTGCAGACCTATCTGGAAAAAGGCGGCCGAATTGCCATCGGTTCCGACAGTCACGTCTCGATTAATCCGTTCGAAGAACTGCGCTGGCTTGAGTATGGGCAGCGCCTGATTTCACAAAGTAGAAACATTGCGGCAATCCGACGACAACAAACAGGGCGCAGCCTGTTCGAAATGGCGCTTGATGGTGGCGCACTGGCCGGCGGCGAACCCGGTGGACACATTCAAACGGATGCTGTTGCGGACCTGGTGGTGCTGGATGATGACAGCCCGATGCTGGTGGGGCACACGACCCGTTCACTGCTCGACGCGTTGGTGTTCTCCGGTTTCACCCTGCCGATCGACAGAGTCATGGTGCATGGCAAGTGGCAGGTTGTGGATGGCCGGCACATAAAAGAGCAGGAGGCGCGACAGGCATATGCAACCGTAGCAACCGAACTTGAGTTCGACGGAGGCGCGTCGTGAGCGCGCAGGCCATACCACGCTACCGGCAGCTAAAGGAGCTGATCATCGGGCAGATATCGAGTGGTGAACTGCGGCCCAGCGATCGGGTGCCGTCGGAAAACGAGCTGGTCGACGCAACCGGCGTGTCGCGAATGACGGCAAACCGTGCATTAAGAGAACTCAATGATGAGGGCTACGTGGAACGTGTTGCCGGTGTTGGCACCTTCGTCGCAGACTTCAAGGCGGTCTCGCACGTCCTCGAGGTGCGAAATATTGCTGACGAAGTGGAGCTGCGTGGACACGTGCACTCCTCAAGCGTGTTGCAGCAAAAACGTATGTCGGCTGATTCGCATATTGCGACAGCCCTGGACATAGAAGCGGATGCGGACGTTTTTCATATCAAGCTTATTCATCTTGAGAGCGACATACCGATTCAAATCGAAGACCGCTTTGTTTTAGTGGAGTTCGCGCCGGATGTTCTTGAGCAGGACTTTGCTGTAGTGACACCGAGCGCCTATCTGAGCTCGATTTCACCACTGCAGGAGGCGGAACACATCGTGCGCGCTGAAATGCCGACTGAAAAACTCAGGAAACATCTTGAGATGGGCGCGCAAGCGCCGTGCCTCATCGTCACACGTCGAACCTGGGCGCATGGTCGCCCGGTCAGTTTTTCAAATCTCTACCACCCGGGCAGTCGTTTCGAATTGTCCGGCCACTACGTACCACCGGGAACTGAGGCGCAGGTTAAGCGCCGACTTAGCGGAGCCACAACGAATGACTAACAAAAACGCGCGCACGATCAAGGCGCCGACCGGTACAAAATTGACGGCCAAGAGCTGGTTGACAGAAGCACCGTTACGCATGCTCATGAACAACCTTGACCCTGAGGTCGCCGAACGACCGGAAGACCTGGTTGTGTATGGCGGTATCGGCAAGGCGGCGAGAAACTGGGAGTGTTTCGACGCCATCATCGCGAAACTTCGCGAACTGGAAAATGATGAAACCCTGCTCATCCAGTCAGGCAAGCCGGTCGGTGTTTTCAGGACGCATGAAAACGCGCCGCGCGTATTGATCGCTAATTCAAACCTGGTTCCAGCCTGGGCCAACTGGGAGCATTTCCGCGAGCTCGATCGTAAAGGTCTGATGATGTTCGGCCAGATGACCGCGGGCTCCTGGATCTATATCGGCAGCCAGGGGATTGTGCAGGGCACCTACGAAACATTTGTTGAAATGGGCCGCCAGCATTTTGGCGGCGATTTAGCCGGTAAATGGATTTTGACGGCAGGCCTCGGCGGAATGGGCGGTGCGCAGCCTCTGGCCGCGACAATGGCAGGCGCGTCGATGCTGGCTGTTGAGTGCGAGACCGACCGAATCGAGAAACGCCTGGAGACCGGCTATATCGACAAGCGCGCCGATACACTGGACGAAGCGCTGGCGATTATCGATGCGTCAGTTGCGAGCAAGGAGCCGGTGTCCGTGGGCCTGCTGGGCAATGCCGTGGACATTTTGCCGGAGCTGCTCAAACGTGGTATCCGACCTGATGCAGTAACTGATCAGACCTCAGCACATGATCCGGCCAACGGCTACCTGCCGGGTGGATGGACAGTTGAGGAGTGGCACGAAAAACGCGTATCCGATCCGGATGCTGTCGCTGCTGCGGCAAAGACTTCGATGGCGGTGCATGTCAGGGCGATGCTCGAGTTCCACAACGCCGGCGTGCCGACGTTCGACTACGGCAATAACATTCGTCAGGAGGCATTCAACAAAGGTGTCAAAGACGCGTTCGACTTTCCCGGTTTTGTGCCTGCCTATGTGCGACCGCTTTTTTGCCGCGGTGTAGGGCCGTTTCGCTGGGTCGCACTTTCGGGTGACCCCGAAGACATTTACAAGACCGATCAGAAAGTCAAAGAGCTCATTCCGGACGATGCCCATTTGCACAACTGGCTGGATACCGCACGCGAACGCATCCAGTTTCAGGGACTGCCGGCACGAATCTGCTGGGTAGGGCTCGGGGAACGCGATCGCCTCGGCCTTGCGTTCAATGAAATGGTTCGCAATGGCGAATTGAAAGCGCCGGTTGTGATTGGCAGGGACCACCTGGACAGTGGCTCGGTGGCAAGCCCGAATCGTGAAACAGAATCCATGCTGGACGGATCGGACGCGGTCTCCGACTGGCCGTTGTTAAACGCACTTTTGAGTACGGCCAGTGGCGCGACCTGGGTGTCCATTCATCACGGCGGCGGTGTCGGCATGGGCTACGCTCAACATGCCGGGTTGGTAATAGTCTGCGACGGTAGCAAGGAAGCGGATGCGCGAATTGCCCGTGTGCTGTGGAACGATCCCGCCAGTGGCGTCATGCGGCACGCCGATGCCGGCTACCAGGAGGCGATCGATTGTGCGCGCAAAAATCACCTCGATCTGCCAATGATCAATACCGCGGAGACCGGCGAATGACGACAACGCTCAAGATTGATGATCAGCCGTTATCCCTCGGCGAATTACGCAAGACCTGGGAAGGACCGGTCAGGGTAACGCTGGGCGATGCCGCCCTGGCACGGGTGCGCGCGGCGCAGGCGAAAGTTGCAGCGGTACTCGCAAGTGGCGAGCAGGTTTACGGCGTCAATACCGGCTTTGGCCAGTTGGCACAGGTTCGCATCAGCGAAGACGAGCTCGAGCATCTGCAAAAGAACCTGATTCGCTCACACGCTGTCGGTGTAGGCCCGTTGCTGTCCGATGATGTAGTTCGCCTGGTCATGATCATGAAAGTCAAAGCGCTGGCGCGCGGCCACTCCGGAGTGCGGCCAGAATTGATAGACGCTATCTGTGCGCTGATCAATAACGATATCTATCCGGCCATTCCGTCCAAGGGCTCGGTCGGGGCGTCCGGCGACCTGGCACCACTGGCGCACCTGGCAAGAGTTCTTATTGGCATCGGTAGTGTACGGATCAACGGGCAGGAGCTTCCGGCCGAACAAGCCCTCATTAGTGCCGGGCTGGAACCGATTACGCTTGCGCCGAAGGAAGGCCTTGCGCTGCTCAACGGCACGCAGGTATCGACGGCATTGGCACTCGCTGCTGCATTTCGCGCCGAGCATGTCCTGGCAGCTGCGGTGACGGCAGGCGCCATGTCTGCTGATGCCATCAAAGGTTCAGACACACCCTTCGACGATCGCGTGCAGCAGGTGCGTGGACATGCCGGTCAGATTGCCGTCGCAGCGCAACTCAGAGCTCTTCTGGATGGCAGCGATATTCGTGCCTCACATATCGATTGCAAGCGGGTTCAGGATCCGTATTCAATTCGCTGCCAGCCACAAGTCATCGGTGCCTGCCTGGATGTATTGCGGCACGTTTGCGATGTTCTGCACACAGAAGCCAGCGCAGTTACCGATAATCCGCTGGTTTTTGCAGAAACGGACGCGATTCTGTCCGGCGGTAATTTTCATGCTGAACCGGTCGCGTTTGCGGCCGACTATCTCGCGCTCTCTATCGCCGAGATCGGTTCGCTGTCAGAGCGGCGCATTGCGTTGCTGATCGATACGAATCTGAGCGGGCTGCCAGCGTTCCTGGTAAACGAGGGCGGTCTTAACTCGGGTTTTATGATGGTGCAGGTTACGGCAGCAGCGCTTGCCTCGGAGAACAAGGCACTGGCGCATCCGGCGAGTGTTGACAGTATTCCGACATCGGCTAATCAGGAAGACCATGTAAGCATGGCGACATTTGCCGCCAATCGCCTGCATACGATGCTTGATAATGTGGCGTTCATTGTGGCTATTGAGCTGTTGGCCGCTACACAGGGTATTGAATTCCACCATCCGCAGCAAAGCTCGGCAGCACTTGAGAGCGTCGTCGCGAAAATCCGCGAGGTGTCACCACCATACGAAGAGGACCGATCATTGAAGACGGATATTGACAGCGTTTCGCAAATGATTAACGCTGGTCAATTCTGTGCGCAAAACCAGACGATTCTGCCGAGCTTCAACGAATGACAGATGTTTTTACCTTCAGTGACGGCGAATCGCCGCTCCTGGTCAGTATCCCGCACGATGGTCGCCACCTGGCGCCCGGGACAAGCGGATCGCATGACGCAAGCGGGGCGTTCATTGCCGGATACGGACTGGCACGTACGAAAACTCTACGATTTCGCCAATGACCTTGGCGCCAGTGTTATTGCCGCCAATTATTCGCGTTACGTTGTTGATCTCAATCGCGATACCGACGACTCGGCACTTTATGAGGACCAGGTATCGACCGGTTTATTTCCGGAAAAAACGTTTGCCGGGCAAAGATATTTATAATTCCGGCGAGACAGTTTCTTCCCAGGAGCGGCAGCAACGGGTCAGTGCGTACTGGAGGCCCTATCACGAACGCATAGCAACGACGCTGGTGAAGCTGCGGCAAAAACATGGTTTTGCGCTGCTGTGGGACGCACACTCAATTGCTGGCGAAGTACCCAAGCTTTTCAAGGGTGTGCTGCCCGATCTCAATTTTGGCAGCAACGATGGCGCAAGCTGTGGTGAGGAGATTGTTACCTCACTAATGCACACAGCAAACGAGTCGGACTACTCTGTGGTCCTCAATGAGCGTTTCCGCGGTGGTTTCATCACGCGGCAGTACGGCGACCCCGGTGGTGGCATCCATGCAGTTCAACTGGAGTTGTCCCAGCGCAATTATATGGACGAAAAAACATTGAGCTATCAGGACGACCAGGCGGTCAAACTGGCTGGCAGTATCAGGAGCATGATGAGTGTCTTTATACAGGCAGGAAAAGAGTCGCTGGAAACAGCTACCAGTGATTATGTTGAGGACCGTGCATAAAGGCCGCATATTCAGCCTCCCTTCAGCATGCTGTCCGCATACTGCGACATCTATTAACGTGCCCATGGTCTGGGCTATTATTAAACGATCATTCTAATTCGTAACAGGAATCCAGGGTCATGAGGAAATTAAGCAAATCATTACTTAGCGCTATTTTGTTGGCTGTATTCGTTATGCCGGTGACGGCACTGGCCGTCGATTCTGCAGCGGTTGTGGATGCCAAGGTGGACGACGCAATCGCCAACTTCGGAAGAGAAGTGGACGGATCTGAGGTATTTCTTGGGCAGGCGGCAGGCTACCTGGTATTTCCCCGTGTGATTAAGGTTGGCATTGGCATAGGTGGGGAAACAGGGGACGGTGCGCTGCGTGTTAATGGCAAGACGGCAGGGTATTACCGTACCTCGGCAGGGTCGTTCGGTCTGCAACTTGGCGCACAGGCTAAATCCATCGTTATCGCATTCATGACCAAGGAATCGCTTGATAAATTTATCAACAGCTCCGGCTGGAAAGTTGGTGTCGACGGATCAGTCGCGCTGATTGACCTCGGTGCCGGCAAGTCCATTGACTCAGCCAACATCAAGGATCCTGTTGTAGGCTTTATTTTTGGCTCGAAAGGTTTGATGTACAACCTGACCCTTGAGGGTACGAAAATCACGAAGGTCGAGAGAAAATAGCCAACCCCGGTTACCGAACAAATCGCAGGAGCGGCAGGATGCCGCTCCTGCGAATCAATTGAAACCATTTCCCGGCTGGCGCACACTGTCCCGGGTTCAATAAAAATACCGATAAATCGAAATGTCGGATAAAAAAGCGAAAGCGAAATCGCAGAAACCATCGTTCTTTACGCGCATGGCGAACCGCGGCAGGGAATTCAATAGTCTCGGCCAGTTACTGGTAGATGAACCGCGGGCATTTCCCGGTGCACTATTAAAAGTTATACGACGATCCGTTCGTACTATCTGGGACGCAAGAGGCGGCGGATTCTATGCCTGCGGTTTCGTACTGACTTTTATCTGGCTCGAAATCACAATGTTTATCGAGGACATCGCCGAGGCGACCGGTATCGCCGATTTCTTCGGCGAGCAATTGCTGGAAATGTTGTTTCGCTACCTCGGCGAGTCATTCGTGAACACAATTAAGGCATTCATGTGGCCCGTCTACATTATTCAGATTTCACCACCATGGGGGGTTGCTGTTTTCGTGCTGATGGCCGTGATCTTCAACAAAATTCTGAAAGAGCCAGTTGAGAAATGGCTGTTTCATGAAGATGATCAGCCGAAGGAATGACAATTCGCCCGTGCCGATAGACCGACTAGCACAAGAATTGATTAACCGTACGATAGATGCGCTTAGCGAATTCTCGTGATCGTCTGTCAATCGGCACGGGCGATTCCCAACTTACGAAGTCTCGAGAATCTTCCCCTGTTTGCTGGCGCGCTCGTCAAACTGATGTTGCCATTTCGAGCGATGCACTGCGGGGGCTACCTGTACGGCAGTGACTTTATATTCCGGGCAACTGGTTGCCCAGTCGCTGTATTCTGTTGTCACGACGTTGGCGCCGGTCTCGGGGTCATGGAAGGTCGTGTAAACAACACCGGGTTGTACCCGCTCGGTAATGATTGCGGTTAACGTGATATCGCCTTTGCGGCTTGCGAGTGAGACCCGGTCTCCTTCATTGACGCCACGCAACTCGGCATCGTGTGGATGAATTTCCAGCAGGTCTTCCTTGTACCAGACTACATTCGGCGTGCGGCGGGTCTGTGCGCCGACGTTGTATTGCGTGAGCGTACGTCCGGTCGTCAACAGCAACGGGAACTTGCGATTGGTTCGTTCTTCGGTTGGCACGTAATCAGTTTCGATGAAAAGTCCCTTGCCACGAACGAAGTGGTCGACATGCATGATCGGTGTGCCCATCGGCGCACTTTCGTTACAGGGCCATTGGACGCTGCCAACTTCGTCGAGGAAATCGAAGGATACGCCACCGAAGGTCGGTGTCAGCGTCGCGATTTCATCCATGATCTCGGCTTCTTTCGAGTAGTTCATCGGATAACCTAGTGCGCGGGCGAGGTTTTGTGTGATTTGCCACTCGGCCATGCCCTGGCGCGGTTTCATCACAGGCCGAACCCGGTTAATTCGTCGCTCGGCATTGATGAAAGTGCCATCCTTTTCGAGAAACGATGTGCCGGGCAGGAAGACATGTGCAAATTTGGCGGTCTCATTGAGGAACAGATCCTGAACAACGATGCACTCCATGTTGCCAAGCGCAGCCTCGACATGCTGCGTGTTGGGATCTGACTGCGCGATATCCTCGCCCTGGATGTACATTCCTTTGTACTCTCCGGCGATCGCGGCATCGAACATGTTCGGTATGCGATATCCTGGCTCGGGGTCGATCTCGACGCCCCAGTTTTTCTCGAAAATGCCACGAATGGCATCGTCCTGGACCGGCCGGTAGCCGGGAAGTTCGTGCGGAAACGAGCCCATGTCACACGAGCCCTGCACGTTGTTCTGGCCGCGCAATGGATTGACGCCGCAACCCGAGAAACCAATATTGCCGGTGGCCATGGCCAGGTTGGCCATACCCATTACCATGGTCGATCCCTGGCTGTGTTCGGTGACGCCGAGTCCGTAGTAGATTGCTCCCCGGTCTGCCCCGGCGTACATCCTTGCCGCATTGCGGATGTCTTCGGCAGGCACACCCGAAATTTCCGCAACTGCTTCAGGCGCGTTTTCCGGCTTCAGCATGCATTCTTTCCATGCCGCGAAAGAGTCCTGGTCACAACGTTCGCTGACGTATTCCTCGTCGCAGAGATCTTCGCTGACAATCACATGCGCGAACGCGTTGATGACGGGGACATTGGTGCCCGGCAAAAGCGGCAGGTGATAGTCAGCCTTGATATGGGGTGTGCGCACCATGTCGATCTTGCGCGGGTCGATTACGATCAGCTTTGCGCCCTGGCGTAATCTGCGTTTCATCTGCGATGCAAAAACCGGGTGCCCCACGGTTGGGTTGGCGCCGATAATTACGATTACGTCGGCGTCCATCACGCTTTCAAACGGTTGCGTTCCAGCTGATGTGCCAAGTGTCTGCTTTAGTCCGTAGCCGGTCGGCGAATGGCAAACGCGGGCACAGGTATCCACGTTGTTATTACCGAATGCTGCGCGCACGAGTTTTTGCACAACATAGACTTCTTCGTTGGTGCAACGGGATGAGGTGATTCCGCCAATCGATTTGCGCCCGTATTTTTCCTGAATCTCCTTGAATCGCGTCGCCGTATAGTCGATGGCCTCTTCCCAGCCGACTTCTCGCCACGGATCGTCGATAGATTCACGAATCATCGGGGCAAGTACGCGTTCTTTGTGTGTCGAGTAACCCCAGGCGAAGCGTCCTTTGACACAACTGTGTCCCTGGTTAGCCTGGCCATCTTTGTAAGGCGTCATGCGCACAACCTGGTCGCCTTTCATATCTGCCTTGAATGAACAGCCGACACCGCAATAAGCACACGTTGTAAGAACGCTGTGTTCCGGCTGGCCATTATCGATGATGGATTTTTCCATCAACGTTGCAGTAGGACAGGCCTGTATACAGGCGCCGCATGAAACACATTCTGAATCGAGAAAATTCTCGCCGATGCCGGCAGATACTTTGGCATCGAAACCTCTGCCCTCGATTGTTAATGCAAAGGTCCCCTGGACCTCGTCGCAGGCGCGTACGCAACGCGAGCAAACAATGCACTTGCTCGGGTCGAATGAAAAATAGGGATTGCTCGTATCAATTTCTGCATCGAGATGGTTCTCACCATCAAATCCGTAGCGGACCTCCCTTAGTCCTACCGCGCCCGCCATGTCCTGCAATTCGCAATCACCATTGGCGGAGCATGTCAGGCAGTCAAGCGGATGATCCGAGATGTACAACTCCATGACATTGCGTCGCAGCCTGGCGAGCGAATCCGTTTGGGTGCGGATTTTCATGCCTTCTTCGACCGGCGTTGTGCAGGAGGCGGGATAACCATTGCGGCCTTCGATTTCGACCACGCAAAGGCGACATGAACCGAACGGCTTCATGCTGTCGGTGGCGCACAGTTTCGGTACGTCCACACCGGACTCGCGCGCGGCACGCATAATCGTGCTGCCGGCTTTCACGGTGGCGGGCAGGCCGTCAATCTCGATGGTTACGGTCTCTTCGAGCGGACTGGCCGGCGTACCAAGATCAGGTTCGGTTGTCGGGTTCACTTATTGAAGTCCTCCGGGAAGTATTTTAGCGCGCTCTGCACCGGAAAGGGCGTCATTGAACCCATTGCACATAAGGAGCCGTCAATCATCGTATCGCATAAGTCATTGAGTAAATTGATATTTTCCTTCCGGGCGTCATTTGCCACGATACGGTCGATGACTTCCACCCCGCGTACCGAACCAATACGGCAGGGCGTGCACTTGCCACAGGACTCGATCGCACAGAACTCCATGGCAAAGCGCGCCTGTTCCGCCATGTCTACGGTGTCGTCGAACACCACGATTCCGCCGTGACCAATCATGCCACCAACCGCTGCGAATGCTTCGTAGTCCATGGGTGTGTCGAGTTGATCTGCAGAAAAATAGGCACCCAGGGGGCCGCCGATCTGTACAGCACGAACGTCGCGACCACTCGCAGTTCCGCCGCCCCAGTCTTCGATTAATTCACGCAGTGTCAGACCAAACGCTTTTTCGACCAGGCCGCCGCGTTTGATATTGCCCGCAAGTTGAAAAGCGAGTGTGCCTTTTGAGCGACCGACGCCATATTCATCGTAGGCCTTGCCGCCAAATGCGACGATATCCGGTACTGAGCCAAGCGTAACCACGTTGTTGACCACCGTCGGCTTGCCAAACAATCCTTCATGGGCCGGCAATGGTGGTTTGAAGCGAATTACGCCGGCTTTTCCTTCGAGGCTTTCGAGCATGGCCGTTTCTTCGCCGCACACATACGAACCGGCGCCGATGTGCAGATCAATATCAAAACTGAAATCGCTGCCCTGTATGTTGTCACCCAGCCAGCCATTTTCCCGTGCAACCTTGAGCGCTTTGTCGAAAATTTGTTGCGTTAGTGGATATTCGGAACGCAGGTAAACATAGCCTTTGCTTGCGCCAACCGCGAAACCCGCAATGATCATTCCTTCGATAACCGTCAGCGGGTCGCTCTCCATCAGGATGCGATCAGAGAATGTTCCGCTGTCACCTTCGTCAGCATTGCAGGTGATGTATTTTTGTTCAGCATCTGTGCTGGCAACTGTTTGCCACTTGATGCCGGTGGGGAAGCCAGCGCCACCGCGACCACGCAAGCCGGAAGCCTTAACTTGCTCGAGTACGTGTTCTGCTCCGGATTCGAGCGCTCTTTTCAATCCCGCGAAACCGCCATGCGCCTGGAATTCGGTGATCGACAGCGGGTCAATCAAGCCGCAGCGGCGAAAAGTCCAACGGTCCTGGGTTTTTAAATATGCAATATCGGCCGTCGGTCCAAGCTTCAGCTCATGCTCGCCTCCTTGCAGGAAGCCGGCGGCAAACAAGCTGTCGACGTCATCAACGCTTACAGGGCCGTATGCAATGCGATCATTGCCAACGACAATTTCGACAAGCGGCTCAAGCCAGCTCATGCCCCACGACCCGTTGCGAACAATGTTGACTTTCAAGTTGTTCTTTTCGGTGGCGGCAGTGATTCTATCTGCGATTTCGTTCGCGCCTAACGAAACGGCGGCTGTCTCATTCGGTACAAATACGGTTACTGATTCAGTCATGGTTGTTCAGCCTCCGCATTTTTCGATGAGGCCGTCTAGTTTGCTGGCATCAACCCGGCCATAGACTCTTTCGTCGATCATAATTGCCGGTGAACAGGCGCAATTGCCAAGGCAGTAGACGGGCTCGAGCGTTACCTGGCCATCATCAGTCGTTTCCTTGATTTTAACGCCAAGTTTTTTTTCGGCTTGCGATGTGAGCTCCCTGCTGCCCATCGCCTGGCAGGATTCGGAGACGCAGATCTTTATGATGTGCTCTCCCGGCGGCTCTGTGCGGAAATCATGATAAAAACTGACAACCCCATGCACTTCGGCACGCGATAAATTCAGCTCAAGTGCGATTTGCCTGATTGCTTCATCTGAGAGATGTGAAAAGCGCGCGACGAAGGCGTGCAGAATCTGCACCAGCATTTCCGGCGCGGCGGAATATTCCTGGATGATTTCTGTCGCGATAGCCGGCGTGTATTTCGTTGTCATTATTAATTGCCTATCCGTTCAGCGCCTGTATAAATATTGAATGTCCTATCGCGCAAAAACCCGACCAGCGTCATGTCGAATTTTCGTGCCGTCTGAACCGCAAGACTTGATGGTGCGCCTACCGCAGCCAGAAACGGTATTCCCGCAACCAGTGCCTTTTGCATCAATTCGAAACTTGCACGTCCGGAAACCAGCAGACCGAATTCGTTGCCTGGCAGCTGTCCTGACGTAAGCAACGCACCGATCACCTTGTCAGTTGCATTATGCCGCCCGACGTCCTCTTTAACGATCACGATTTCACCATCCGCCGTGAACACTGCAGCCGCATGCAGTCCACCAGTGGCAGAAAATAATGGTTGTAGCAAGCGTACGCGCTCCGGCAACGCGACGATTACCTCCCGTGGAAACGTCGTTGTGTGTGCACCCAACGACTCCTGTCCGCTGACGTATAACGCATCCAGCGACGCCTTGCCGCAAACGCCGCAACTTGAGGTCGTATAAAAGTGTCTTTCGAGTTTATCCAGCGCGACGTTGACGTCCGCCTGTAGTTCGACGCGTATCGTGTTTTGCAAACTGTCCTCATCGTCAGGGCCGGTGTGCGTTACCGACGCTACCTGGTCTGCGGACTGGATGATGCCCTCGGTTAACAGGAAACCCAGCGCAAGCTCCCTGTCATCGCCCGGTGTACGCATGGTAATCGAGATCGATTTGGCTGCAGAACCCGCAGCAGTTGCCGAGCTGAGTTGAATTTCCAGCGGTTCTTCAACGGCAACGCAATCTCGTGCGGTTATACGCGTCTTGTCGTCGACTTTGCTGATGTCGATAGCGAGGCTGCTGCCAGTCATGATTCTGCCGGGATGTATCGGGACGAACGAGTATATATCAGGTACTTGCCCGCTATGTGCCCCGGTGTGGCTTCCTTATTTCAGAAGTTAATCAGAGCGTCAGTCCGCAGTTCGTGTTGATCAATACAGGCACGAGAGGCTACTAGGTGTCCTGAACTCGCTCAACCCGGCCTTGGATAATTGACCTGGTCGTTTTCCCACAAAAAAACGTGTTCAATCCTGTATGGTTTGGATGACCTCCCGTGGAAACATCGTTGTGTGTTGACCCAACGACTCCTGTCCACTGACGTGTAGTGCATCCAGCGACGCCTTGCCGCAAACGCCGCAACTTGAGGTCGTATAAAAATGTCTTTCGAGCTTATCCAACGCGACGTTGACGTCCGCCTGTAGTTCGACGCGTATCGTGTTTTGCAAACTGTCCTCATCGTCAGGGCCGGTGTGCGTTACCGACGCTACCTGGTCTGCGGACTGGATGATGCCCTCGGTTAACAGGAAACCCAGCGCAAGCTCCCTGTCATCGCCCGGTGTACGCATGGTAATCGAGATCGATTTGGCTGCAGAACCCGCAGCAGTTGCCGAGCTGAGTTGAATTTCCAGCGGTTCTTCAACGGCAACGCAATCTCGTGCGGTTATACGCGTCTTGTCGTCGACTTTGCTGATGTCGATAGCGAGGCTGCTGCCAGTCATGATTCTGCCGGGATGTATCGGGACGAACGAGTATATATCAGGTACTTGCCCGCCATGTGCCCCGGTGCAGTGGCCTTTTACTTGTGACCGTTTTTCTATAAAAAAACGCGTTCAATCCTGTATGGTTTGACGCGTCGTTTGTCTGGCGAGGGCAGTATGCGCACGATCAATATGCTCGAGACCCGTCGCGGTCGATTGTTTGGCTTTGGCATTCTGTATATCTCCGAGGGTATTCCCTTCGGCTTCTCGACCACTGCCATGGTTATGTTCATGCGCTTGCAGGGCTTGTCGATCGGACAGATTGGCGCATTTGTAGCGGCGGTCCTGTTGCCCTGGGGGCTTAAGTGGGCGTGGGCGCCCGTTATCGATATCGTAAAACTGAATCGATTCGGTGGCAGGAAGGCATGGATATTCCTTTGCACGGCAATGGTAATAGTCACACTGGTTACAATGGCCATCGTCGACTTTGCTGCAAACTACCAGTTGCTCATCTGGGCAGTAATTCTGAATAATTTTTTCTGCGCAACTCAGGATGTCGCAATTGACTCTCTGGCAGTAAATATTCTCAAGGACGACGAACGCGCATTGGCCAACGGCTTTATGTTTGGTGGCCAGTATTTCGGTATCGCTCTTGGTGGTGGTGGCGCCATCTTCGTATCCAGCCTGTGGGGCTTTAACGCTGCATTGATTTTCGTCAGTGGTCTGATGCTGGCCAACCTGATATTTGTTTTGCTTTTCATACAGGATCCGGAGGCGAGGCGGCCGGAAAAACGCCGAGTCGTTAGTGCGTTCGCACACTTCGTTAGCACCCTCGGATTATTTGTTCGCAACCTCTATATGGGATTCATGGAGTCCGGATCAGGGCCAAAACTGGGCCTCCTGTTCGCGATTCTTCCTGTTGGGGCAATAGCCCTTGCGTATGCGATCCTCGGAACGCTGCAGGTTGACTACGGGCTGAGCCAGGCACAAATATCAAGTCTCGCGCTCGCCAATTCTGCACTGGCTGGTATCGGTTGTCTGACTGGTGGATTTCTCGGCAGTCGATACGGTGTCAAAAGAATGCTGACCCTGTTCTATGTCCTCACAAGTTTCCCAACCGCTTTCCTGGCCTACCAGATTTCCGCATTGGGGCTGGCAGGTATTCCAGTCGAGATATTCTATGTAGTCATTCTTGCACACGGGTTTTGCTACGGGATGGCGTTCGCGGTGCACGCCGCGATCTTCATGGGCATGACCAATCCGGCCGTTGCGGCGACACAGTTTACAGCCTACATGGCGATTTCGAACGTCGCGATCAGTATTGGCAATCTGTGGCAGGGCGTTATTGCGGAGCGGTTCGATTACTCGCTCGCGTTGTACATCGACGCCGCGCTGGTTGTGTTCGCTTTGGCGCTAATTCCGTTCCTGTCGGATCGTAAGGAAAAAGCAGTCGACGGTAACGTGGAACCGGTTTTCGTGACCACGTAGGTAAGTTGCGACTCAACTGCGCTCGGATAAGCGCAAGCAGCTATTCGCAATAAGAATGGGCAGGAAATCGCACCGTTTCTTGCCCCTAAGTTGCCCATTCCAAATAGGCGCCAAATCACTGCTGCCCCACAAACTCAAAATCGGTGCCCGGATGAAGCATCAAGTTGAATTGAATTTCCCGCAATTGCCCACAATTGCTCGCTGGGCGTAGTAATTTCGCCCGCTGGGCAGGCTCCTACAATTCTTATTAGCACCTGTAGGAGCCTGCCCAGCGGGCGAAATTACTACGCCCAGCGAGCGATATCCCAAATCAGCGAAAATACCGGATCATTACACCAATGCTTCAGCCCACGGCCAGGAAACTCGTCTTTATGGGACAGCAGTGGCGTCGAATATTATTTCTTGCCCCTTATTTCACTCTCAGTAGGAGATTCGGTTTGTCGGTAAACTGGGGCCACTCTTACATTTCGAAAAATCTTCATGAGTACAAGGCTAAGGATTCTCAGCTGTAATCTATTTTCGGGCAGGGCAAATGCTGATGCGTTGACGGAGCTGATCGAAAAGATGTCAATCGATCTCGTGTGTGCGCAGGAGCTGTCTGTTGAGCTTGCGCAATCTATTTCAGCTCTGTTGCCCTATGGTGATATGTCCCACGACCAGATTCACCGGGGAAATGGTATAGCCAGTCGGTACCCCGTCGCTACGGATCGTATTCGAATGCCCAAACGGGATGGTTGGGTCGCAAGGCTTTCTCCACGGAATTGGCAAAAACTTCCGTGTCCGATCGAAGTTGTCAATGTGCACATATCTGGTCCGCATTTATGGCCCTACTTTCCACGTCTGGTGCGCCGAAAGGCACAACTTGAAGCATTGTTGGAGGACAGTGAACGTAGAACAGGCACGCCGCACGCGATATTCGGCGATTTTAATTCTTCGCCAATTTGGCCCGTCTATAAGAAGATGTCAGCCAGATTCGTTGATGGCGCACGGGAGTCCGGCGGTTCGGAGTTGGGCTTCAATGGAACATGGCCATACATGCCCTGGTTGGGGATCAAAGGCTTGCTTCGAATTGATCATTGTTTTCTGTGGAAGCTCTCTGCGAAGCGAGCACGAATATTGGAAATTCCAGGTTCGGATCATCTGGGTTTACTTGTTGATATAGATATTTCTGAACAGAGGTTCAGGGACGCCCGCTAGAAACCAGCGATCTGCTGGCGCCGCCCGGCAGCTACTGTGTCGGTCTCCGTGATTGACTGACGGATCAACTGCAATTCCGCGTTGCCGTGCATGCTGACGACGTCATCAGATACCGTTACGCCCAGGCGCTCGAATACGTCACTGGTATCGGGAAATCCTGCAGTATCTGCATAGCGACGGTAAAGTGGCATGAATACCGGCGCGCTTGTCAGTGAGTCGAACTTCATGAACAGCTCTTTGCCAGTCCAGACCCGGTCGGAGGGCAGGCAGCAGGCCTGGAATTTATCCAGAACCTTATCCAGCGACTCCTCGCCAGCGGAACGCTCGCGCAAAGTAACGTCGGCCATCAGCGCCAGTGCGGCACCGCTCCAGTAAACTTTCATCAGGCCGCCCCTGACACCGCGGGCAGTCGCCTCGTTAGGCGATAACTCCGGGCGCGCCTTGCGGCCGCGCTCATATCCTTCATAAAGTTTTTGCCAGGCATACAGATCGTCGTAGGCGCCGGATCTCGCCAGCAGCACGTTCTGGTAGTACTGCGAAAAGCCCTCCGAAATCCAGCGCTGGCGGCGGTCGAGATAGGGCAGCATCAGGTGACTGAATTCGTGTGTCGCGGTCCAGTCTGCGAGCAACGCTTCCAGAGGTTGTGTCTGGTCAACAAAAAACTCAACCGTTTCGCCACCATCACGAACGACGCGCCCAAAAGGTACCGCGCTGCGACTGTTTGCGCGGCCGCCGCCAACGGCGATGACAACGATTTGCGGAGATGGATTCGGGAAGCGCCCGTAAGCAAGGCTGACATCATTTGCTGTAGCGACTATCCAGTCGGCGATGTCGTCATTGTTCATCTCGTTTATGCCATTGAGAATGCTGACGCGCAGCACGGCCCCAGGCACCTCGAGTTCCCGATAGTCAAAGTTGCCGAATATCGCCGGCGCATAGGAGCTCTGCGGAGACTTGCCCAGCAGGTAAGTTGAGTTCGAGTCGTCGAGTCGTTGCCAGGGAACGGATACCTGAACGTCTTGCGGGCAGGCGGAACTCGACCTCGATACTGGTGCCGTTTTGTATTTCCGGGCGCCAGAGCCAGTATATGGGGGATGCGATGATGTTGCCTGGCAGCAGTAATTTGCTGTTGCGATTTTCCCTGGCTGCGCGTTGCAAATCTACCGTGTAATTCAGGCAGCTAACGCCATGCTCGGGCAGCAGCATGCGGCGATTGCGCATTTTTATCTGCTGGTCATCTCCGCAACTGCGTACATCGAGCAGAAATTTGCCAGCTTCGCGAGACCGCGCAGTGACACGCTGCACCGGCTTCTCAAACCTGGCTTCGATGAACAGCCTGCTTAACGCATAGTCGACAGTCACCGTGTAGCGATGGGTAACGGAGGCTGCAAACGCACCGCCGCCAAAGCATAAAGCCGCGATAGCGATGAGCCATCTGAAAAACTGCCTGTAACCTGAGCCAGTATTGAAAATTGTTATTCTCGTCAAAAATCGATGGTTATTGTTCGGTTATCTGCGCAATGCTAACCATACGCCTGACGGGACAGGCGATGTTGTATGTGGTCAATTATGCAGCAGTGACTCCGTTGTGAATTCTTTGGAGCACTGCGTTGTGAATGCGTTCACATTATCTGTCCTCAGCACCCCTGGTAGTGGCTCGTTTGGCTGCCGTTCAGGTTGGTCCTGTATGCTTACAGGCAGCGCGTATCCCGTTGACTTATAATGAAAATGCGAACCATTCTGAACTGTAGAATATTCGCAAATTCGGTTGCACGTGGAGACTGATTTTCGATTAAGATACGCAACCCCCGGGCTGTGGTTCGGGCACTAATTTTGAAAAAGACTGAGGGAGAATCCTTTGAGCAAGATTGCCAGACGCCAGTTTATCCAGTTATCAGCCGTCGCAGCCGCAGGTTGCCTCGTGCGCCCGGGTGCCGATGCTTATGCCCAGGACATGCCGAAAATTGAGGAAAGCGATCCGGTCGCACAATCCCTGAAATATGTGCATGACGCCAGTACGGTAGACGCCGCATCACGGGCCAATCCCGCCGCCGACCAGACTTGCGCAAATTGTGCGCTGGTACAGGGCGCAGATGGGGACGCATGGCGACCCTGCCAGATTTTCCCTGGCAAGTCGGTCAACGCCAACGGTTGGTGTTCGGTCTGGGCGCCAAAAGCCTGAGTATTGTCCGCCCCGCCCGAATCCGGGCGGGGCAGAATAACTTTTGCGGGTCGAAGCGCCAGTTAGCTGGGCTTTGACCGCTGATTTTAATGCGTTGCCGTCATCCGGCAGCGCATTGTTGTCTTCCCTGTGTACAATTCGCGGCTCACGCCTCTGCGGAGCGATCCATTGTTCGAAACATTAGAAGCCAAACCGGCTGACGCCATCCTGAAACTCATCGCGGAACACCGCGACGATCCGCGCGAGAACAAGATCGACCTGGGAGTCGGTGTTTACCGCGATGCAGAGGGTGTTACGCCGATTCTCAATACGGTCAAAACAGCTGAGCAATGGCTGGTAGATAACCAGGCGAGCAAGGCATATCTTGGCTGCGCCGGTGATCCGGAGTTTTGCAAAGCGATCCAGAACCTGACTTTCGGCGATGGCTCGGATGAGGATGGACGAATTACGACCTTGCAAACACCGGGTGGCTCAGCAGCACTGCGCGTGGCGGCCGAACTTATCCTGCGAGCGACACCGGACGTTATGATGTGGGTGAGCGATCCCACCTGGAACAACCATGTGCCGCTGTTAGGTGGAGCGGGTGTCAAGCTGCAGGGATACCCGTACTACGATAACGAGCAAAACTGCATCCGCTTTGATGAAATGCTCGCAGCGCTTGGTCAGGCGGCCCCAGGCGATCTCGTGCTTTTGCACGGTTGCTGTCACAACCCGACCGGCATGGATCTGACGGTAGAACAATGGCAGCAACTTGCTGATGTGCTCGCGGATCGTAACCTCATCCCTTTCATAGATTTTGCTTACCACGGTTTCGCCGTGGATCTCGACGCAGACGCTTATCCGGTACGCCTGATGTTTGAGCGCTTTGCAGAGATGATCGTGGCAAATTCCTGCTCCAAGAACTTTGGCCTGTATCGTGATCGTGTTGGTTCACTATCAATAGTCGGTGCGAGCGCTGAGTCAGCCGCGATCGTAGATAGCCAGGCGCAGAACATCGTTCGGACCCTGTATTCCGTACCGCCGGATCACGGTGGCGCGGTCGTTGCTCATATTCTCAACGACAGCGAATTGCGGGCGACATGGCTGACAGAGCTTGCCGGCATGCGGCAGCGTTTACAGGGTATGCGGAGGTTGCTAGTTACGGCATTGTCCGAGACCGCACCGGAGCATGATTTCTCGCATGTCGTGCGAGCGAACGGCATGTTTTGCTACCTCGGCGTCTCAGCGGAGCAGGTAGCACGCCTGAAGCAGGACTACGGAATCTACCTGGTGGATTCCAGCCGTATCAACGTCTGCGGGATTACCGAGGGCAATGTGGGCTATCTGTCCGAGTCGATTGCGGCGGTTCTTTAACAGCCAAAAACGTTCGACGTTCGTCTTATCGCTGTGCCATGGATTCTAGTCTGGCGATGATGTCAGACATTCGCGGCGTCTTCGCTTTCGTAAATCCCTCTGAACTGCTACATAAGCCCATCCATTGAGACAGCCGCTCCTACAGATTGCGACAGACTGTAGGAGCGGCTGTCTCAATGGATGCGCATATGTTCCAGGGCTTAGGAACGTACGAGAGCGAAGACGCCGCGAATTCCAAAACCCGGCAACTAACTTAAAAACGGGAGAGAGCTGATGTCGAGAATTAAGGTCATTAGACTGACTTCCGTGTCTATCGAATCACGCTAGCTTCTCCTCAGTCTGTCAGTCACCCGTAGGAAAATAGACAATACTGTCAGTATTGATATGCAATCTTTCGGTAACGCCGGCATTCAGTTCCAGCACAAAATTAACCGGCTCAATCGAGCTGATCGACTTCAGTGATTGCGGCACTGTATTCGTTGCGATCGACGCTACCGTGCCATCGGCGCGAATAAATACCATGTCCAGTGGTATGAACGTGTTTTTCATCCACATCGAATGAATATTCGCATCGCGGTAAACAAACAGCATGCCGGTGAATTCCGGCATGTGGCGCACGTGCATGAGTCCACGCATTTGTTGTTTGCGATCCAGTGCCAGATAAATATCGAACGCGTAGCAGGCGTGCTCGCTGGCTGAAATAACCAGTGTCGCCTTATCAAAGGCGGCATCGAGATCATCGTCCTGGCTGGATTGACCACTCAGTAATAAGCCAATGCCCAGGATCGCAACGATTCGCGCAATAATCATTCAGGGACTCCCCAGCTAAGCCGACCGGTGAATTTTATGTCGGCGAAGGAAATACTGGAACTGCCGTTTAATTCTGCCAGTGGAGCAACGCAATAGAGCAAACCAGTTATTCGATATTCGGCTGCGTTTTCTGCCCCGATCTGCTCCTGGCTCAATATGTCAGTCCAGCAATTTTCCGTGTCCTGCGTACCGTAAAACCTGCCTGCACCCACCTCGATCAGGGTCACATTAGTTGGCAACTCACTCGCAGTTTCGCCTCGCTGCAAATCCGGCAGGCCGAAAATAAACGCCAGCGAGCGTTGCTCCTCAGCAGATTCCCCAGTCGGGAGCGGACCGGAAAATCGAAGTCTCGCTCCCTCGCCGTCTGGCCGAATCATGCCATCGCAGTCGAGCACGTCCGCGCTCCAGGCCAGCGTCGCGCGGATGCCGCCGTAAAGCTCTGCGCTTAACTGGCCGTCCACTTCACAGCCACGGAACGATGTATCCGCTGCCGGTGGCTCATCTGCTGCAATCGGCGGCGCGTCGCACGCGGCTACCAGCAGGCACTGGAAAGTCAGTAATAGCGCGGCAGCGCTACGGATCCGGGCGTTTCCCGGGTAAAGAAATTTCATAAAATCCTGCAATATTTGGCATTTTGTATGGTCCCAAGAGCACATTATCGCCAATGCGGTGTTGCGCTACCACCAGGCAGCGTATTTGTCCGGAATCACCACACGAGACAAATAGTGCCAGACGAGTTGGACTGCTGGCGCATCACTACTACAATGGCACGCCGTTTTTGCCTCGGAGTTAATAAATGAGTGTCTCGGAAAAATTTCAACAGCTCGAAGCCCACGCAGACAGCCTGATCATCGGCCAGTCACGCCTGATTAACAGGATGCTGATTGCGTTGCTTTGTGATGGTCACCTGCTTGTCGAGGGGGCGCCCGGGCTGGCAAAAACCCGCGCAATCAAGGTGCTTGCCGAGAGCATCGAGGGTAATTTTCACCGCCTGCAGTTTACGCCGGACCTGTTGCCCGCGGATCTGACCGGTACTGATATTTACCGGCCACAGGATGGCACCTTCGAGTTTCGTGAAGGGCCCCTGTTTCACAACCTTATTCTTGCGGATGAAATCAACCGTGCGCCTGCCAAGGTGCAGTCGGCGCTTCTCGAAGCAATGGAAGAACGGCAGATTACCGTTGGCGACAGCAGTTATAAATTGCCGAAACTGTTCATGGTCATGGCTACGCAGAACCCGATCGAGCAGGAGGGCACCTATCCGTTGCCAGAGGCGCAGCTCGATCGATTCCTGCTGCATGCACAGGTGGGTTATCCGACGCCGGAGGACGAACGCAAGATTCTCGTCCTGAATCGTAATGAAGCAAAGTCGGGCGAACGGGATGCATTCGCGCCGCCCGAGCTGATGTCGGAGGCGACCGTGATGGAAGCGCGCCAACAAATTCTGAATTTGCACCTGTCCGATGAACTTGAGCAATACATCGTCAACGTCGTCGTTGCTACGCGTAACCCCGGCGCTGTTAATAAGGATCTCGAAGGGTTGGTCATGTATGGCGCCAGCCCGCGTGCCTGCATGGGTATCGACCGGGCATCGCGTGCGCGCGCCTGGCTCGAGGGTCGTGACTATGTCGGGCCGGAAGATATCCAGGACGTGGCCGGAGACGTGCTACGGCACCGGCTGGTGCTGAGCTTCGAGGCTGAAGCAGATGGCGTCGGACCCCGATACGATCATCGAAGGTGTGCTGGACGGCGTCGGCGTTCCTTAATCCAATGTTGAAAAAATCATCCATGAATTTTTCAACAACGCGAACCGAAAAATGCGATTTTCGGTTCGTTCCCATTTTTCATGGCTTGAAGCCATTAAAAATGACGGTACATCCCTGTACCGTGCGCGAAGCTGAGAAAAGCAGAATTCTTCAGCCGGCTGCCAGGTCCTAGTTTGATGCGGCACGACAAATTACACGCGGACGCATCACCGATCAGCGTCAGCCAGGCGGGCCTGATTCGCCTGAGCGGTCCTGCGCGCGTTATTGCGCTGGATGTATTGCGGGTCAATTCCTTGCAGACCGGTGCGTACGTTTCGCATTTCAAAGGCCGTGGTATGGAGTTCGACGAGTCGCGCCCGTATCAGCCCGGCGATGATCCGCGAAGTATTGACTGGCGTGTAACAGCACGAAGCACAGAGGCATATACCAAACTTTTTCGCGAGGAACGGGAACGGCCGGTACTGATCGTGACTGATCTGCGCGGCAACATGCATTTTGCGACGCAGGGTTGTTTCAAATCCGTTAATGCGGCTCGTGCTGCAGCATTGCTGGCCTGGGCTGCACATCACCGCGGTGATCGATTGGGTGGCATCATATTTGGTGACACGAAGCATCGTGAGCTGCGGCCACGACTCGGGCGACAGGCCGCACTGCATTACGTGCACCAGCTCGTTAACCATCCGGACTGGAACCCAAGCACGGATCAGGTCGCTGCAGATGAGGAGCCACCACTGACCAACGCCATGGCCGCATTGCGCCGCGTAACACACCCTGGCAGCCTCGTTATCGTCATTAGTGATTTCATTGGCTTGTCCCGCAATGCGCAATCGTATTTGTCCGAGGTGGCGCGGCATAACGAAGTGCTCGCCGTGTTCCTGAGTGATCCGCTGGAACGACAGCTGCCGCCCCCCGGTCGCTATCGCCTGGTCAGCCACGAAGAAGAGATGGCCATAGATACCTATGCCCGCGGCGCAAGGAGCGATTACAAACATGTATTCGAGGAGCGCCGGCAAAAGATGGAAAAGTTTTGCCAGCGATACGGCATTCACCTGATGCCTATGTCGACTGACGATGATCCGGTACAGCTGCTGCAGCAGGCGCTGGGCCGCCGCAGTAATTAAGAGCGTTATATAGAGAATGGACCCCGAACAGCTACCATTACGCGAGTTGCACCTGCCAGAGGCGATCGGCTGGTGGCCACTGGCGCCTGGCTGGTGGTTCCTGATCGTTCTGGCAGTACTGGGTCTCGGCTACCTTTTATACAAAGCGTTCCTCAAGTGGCGCTGGAATGCGGCGCGGCGCACGGCACTCAGAGAATTGGCACGCGTACAGGGTGAATATCAAAGTGGCCTCGATGCGGTAACGCTGGCAACGGAACTCTCGGAGTTGTTGCGCCGGACGATGCTCGCGTATGCGCGTCGTGACGAAGTTGCCGGTTTGACTGGCAAACGCTGGCTGCAATGGCTAGACCGCGGGCTGGATGATGCACCGTTTAGCAGCGGGTCTGGCCAGGTACTCGAATCTCTGCCGTACCAAAATCGCGAGCAGATCGAGGACGACGTCGACGTTGATGGCCTCATTAAAGCGGTGCGACAGCGCTTGCGCGTGCCATTGGCCAGGGGGGCGTTGTAATGTATTCGCTGGCCTGGCCGTGGATGCTGCTGGCATTGCCGTTGCCGTTTATTGTGCGTGCCGTGATGTCACCAGTCCTTGGCAAACAGGATGCCGGTCTCAAGGTGCCAAGTTTTAAGGGTTTCGCGGTTTTAAGCGATCGCTCCGAAATCGAACAGTTACTAAACTGGCGCCTCTGGATTGCCGTCATCTCCTGGATCTTGTTGGTGCTCGCGGCAGCGAAGCCGGAGCGGATCGGTGACGAACTCGATGTGCCGGTATCCGGCCGCAACCTCATGCTTGCTGTTGATCTCTCCGGCAGCATGGACGCGAAAGATTTCGAGCTCGGTAACCGTCGTGTCGATCGCCTCACCGCAACCAAAGCGGTTGCCGGCGACTTCATCAATCGCCGCGAGGGCGATCGCATCGGGCTGATCCTGTTCGGCGAGCGTGCTTACCTGCAAGTTCCGCTGACGCTGGATCGCGAGACCGTAAATATATTATTGATGGAAGCGTTCATCGGCCTGGCCGGTGAGAAAACTGCGATTGGCGATGCCATTACGCTGGCCGTGAAACGAATTTACGATCAGGGCGGCGAGGGTGGTGAGCAGGTTCTGATTCTGTTGACCGATGGCGCCAACACTGCCGGTGAAATTGATCCGATCAAGGCGGCGGAACTTGCGCAACAAATTGGCTTGCGAATTTATACGATCGGAATCGGCGCTGAACAAATGGTGGTGTCATCGATCACCGGCGGCATGCGGCGGGTCAATCCGTCAGCCGATCTTGATGAAGCCACTTTGACGCAGATTGCCGATCTGACAGGTGGTCGTTATTTTCGCGCCAAAGATACAACGGGCTTGCAGGACATCTATCGTCTGCTGGATGAATTTGAACCGGTTGCCGAACCCGAGGCTGGCTTCAGGCCGGTGACCTCACTCTATTACTGGCCGCTGGCAGGCGCGTTCGTGCTGGCATCTTTTCTGGCACTGATGAACCTGTTGTCCGGTGTGCGAATTGCACGGGCACAAAAGGTGAAACTCAATGCTGGCTGATTTTCACTGGCTAAGGCCGGAGTGGTTATGGGCGTTGCCGCTCATAGTGCTGGTCACTTTCACGCTGGCGCGGCGCAGGCTCGCAGCGGGAAGCTGGCAGCGCGTCATCGATCCGGCGTTGGCACCCTACGTCCTGTCCCGATCCCAGGTGAAAGGACTTAATTATCGTTGGTGGCTGATTCTGATTGGCGGCACGCTGGCCGTGCTGTCGCTCGCGGGGCCAAGCTGGAACCGTGTGGAGCAGCCCGTGTTTCGTTCCGAGCAGTCCATCGTCATGGCGCTGGATCTGTCGCGCTCGATGGATGCACAGGATCTCACGCCAAGCAGGCTGACCCGGGCACGACTCAAGATTCTGGATATTCTGGAACGGCGTAACGCCGGTCAGACTGCACTGGTTGTTTATTCATCGAACGCATTCACGGTAACGCCGCTGACCACAGACGCGGACACCGTTGCGGCACTGGTCAATAGTCTCAGCACCGATATCATGCCGAGTCGTGGCAGTTACCCGGTGGCGGCGATCAACAAAGGACACCAGCTGCTCGACCAGGCTGGGGCCGCCTTTGGCGAGGTATTGCTGATAACCGACGGCGGCACGTCGCCGGCGGCGGAACGGGCGGCAGAGGAGTTGCGCGATGCCGGATATACCTTGTCGGTACTTGGCGTTGGCACCAAAGATGGCGCGCCTATTCCACGAGCAGGCGGTGGTTTCGTAACCGACCGCTCAGGCAATCTTGCCGTGCCGCGTCTTGAGGAATCCGGACTGCGGCGGCTTGCTGCCAGCGGTGGCGGGCGTTACGCAACCATGACAGCTGATGACAGTGACATTGATGCTTTGTTGTCCGGAGAAACCGGTCCAGGTGCTGAGTCTGACAATGCACTGGCGACTGATCGCTGGCAGGAGGAGGGACCGTGGTTGCTGTTACTGCTGGTGCCATTGGCAGCAATGGCTTTTCGCCGCGGTCTTGTGCTGGTGCTGGTTGTGTTCCTCATGCCGGTAACGAAACCGGCACACGCGTCCGTTTGGGACGATCTCTGGCAGACCCCGGATCAGCAGGCACAGCATCTGCTTGAAGCGGGTGAAGCTGAGGATGCTGCAGCATTATTCGATGATTCAAACTGGCGTGCTGTCGCGAATTATCGTGGTGGTGATTACGGCGGTAGTGCCGCAGGGTTTGCGGATCAGGAAGACAACGACAGTCTCTACAATCTTGGCAATGCGCTGGCGCGACTTGGTGAGTTTGAGTCGGCGATAGACGCTTATGAGGAAGTGCTTGAAAGAGATCCCAATGCAGAGGATGCACAATATAATCGTGATCTCCTGCAGGACATGCTCGAGCAAAGCCAGGACTCCCAGGACGGGGAACAAGGCAACGAAAACTCCGCTGAAGAGGGTGGTGGTGGCGAGCAATCCGAAGGTCAAAGCCAGTCGGACCAGGAGGGCGAGGAAGGCAGCAGTGGCGATCCGGGCGCGGAGGGCGAAGAAGGCGATTCGTCGGTACGCGACGAAGAAAATATGAATCAGGAAGACATGCAGGCAATGCAGGAAGAGCTAGAGCGCGCGGCACAGGAAGCACAACAACAGGGCAGTGAAGCACAGGAACAAGAGGGCATGACCCAGGCAGAGGCCGAAGCAATGCGGCGTGAGCAGGAGCAGCAGCAGGCGATGGAGCAATGGCTGCGACGCATTCCCAATGATCCGGGTGGCTTGCTGCGCAGGAAATTTCGTTATCAATATCAGCGTCAGGGCAAAGATCAGGACGGCAACAGTCTGTGGCCCGACGATGAGGTACAACCATGGTAAACATGCATAATAAAAAACAGACTGGCATCGTTTCGTTGCTACTGATTATCACTTCTTGCTTGCTCGCGGGCGCGGCTAAGGCAGCGGTGATCGCCAGCGTCGATCGATCAAACGTTGAGTTGAACGAGTCTTTCACGTTCAAAGTGATGGTCGATACGGCAATCGACATCGAGCCTGACGCATCCGCACTGGATACAGATTTTTATATTGGCAACCGTAGCCAGTTAAGTAATACGACGATTGTGAATGGGCAGATCAGTCGTTCGCGTACGTGGACTTACGTGTTGATGGCAAAGCGTGAGGGCAACCTGCTGATTCCACCGGTCATCGTCGGCAATGAACGAAGTGAGCCCGTGCCCGTCACCATAGCGCCACCGTCAAACGCGTTGCCGGGTGAAGCAGACATCTTTGTTACGGCTGAAGTCGATCACGATGAGAGTTATGTGCAGGCGCAGGTTATATACACGGTCAAAGTGTATCGTGCGGTCGCAACCCGACAACCACGACTGAGTGAACCGAACATCAGCGGTGTCGAGGTGCTGGTAGAGGTCGCTGGTGAAGAAAGAAGTTACGATGCGGTTTTGAACGGTAAGGATTACAAGGTCGTCGAACGGGTCTATGCGTTGTTTCCGCAAGAAAGTGGCCAGATCTCAATTACACCGGCCAGGTTCGAAGCACGCGTGCTACGTGATGGCCGCATAACCGGTCGCAAAATTTTCGAATCAGCCGCGATCGATGTTGTTGTGAACCCGATTCCTCCACCACCCGACGGATTTATGAATGCAGCATGGTTTCCGGCACGGTCAGTTACTCTGAGCGAGGACTGGTCGCGCGAGCCTGGCAGTCTTCCGGCTGGGGAACCGATTACAAGGCATATCACCGTTACCGCTCTGGGCCAGTTATCGACACAAATTCCGGTGCTTGATCCGGCAGTGTCGGACTCGGTGAAAATTTACCCGGACAAGCCGGAATTTCGCGATACAGCCGAAGCTGCTGGCATAAGGGCAATTCGCCGGGATCAATACGCGTTAATTGGTGTGGTGCCAGGCGATGTAGAGCTGCCCGCACTTGAGTTGCCCTGGTGGAATATCGACACCGGCGCGTGGGAGGTTGCCAGGTTGCCCGGAACGACACTAAGCATTCTCCCTTCAGCGACCGCGGTACCGCCGCCGGTCATCGCTGAGCAGCCGGTTCCGCAGGAGGAAGGCGAAGCCGTCGGTACGCGGGTTGTGCAGAGTGGTTTCTGGCTGTTGGTCAGTGAAATTCTCGCTGCTGTGTGGGTGTTAACCCTCATCGCATGGTGGTGGTCGGGCAGAAAGCCTGCCAGTGCACCGAAAGAGCCTGAGGCTCCACCAATTCACAAGCAACAGGCACGGTTCCTGAAAGCAGCACGCAAAGCAGCATTGGCCAGCGATGCCGCCGGCATCAAATCAGCCATGCTTGATTGGGGACGACTGCAATGGCCGGACGATGCGCCGCGCAGTATAGGCATCATCGCGACGCGGGTGTCACTGCCGTTGTCCACGCAACTGGAAGCGCTGTCCAGCGCGAGCTACGGAGCAGGTGACAATTCCTGGGATGGTGCAGCACTGGCGAAGGCAATGCGTTCGTTCTCGGTGTTGACGAGTGAACAAGCTGAGCGACCGACGGATACCTTGCCGCCGCTATTGCCGGAAGCTACGGTTACGTCCTAAAAGACGCCGTAGGAGCCCGTCCTGACGGGCGACAAACATTTGATGGCATGTTTTCAACATGCCATCAAATGTTTGCAAAACTCGATCAACTGCACCCGTACAAAAATTTCGCCCGTCAGGACGGGCTCCAACAGCTCCTCTATTGGCACAGCAGCGAGCTTACCAATGCCCGATATTCTCCATAGACGCCCACGGTTCTGCGGGAGCCAGCGCATCACCCTTCTGCAACAGTTCTATCGAAATATTATCCGGCGACCGTACAAACGCCATGCGTCCATCACGCGGCGGCCGGTTAATTATCACCCCCGCATCAAGCAGCTGCTGACAAGTGGCATAAATATCATCCACCGCATAGGCCAGGTGACCAAAGTTTCGCCCTTCGTCATATTCTTCCAGATCCCAGTTATGTGTCAGCTCAACCTGCGCTTCCTCGTCTCCAGGCGCGGCCAGGAATACCAGCGTGAATCTGCCGGTGTCGTTGTCGTAGCGTTTGAGCTCGTTGAGTCCCAGTTTTTCGCAGTAAAAGTCCAGTGACTCATCAAGATTATTGACTCTTACCATCGTATGCAGATATTTCATCGTTGCCGTCTTCCCGCTATGTGCTTAGCCCGAACATTGCATGAGTGGGCGCGATGTGCCGGCACAGAAACCGACAGCCCGCCAAGCGTAAACTGTAACACTTTCGTCTTGGCCGAAAATGCCGCAACCATTTGAACAATAACCCCATTTCTGTTTTGGGCGCTGGCACTCATGCAATGTTCGGGTTAGGTTAAACTTTGCATCATTATAGGGTCTCCCGGCCGTGATATTTCACCTGGCACGCAACAGGACTTGTTTTGCAACGTATACGCGCAATCACTCTGGATCTTGACGACACTCTGTGGGAGATCGAGCCCGTTATTCGACGAGCCGAGGCAAAACTCTGGCAATGGCTGGCGGAGAACTATCCGCTGATTTCTACAAGCTTTTCAGCAACTGATGTACTCGATATTCGCGCATCCGTCATGGAAGAGTATGCGGACCAACAGCATGATTTTCGTTTTCTGCGCAAGAAAGTCCTTGCGCGCCTGGCGCAGGAAGCAGGTTACGCAACAGACCTCGTCGAGCCCGCGTTCGAAGTATTTGATCACGCGCGAAACGACGTTGAGTTGTTTCCGGACGTGCTCGCGAATCTTGAGGCGCTGGCAGAAAATTTCACGATACTCGCATTAACCAACGGCAACGCGAGTCTGCAAAAAATTGGTATCGATCATCTGTTTCATGATTCCGTCACGGCAACTGATGTTGGCGCAGCGAAACCGGCGCGGGAAATATTCGAGGTGGCAATTGAGCGCAGCGGATACTCCGCGATAGAGATATTACATGTTGGCGATCATCCGGAAACGGATATCGATGGCGCACGCGAGGCCGGCATGCAGACGGCCTGGATGAACAGGACGAGCGCGGAGTGGCCAGAACATTTGCCACAACCTGATGTTGTCGTGACAACCGTTGCTGATTTGCGCAGGTTGCTGGAAGCCGCGCGGTTGGGTCGGGAAGAGATAAAATAGCGACCATGTCAGCTGATCCCCTGATTCTTTTTGTCCCCGGTTTGCGGCCAAAGCCGGAGCCCGTGGTGCATCGACGCGAATTGTTCCGCTGCCTGCTTGAGGGGATCAGGCGCATCGATTCGGATGTCGCAACGACACTTGAAGTCAACCAGCAGAGTTTTGAGATCGCGAGCTGGACCTATGGCTTTTATGGTGAGCATCGGGATTTAGGTCTCGACCAGGCGGATATTGATGCGCTCCTGAAAAAACAGGAGGCAAGTGCGGCAGACCGGGCACTGGCGTCATCGTGGAAGCGCAAAATGGTGCGCTGGCTTTTCCGTGCAGCAGATCACCTGCCGGTCATGCTGCCGCATTTCACGACCGAGGAACTGCAGCTGCACTTGCATGATCTAAACCGTTACAACCACAACAAAAATGATGTTGCCGACATGGCTCGGCAAACGGTAAAGGGTCCGTTGCAGCGAGCGGTCGATTCAGGTCGCCCCGTGCTGCTACTGGCGCACAGTATGGGATCGGTAATTGCTTACGATGCCCTCTGGCAGATGACACAGGAGTCCGAATGTGATGTCAGTGTGCATTTGTTGCTGACCATGGGCAGCCCGCTCGGACAAAAAGTTATTCAGCGTAATTTACTGGGTTACGCTGCAAGCGGTAAAGCGCGTTACCCGGGCAACGTTCTCGACTGGATCAACATTGCCGCGATCGGTGAACTGACGGCCATCGATATGACCCTGAACAATGACTTTGGCGAGATGATCGATCTTGGCCTGGTAGCGGGCATTGACGATCGCACGATGTACAACTACTACCACATGGATGGTGAACTAAGTGTGCACGCCGAATACGGTTACCTCGTTAACGAGGTAACCGCAAGAATCGTCAGTGATTGGTGGCGTCAGCAGGTTCTAGCCCGGAATATTCATGAATCACCGTGATGATTGCGTAGAGATTTGTTCGCACCCCAAGGGCACTTCCTTCGGGGCGCACACGGGATTTTCCGATCGAGTGGAATACCCGGTGTATTCCCGAATGAGGAAAATTCCGTGTGCGAACAAAGATCAAGCAAGGGCGCGAGTGACTTCATGAATAGTCCGGGTTAGAGACTATGCTGGATCGAGATTCGGCTTGATGACGATATCGATACGGCGATTTCTGGCACGACCTGATTCGGTTTCATTGTTGGCAACAGGATTGGTTTCGCCATAACCGGTGGCAATCAGCCGGTAACTCGGAATTCGCATCGCGTTAACCATGTATTGCTGCACGGACTCTGCGCGTTGCTGCGAAAGTGCCTGGTTTGACTCGTCGCCACCGTAGGAATCAGTGTGCCCCTCGATCACGAGTTCACTGCTGGGAAACACGTCAATCGCCCGTTCGACTTTGGCGAGAAGATCAAAACTCGTTTGTTTGATTTCTGATTTGCCGCTGTCGAAAGTCAGGCCAACCAGGCGCAGAATAACGCGATCTCCCTCGCGGAAAACACGCGCCTCGCCGCGACTAAACATTTTTTCGACCTGCTCAAACTGCTGTTTAACTCTTGCCTGCGCTTCGAGTCGTTGTACCAGTGCTGCGCGTTCTACTGTCGCGCCACCGAGCCTTTCATCCAGCGCACGAACTTCTTCTTCCATATCCGCAAGCCGCAGGATATTAGCCTCGGACTCCTGCACAAGACTTTGCTCTGCCGCGCGGAGATTCTCGATGTAAGTCACCAGCTCCAGCGAAAGGCTTTCGTGTCCGTCAGACATGGACGGTACGATATCGGCAGCGCTCGAGATATCGGCCAGCGGTTTTTCCCAGTCCAGCACCAGCTGCTCAACGGTCAAATCTTTGTCGCGTACGTCGCGTACGACTTCTGATAAATAGATGGCGTGCTTTGCTTCGTAGTTGGCCTGTCGCGCCAGGTTGCGCGGTAAATCCGTGTCGTAACGGTTTTCACTGAGCTCTCGTTCGGCATCGGCCAGCAACTGTTTGGCTCTACCTAATGTGATTGGTGCATATCGACCGACTCTCGCCCGATCTGCCTGTTCAAGTAGCGAGCGGGTCGCGGTCAGGTATTGAGCTTTGATTGCTATCAGTTCAGCATCGCGATACAGACTGGTCGCAGAGATATCCTTTTTCTTGGCATTTTTCAGATCGCCACGTTCGAGATAGCGGATCGCAAAACCGAATTCTCTCTGCGCCTTATCCCAGATATCCGTCGACAATTCCGGTGCCTTGGCGTTCGCGGCATCCTGTCGGCTTTTCATTACCTGCGACAAAACGGTTTTTGCCAGGCCGGCGGTCTTGGCTGCAACGTCGAAGTGTTCCTGGGCGTCGCCCGCCTTGTTGCGTACGTATTCGATATTGCGACCGCGTTGCAGGCCGATATCGGCTGAATCGTAGTCCTTCATGCCGTCTGCGTAACTTTTCGGTGCCAGCAATTTGGCATTAGCCGCCTCTGCGGCTGCACGAGAAACATCGACGTCCTTGAAAAAAGTCTTGCGCAATTCGTCCTGTGCGCCGGAGTTGCCTGCGGCCAGCATGAATGCGGCGAGCAGGAGCAGTCTGACAAAACTGGTTAGGGGGGCCATTCTGTAGTTCCAATAGATAAAAAAAACAATAAGTTATGTTCGATTAAGACTCTGTTCCGGAATATTACATATCCCGGCTGCGCAATTCTGTGCAATACATCTCTTTATGCGACATACATTATGTCGCAACAGGGATATTACGCCGGTATACCGCTTGTCGCGAGTCCGCCTGTTGCGGAATTCCTGAAATATCCGGGAAAAAAGCGACCTCAACGGCCTGTTTTCGCCCATCAGCCCATAAATTTCCAGCTGTTTCCGGGCCCTCTGGCAGCCATTGCCAATTCGCAGGTAATTCTGTGCTTTAGCTCACAGACCCACCTGGGACGCGGGCGTAGTCTCGGGCACATGTCAGCAAAGTACTTCACACAGTTCCGGTTAACCGACGCAGACTATCGCGGCGGCAATGAATTCAGCGGTGTCGTTGAACTCAGTCGACCGATGGATAACGACTCTGATGTGACTGATATCGAAGCAGTGCTGGCAAAGAATTTTGATTTGCGACGGAGTTCGGTTCAGCTGGTTAGTTGGTCGCGGTTGCATTAAAGGTTTTTTTTCTGGCGTATCAAGTTTTTCCCCCTGATTCACCCCGGGTTTATCCCCGGGGTTTTTTTTGGGTTGGTCTTGCCAATATCTTGGCATCGCGCTAAAGATCAATTTGCGTCGGGCCTCTCCTTCCTTGTTTTCTATGTAGGCAAATTGCCCCCTGATTTACTGTTTTTTCTTGATGGCCGTAAGGCTGAGGGGTGTTGCCAGCGTGTCTTTTGACATTTGTAGGAGCCCGCCCAGCGGGCGATTAAGATAATTCGCCCGTGCCGATAGAAATCCGATCACGAGGGTCCAGCAAACGCATCTATCGTACGGCGGGCTCCTACATAACTGTCGCTACAATCCTAAAATGTGCGAAAATGGACGACTTTGGCGCCGTAAACACATCTACAAGCAATGACCAATAAAGACACCACAAGCAAATCACACCTCCGTGGCATTCCTGTCGTCGAAAGTGGCAGGAAGTACCAGACCGATGAGGGTTTCTCAGCTATCAAGAACGGCATCAAGACGCGTCGTGATGTTGAGGAAACGCAGTATGGGTCCAAGCCCAAATGGCTGCGGGCGAAGCTGCCATCGGGGGCCCGCTATTCGGGTGTACGCCAGACCGTCAGGGAGCATCGGCTGAGCACGGTTTGTGAAGAATCCATGTGCCCGAATATTGGCGAGTGCTGGAACAATGGCACGGCGACGATCATGGTTATGGGTTCCGTATGTACCAGGGCATGCCGTTTCTGTGCTGTCGATACTGGCAACCCGCGCGGCTGGCTGGATGCGGAGGAGCCGCTGAACACGGCCAAAGCGGTCAAGCTCATGAATTTGAGTTACATCGTCATTACGTCAGTAGACCGCGATGACCTCGCGGACGGTGGTGCGGCTCACTACGCGGCCTGCGTGCGGGAAATCAGGAAGATGAACCCACAGACCGCAGTCGAGGCACTAACCCCGGACTTCAACGGCGTTCTTGAGAATGTTGAAAAAGTTGTGGATTCGGGTCTGCAGGTTTTTGCGCAGAATGTCGAAACAGTCCGCCGCCTGACGCACCCGGTTCGCGACCCGCGGGCTGGCTACGAACAGACTACTGCTGTGCTGGCGCACGCCAAACAGTATCGCCCGGATGTCTTGACCAAGACCAGCCTGATGCTGGGCCTGGGCGAGCGAGATAATGAAATCATGCAGACTATGGATGATTTGCGTGCCGCTAACGTCGATATTCTGACCTTGGGTCAATACCTGCGACCGACACCGAATCACCTGCCGATTGAGCGCTACGTATCGCCTGACGACTTCGCTGCGTACCGACAGGAGGGACTGGACAAAGGATTCCTCGAAGTCGTTGCGGGTCCGCTCATCCGTTCGAGTTACAGGGCAGAGCAGGTGCTGCAGAAAAATAATGTCGGCATTGCTGTCTGACACTCCCGATCTTTTAATCCAGATAAGACAAACCAAGTGGTCTCATGATTGAATTTTTCGCCGAATACGGCCTCTTTCTTTTGAAGACGGTAACCATTGTTGCCGCTATCGTCGTCATTATTGGTACCGCAGCTGCTGCAGGTAAGAAGGCCAGTCACCATGAAGGCCTCGAAATTGAAAACCTGAATAAAAAATATCAGGACCTTGCCAGTGCTCTGAAACATGCCGTGATGAATAAGGCGGACTGGAAAAAAGAACACAAAGCGGAAAAGCAGCGCGACAAAGCCGCAGCAAAATCTGACGAGGTGCGGCCGCGTGGATTTGTCATCGATTTCAAGGGTGACCTTAAGGCCAGTGCCGTGCCTTCGTTGCGCGAGGAAGTCAGTGCGATTCTTGAAGTCGCCACAGCCAATGACCAGGTTGTCGTGCGCCTGGATAACCACGGTGGCGTCGTTCACGAACACGGGCTTGCTGCGTCGCAATTGGTGCGCATTCGTGAAAGGGGAATTCCGTTGATCGTTTCGGTCGACAAGGTTGCAGCCAGTGGCGGTTACCTGATGGCTTGCGTGGCAGATAAAATTATCGCGGCACCGTTTGCGATTCTTGGTTCGATTGGTGTTATCGCACAGCTGCCAAATTTTAACCGGCTCATGGATAGTCATGGCATCGACTTCGAGCAGGTAACGGCTGGTAAATACAAAAGAAACGTAACGATGTTTGGCGTCAACACGGATGAAGATCGCGCCAAGCTGAAAGAAGAGCTCGAGGACGTTCACCGACTGTTTACGGGCGCGGTCGGCAAGTACCGCCCCAACCTGGATCTGGAAAAAGTAACCACCGGTGAGCACTGGTACGGTACTCATGCACTGGAACTGGGTCTTGCCGACGAGATCAAAACCAGTGATGAGTTGCTTGCCGAACTGGCAAAGGATCGCGATCTTTACCGCGTGACCTACAAAATCAAACAGCCGCTGCAAAAGCGTCTCATGGGCGGCGTTGATGGCGTGCTCGAGAAAGTTGATAACGTTGGCTGGCGGCGCCATTTTGAGACGCGTTTACCGCGTTAGGCCTGACTACGGGAACCCTGAGCCGGGTCCCCGGTCGAATAATGAGCAGGCTAACTATCCTGCCTCTGGCTGAAACACCGATCGGGGCATGAATCGGCTATAATCGGCGAGAGTTAAAGGGAGTTACCAACATGAGTTCCACCTATAAATACCTGATTTCATTAGTTATTTTTGGAGTTATGGTTTCCTCGTGTACGTCCACGCCGACCGGGCGCAAGCAGCTGGTACTGAAATCGGAAGCCACGCTGGCCCAGGAAGGGGCGAGACAGATGTCGCTCATTCGCGAGAATTCGCCGATGGTGCAGGATCGCGCGACAATCGATTTTGTGGCCTGCGTCGCTGACGCAATCGTCGGCACGCTCGAGGGCAAGGATGCGGCCCTGTACTGGGAGCTGGCTATCGTGAATCAGCCAGACATTAACGCCTTCGTCATGCCGGGTGGCAAGATTGTCGTCAAAGCCGGCTTACTCAGTATGACCGAAAACCAGCATCAACTTGCGGCAGTTCTCGGACATGAGGTCGCACATGTTACAGCGCACCATGCCAATGAAAGGGCAAGCCGCGGTGAGTTGACCAGTTACGGTGTCGAAGTGCTGGCAATAATTCTTGGCGGTGGCTATTACAACCAGACGCAGGGCGCTTACAGCGCGCTTTCAACCGCCAACTCACTTGGTTTGTCGAACCCGTTCACTCGTATGCAGGAGACTGAAGCGGATGTAATCGGGCTCGAATACATGGCACGCGCCGGATTCGACCCGCGCGAGAGCGTTGAGTTGTGGAAGAACATGAACGCTAACGGAGAGACGAAAGTCCCGGAGTTCATGTCCACTCACCCTTCAGGCGAGACACGAATTGAATCGTTGATCGACGAGTATCCGAAAGCGCTGGCTTTATATAATGAAGCGCAGGCTGCAGGACGCTCACCGAACTGCGAACCCTAGCCGCCACAGGAAGCGATAGCCCACCCACTCATGCAATGTTCGGGCTAGCCTGCCATCAGCTTCAAAGATCACTTCTCCGGACATGCGGGCAGCTATGCCGAGTTTCGCCCGGGCTATCCTGATTCGTTATTCACTTATCTCGCAGCACAATGCGCGGGGCATGAGTTCGCCTGGGATTGCGCAACCGGCAACGGTCAGGCTGCCAGGTCACTGGCTCCCTACTTCGAAAAAATCATCGCAACTGATGCGAGCGCGGAGCAGGTCGCCAGCGCCAGCCAGCATTCAAAAATCGAGTTTCGGGTTGCGCCGGCAGAAGCATCAGGGCTTCCGGCAGAGTCTGCTGATCTTGTCACCGTGGCGCAGGCACTGCACTGGTTCGATATCGATAGATTTTTTGCGGAGGCAATGCGCGTACTGAAGCCTGGCGGTGTGCTTGCCGTCTGGTGTTATGAGCGTGGCAATGTAAATTCGTCCTGTGATGAAACCATCGAGAAGATATTTGCGGAGATAGAACCGCACTGGCCGCCCGAGCGGGAAATTGTCGACGGGCGCTACCAGAGTATTACGTTGCCCGTTGCTGAGATGCTTGCTGAAGAATTTTTCATGGGCGCCTCCTGGACTGCTGACGATATGCTCGGTTACATACGCACGTGGTCTGCATCACAGCGTTACCTGGCGGCATCCGGCAAGGAGTCCACAGCGCTGTGGGATGATGAACTGCGGCAACGCTGGGGCCCTGACGCGCGCATGGTTAGCTGGCCGATTGCGCTAAAGGCAGGAAAAAAGCCAATGGATTAGTGTCTGCGGTCATTTTCTGAGAAAATTCAGAATTCCGGGTGTTTCCGGCATTCCGGGTGTTCCCGGCATGCCGGGAACACCCGGCGTCGATATTCGTTCCAGTGAGGCATTGAACATCAAATTCCAGGTAAGCAAGACTGCAGGACTGCTACTGGCAGCAACGGTATTGAGCGGTTGCACACTGTTTGAGGGCTACTACGAAGATCCACAGCCGCAGGTGGTGAAGCTGCCGCCGGCACAAGAACGCCCCCGTCTCGATCCCATCAACCGAAATTACTTCACGCTGGCGTCACCTGAGCAATCGGTGATCGGGGAGCCGCAACTGGTTTTTGCCAGGGACAGCGACACCTTTTCCGATCTGGCGCGTGAGTACGGATTGGGGATACGACGAGCTGGTCGCCGCAAATCCCGGCATTGATCCATGGCTGCCGGGTGAAAACACGGCGATCCTGTTGCCAACACAGTTTGTTCTGCCTGACGTTCCGCATCGCGGCATCGTGTTGAACATTGCATCCAAGCGCCTCTTCTATTTTCCGCAGGTCGCAGAAGGTGAGGCGGCTTACGTCATGACTTATCCGATCGGCATCGGTCGAGTGGGTTGGGATACGCCACTCGGTGATGCGAAAGTAATTTCGAAAGCCAGGGACCCGGTCTGGTACGTTCCGGCATCAGTGCGCAAGGAACATGCCGAGGCGGGTAACCCGATTGCGTCCGTCGTGCCGGCCGGTCCGGATAACCCGCTGGGGAAATTCGTGCTCAAACTGGATATGCCCGGCTACCTGATTCATGGCACCAATCAACCCTATGGGGTTGGCATGCGGGTGAGTCATGGCTGTGTCCGCCTGTACCCGGAGAACATCGAGCTGTTGTACTCGATGGTCGAGACCGGCGAGGTCGTAAACATTATTAATGAACCATTCCTTGCCGGCTGGAAAGGTGGCGAGTTGTATTTCGAGAGTCATGCGCCGCTTGAAGATGACGCGGTGAGCCCTGAAGAACATTTACAAAAGGTGTTCGAGTTCGTCGGCAATCGGACCGGTTCCTTCGTCGATCCTGCAGAGCAGGATAAGGCACGTACAGTCGCAAGCGATGCACAGGGTGTTCCGATACGGGTTTTGTTGGCGGACTCTGTTGAAGTGTTCGAGCGCGTCCGCGTGGTTAGAAATACTTACGAGCCCGACCCGGATGAACCGACGCTTGCCGAGGTGCGCGAAATTCTTGACGAGCCAATCGATGAAGAGGAAATTGCCGAGCCGGTTGCCAGCGAAGAGGCAGAAGCCACTCTCGACTGAAGCGCAGAATCGCCCGTCAGGACGGGCTCCAGCAGGTGCTAATCAGAATTGTAGGAGCCCGTCCTGACGGGCGATACGCCTATCAAAAATACCTGAGAAATTCTGCTGGCAACGCCTCCTCATCCAACGGGTGATCCGTCGGCACATCCAGCGGCACTGAATTGTAGGTGTGCCAGTACAGAAAATTCATCTCGCCGGCGCCCGGTTTTCGCAAATCGGCGAGCAATGCTGCCATCGTCTTTCCTGTGTAAGTCGACTCGAGCGTGATGTCGAGCTGGCTTTTTGCAAACTCTATTGCTGCATCGGTAGCGGCAGTGGATTGCGCATAGCCCGGCCCGAAAAAACCATGGTGCATTCTCAGGTTCGCTCGTGCAGCGAGGTCCGCCGGCACCGAGCTATCCAGGCGCCGCAGCATAGCGGCCGTCTTATGCAGGAGTGACCCCATCGCCTTTTCATTGGCGATCGACGTATCCGATACACGCACCGCATGTACCTCTGTCTTGAGCTCAGCTATCGCGAGGCCCAACGCCAGCCCGACCGCCGTACCCATCGTTCCGGAGCCGACATACAGCCTGTCGGGCAGCGGGATTTCCTTATTTTCAATCTGCGATGCAAGCTCAAGGCCTGCCGCGACAAAACCAACCGTGCCAAGCCATGATGAGCCGCCCATGGGAATGACCCAGGCACCTTTTCCCCATAAATTCTCCCGCAGTGTCTTTATTCGACTTTTGTAGGCACCGCCATAACGAACCAGGTCAGTGTGGTTTTGCAGGTGTTTGTTAAGCGTGCCTGCTACCAATGCGGTCTTCGCCTGGTGTGACAGAAAACAAGTGCACTCGAATCCTGCGTGGCGCGCGTAAAGGGCCGTCGCAAGCGCGTGATTTGATCCTGCCGCGCCGAATGTCGCAATACGTTTGCAACCTTTCGCAAGCGCCCGCGGGAATATGTACTCGAGCTTGCGGACTTTGTTGCCACCATAGATGCTGCCGGTGAGATTGTCATACTTTATCGAAAGACTTCTCTTTTCCGGCCCAAGATCGAGATCGAGCTCCCGGACCGGTGTTGGCAGGTTCGCAAGATGCATTCTCGGCAGTTTTTCACCGAGGAGAGGATATTTTGCCTGCAGGTAGTCAGTATCGGGCATCAGTTATATTCAGTAATAATGCCCGCCAACAATAGCATCTGTAGCAAGCAGTATTTAGAATGCAGGCACGGATATCTGACGCGTAATCGCGGAGATAGGTTTGTCAGATGAATTAGACCGGGGTATTACGGTCACTGAAATTGCTGCGATGGATCAGCCCATCGAAGTAGCAACAGAAACGACGGCAGCATTTGTTGGCCGTGCGCTTCGCGGCCCCCTTGACACTCCCGTTCTCGTCACGAGCTATACAGCGTTTTGTCGCCGTTTTGGTGGTACGTGGCAACGCAGCAGCCTCGGTCCGGCGGTGCAACAATTTTTTGAGCATGGCGGCAGCAGGCTGTTCGTCGTACGCGTGGCCAACAGCGCACGCGGAGCAATGATTTGCCTGCCCGCAGTCGGTGGTGTGCTGGTCCTGCGTGCGGTGGAGCCAGGGATCCACAGAGCATATTCGTGCCGCCGTTGACTATGATCGAATCGACGCGAATGACGAGGACCGCTTCAATCTGACTGTACAAAGAATTTCACCGGATACCGGTCTGGTCGTCGATCAGGAAATTTTTCGGCGTGTCACCTGCAAGGAAGGTGAACGAGATTTCGTAGAATATGCTCTGCTGTCTTCAACCCTCATCCGGGCGCAAACGCCATTACCTGTCGGCAGGCCAGCTGCCACCGAGCAAAGTTACGCGGAACACTCACAGCGCGGCAACGATGGCGGGCAGCTATCCGATTACGATCTGGTCGGGTCGGCAATTCGTGGCAGTGGCATATTCGCGCTAAATGAAATCGACCGCATTGATGTCCTGTACTTGCCACCACCGGGTCTCGATCAGGTGCCGGGACCGGCTGCAGTCCTTGCCGCAGAACTTTACTGTCGACGGCGTGGTGCGATGCTCATCTTGGATCCACCGGCCGATTGGAGTGATGCGCGGAGCGCGGTTGCAGGTATCAAGAGGGCGGGCTATGCCAGCTCCAACATCCTTGCGTATTACCCGCGCATCAAGTCGCGCAAAGACTCAGGCTTCGCTGCACGGGTTGCCGGCGGGGCAATAGCGGGACTGCTCTGCAAGCTCGACAACAGCAGAGGTCCCTGGGAGGAGCTCGACCAGAGAGGATTCGGCTTCAGTCGCCACCTCGATCCAGCGGTCGATATCGAGGTCGATGACGCCCGCATGCTGGTCAGAGAAGGATTGAACGTGATCGCCGGATCCAGCGCAGGCCATGCAACGCTGTGCGGATCCGTGACCCTGGCACGTGAAGGGCAAATGGAGCGGAATTTCTTTAGCCTGACCAGTCGCCGCCTTTCACTGGCAATAACGACGACCATCGAACAGGCGATTCGCTGGGCCGTGTTCGAAGCTGAATCAATACCAATAGCGGCCAGAATCCAAAGCCAGATACATGCCTATATGTGTTCACTGGCCGACTCGGGTGCATTTGCGGATGATAATTTTATTGTGCAATGTGACGCGGGGTTGCACTCACATCCGGCGGGATCCGAACATGGCATTACTGTGTTGCTGGCATTTCGACCGGCCGGCTCTGACGAGTTGGTGTCGCTGACGCTGCATCAGACTGCATCGAGGTGCCGGGTAGCGACAACTGCATTTGCGCCGGTCACAACAGAATGCGCGTAATTGTCTGTATCAGCAGGCTGAGTATTCGCGGCGTCTTCGCTCTCGTGCACAACTCAATACGGCAACACAACACATTCGTTGAGACAGCCACTCCTACAGTATTGCGGTGAGCTGTGGGAGCGGCTGTCTCAATTGATTTACATATGTTCCAGGGCTTAGGAATGTACGAGAGCGAAGTTGCCGCGAATGCTCGATCCGACAGGGGTAAAAAGGTGCCAGATTTATTTTCGAGTGGTTTGATAAAATAAGTCCGGCAACACTGCTGTCCCATAAAGACGAGTTTCCTGGCTGTGGGTTGAAGCGTTGCTGTGATGATCCGGCATTCTTGCGGATTTTGGACATCGCCCGCTGGGCGGGCTCCTACATTTCTTATTAGCACCTGTAGGAGCCCGCCCAGCGGGCGAAATTACTACGCCCAGCGGGCGATTGCGGGCGACTCAAGTCAACTTGATGCTTCATCCGGGCACCGATTTTGAGTTTGTGGGACAGCAGTGATCCGGCAACTTTTTTTAAACTCATTTTTAATCTCTCTTTGATCCATGTGAGTAGTTTATAAAGTGAATATTCGAATACGAATTTGGGAGCCATAATAGTGGATAGGTCAGTGCTGATACGCATGATCAGTGAAAGCGTGTTAATTGTCGTGAGCATTCTCTTAGCCCTGTCAGCAGACGCCTGGCTCGACTCTCGCAAGCAGGCTGTCCAACTGGACGGGCACGTGGCAGCACTGGCGCGTGACTTTGATACGATGCTGGAGAGAGTTAATGCCTCATATGACGCTGCTAACAGGGGCGTTGAATCTGGCAGGCATCTTTCGATTCTCATGCAAGAGGGTTCTGAAATAGATCCTGATCTGGCTCCGGAATTGCTTTGGTACCTTGTTTTCTATGAAGTTTTCACGCCGAGCATTGGCGCATACCAGGCATTGGTCGCTTCAGGAAATCTTGAGCTTCTGGAAAATGACGTGTTAAAAATTGAGCTCGCCGATTTTTTTGGGTCGTTCGAAGACGTAAGGGCAAGCGAGCGGCTGCTGCTCGATACGCAAGTGGCTTTTTTTGCATCCAAAACCTTTAGCCATCTCGCCGGTTGGCATCGGATGGGTCAGGCAGGGCTTCCTGTAGCAGGTAAATTTCCTGTCGACCAATGGTCTGGTTCCAACGAATTCATGAACGCGGTGGGCATCTACACGGTACGCCAGAATGACGTGCTGGAAGATTATCGGTATCTGAGGACTCGCATCCAGAGCATTGCCACCATTATCGCATCGGAAGCATTAAACTAATTTTTCTTCGGCAAACCTGGACACGTTCGTAGCAACCGCAATTCGCCTGTTCTTTTGAATCTCAAGGAGCAGTTTCGGTCTCGAACAGATTTTCATTTTTTTGCGCCGAACCCGCCACCGCCTGGCGTTTCAATAACGATCACATCACCAGCCGCAAGATTCACTGTGGCTGTAGCGGATAATTTTTCCGATTTTCCGTTGTTGCGGATCACGGTGTTGGTCCCCGTTTTAGCGCTCTCGCCGCCATCCATGCCGAACGGCGCTATTCGACGGTGATTCGAAAGGATCGCCGCCTCGACTGGCTCGACAAACTTCAGCTTCCTGACTGAACCATCTCCACCATGCCACTTGCCAGCGCCGCCAGAGCCTTTGCGGATGGCAAAGGATTCAACCATGACTGGGAAATTCTGTTCGAACACCTCCACATCGGTCATGCGCGAGTTGGTCATATGTGTATGCACGGCATCGGCGCCGTCAAACCCGGGACCTGCGCCGGCACCACCGCAAATCGTTTCGTAGTACTGCACATCGTCATTACCGAACGTGAAATTATTCATGGTGCCTTGTGACGCCGCGAGCGCTCCCAATGCACCATACAAGGTGTCGGTAACACACTGCGAAGTTTCCACGTTGCCTGCAACAACCGCCGCCGGATAGGCCGGGCTTAGCATGCTGCCTTTCGGGATATTGATTCTCAGCGGTTCGAGGCAGCCCTCGTTCATCGGTATTTCTTCTCTGATCAGGCTGCGGAAAACGTACAGCACTGCAGCGCGCGTAACAGCCTCCGGCGCATTGAAATTGGAATCTGACTGTGGCGATGTGCCCGTGAAATCGATGCTTGCTTGCTGCCGTTGATGGTCAACTTCTATGCGGGCGCGAATGAATTCTCCCGAGTCAAGTTCGTAGGCGAATTGGCCATTCTCCAGCGAGCCGATAAGACGACGCACACTGGTAGCTGCGTTTTCGCGCACGAATCCGAGGTAAGACTGCACTGTGGCCATCCCGTAACGTTCGATTGCTTTCTCAAGCTGGCGAATACCCTGCTGGTTTGCGGCAAGTTGTGCCTTGAGGTCGGCAATATTCTGCCGCGGGTTACGCGCCGGATACTTCGCGGCCGCGAGCAATCGCGAAAGGGCTTCTGTTTGTAGTTTTCCGGAGTGCACCAGCCAGAAGTTGTCGATCAGAACGCCTTCTTCATCGATGTGATGGCTCTCCGATGGCATCGAGCCTGGCGTAATTCCACCAATGTCTGCATGGTGCGCTCTTGATGCAAGAAAAAACATCGGTGTGTCTGAGTCGCTGAACCACGGTGTAACGACAGTGATATCCGGGAGATGTGTGCCTCCGTTGTAAGGCGAATTGAGCATGATGGCATCGCCTGGGCCCAGCTCGTCGCCGCACGCTGCAATGACGCTGCGTACGCTTTCACCCATTGATCCCAGGTGCACCGGCATGTGCGGCGCATTCGACACCAGACGACCTTTTGCATCAAAGAGCGCGCAGGAGAAATCAAGGCGCTCGCGAATATTTACGGAAAGCGCCGTACTTTGCAGAACTGTGCCCATTTGCTCCGCGATGTGCATGAACAGCCTGTTGAAAACCTCCAGTCGTACCGGGTCGGGCGTTGTTGCAGTTTCCTGAGGCGCGCTGACCACTGCGACCGAATGTTCCAGCAACAGGTGCCCATACTCATTAACCGAGCCAGACCAGCCAGCATCAATAACTGTTGTGCCGTTCGATTCGGCGACGATCGTCGGGCCGTCGATTCGTACTCCGCTGCCAAGTTTGTCGCGATCATAAACGGGGACATCGAGCCAGCTATCGTCGACCCACATCTTCGTACTACTCACAGCGTCAGTTTCGCTCGCACTTTCGATGAGCGGATCGCCAAAAACCTGCTCAATCCCTGTGCCCTCGACGCGCAATGTTGCGACCAGCAACTGACCCGGGTCGGGTTCGGCGCCAAATCGGCCTCGATAGATCGCCGCGAAAGACTCGATCATATTTGCAGCGCTGTCGGAGGCAACGTCGAGAATGGTATCCGAGCCACTGATACGTAGTCCCAGGCCTACCTGGAATGCACGGTTTCCTTCCGGAACATTTTGCGCGGCAAGCGAGGCGTCACATTGTCGTTGAAGACGTGCGATAACAGGCTGTAGCAGTGCAATTTCGTCATCGTTGAACGGGACTTCCGCGGTCTGTTGTTTTTCGACCCGAATATCAGAAAGCCCCATGCCGTATGCCGACAAAACGCCGGCCATCGGATGCAGCCAGATTTTTTTCATGCCGAGCACTTCAGCGACCTTGCAGGCATGCTGTCCACCGGCGCCGCCGAAACAACACAACACGAAATCACGAACATCTTCGCCACGTTCGATCGTGATTTTGCGAATCGCGTTGGCCATGCTTTCCACCGCGACTGTGAGAAATCCCTCGGCAACCTGCTCCGGTGTTTCCGCGGCAACATCGTGCGCCAGTTCGGTGAATTTCTGCCTGACGACTTCTTCATCCAATGGCTGCTTCGCATCAGGACCAAACACGCTCGGAAAATAGTCGATCGCAATTCGTCCGAGCAGGACATTCGCATCCGTTACGGTCAGCGGCCCGTCACGTCGATAGCAGGCGGGGCCCGGGTCTGCTCCGGCTGACTCGGGCCCGACCTGGAAGCGCTCATCCTTGTACTGCAAAATCGATCCGCCACCGGCAGCAATCGTGTGGATCTTCATCATCGGCGCACGCAGGCGCACACCGGCAACCTCGGAATCATTGCTGCGTTCGTATTCGCCGCTCCAGGCAGAGACATCTGTGGATGTCCCACCCATATCAAAACCGATCAGCCGCTCGAAACCGACCTTTGATGCGGTTTCGACCATACCGACCACACCGGCGGCAGGGCCGGAAAGGACGCTGTTTTTACCGCGGAAACTCTCTGCGAGCGTGAGTCCGCCGTTGCTCTGCATAAAAAGCAGGCGTTCGGGTGTGGCCACGCTCGCCAGTTCCCTCTGCAACCCTTCGATGTAGTTGTTGAGTACCGGCGTGAGATAGGCGTCTGCAAGCGTTGTCTCGCCACGACTGACAAACTTGATCAGCGATTCGACGTCGTGAGAAAGGGATACCTGCGTAAAACCGATTTCTGTCGCGAGTTGGCCAATACGCTTTTCATTTTCCGGATAACGGTAGCCATGTACCAGGCAGATAGCGACGGAACGAAGACCGTCATCGAAGCACAGTTGCAGCGATGCCCGGATACCGTCCTCATCTAATGGCGTGATCGTTTCGCCTGCGGCGCTGACTCGCTCCCTTGCCTCCACCACACGCTCATAGATCGGCACGGGCTTTATGATGTTGAGTGCAAATATGTCGGGTCGGTTCTGGTAGCCGATTGCGAGCGCATCGCGAAACCCTTGCGTAACGATGAGCGCTGTTGGCGTGCCGCGCCGTTCCAGGAGTGCGTTGGTTGCCACCGTCGTGCCCATTTTGATCGCTTCGATTCGATCCGACTTCGTCACGAAGCGTCGAATTCCCTCGGCAGCCGCATCGGCATACTGCTCTGGATTCTCGGACAGTAGTTTGGCGGTGTCCAGACTACCGTCCGGGCACAGCGCTACGATATCCGTAAACGTTCCGCCCCGGTCGATCCAGAATTGCCACTTGTTACTGTTCACACTGTGGAAGGTAGCGGAAAAATCGCGTTGTCACACGCCTATCCCGGTTATTATGTGTTTTCAATGCTGAGGGAGTGCGATGAATAATTTCGTTCGGTCTATACGATATTTTCCTGTAACCCTGATCGCGATGAAATAAATTGTTGGCTTCGAACTCGTGCAACTCAATCCGTTGGTCGATCCCGGTTACACCACGGCAATGAATTTTGTACGCATCGTAAAGGCATGCCTGAACGGCATTGCGTTGCGTAAACGCGGCCTGACTGAAAAAAATTACCTGAGCCCCTTAACTACTGAACACGGACATGACGAATGAGAAACTGTTTGCTTACACTTTTGTTGTTACCGCTGCTTGCAGCAGCTGATCCGCAACCACGTGCCCGTGATCTTGGCATTCCATTCGAGGGTACTCCGGGCTCTTTCAATGCGATCACCGATATCGCAGGCGTCACCGTCGGATTTCAAACAATCATTGAGGATTTGCCGAGTGGCAAAGCGGTCCGGACCGGCGTAACGGCAATCTTGCCGCGCGGCGCCGCCAGCAATGACCAGCCTGTATTCGGCGGGTGGTTTTCGCTCAATGGCAACGGGGAAATGACCGGTACGACCTGGGTTGAGGAATCCGGCTTTATTGAAGGTCCCGTCATGATTACCAACACGCACAGTGTCGGTGCGGTGCATGAGGGAGTAATTAGATGGCGCTATGAACACGGCGCCGCGGATGCCAGTGGCTTTTGGTGGTCGCTGCCGGTCGTTGCTGAAACCTGGGACGGCTACCTGAATGACATCAACGGCTTTCATGTCAGGCCGGAGCACGCGTTTGCGGCGCTTAACGCGGCGAAGAGTGGACCTGTTGCCGAGGGCAATGTCGGTGGCGGTACCGCGATGGTTTGCTTCGAATACAAGTGCGGCACCGGTACATCGTCAAGAGTGACGAATGCGGCCGGTAGCGAATACACGGTTGGTGTCCTGGTCCAGGCAAATTTTGGCAGCCGTGATCACTTGCTGGTCGCCGGCGTCCCGGTTGGCAAGATCATGCGCGACAACATGGTCTATTCAGATGAAGAACCTGCAGTGGATGAAACCGGTTCTATTATCATTATTGTTGGAACGGATGCGCCTTTGATGCCGCATCAGCTAAAACGCCTGACGCGACGCGCGGCGCTGGGCCTGTCAAGAACCGGAAGTTTTGCGGGCAACGGATCAGGCGACATATTTATTGCCTTCTCTACCGCCAACGAAAAGGCGAACCAGGCCAGTTCAGATATATCTCTGAATACGCTTTCGAATGAAGATATGAATCCACTTTTTATAGCGACGATTCAGGCAGTTGAAGAAGCCATCACCAATGCGCTGGTGGCAGGCCGCGAGATGACCGGCAACCGCGGCAATACCGTTAGCGCAATAGATCATGAGCGGCTCAAATCCATCCTGCGTGAATACAATCGACTGGTTGAATAATGGACAGCACCGGTGCCGTACTGGTAACACTGGTTGTCTATAACGCGATACTGATCGGTGTCGGCCTGTGGGCCAGAAAACGGAACCAGGGTGTTGAGGATTTCTTCCTCGCCGGCAGGGGGCTTGGCTCCTGGGTGGCGGCGATCAGCGCTTCGGCCAGTTCATCATCAGCATGGACCTTGCTCGGTGTAAGCGGCGCCGCTTACGCGTGGGGCCTGCCTGCCTTGTGGATATTCCCGGCGACTGTTGGTGGTTTCCTGTTTAATTGGGCATGGGTCGCGCCGCGGCTGCAGCGGCTGGCGAAAAAAGAAGAGGCGATTACCCTCAGCGCAATCATCGTACCTGCGAACATTGGCAGCATGCGGCAAACCATCCTGCGTATCGCGGCATGCATCATCGTCTTCTGTTTTGTCTTTTATATTGCCTCGCAATTCGAGGCTGCCGGAAAAGCGTTCGAGTCTGTGTTTGGTCTTTCGAAACAGACCAGTATCCTGATTGGCGCCGGCATCGTTCTGCTGTATACATTGCTCGGCGGCTTTTGGGCCGTCAGTGTTACCGATTCCATCCAGGGCGGCCTGATGGTTGTGGCGGCGATTGTATTGCCGGGCGCAGCCCTGATTGCGGTAGGCGGTTTAGGGCCGATGGCAGCGGGGCTGAGCGAAATTGGCAGTGCCGGCTCGCCGCTCGGTTCTGTTGGGCTTGCGAGCATATCCGGCATCTTCTTCGTGCTCGGCCTGTTTGGTATCGGCATCGGCTACCCGGGACAACCACACGTCGTCAATCGGTTCATGGCATTGAAAGACGAGCCAAGCCTGCGCCAGGGTCGTGTCATCGCATTGGTCTGGGCAGTGCTCGTCTATGCCGGGATGCTTTTGCTCGGTCTGTGCGCACGCGTTTTGTTCGCTGATCTTGGCGATTCGGAGCAGGTGCTTTTCAAAGCTGCAGGCGAATTGCTGCCGCCGGTTATTGCGGGCGTGATGCTGGCTGCGGTGTTGTCTGCGATCATGTCAACGGCCGATAGTCAGCTTCTTGTCGCCGCATCGGCAATCTCTTATGACTGGAATCTTGCATCACGTAGCGGGCAAACCGGTCTCACCGGAACCCGTACGACCATCGTCGTCATCCTGATTTTGGCAACGGTGCTGGCCCTCGGTTGGCGCGCAGATATTTTCTCAAGAGTTCTGTTCGCCTGGTCCGCAGCGGGCTCGGCATTTGGCCCGATCCTGATCATGCGGCTCCTCGGCAGGTCCGTTTCGGCGCCGAGTACCCTGGCAGCGATGCTGGCGGGTTTTGGTCTGACTGTCCTGATCTCCTGGTTTCCAAATACACCGGGAGATGTGGCAGAGCGTATCCTGCCGTTCATTCTTGCGCTCTTGATTGCGATCATGGGTAGTCGAAAGCAGACTTAAAAAATCCGGCCAGGTCGTCATATGCATCTATCCTTTACGCCACCAAATAATTGGAGGGTTTATGAGGGAACATGATGCGCTGGAACATAATCCACAAGTTTCGCGTAAGGCACTGGAAGCCTTGCACAGCCAGTTGTTTGGCTGGGCGCTCTCCCGTTGTGGTTTTGACCAGGCAACAGCCGAGGACCTGATGCAACAGGCATACGTAGAAGTTTTGAGTGGTCGGGCGCGATTTGACAATAAGTCGACGCTTAAGACTTTTGTATTCGGCGTCGTGCAAAATCTAGCGCGCAGCCGATTTCGTCGCCTGGCGGTGCATATGCGGTTGATCAAAACGTATGCCAGTGCGCCTGTGGACGAGGTGAGGAACGATGGTCACGAGGACCATCACGAGCAACGGCGAATCTGGCAGGCAGTGGAGTCACTACCACGACGTCAGCGCGACATCACCGAGCTGGTATTTTGTCGTGACATGACTATCGAAGAAGCGTCAGCGGTAATGGGAGTCAGCCTTGGTTCAGGCAGGGTGCACTACGATCGTGCGAAAAAGGCGCTGGCCGGGGTATTGGCTGGCCTGCAAACAAAAGAGACACTGACATGAGCGATAAGAGTACGCGAGAAAAATTGCAGAAGGCGCTGGCTGCGGTACACGCAGAAACACCACCGGCCTTTGCAGAGGTCTGGGCTGCAGCAGAGCGACAAAATGAAACCTCGCGAAAGCGATTCGCGGGATTTGTGGCAGTCGCCGCCGCAGTTGCAGTTGGGGTTACAGCCTTCGGCTTGTGGTCAGCGAATGAGGTCGAAATGACCGATGAGTTTTTGATAGCGGATGCGCTGATGAATTCAACACAGTGGTTGGCACCGAGCGATTTGCTGATGCCGGAACATCAATTTGACATATATCAGGACATTCCGTTGCTGATGGAGTCAACCGAGTTACAGGAAGGATCGTTACTATGAGACAGGCAACAAGGAATAGTCTGACGTTGCTGGGTATTTGCCTGGTTCTGTTCACTACAGTCGCTACGGCACAGGGTATCGGCAAACAGAAAGATGTATTCAAAGGCAAGCTGTTTGCACCCAACATCATTCTGGAAAACCAGGATGCGCTGGGCCTGAGCAAGGAGCAGTTCACGGCAATCAGGGCCGCAGTCGTTGCGGTACAGGGGAATGTTGCCGAGCACGAATGGGACCTGCGCGAGGCTTATATGAAGGTCATGGCGGACCTGGACGAAGTACCGGTAGATGAAGACAAGGTTATGGTGAATGTACAGGCGGCACTGTTAGCGGAAAATGAGATCACAGAGCTACAGGTTGCGATGCTTATCCGCTTGCGTAACCTGCTGACCGATGGGCAGATTCAATACCTGCAGGGCCTGCGGGGCGATTAATAAATCAGGACGCGGCTCAACGAACGTAAACGAGGTTTGCCACAGGATCGTGGCAATTGTGAAAATGCGAGCGGGTTGAAGGGATACAGCGATGCAGGGAATCAGAC